>Ga0307474_10003636_pt1 | contig 11116 bp, 10 predicted proteins | sample atmos_gasesECM1C_2_FD_203312 | JGI IMG/M metagenome (GOLD analysis project Ga0307474, IMG submission 203312) | Hardwood forest soil microbial communities from Morgan-Monroe State Forest, Indiana, United States - atmos_gasesECM1C_05 | ecosystem: Environmental > Terrestrial > Soil > Temperate...
GAGCGGTGCCGCTTACGGAAGCGCAGCCCAAATAAAGTAATGCCAACCAGGTACAGCGCGATGATTGCGAGATCGAGTTTGTCGAGTCCCATTTCGCTCTGGGGGAACGCTTCGTTGTTTATCGATTCGAATGCTCTCTTGAGTTGCCTTCAATTATGGCGGTAACGGTGGGATCGGGGGAGTGAGACTCTGTAGACGGCCAATCCCAAAAGTGAGAACCGCATATGGTAGAACTAACGCGTGGCCTACTATCTTGGCATTGACGGCGGGGGTAGCAAGACGACGTGCGCTGTGGGCGATGATGAGTCTTTAATCACCACCGTCATTACCGGCCCGAGCAACATCACGCGCGTGGGAGAAGAGAGAGCGCGCGAGGCTCTGCAACAAGCCATATCTCAGGCATGCGCAGCGGCGAAGATCACTCCAAAGGAAGTGGAGCGCGCGTGCATCGGCATCGCCGGAGCCGGACGCGAGGCCGTTGCCGCCGCGGTGCGGAAGATTGTTGGAGAACTGATTTCGGGTGAAATCGAAGTGGTTGGGGATATGCCGACCGCGCTGGAAGCGGCTTTCGGGGGAGGCGCCGGAGTTGTCGTGATTGCCGGCACCGGCTCGGTTGCCTACGGGCGTAATGCGCAGGGAAGAACAGCTCGCGCAGGTGGATGGGGATTCGCGATCTCCGACGAAGGCTCGGCCCACTGGATTGGGCGCGTCGCGGTCAGCGTACTACTACGAGCGATGGATCGGGAAGAAAAGGCCGCATCACGTTCCTCGCCGCTTTTTAGTGGAATCGCGGCAGCATGGAAGTTGAAGTCTCTCGACGAGCTGGTGCGAACGGCGAACTCTAATCCTGACTTCGCTGCACTTTTTCCCGCAATTCTGGCTTCGGCAGAAGGCGGCGATAGGGCCGCAGAGAATGTGTTAGTGAACGCCGGCCGGGAACTGGCTGGACTTGCCGATATCGTTTCGCAGAGGCTTTTCGCAGAGAATGGCGCCAGCTTGACTATCGTACCGCTGGCTGTCGCCGGCGGAGTTTTTCGTCATTCACAGGTGGTGCGGGAAGCTTTTTGCACCGAAATCCAGAAGACAAATGTGCCGCTGGAGTTGAGTCCGCAGATTGTCGAACCGGCGATGGGTGCATTGCGAATGGCGCGCAGAAGCGCAAAGAGTTGAAGCGAGTGCGGGTTTGAATCAAAGCAGCACGTGGAGGAGTCGGCGTCCTCCTCCGACTTCCAAAAGCCTCGGCGGTACGCGACGGTCGCTCATTCGTAACCTAGCGTGCGAGCCGATGCATCCATAAGATTGCAGCATCGTCCCATGAAGCAGTCGTTGCAATCGATTTTCGACAGGCCGACCTTCGAGAAACCGTGGGAACCGGTCTCCCGTCCAGTGCTCGCAGCGTGGCTTGTCTTTTATGTCGGATTCCTGGCCTACGCATTCTCGGCGCATGGCGGATTCCTCTTCATCGACCTGGCCAATCTGGTGGTCCATGAAGGCGGCCACAATCTTTTTGGCTGGTTCGGTCCAACTCTGGGTCTGTGGGGAGGCACACTGCTGCAATGGCTTGTACCATTTCTTCTGGCAGTATATTTCTTCAATCAGCGTCAGACTGCGGGCTTTGTTTTCTGCCTTTTCTTTTTCTTTGAAAATTGGCTCTACACGGCAACCTACATGGCGGATGCTCGCGCACAAGTGCTGCCCTTAGTTACGACCGGCGACCCGGAATTTGCCGAGCACGATTTCTACCGGATATTCACGAGCCTCGGTGTTCTCGACTACGACACAAGAATTGCTGCCATGGTTCGCGTCCTGGGCTGGTGCGGGATGATTGCGGTGCTGGTATGGTTCGCGCTCCGGAACAAAAGCCGAGAAGAAGCAGAGACAGCATCGAGCGCCGGAGCGCAACGCGATCTCAGAAAATGATTGTTCGGTGAGCGGGGCGACCGAAGAGTCTACGGTTTTACTTCCTCTGGCTTTCCGCGCAACATCGCCACTACGGCCTCGTAGAGGCGCTTGCGGGTCTCGTGGCGTTCGTAAGCTCGGGTAATGTAGCGCACGCGCACCTCGACACCGGATCCGGTTGGACGCACGTTAATCGCAGGTTCCGCGGAAAAGGATTGCACGTGATACCTGGTCGTCGTGTGCTGCCATTCCTGCTCAGCCTTTTTCGCGTTTGCATCCGTCTCTTTGGCGACGAGCTTCTGCAATCCATCGATCACCGCGTAAGGATCCTGATCCGCGGGCAGCGCGAGCTGCAACTCGTCCCACATCCACTGACCGGAGGTGGAAAAGTTGAAGTAATGGCCTTCGATGGCGAAGCTATTGACAAAGGAAACCCTGCGCCCGGTAGGGTGTCCGGCGTCGTTCCAGTTGCCGGTTTCGAGCAAAACCGTTTTCAGCAAGCCGATCTCGATCACTTCTCCGCCGACCCCCTCGATCTCAACCCAATCGCCTACGCGGATGCCATTGCGGCCCATGAGCAGGAACCAGCCGAAGAAAGCCATGATTACATCTTTACTGGCCACGGTGAGGCCGGCGCCGGCCAGTCCGAGAATCGTGGTGGTCTGGCTGGGCATGCCAAATACGATAAACAGAATCACGATCGCGCCCAGTGCCTCCGCCGCGAACTTCACTACGGAGCGCAAAGTCTCGACGCGTTTGTTCTCCGCGGTCAGGCCGCCGAACAAGCGATCGATCAGACGGTGTGCCAAATACACCACGAGCACAACCACTAGAATCCAGAGCAGACTTGCGATCAGGTTATGCAGCGCAGCACGCCGGCGGGCCTCGACCAGCGCGATCCAGCTGGTGTAAATCTCACTGAGATCCTTTTGATCCTGAATGCGCCGGCCGAGATCTGCCAAATTCTTCTGGTCCCGCGTGAATTGTTTCAAGGACTCGACCGCGGCGGCTGCGCCTGATTTCGAGTCTTCACGGGTGGCAGCTTTGCTGGCCTGGGAGAAGGTTCTGGCTTGCTGTTTGGCGGCCTCACGGTTATCTTTTTCTTTTTCGACTTGAGCGGCAAGCGCTATGTGACGCTGGTTAAGGCGCTCTGCCTTCGCGGAGGTCTCCTGCCGCGCTTCATCCAGCGCGGCCTTCTTCTGACCCAGCGCTCTCCACGCGCGAAAAACCGTCAACAGGGTATGGGCCTGATAGTTCTGTTCGAGCGGATTTGCTGCCGAACCGACGCGAACCTGGTTTTTGTCACTGGCGTCATGCTCAGCTTTCAGGCGCTTAATTTTTGACTGGGAATCTCCGCCCGCCTGTTCCAGTTCGGCGGTTGAATCATCGAGCTCGTACTGATCCAGATCCATTTGCGCTTTGGCGACATCGATCTGGTCTTGCAAGTTGTCTTTTTGGGTTTGCGGAGCGGCGGCCAGCTTGCGGGTTAACTGCGCGATGTTTTCCTGATCGTTTTTAAGCGCCAGGTCAGCCTTTTCCTTTCTATCCGCGATCAGCTTGGCTTGAGGGCTGAGCTTCGGGGGATTGTCTTCGGCAGCGCGCAGAGCGTCGTAGAAAGCGAGATCGACCTCGTGGTCGCCAACATTGAGAGCAGCCTGCGCCAAACTTTGTTCCTCAGGAGTCGCAAGAACGGCCATGCGCCGTGCAGTCTGCAGGGGACGATCGTCCACAAGAGGACGGGGGGTGGGGGCGGTGGTGCGCGAGAGAAGACCCTTCGCGGGCGTTTTTCCGGTGTATTCCGTTTCGGCTGGTGGCTTCTGTTCGCGCGTGCGCAGCAGACCCACGACGGCCAAAATCATGAGCAGAATAAGAAAAGTTGCGGTAATCCAGTGACGAGATTTCATGGAATCAGAAACCGGAACATAGCAATCCTGATGAACGTAGTTAAAAAGTTAGCCGCACAATTCTCATGGTACCCAATTTTCAACAAAGAGGATTCGTTTCGTGAGATGTCCGCAAGTGTAGCAAAGGCTTTGGAATTTTCTCTACAGAACAAACAGCAGCCTGTCGAAGCGTAAAGCTTTCGACCCGCCAGGGTCGCAAAAAAACTCCACTACTTTCGGAAGTAACTGCTGATCGCTTCGGCTTGCCCTCGGGTGACGACCGCCGATAGGGCTGCCGCATCCGCCTGCTTTACGGCCTGGAGGCTGCCGAAGTGTTCGAGAAGACGTCGTGTCGTGCTCTCGCCTACTCCTGGGATCTCCAGTAGTTCGGTGGAGCGGTCGCGCATCTGGCGGCGTTTGCGATGGAAGGTGACGGCGAAGCGATGTGCTTCGTCGCGGATCAGTTGGATCAAATGCAATACGGGCGAATGGTGATCGAGCACGATTGGATCTTTCTCTTGTCCGTAGACGTAGAGAATTTCTTCGCGTTTAGCGATGGCAGCGAGCGGCTGGTTGATGATCTCGAGCGACTCCAGCGCTTCGGCAGCAGCGTGTAACTGGCCGAGTCCGCCATCGATCAGGACGAGACTTGGCATCGGCTTTTCTTCCTGCTGCAGGCGTTTGTAGCGGCGCGTGACGACTTCGCGCATGGAGGCGAAATCGTCGACGCCTTCGACGGTTCGAATGATGAACTTGCGGTAATCCGACTTCTTCATCTTGCCGTCCTCCCACACCACCATCGAGGCGACGGTCTCCGCCCCTTGAATATGCGAGATGTCGAAGCACTCGATCCGCTTTGGCAGCTCGGGAAGTGTGAGCGCGTCCCGTAACTCTTCCTGAATTGCTTTGGCATTCGGCTTCAGCACGCGGAAGCGCTGATCGTAGCATTGCTTGGCGTTGGTGCCGGCAAGATCGATGAGAGCACGCTTGTCCCCGCGTTGTGGAACGAGAATGTGAACCCGCGGGGCACGAGCGCCCGCGCCTTGCTCGGAGAGCAAGTCCTCCAAAGCTTCGCGGTCCTCGAAATCTACGGGTACGTAGAGATTTCGTGGTACGTAAGGTTGGCCGATGTAGAGTTGCTTCACGAGAGCGGAGAAGAATTCGCCCGGATTGAGGGCAGTGCTGTCTACGGCGCCCGTTCCCACATTGTCCGGGATGGCTGTCCCCGCAAGGTCTGCGGCTGGCTCGGCTTGAATTACGGCCAACTCGGGCAGATCTTCCCAAAAGAATTCGCGGCGATCGACCACTCTGCCGGCGCGCATGTGAAATAAATTCACCGCCAGCATTCCGTTTTCAAAGTGATAGCCGAAGACGTCGGCGTCATCGCCTTCGGCGGCTGCAATGCGCTGGCGCTCCTGTAACTGCTCGACGGTCGAGATTAAGTCGCGGTAGCGAGCTGCCCGCTCATACTCTTGTGCCGCGGCGGCCCGCTCCATACGGGTGCGCAGCGAGCGGCTGAGGTCGGTCGGACGACCTTCCAAAAAAAGCTTCACGTCGCGAACTGCTTCCTGATAAGCCTCGGGCGTGGTCAAATCCTGCACGCACGGGCCCAGGCAGCGCTTGATGTAATACTGCAGGCAGGGGCGTGGATGAAAGCGCGTGAGGTCAACTTTGCAGGACGGAATCAAAAAGTTGCGATGGATCAGGTCAACAATCCGGTAGGCAAGATTCGCAGGAAAATAGGGGCCGAAGTAAGCGCTGCCGTCGTTGCGCAGGCGGCGAGTGACGTAAACCCGCGGCCACCGCTCGCCCTGAGTGAGCTTCACGTAGGGATAAGTCTTGTCATCGCGCAGCAGAATGTTGAAGCGCGGCTTGCGCTGCTTGATGAAATTGTTCTCGAGCGCTAACGCCTCTTTGTTGTTGGCGACCACGATATAGTCGACATCAACGGCCTCGCGCACCAGCGTGCCGGTCTTGGAATCCTCCCAGCGGCCTTCGTGGAAGTAGCTGGCCACCCGGCTGCGCAGGTTCTTCGCCTTCCCCACATAAATAACTTCGCCCTCGGCGTTTTTGTAGAGATATATGCCGGGCTCGGTGGGGATGGTGCGGATTTTTTGCAGAAGGTCCATCGAGGTCTTTGTATTCTATTGGATGTGGACCTTCGCCATTGTGTTCCACGAATGTGTTACAAGGATGTCAGATGAGACCAAGATTCCCCCGCCGGGTGGGGTTCGCCCGGGATTTATTGTTCGCTGCACTTTTCGTGACCTGCTTGCTGTTCTGTTCGAAGCTTGGGATATCGAAACCAGGGATATCGAAACCTGGGGTATCGAAACCTGGGGTATCGAAACCCGGGATATCTCTGGGGCAATCGACAGATCCTGGGCACTCCAACCAGGCGGAAGCGGCGAAGCCCGCGCAGGACAAGAAGGACGATGCGGCGCAAGCGGCGGCTAAGTCCAGCGCGCACCATTTCGATCGCGTCGTGATTATCGTGCTGGAGAACGGTGACTACGAGGTTGCGGTCAAAGACGCGAATCTGTCGGCGCTCGCTGCGCACGGGGCCAGCTTCTCGAATTTCCATGCGCTGTTTCATCCTTCGTATCCGAATTACCTGGCGATGGTGGCCGGCACGGATTTCGGGATCCATAACCGCACTCGCTTTCTAGCCGACCGGCAAGTTAACTTTCCCAGCGATGCCGCGCATAAAACCATCGCCGACCGGCTGATTGCAAGCGGCCTCGATTTCAAAAACTATGTCGAGGAATTGCCCGAGGGCGACTGCCCTTACAAGATTGACAGTCAGCACATTTCCAAAAGCAAGAAAGGCGATTATGTTCGCCGCCACGTGCCGTTTCTCAGCTTCCGGGAGGTTCAGGAAAAATGGTGCGACCGGGTAATTCGCGTCGATTCCAGCAAAGGCAACAGCTTGCTCGGGGACGACAGCTCTTTCATTCGAGATGCGAAAGCGGGACTGGTGGCCTATTCGTTCTACAGCCCCAACATGAACGACGATGGCCACAACACGAATGTCGGGGTGGCTGGCGCCTGGGTCAGCAAATTTCTCGACAAAACTTTTACCGAGAAGCTGCGCAAAGGGACGCTCGTGATTGTGACCTTCGATGAATCCGACCACAATTCCGACAATCGGATTTTCACTTTGTTCCTCGGAGATATGGTGAAGGAAGCCAGCCAGCAGGATCCCAAGGTGCTCGACCGTCACTACACGCATTACAGCGTTTTGAGGACCATCGAAGATAACTTCGGATTGGAACCGCTGGCGGCGGGAGACAGGGAGGCGGCGCCGATCAAGGATATATGGAAATGATCGCCGGGAATAAACTTGCTTTCTCGCGGTGAAGTAACCTCGCCACTATTCTGCAGCCAGGCGGATTATTGCGTTCGCGGTTACCCAGCCTCACTGTATAAAATTTCCCTTAGTTATGTTGGGTTTTCGTTCCAAGGAACCCCGCCAATTTGTGCGGTTTGCAACACAGTCGCCGCAACTGGTTGAAAGGTATATACTTATACCGGGAATTTGCTGTATGGTCAACTGGCACGTCCCGTGCAAAAGTAGAAGCGGGATTTGTAGGAACTAACGACTTCCCAGGGTTTGAATCAGAGCAGTTTTGCGCGCGGGATATCCCGATTGCGCCGAGACAAGAAATCAAGGAGCCTCTTCCAATATGACCCGCACTTCGTTAACGATTCTCCTCGCAGTCAGCATGGCGGCCACGGTGGGCTGCACCACCAAGAACTACGTCAAACAACAGACCACCCCGCTGATCAACAAAACCAACGAACTGGACGACATGACGGCAAAGAACAGCAAGGACATCAAAGACGTCGATGCCCGAGCGCAAGCCGGTATTCAAGCCGTGAACGCGAAGACGGCAGATGTGGAACAGAAGGCGCAGGCCGCCGGGCAGTCCGCCCAATCGGCGCAGCAATTGGCCGATACCGCCAACCAGCGTGTTGGCGTTTTGACCAACACCGTGGCCAATTTGGATAACTATCGCCCCGTTGCTGAGACTTCAGTGAAGTTTGGTTTCAACAAAGACAATCTCACTCCCAAAGCTAAAGAAGCGCTAGACCAGCTGGCGGGCACGATTTCGAGCACCAAGGGTTACATCATCGCGCTCGAAGGCAGCACGGATTCGGTGGGACCGGCCGACTATAACTATGACCTGAGCCAGCGCCGCGCCAACGCGGTGATCCAGTACCTGGCATCCAAGTACAACGTACCGGCTCACAAAATTTATGTGATCGGTCTGGGCAAGGACAAGCCGGTGGAGTCGAATAAGACCAGGGAAGGTCGCGCCGACAACCGCCGCGTAGATGTCCGCTTAATGACCAACACTGTGGGCGACACGACGCCCACCACGCCAACGGCGGCGGGACAAAATAATCCCACGTCGATGTAAAACAAGTTTCCCCTCCTCCCCGGAGGACTTCGCCAACAGGCCGCTCAATCTCCCCCTGAGCGGCCTGCTTTTTTTGGTTGATGCGTTATCGCTGAATGGCCAAAAAGGTAAAATATAGGAATGAGCGGAAGGTTGTTTGCATTTGTAGTGATAGTGATGGTCGCGGTTGTGTCGGCCTGGGCGCAGCAGGGAAGCAGTACGAATTCCGGAGACGCCAAGCCGCAGCCGACGAGTTCACCTCAGTCGAATTCGTCGGGACAAGATGCCGGAAAGCCCGCGGGCTCTACTACATCGAATCCTGGCTCATCGCTTCCAAAGGGGATGTCGGACGATCTCACCTTTCCGGAATCCGATCCGCCCGAGCCGCCTCCCTCCTCGAAAACGTCGCACTTGGCGCCGCCGCGCTCCGATCGGGTGCAGGTCGACGATCTGGCGCCAGGGGTTGGAGACAGTTCGAGCAAGGATACCCATGTTGATTTGAGTCCGCCCGCGGACGACGCCAAGGTACATCCGCAGAGTTCAGTCGCAGTGGCCGATGCCGAGGCTGAGGTGTTGAGTGGGAACGGTGTGAGCGAGTTCCACACCTGGGATCCGCACAAGGCGGCGAAGAGCGTAGAGGTGGGCGACTTTTATTTCAAGCGCAAGAACTATCGTGCCGCCGAGGCGCGCTACCGCGAGGCCCTGCGCTACAAAGACAACGATGCGGTGGCGACCATCCGGCTGGCCGTATGTCTGGAAAAACTGGGTATTTTGGACGATGCCCGCGCCGAGTACGAAAGTTATTTGAAGATATTGCCGCATGGACCACAAGCGCCGGAAGTGCGGAAGGCAATTGATCGGCTGAACCAGGAAACTACAGGCGCCAAAGCACCCTAGTACGAGATCGAGATTAAGTAGAGCGGTCAGCGCGGGGCCGGGCTGGTCGCTTTCTCTTCGAATGGCTTTCGCGTCTGGGCATGGAGGACTGGGGGCGATAGTCGTCCTCCCCGGCGTTCACCTTGCTGTCGGCAGCTTCTCCAAGGATCAGGCCTGAGGGCCACTTCGGTGGCGAGTATCCCTTGCCCTTCGAGCGGGCGGCCTCTGCGACGATCGCCTCCAGTGCATCCAAACAAGCATGAGTCATCTGCGCGCGCAATGGGCCGGCCACTCCTCCCCGGATCATCAGCATCGCTGTGCCGTGCATGAGCGACCAGAGCGCTAGCATGAGGCGAGTGTGTTTGCGGGGCGCGCCTCCCAGGCGCTTCGCCAGGCGGATCCGCATCAGGTTGAACGAGGGCCAAGGTTCGTGGAGGGAAGGGGGTTGGGCGAATCCATCAAAGAGGACTTCGTAGGAATGGGGATTCTTTAGAGCATATTCAAGGTAACGCTCGCAGGCCTGGGTGAGAGACCGGGTGCGTGAAAGGGCGGAGAACAGATCGATGCGGGTCTGCATGCGCAGAGCGCGGAGTATGTCTTCGCGATCGCGGTAACGCTCGTAGACAGTCGGAGTGGTGGTGCCCGCGGCTTTGGCGACTCCGCGCATGGTGAGAGACTTCTCGCCTCCTCGGGACCAGAGCCGGCACGCGGCATCGAGGATGCGCTGTTCAAGTTGTGGATCTGGTTGTCTGGGCAAAGGCCCGCCTCCGTGAAATCAAATGAGTGCAAGGGGCCCGATTACTTTGACTGTGTAAAAGCAACATCGTATAATCTATTCACATCACGAGATCGAAATTGCGCTTTTTGTCCTTCCGGCATTCCCAAAAGTTGATGGTCCTGGCCAATCAAAAACTGGTCACTGCTGGTCCAGAATTTACCCATCCGAATTGCGGAGCTTTGAATGTTAAACGAAGAAACCAGCAAACAGTCAAGTATAGCCCGGCTGATGGCTGACTTACGCTCTGCCAAAGTGGAATTGCTGATCGCGCAGTGTGCCGCTGATCGCCTTCGTCTTCACTACTCAGTCGCAGATATTGTTTCCTTCGGGGAGGGCCAGGCTCTAAAAGGCGCCATCGCCTCCGCCAACGCCCTGTGCCGCTTCTTTGGCGCGCTTGAGGAACAGATGAAGAGGGCGGAACGACAGAAATAAAATACCTGCTCAGTTTATCCCTACTGTCTTCGTGTTTAAACAACAATCCGAAACCGCAAGCCTATTTCTCCACCCGGATAAAAGCGTCCGTTGAGGCGTTGATCGATATGGCAAGTTTCGCGTTTTCGCGGGAATCGCCATAGATCACGTGCCACACCAGTTCGTTCGTATTGTGGTTCCAGTCGCAGATATAAATCACGGGTGTGTTGGGATCTTTTTCGAGAACCTTATCCCCACCGTGTTTTTGAGCCTCGGCAAAAGCCTGGTCCGAATCTACTTTGAGGAAGGCAACATCAAAAACCTGAGTGGAGGCGTTGCCCGGATTGTAGCTATCTTCGTTTCCGGGCGAGACGCCGCGCGAAGGAGCGTCAGGGGCGTTGCTGCCCGACCAGAAAAACGGCTTCACGCCGTGTTGCATAGCGGAAGCGAAGCTGGCGCGCCAAATTGCCGACTTGCCATCATGGCCGTTGGCGTCGGTTGATGGGGTAGACTCGATGCGGAAGGGCTTCACGTCGGCTGCGTAGTTACGCGCGGCTATAAAGACCTTTTGAAAGGCAGCGCGTCCCGTGAGCAGTTCCGGAGCCTTGACTTCAGGCTTGGCTTCAGACGGCTTAGCGGGGTTGGAGTCGCAACCAACTAGCATCGCCAGAAGCAGGAAGAGGGCTGCTGTGAAAATCGCGCCAGCCTCCCCGAGCGCATGGCGGAGAACCGGCTTCCGCGCTCGCGTTCGAATGAATGCTGGAGCAACAGCGGTCTCGGCCCATACGGAGTCCCGCAATTTCATAGGAGTCCTTCCTTTATGACGTTTGTGTTTTAATGGTCGCGCAACATTCTACCTGAAGCAC
>Ga0307474_10003637_pt1 | contig 11114 bp, 8 predicted proteins | sample atmos_gasesECM1C_2_FD_203312 | JGI IMG/M metagenome (GOLD analysis project Ga0307474, IMG submission 203312) | Hardwood forest soil microbial communities from Morgan-Monroe State Forest, Indiana, United States - atmos_gasesECM1C_05 | ecosystem: Environmental > Terrestrial > Soil > Temperate...
CGCGTTCCAAAGACCGGGAATCGCCTTTCCAACTCACGCTCGTGCAATGCGTGCCGCGCGGCGATCGCATGGACTTCATCGTGCAAAAGGCCACGGAACTCGGCGTCGTGCGCATCGTGCCGGTCTTGAGCCAGCGCAGCGTGGTGCGGCTCGATGAGGGTCAATCGGTTTCGAAACAAGCGCATTGGCGCGCGGTCGCGGTGAGTGCCTGCGAGCAATGCGGCCGCAACCGCCTGCCGAACGTGGACACACCTCTGCCGCTGCTCAATTACCTCGGCGCCTTGGCCGCGCACACAACGGAGGACCATGCCCTGCGCCTGGTGTTGGAGCCCGAGCGTGAGCTGCGGACGGAGCACGGCGCCCGCTCGATCGACATCGCATCTTCGCAGCCGGCGTCGCGCGCGCAGATCGCAATCGGTCCGGAGGGAGGATTCGCGCCGGAAGAGCTCGAGGCATTTGACTTATCGGCATTCTCCCGCCTCGGGCTGGGTCCGCGCGTGCTGCGCACCGAAACCGCGGCCATTGCGGCGATCGTCGTTTTACAGGCGCGCTTCGGCGATATGTCAGCTGTTTCCCACGATTCGTCGCGAAGCGCAGACTCTTGATGGCGCTGCCCCCTTAGGGCTATAAACGACGGGTAAGCGGTTCGCAGGGATGCCTATGCAGTGGAAAATTTCCCTCGTCTTGGCGGCGCCATTGTCGCTGCTGCTCGGATGCGGCGGTGGGCATGGCGGCGCTGGCGCGGTTGCCCCGGCAATTACGGCCCAGCCCACCAACCAACGAGTGGTCGTCGGTTCCCCGGCGACCTTTACCGTCACGGCGAGCGGTTCCGCCCCGCTTGGCTACCAATGGCAGAAAGGTGGGACCCCAATCTCGGGCGCCACCGCGTCGAGCTACACCACGCCTGCCACGACCTTGGTCGATGATGGCTCTAGCTTCCAGGTCGTCGTTTCCAATTCAGCGGGCAGCGTCACCAGCAACAGCGTGATGCTGACGGTGGCCGCGGGCACCGCGGTGGCGCGCGGCGTGGATGTAACCACCTTCAAGAACGACTTGAACCGCAGCGGCCAGAATCTCGCGGAATCGGCGCTGACGCTCACGAATGTCGCCTCATCGACATTCGGCCTGCTGCGTCTGCTGCCCGTGGATGGTCTGGTCGACGCACAGCCGCTATACCTATCGGCGCTGAGTGCGGCGGGGGGCACTTTCAATACGGTTTTCGTCGCCACCGAGCACGATTCGGTCTACGCCTTCGATTCCGATTCGGGCGCGATCCTCTGGCATGTGTCGCTGCTCGGCTCCGGCGAGACGACGAGCGATGCTCGCGGCTGCGGTCAGGTCTCGCCCGAAATCGGCGTCACTTCGACGCCGGTGATCGACCGCACTGCCGGCGCACACGGAACGATATATGTCGTGGCCATGACCAAAGACAGCAGCTCGAATTATCATCACCGCCTGCACGCGCTCGATGTCGCCACCGGTGCCGAGCTCTCGAACGGTCCGGTCGAAATCAGCGCGTCATTTCCCGCCGCCGGAACCGCGACATCTTCGTTCGATCCCAAGAGCTACGAAGAGCGCGCTGCGCTGCTGCTCTCGAACGGGACGATCTATACCAGCTGGACCTCGCACTGCGACGACGCGCCGTATGGCGGCTGGATCATCAGCTTTGCGCAAAGCACGCTGGCGCGCAACGGTGCCCTCAACATTGCGGCCAACAGCTCCGCGGGGCCCTCGATCTGGATGGCGGGCGACGGTCCGGCGGTCGACGCGTCGGGCAATATTTATTTTCTTTCGGCGAATGGCGCATTCGAGACGACGCTCGACGCGAAAGGTTTTCCCAGCGGTCAGGATTTCGGCAATTCATTCCTCAAGATCTCGAGTGCCGCCGCGGGCTTGAGTGTCCTGGATTTTTTCACCATGTCGAACGAGGTGGCCGAGTCGAATGCCGACCAAGATTTGGGCTCCGGCGGCGAGATGCTATTGCCGGACCTGACCGATTCCGCCAATACCGTTCGCCATCTCATGGTGGGTGCCGGCAAGGATGGGAATATCTACGTGGTCGATCGAGACAACATGGGGAAGTTCAGCGCGAGCAGCAACAACAACTATCAAACGCTCAATGGCGCTCTACCGGGCGGCATTTTCTCGAGCCCGGCTTATTTCAACGGCACGGTCTACTACGGCGACATATCCGGCACATTGAAGGCATTTGTAGTTTCAAGCGCCAAGCTGGCCGCCGCGCCGCAATCGCAGTCCACGACGCAATTCGTTTATCCGGGTACCTCGCCGAGCGTGTCGGCCAACGGCACCGCCAACGCCATCGTCTGGGCCCACGAGAACGCGAATCCGGGCGTGCTGCACGCTTACGATGCCGCCAATCTCGCGCATGAGCTGTACAACAGCAACCAGGCCGCGGCGAATCGGGATCAGTTCGGCGCCGGCAACAAATACATCACGCCGGCCATCGCCGATGGCAAGGTATTCGTGGGGACGACGAACGCAGTGGCGGTGTTCGGTCTTTTGAAGTGACGGCCGGCCCGGAGCCGGTCCGGATATTCCCCGAGAGCTGCTAGCGCGGCAGCTGCGAGTGGACTTCAAACGCCACCAGCGTCAGAAAGCAAACGAGCCCCAAGTATTCGGCCGCGTAGCGGATTTTGAGGGTTCGGGTCGAGAGCTGCGATTCCGGCGTAGCCGGTAACTTGCCGCGCAGCGCGGCCCAGGCGCGCGGCACCGCCAGGATGGCCACGAGGATCAGCAACGGATTTGGCCGCCAGAGAAACAGAGCCGCCAGCAGCGGAATGCCGATGATCCCGACAGCAGCATCGATCCTGCCGAGAACAGCAGCTTGCCCAATTTGCCGGCCGTCATGAGGGCCAGCAGCGCGCTCATGGGTCGACGCCTCGCAAACGCATTGCCTCGCGGTAGGCGGCGGTGATTTCCTGGGTCTTGTGCTCCGCCAAATTTTTCAGCTCTTGGCCGAGATTGTCGACCTTGTCCGGATGGTACTTCGAGATCAGATGCTTGTACGCGTCGCGGATCTGGTCTGCCGTTGCATCCAGGGACACGCCGAGAATTTCGTGCCAGCCGCGCTCGGCGCCCGCCGCGGACGCCGGGCTCGGCTTGGGTCCATCCTTTGCGGACGGCGGGCGAAAGAACAGCTTGCCCACAACCCAATAGCCCGCAAACAACCCGAACAAAATGACGGCCCCTTCGCTTAAGGTCATGTGCCTCCATCCAGCTCGAGCAGGCGTTGCCTCTGCGCCTGCAGGGATTTCTCCTCGGCCGATTCCGCGGCGACCGATTGCAGGGCATCTTCGATCCGCGCGACACACTGGGCTCGCAGCGTGGTCCAGTCCGCCGCATCGAGCAGGCGGGCGGCGGCCAGCGGGAGCGGCTCGGCTATTCCAAGCGCCAGCGTGGTGCGGCGGACCATGTTGACCCCGAAGGGTGGACAAGCCATGCATTCGAAAGCCAGCGCCAGGAAACGCATCCCGCCGGGTGCAATCAGGATCTTGCGGCGGCGTATCAGAAACAAAGAGACGATGATCGAACCGTAGAGCAGGACCAGAGCCGGAATGACCGCATAGGCTCCCAAGGTCGTGAACATACCGAGCGGCAGCAGAACGTACAGCCCCATTGCCGCGGTCAGGGTCGTGGGTGCCAGCACCTTCAGTTCGCCGGCGCGCTCCATCCAGGGAGATTGCGGGGCTTGCGCCAGTGAGTTGAAATCCCACCGCAAACGAAAGGAAGGCCGATGCGGCGTGAATGGATTGAGCACGCAGAGTGTGCGGCCCGCCAACAAAAAGCCCGCCATTCCCGTTGCCGCGCTCCAGTGCCGCCGCGTGTCGCTCTCCAGCACGGCTTCATTCGAATACAGCAGCACGGTCGAATCGTACAGGTAGAAGCAAACGGCAAGCGCGAACAATCCGATTTCGTACGACAATCAAACGGTCTTGCGCTTGAATCGCCTGGCGAGGCCTCCGAAGACGGCCACCGCGGCCGCGGCGATGAATTTCCAGCCGGCAACCAGGCCGCCCAGAATGACCTTCCAAAGACCGGTCTTGACGGCAATTGCCGCCGCGCCTCCGGTGATGAGCGCCGCCAATCCGTACTTGGCGATCTTGTCGCCCGGTTTATATTCCGCGTAACGCTGTCCCGGCGAGTATTCGAATCCCGTCAACCTCGATTTGAAGTCGGCGATCGCGGAGTCGAGATTGTCCGGCGCGCTGACCAGCACCGCGGACATGACGCCGCCCCGACCGAGGATTCGCGTGTTGAAATTGACGACAGTATCGTTGGTGCGAAGGTTCTTGCCGTCGATCGCCCACTCGAGCCGGTTGGTTTGCGCATCGTAGTGCGGCGCCGTCTGCCAGCCGACCACCTGCATTTCATCCCAGCCACGATCGCGACGCGCCTTGTTTCCGGCGATCGTGTTTTCTTCGATGCTCTTGAGCAGCGAGGCCGCGTCGATTTTTTCGTCGTCCTTCACGTAGCCGTCGTCGCTGTAGCTGAAAAACACTTCCCAGGTACCGCCCTTCGGCGCGAAGAAATACTCCTTGCCGCTGCCCAGGTCATGCTGCAACGCCTGAAGCTTGGCGGTTTCCGCCTGATCCAGAAAGACATAGTCCGCGGGCACCTGCAGCGAGGAGTTGCCGAACAACTGTACCGTTTGCGGCCCGTTGACCCAGTTCAGCGCGCCTAGCTTCTGGCGCATCTCCGCGCGCGCGGCGTCTTGCGGCGCCGCCGGCGATTCATCGGCGAGACACGGGTATCCAAGCGAAATTGCCGCGGCGAAGAGCAAAGAAGCAGCTGTAGTTGGTTTCATCCCTATTTTCCCTATTTGGAATGTTGACGGTCAGTCGAATCTCATTGCATCACCGAGGTTTCCTCGGCAATCATCTGCTCCAGCCGCTCGAGATCCGGTATCAGCGGCGTTTCGTTGACCATGCGGACCTGGCAAATCACCGGCGAGCGTTCCGGAAAGCTGCGCGACGTATCGGGCCGCACGACGTCCGCATTGACGCGCACCAGCTGCGGGAATCCTTGCGTCAGCATTCCGAAGTAGCCGGCCTTCACCAGGCCGCCGGCGGCATGAAAGATCACGATGCGAGTTCGCGTCGAAATGCTCGGCAGGGGCTGTCCGAATGCGCCTTCGAAAGACACGACCGGTACATTGCGTCCGCTCCAGCTCACGACGCCCACGTACCAGGGCGGCGCATTGGTCATTTCCGCCGGTGCTTGGTAGCCGATGACCTCGGCGACGCAGGCGCGCGGTACGATCAACCGCTCCCCCGCGAGGGGGACCAGCAAGCTGTAGAGCTCGTCGCGTAGTTCGGACATGGGGCCTGGGATCCTCTCCTACCGTGCGACGGCGCTGCGGCGATTGACCAGCGGCTCGATCGCATCGAGCAGCTGGCTTTCTTGATAGGGCTTGCCCAGATAATCATCCACGCCCAGCTCGATAGCTCGCGCGCGATGCTTTTCACTGACACGTGACGTGATCATCACGATCGGAATCTGCTTCAGGCGCGGATCGTTGCGCACGTGGGCGGCCACCTCGTAGCCGTCCATGCGCGGCATTTCGATATCCAGCAGGATGATGTCCGGCAAGTTCTCTTGCAGCAGCGATACCGCGTCGACGCCGTCCTTCGCGGTCAACACGCGCATGCCGTTGCGTTCCAGCAGGCGCTGCGTCACGCGGCGCACCGTAATCGAGTCGTCCACGACCAGGGCGAAGGTGCGCCGGTCACGTTGATCGAGCACGACCGTTTCGGTGGGGCGCGCACGCCATTCCGAGCGCACCAACGAACCCATGTCGAGAATGAGAACGATGCGCCCGTCGCCCAAGATCGTTGCGCCCGCGATGCCGCGGATCGCCGATATCTGCGGACCCAGGGACTTCACGACAATTTCGCGGCTGCCGACCAATTCGTCGGTGACCAGGGCGGTCGAGTGCTCGCCCGCGCGGATCAGCACGACGGACATCGATACATCCGAATCGGGCAGGCGCGTGGCGCCCAGGCCGACGAACGAGCCCAGGTGTTGGAAACGGTATTTCTGGCCGCCGTATTCGAACAACGGCGCATCTTTGCCCAGGTGTCGGGCGACGATATTCCTCGGCAGGCGCACCACCCCTTCCACCGTCGCCAGCGGCAGCGCGTAGGTTTCCTCCGCGACTCGTACGATCAATGCCTGGCTGATGGCCAAGGTGAACGGCAGACGAATTGTGAATCGCGATCCCTTGCCGTAGGTTGAGTCGATGAACAAGCCGCCGCCCAGCTTTTTGACTTCGGTCGCGACGACATCCATGCCGACGCCGCGGCCCGCGGCCTGCGTGACGTGACCGGCGGTGCTGAAGCCCGGCTCCAATATGAGCTGCACGGCCTCCTCATCGGTGAGTTTCGCATGGGCATCGATCAAGCCGAGCGCGATCGCCTTCTCGCGGATCAGCTTGACGTTGATGCCGGCGCCATCATCGGCCACGACGATGACGATTTCGGCGCCGTCGCGCTCCAGGCTGATTGAAATTCGGCCCACATCGGGTTTGCCGAGCTGCGCGCGCCTGTCCGGCGGCTCGATGCCGTGCACGACGGAATTGCGCAGCATGTGCTCCAACGGCGCAACCATCCGCTCCAGCATCTGTCGGTCGAGTTCCGCGGCGGCGCCTTGCACCGCAAGCTCCGCCCGTTTGCCGGTATCGTTCGCCGCCTGGCGCACCAGTCGCGTCAAGCGCTGCACGTGGCGCTGGAAAGGCACCATGCGCGTGCGCATCAAGCTGTTTTGCAGTTCGGTGATGACTCGCGCCTGCTGCGTCAACAGGCTTTGCGCCTCGCGCGTCAAGGTCTCCAGCAATCCCTGAATACTGGCAACGTCGCCCGAGGTTTCGGCGAGCGCGCGCGAGAACTGCTGCAACGCCGAGTAGCGGTCCAATTCGAGTGGATCGAAATCATCCCGCCGCGGTTCGATACCCTGGTGCCGGTGCAATACTTGCGCTTCGGTCTCTATTTCCAGGCCGCGCAATTGCTCCTTCAGGCGCGTGACGGTTCGCGCCAGCTCGGCCAGATTGAAATCAATCGAATTGACTTGTTGATCCAGGCGGGCGCGAAAGATGCTGACCTCGCCGGCATTGTTGAGCATGGTGTCCAGCAGTTCGGCATCCACGCGCGCCATTTCCACCCGCTCCACGGGGGGCGCCTCGCGGCCCGGCAATACCGGCGCGCTGCTCAATTCCAGGCTTGAGGCGGCCTCCTCGCTCGGCACAGCCGGCTCCAGCGAAGATTCCAGCGCAACCGCGCGTGCAGGCGGTGCGGCCGGTGCGCGGGCTGCTGCGGCTTGCGCCACGGCGGCCGTTGGCGACGCCGGCGCGGGCCCGGCGGGCGCCGCTGCGATGGGTGCCGCTGCAATGGGTGCCGGTGCGATGGGAGCCGGTGCGGCGGCGGGCGCGGTTGCCGCGCTCGCGGGCGCCGCGGCTGCCAGCGACACCGCGGGCTCATTCGCGAGCCCTCGTATTTGCGCAATCAGGCCGCGCGCCTCGCCCGGCAGCGTACCGCTGCTGACCAGGTCGCGCATGCGCGAGAGTTCATCCAAGCTGGCTTGCATGACGGCATGCGCATGGTCGTCGCCCGCGACCTCGCCGCTGTCGATCTGCAACACCAAGGTCTCGAGCTCGTGACTCAAGTCGCCCATGGCGCTGACGCCCGCCATTCGAGCCCCGCCTTTGAGCGTGTGCAGCTGACGCTGCAGCTCGGCGACCGGTTGTTTGTCCTTGCGATCTTTATTCCAACCAGTCAGCGAGCCTTGAGCGGCTTCCAGCAGCTCCGTCGCTTCCTCGCTGTAGATGTTCGCTATCTCGTGATCGAATTCTTCCGCAGGCGGCCGCTCGTGCTCTGGGGCCGGCTGTGCGGCCGCGGGTGTAGCAGCGGCTGCGGGTATGGCAACGGCCGGCGGCTCCGCGGCCTCCGCCAGCGCAGGCACCATGGCCGAGGCGCTGGTATCGCGCGCGGCGTTGGCGATCATCCGGTCCACTTCGGCTTCGAGATCTCGGAGCCGCGCCAGCAGCTCCGGTTGATCGGAGAAAAACCCGGTTGCTTCATTGATGTGAGAGAGCACGTTTTCGATGGCGCGCACCGACTGCTCGAGCGTGGCCAAGCCCGCATCCGAGAGGCCATGTCCGCTGTCGAAGACTTTGCGCATGACATGGTTCAGCGGTTCGGTGATGCGAATGCCATGGCGTGCCTCCGCCATCTTCGAACTGCCGCTCAAGGTGTGGATGGCCCGGTACACCGATTCGGGCAGATCGTGAGGTGCGGGCTGACCTGAGCGCTTGCGCAGGTACTCGCGGATTTCGGTCAAATGACTCGAGGTTTCCTTGGCGTAGATGTCGTGCAGCGTGGCATCCATGGGCGGCTTTGGCGCCGTGGCCCCGGCCCAGCTCGTCGTTGCGCTGTTTGCATCGGATCCGGCGCGATCCTCGGGCGCAACATTGATCTTGGCCTGCTCAGGATCACGGCCATCGGCGTAGGCAAAAGCGCGGGTCATCAGCGCCTCGGTCGGCGCGCTGCCCGGCCGCCCGGTCTCCAGCTGTTCCACCAATTGCGGCAGGGCGGCGACCGAGTTGCGCAGCAAGGACATCATTCCCGGGGTGCGCGACAGGGTCTTATCGATGATTCGATTCAGCAGATTCTCGATCGACCAGGCAAATTCGGCGATCCCGCGGGCGCCGACCATGCGGCCGCTGCCCTTCAAGGTATGGAAGCTGCGCCGCAGGGAAGACAGCGCCTCCAGATCCATGGGATTCTGGTCCCACAGCGGGAAGGCTTTCTGCACCGAAGCGATTTCTTCCTTGGCTTCTTCGATGAACAGTTCAACGAACTGCGGATCGACCGCCTCGGGCTCCGGCACGACGATCAGAGGATTGGTCGCCGCGTGCGCGCGCTTGGTGCGCTCCATCGCAATGGTTTCCGATGGATCCAGCTTCATCGTCTTGGCCGCTTCGCTGCTGGTGAGATTCAAGTTCGGCACGCGCGAGAGCGTGTCATCCTCCGCGAGCGTCTTGAGGCAGGTTTCGGCGTTGTCCAACATGTACCAAGGATCGGTGCGCCCGTTCTGCAGCGTCTCCATGTAGTACTCGATGCTGACGATGGCATCGGCCACTCGCTCCAGGCGGATCGCATCCGGCGGCGGCGCGCCCGGCTCGATGAGCATGCGGACTTGCTTGCCGATGGCGTCCATCAGTTCCACCGCCCGGCCCTTGCCGAGCATCAGCAGTCCCGCGGTTATGCCGCGCAACAACTGCGGCACATTGTCGAGTCCCTGCGCCGAGAATTCGTTGGGTTTCTGTACCGCGGCCGAAACCGCTTCCTTGATGCGCGCCAGGTTGACGATGCACTCGCGCAGCACCGCCTCGCTGACCTGCCTGAATTCCTGGTCTTGATCGCGCGGAACATCCGCGGCGGACTCGGCTGACTGGACGGGCAGGATCAGCCGTACCAGCTGATCGTCAAGGCTGTCCTCCACCGACAGGAGAACGCCGGCAACTCTGACCAGCGAATCCTCGGGCGGCGGCTTGCCGTCATGAATGATTTGCGACAGCGCCTGGATTTCATCCTGCACGCGCTGACGCAGCTCTCCTAAGCCCAGCACGCCGAGCGTGTCGCTGATCTTTTTCAGCAGATCGAGCTGCGGCATCAGTTCGGCGCTTTGGCCGCCGCCGCGGCGCACGAAGATATCGAGGACATCCTTGACCTTGGACAGATCCTCCTTGATCGCCGCCGCGACCGTGCGCATCAGTTTGACGCTGGGCGCCGAGAGGCTTTCCCGCTCCTGCTCGATGGTGTCATCCACCGGCAGGAGTTCGGCGAGCTTGAACGAAGCGCGCACGGCGGCAATACGTCCGCCGCTGGTGGTTGCCCGCGCGACGTAGTACAGCAGGTTATTCAGCAGATCGATCGGCGGATCTTCGCAGTAGCGCGCTTCGCCGAGTTCGTATAGCGCCTTGATCTGCCGGTCGGCTTGACCGAGCAAGCGCTTCAACGTCGCGCTGCCTTCCAATCCGTTGGCGCGCACCGCTTCCAGGATGGCGCCTACGACCCACCACAGCTGGAACACCGGCTGCGTCGTTGCAACCTGCTCCAGCTTTTCGGTGACTTTCGCCAGAATTTCCAGATTCTGCACGGTGCGTTCGCCGCGGATGTAGCCGAGCAAGCCGATTTGGAAACGCGGCCGGAGGCGCCGCGCCCATTGCGCCACCGAAATCGATTGTTCGCCCTGCGTCAGGGACTGCGGCGCGGCGTTCTGATCGGATTTCAGGTTCAGCAACAGCAGCGTGCCCTCCGACAGCAAGGGGCTGCCGCGCACCGAGCGCAGGTCATTGAGCAGCGGCAGCAGCACCAGCGCCAGATCCCGGCCTCCGGACAAAACGCGTTCGAGATACGTGGGCAGCTGCACCATCGCGCGCATCAGGGCATCGAGGCCGTCGATCTGTCGTTTCTGGTCGTTGCCGGAGCTCAGCAAATAGCGCGTGACGTGTTCCATTTCCTCGGCGAGCAGCGCGGCGCCGTACACCTCGACCAGGCGCAGCACGCCGTGGGCCGAGTGCAGCTGATCTGCGCATTTTTCCAGCAGAGCGCGCTGATCCGGTCGTTCCGCATACGCTTCCAGCGAGGCACGCGCATCGTTCAATGTCGCCGCGAGTTCCTTGGCGACTATGTGCAGGGTTTGGGAGCTGATATCAGTCATGCCGGAACCGTCGGGAGCCTAAGCTCCGATGCCGCTCGCCTTGCGTATTTTTCCGGGGGCGGCTGGGGCGGCAACAGGGGCAGGAGCTGCGGATTCTTTCAGCGCCGGCAACTTGCCGGAGGTGGCGCCGGTGCCGAAATCCGGAAGGCGGAATCCCGCCACGGACTTGCGCAGCTGCGCCGACAGCGCCGCGAGTTTGGCGATGGAAGTGGAGGTCGCGGTCGAACCTTCCGCGGTCTGCGATGAAATCTCGCGCACCACCTGCATGTTTTTTGAAATGTTGCCGGACACGGCGGCTTGCTGGCGCGCACTGGCCGAAATGTTCTGCACCAAGCTCGCGATTTGATTCGACACTTGCTCGATTTCCTCGAGCGCGG
>Ga0307474_10003638_pt1 | contig 11113 bp, 8 predicted proteins | sample atmos_gasesECM1C_2_FD_203312 | JGI IMG/M metagenome (GOLD analysis project Ga0307474, IMG submission 203312) | Hardwood forest soil microbial communities from Morgan-Monroe State Forest, Indiana, United States - atmos_gasesECM1C_05 | ecosystem: Environmental > Terrestrial > Soil > Temperate...
TGTGGCGCTGATTCGCGGCATCAAGAGGACCAGTTCCGCGACGATCGGCAACTTCTGGGTCGATATGACGCGGACGCTGCTTTACATTCTGACGCCGGCCTGCATTATCTACGCGCTGTTGCTGGTGTGGCAGGGCGTGCCGCAGAATTTGAGCGCGTACACGCAGGCGCATACTCTCGAGCAGCCCTCCGTCACGCAGACAATCGGACAAGGCCCGGTCGCATCGCAGGAAGCCATCAAGATGCTGGGCACGAACGGCGGCGGTTTTTTTAATGGCAATAGCGCCCATCCGTATGAAAACCCAACGCCGTTTTCGAACTACCTGCAAATTCTTTCGATCTTCGTCATCGGAGCGGGACTAACTTACTCGCTTGGCCGCATGACCGGCTCGCGCGGCCACGGCTGGGCAGTGTTCGCCGCAATGTATGTGATGTTCGCAGCCGGCTTTGTTGTTTGCTATTGGGCCGAAGCGCACCCGTACAACATGATTCACGGCGCACAGCAGGCGCGTACCGCGACTGCGCCCGGTGGCAATATGGAAGGCAAGGAAGTCCGCAACGGCATCGCCGAGAGCACGCTCTTTGCAACCATCACCACCGACGCCAGTTGCGGCGCAGTCAATGGCATGCACGACAGCTTCACTCCGCTTGGCGGAATGATTCCGCTGGTCAACATCATGCTCGGAGAAGTTGTCTTCGGCGGCGTTGGCTCAGGCATGTACGGCATGTTGATTTTTGTCGTGCTCGCGGTCTTCATCGCCGGCCTCATGGTGGGGCGCACTCCCGAGTATCTGGGCAAGAAGATCGAGTCCTACGACGTGAAGATGGCCATGCTCTATACGCTCATCTTCACTTTCATTGTTCTCACATTCGCGGCGATCTTTGTGCTGATTCCAGTCGGAACCTCGGTGACGAGCAATCCGGGTCCGCATGGATTCACCGAAATTCTCTATTCATTTGTTTCGGGCGCAGGAAACAACGGCTCGGCCTTCGCGGGCCTGGGCACGAACTGGTGGTACAACATCGCGATGAGCTTCGACATGCTCATCGGCAGATTCCTCATGATGATTCCCGTGCTCGCACTGGCCGGCAATCTGGCGCAGAAGAAAAGTGTTCCGCCCTCCCCCGGCACCTTTCCTGTGAATACGCCGTTGTTCGCCATACTGCTGGTCGGCGTGGTGTTGATCGTCGGCGCGCTTACATTTTTTCCAGCGCTAAGCCTGGGGCCGATTCTTGAACATCTGCTGTTGCAGACGGGCAAAGTCTTTTAACCGAACTCACCGTATCAGGACGAAATTCGAACAGGCAAGAACGAGGCGCAACGGACCGACATGGCAGAAAAAACAAGTCTCTGGAATACACAGATCATGGCCCATGCGGCGCTGGACAGCATTCGCAAGCTCGATCCGCGCTGGATGGTCAAGAACCCGGTAATGTTCGTGGTCGAGGTGGGCAGCGTACTGACCTCGGCGCTGCTTATTGAAAACTACCGCCGTCACCCTGAGGCATTTGGGTTCAATCTCCAGATCACGCTCTGGCTGTGGTTCACGGTGCTGTTCGCAAATTTTGCTGAGGCCATGGCGGAGGGTCGCGGCAAAGCTCAGGCCGATACGCTGCGCAAGGCCAAGGGCGAGACGATTGCCAAGAAATACAAAGCCGACGGTAGCTTTGAAGAGGTGGTGAGCGGAGCGCTTCGCGCCGGAGACGTTATTTACGTTCCAGCTGGCAGCTACATCGCGGGCGACGGCGAGGTTATTGAGGGCGTAGCATCGGTTGACGAGTCGGCCATCACGGGCGAATCGGCGCCGGTAATTCGCGAGGCCGGCGGCGATCGCTCGGCCGTGACCGGCGGCACGAAAGTATTGTCGGACTGGATTAAAGTCAAGATCACATCGAACCCCGGCGAAACTTTTCTCGATCGCATGATTGCGCTGGTTGAAGGCGCCACGCGCCAGAAGACGCCGAACGAGATTGCGCTAAGCATCTTGCTTTCGGGCCTGACGATTATCTTCTTGCTCGCAGTGGTTACGCTGCAGCCGTTTGCCGTTTACTCGAGCGCGCCGCAAACCGTCTTCGTGCTGGTGTCGCTGCTGGTTTGCCTCATTCCCACAACCATTGGCGGCCTGCTCTCGGCCATCGGCATTGCCGGCATGGACCGGCTCGTGCAATACAACGTGCTGGCCATGAGCGGACGCGCCGTTGAAGCTGCGGGCGACGTGAACACTTTGCTGCTTGATAAGACCGGCACCATCACGCTTGGCAATCGCCAGGCGACGGAGTTTATGCCCGCGCCGGATGTTAGCCAGGAGCGGCTTGCAAATGCAGCGCAGTTGGCTTCTCTTTCAGACGAGACGCCGGAAGGCCGCTCGATTGTTGTGCTGGCCAAAGAGAAATACAATCTGCGCGGCCGCGATATGGCCGGCATTCATGCGGAGTTCGTTCCGTTTTCGGCGCAGACTCGCATGAGCGGCGTGAATCTGCCGGGCACGCGCATTCGTAAAGGCTCAGTGGACGCGATTGCACGCTTTCTTGAAGAGCAGGGATCCTCCCTGCCACAGAAGGTTCGCGAGAATGTGGAGGAGATCGCGCGCGCCGGCGGCACGCCGCTGGTGGTGGCCGAAAACGCCTCGGCACTGGGCGTTATCTATCTCAAGGACATCGTCAAAGGCGGTCTCAAGGATCGGCTGGCGCGGCTGCGCGCCATGGGCATTCGCACCATTATGATTACCGGCGACAATCCGCTGACGGCAGCGGTAATTGCGCGCGAGGCCGGCGTAGATGACTTTCTTGCCGAGGCGAAACCGAAAGACAAGATGGACCTGATCAAGAGCGAGCAGGGCAAGGGCAAGCTGGTGGCGATGACCGGCGACGGCACCAACGACGCGCCCGCGCTGGCCCAGGCCGATGTGGGCGTGGCCATGAATTCGGGCACGCAAGCCGCCAAAGAAGCCGGCAACATGGTTGATCTCGACTCGAACCCGACCAAGCTGATCGAGATTGTGGAAATCGGCAAACAATTATTGATGACGCGCGGCGCGCTGACCACTTTCTCCATCGCCAACGATGTGGCCAAGTACTTCGCTATTATTCCGGCCATGTTTGCCGGCGTATTTCCGGTGCTTGGCGCGCTGAACATCATGTATCTGCATTCGCCGCAGTCGGCGATTCTTTCTGCGGTCATTTTTAACGCGGTCATTATTGTGGCGCTGATTCCGCTGGCGCTGAAGGGCGTGAAGTACGAGCCCAAAGCTGCCGATGTTTTGTTGCGCAACAACCTGCTCATTTATGGAGTTGGCGGCATCATCATCCCGTTCATCGGCATCAAGGCTATCGATTTGTGCCTTGTGGCTCTGCACCTGGCGTAAGTGTGCGAGCGGCGAACGAATACGGGCAAAGGAGATTGAAAGTGCATACAGCTGAGACAACTGACGAAGAGCTTGGAACTCGTGGCGGGCCGCGCGCGACGCATGAGCAGGAAAGCACTGTGAAACATTCGCTGTGGGGCACGTCGGTGAGATTTACCATCGTGACCGCAGTGATCTTCGGCCTCGGCTATCCGCTGCTGATGACCGGGCTGGCGAAGGTATTATTTCCGCGCCAGGCCGAAGGAAGCCTCATCGTGCGCAATGGGCAGGTGATTGGCTCCGAGCTCATCGCGCAAAGTTTCACCTCCGAAAAATATTTCCATCCGCGTCCTTCGGCCGCGGGCAACGGCTACGACGCGACATCATCGGGCGGCACGAATCTTGCGCAGTCAAACGCAAAGCTGCCGGCGCGCATGCAGGCCGACATCGATAAGCTGGCCGCTGAGAATCCGGGCAAGCCTGTTCCCATCGACATGGTGACCTATTCTGGATCGGGTCTTGATCCCGACATTACTCCGGACAACGCGTATTTCCAGGCGCCGCGCATCGCAAAAGCGCGAGGGCTGACAGAAGCCGCTGTCCGCAGCTTGATCGATGAACATATCAAGGGCCGCACGCTTGGGTTTATCGGCGAGCCGCGGGTGAACGTGCTCGACCTGAATCTTGCGCTGGACGATTCGGCGAAGTAGGCGTGACGAAACAGGCGGCGAACTAGGGTCGCCGAAACGGGCAGTTAAACAGTTTGTTGGCAGCTACTACTCCAGCCAACCTCAGCGGGACGGGCTAAGCGGCCCGTTCCGCTCTTCTTTTTGCGCGTGCATTGAAGCGACGGGAAGATGCTGGTGGCCGCGCTAGGGAGCCTGAACGGGGCTAAACGACTCTGCGGCCTTCCATCGCTCGTGCCATCGTCACTTCATCGGCGTATTCAATGTCGCTGCCGGCGGGAACGCCGGTAGCGATGCGAGTAATCTTTACGGGAAAGCTGCGCAATGCGGTTGCCAGCCAGTCGGCCGTGGCTTCGCCTTCAAGCGTGGGACTGGTGGCGAGAATCACCTCGTCCAATTCGCCACGCTCCGCGCGACGAACCAGGCCCTCGGCGCGCAGTTGGTCAGGACCGACTCCGTGTAATGGCGAGAGCGTTCCGTGCAGCACGTGGTAGACGCCTTGGAAGGTTTGCGACCGCTCCACCGTTGCGATGTTGGTGGCTTCTTCTACCACGCAAATCAGGCGTTGGTTGCGCGTGGGGCTCGCGCAGTAGGCGCATGGATCGATGTCGGTAACGTTGTTGCAGATGGAGCAGAGGCGCAGACTCGCCTTGAGTCCGCGCACCGCCTCGGCAAGCGAGTTGGCGTCGTCATCGCTCGAACGCAGGATGTGGAACGCGTAACGCTGCGCGCTCTTGGTGCCGACGCCGGGCAGCTTCTTCAATTCCTCAATGAGCCGGGCCATCGGCTCGGCATACCGTGACAATTTTTGCCTCCCTGAGCTTTCTTCCCGCGCGATGCTTTTGCGGGCTTCGCGTCGCGCCTTAAGAACCGAGCCCCGGAATCTTCAGGCCGCCCAAAATTCCCTGCACGCTCGATTTGATGGCTTCATCTGCTTTGCGTCCGGCCTCATTCACCGCGCCCGCGATCAAATCTTCGAGCATCTCCACGTCGGCCTGGCCGCCGCTCAGGCTGGCTACCGCCGAAGGATCGATGCGAATCTTCAGCAATTCCTTCTTGCCGTTCATGGTCGCGGTCACAGCTCCCCCGCCGCTCGAAGCCTCGACCACGGTCTCGCCAAGCTTGCGCTGAACTTCCTCCTGCATCTGGTTGGCCTGCGAAAGCATCTCCGAGATTTTGAGTGGGTTGATCATCGAGCTCCTCCTCTTCGTGCACCGTTTACGTTTGCCGCATTTATTTCTGTGTCGACCACTTCTGCCCCGATCGCGGCTATCTCGTTCACGACTGTCTTGTTCACTTCTGGCGCAAATCGAGTACGCTGCGGACCTCGGCCTTGAAGATCTCCTGCGCCCGCTGTACTAATGGATGCGCGAGCGCCGCTTCCTGCACGCTGCCCACGGGTGCGACCGGCGGCGCGACTTCCTGAGTCGACGTTCCCGCGCCGGTCGAAACCAGAAAACGGGCAGGCGCGCCCAGCCGTTGCAATTCAATACGAATCAGTTTTTCTGCCGCGGCGTTTACCGTCAGGCTGAGCATTTTTTTGCCCATGGCCGGCACGGAGACGCGAACCGCGCCATTGTCGAGCGTCCACGCGCCCGCGCCGAGCAGCTGCGCGGCGGAGCTATGACCGCTGCCAGCAAGCGCAGAGACGACCGCCTCGCGTATGCGCTCAATTTTCAGGTCACTTGAGCCGATACCATTTGGCGCGCTTATTTCTGACTCAGGCGCTATTGCCAGCGCACCGTCGGTAAGATTGACTGCTGCGCCGTATCCGGCTCCCTGGCTCGAAGCGACAGAGAAGGGCAATGCTTCCCGTTGAGCGCCATCATTTGTCTTTATGGTGGAATGAATTACAGCCGAATTCTCAACTGTTCCTTCCACTCTCAATCCTGCGGCTTGGGCCCCTGTCGTGCCACCGCCCCATAGGCTTTTCTCCCGTACAGGAACGTTCGCAGCAGGCGCGCCGACACCTGCCGGCTTGGCGATGTTGCCGCCTGAATGCTGCCCGCCGGGCGCCGAGCCCGTTCGCGCAATCGTTCCGCCGGACACGCCGCTGAGCAATTCCTCGATGGGCAACAGCCGTTGCGCATGAATCAGCTTGAGCAATCCAAGCTCTAAGTGGAGGCGCTGTTCCTGGCGGTAATTCAAGTCGTCGAAGGTGCGCAGCACGATTTGCAGATTCCGCGTGAGCTCTTCTTCGGTGTAGAGGAGCGCCGTGCGCGTTGCGCGAGCGCGTTCGTCGGCTGAGATTTGCAGCAGCTCGGTTTGTTCGCCGCCCAGCTTGGCCATCAGCGAGTTGCGCAGATAGCGAACCATCTGCCGCGCGAGTGAAAGGGGACTGTGCCCGGCATTCACAAGGGTATTAATCTCTTCCATCAGCTCGGCGCTTTGGCCAGCTGCAACAGCTTCCATCAGCCGCTCGAAAACGGTGTTCGGCACAGCTCCCATCAGTTCGCGAATCTGCTCGGCGGAGAGTGCCGGTCGACCGTCCTTGATCACTGGAGCCGACGCGATCGCTTGATCCATAATCGAAAGCGCGTCGCGCATCGATCCGTCGCCGGCCTCGGCCAGCAGCGCCAGCGCATCGTCTTCGGCTGCCACTTTCTCTTCGACCGCAATCATCCTCAACTGCGCCAGAATGTCGTCGAACTTGACCGCGTGAAAACTGAAGTGCTGGCAGCGCGAACGAATCGTCTGGGGAATGTTCTCCGGCTCCGTAGTCGCCATCATAAAGATGACGTGAGCCGGCGGCTCCTCCAGCGTCTTGAGCAGCGCATTGAAGGCGGCCTCGGTGATCTGGTGCGCCTCGTCGAGGATGTAGATTTTGTAACGATCGCGCGATGGAGCGTAGCGCGCAGCATCGCGCAGCTCGCGAATCTCGTCAATGCCGCGATTGGTGGCCGCATCAATCTCGATCACATCGACGGCGTTGCCCTGGCGAATTTCGATGCAGGCGTCGCAGATGCCGCATGGTTCCGGCGTGGGTCGCTGCGCAGTGCCTATTTCTGTGCGGCAGTTCAGCGCCATGGCCAGAATGCGCGCGATGGTCGTCTTGCCGATGCCGCGGTGGCCCGAAAATATGTACCCGTGCGCGATACGGTTCTGCTCAAGCGCATTGAGCAGCGTGCGCGTTACGTGGTCCTGGCCGGCCACGTCGGCAAAGCGCTGCGGACGGTATTTTCTGGCCAGAACCTGGTAGCCCATGCGAACCTGCGCGCCTCTTTTGTGCCTCAAAAATCCGGAGGCCCAGAGCTGATTGTAGCGGTTCTTGCTGGGCCAACGCCGGGGTGGAAATCCCTACAACAGCAGCGGAGGCAGAGATGAATTCATCCCTGCAAATGTGCGATCCTTTTAAGGATGGGTATTCGGTGCGAATCAGCGAGAATCGGCTCGGCCCGCATGCATCGGTACATTCGGCCTTGGAAGCATTTGCGCTCACTCTTGCGTCCAATAGTTAGAGGGTCTGGAATGAAATCGCTCTTCGGCGTTGCGATGTTGGTGACCTGCTTTGCGGCAGCATCGCTACCAATCCGCGCTCAGGCGCCGGAAAGCGGCAGCACTCCCGGCTCGGGCCAAAGCCAGCCGGCAGCAGGCGGGCAAAACCCCGCGGCGAATTCCGCTCCAGCGCAGCAACCCCCTCGCACGACTACGCAGACCAATTCCAATCCATTTCCTGAGGACACGACTTCGATTCCGATCATACCGACGCACGAGACTCCGGATGTGCCTCCGAGCGCCGGCGGCGATTCAGGCGATTTCGGTTTGCCCATGCCTCCGGATGACGCCGACCCTATGCGCAGTCCCGAGGATGCGGCGGCCGCCGAGCCGAGCGACAGCAGTTCAAGCTCGAGCCTCTCCGGGTTACGCGATTTGCCCCCGCCGGATAACGATGCAGACACCCCGCAACGCGGGAAGCACAAAGGGAAGGGAGAGCAGGTGGTGCCGGAGCACCATGAGACCGCGGCTGAGGACGAAAGCGTCGGCAGCTATTATCTCGAGAACAAGGATTGGAAAGGCGCGCTCTCGCGGTTTCAATCTGCGCTGGTTCTCGATCCCGACAACCCGGATGTGTACTGGGGTCTGGCGGAGTGCGAACGCCATACGGGAGACTTTGCCGATGCGCGCGCCAATTATCTAAAGGTCAGGGAGTACGACCCGGGCAGCCGTCATGCGAAAGAGGCCGGCAAGGCGCTTCAGGATCCCGAGATTGCGAATTCGAAGCCGGACGCATCTGGCTCATCCGTACCTCAGCCGCACCAATAATAGCCATTGCGCCCGAATCGCTGCGCGCATTTCGCCAATGCCTTAAAACCCCGCCCAGCGCCGATACGCGTCGATCATCTGCTCGCCCCAAAAACTGCTCACGATTCCTCCGACGCAAAGAAATGTGCCAAGCGGCAGCTTGGTTAACGCCCAGCCCTCATGATCCTTGCGCGTTGATGGCAGGACTAGGACGACCAGCGCGGCTACCGCGCCCAGCACCACGCCGATTGCAAATGAGAGCAGCGCGCCTTGCAGGCCTAGCCACGCGGCCAGCATCGCCATCAACTTCGCGTCGCCGAGGCCGATGCCCTCGCGCCTTCGCACCAACCAATAGATCCAGCGTATGAGCAGGATGAGGCCGGCAGCGGCGAGAATAGCGAGCAATCGATGCCCGACTAAATCCCAAATGAAACGGCTCCGCAGTTCAAGAGCACCGTAGAATGCGAACACACGCTTAGAGTTCACTGCGGCATACAGTAGAGTGGCCGCGAAGCCGAGCAGGGTACCAGGAATCGTGATTTTATTTGGAAGCCAGAGATTTTCGAAATCCAGAACCGCAAGCGCAACCAGCAACCACAGAAAAATCATTTGCGAAATTCCGTAGATTGCAACAGCCGAAACGAGATCGGAAGGCGCAAAATCGACGATGCTCGATAAACTGCGCCAAGCGACCGCCGCCCACAGCACTCCCACTGTCAGTTCCACCAGCGGATACCGCCAGCTAATCCACGCCCCACAACTCCGGCAGCGCCCGCGCAGCGCCAGCCAACTGACGACCGGTAGATTTTCCCACCACGCCAGCGTTCGTGCACAGCCTCTGCAGTGCGACCGCGGACTGACGATGCTTTCGCCCGCAGGCCAGCGGCTCAGGCACACGTTCAGGAAGCTGCCGAAGGCCAGCCCGAGAAGCCCGGCGAAAATGGTTCCGAAGACGCGCGCCATGGAAGAGATTGAGTATACGGTGTTCAGTTTGTATGACGCGCGGATCGCCGCCGCCGCTCTCTACAGGCTGAAGTGGGCAAGCTAAACTGGAACTGAATGGACCTGCCAGCAGAGAGTTCCAGCGCGAAGGATTCCACGCCGCAAACCACCAGTGACCCGGCGCGGGCGGCGGCATTGTTTGAGCGGTCGGTGGCCATCATGGCCCGCTTGCGCGCTCCCGGCGGCTGCCCCTGGGATCGCGAGCAGTCCTTCGAATCCATCCGCAAATACACGCTCGAAGAAGCCTATGAAGTCTTTGACGCCATCGAGCGCCGCGACTTCGAAAACTTGTCTGAAGAACTCGGCGATCTGCTCTTGCAAGTCCTCTTCTATTCCGAGATGGCGGCCAACGAAGGCCACTTTACGATCGCGGAAGTTCTAGATCACCTCAATCGCAAACTCATTCGCCGCCATCCTCACGTCTTTGGCGACGAAGCCTCGCGCGCCGCCGGAAACATGGCCAACGTGGATGCAGCGGGTGCGGATTCTGCGGCTGCTGTCTTGCGGAATTGGGAAGAAATCAAGATTGCGGAAAAGGCATTACATGCAGCGGACGTGTCTTCGGCGCAAAAACAGCCCCAGTCGCGCCTCGACAGCGTCAATCGCGCGATGCCCGCGCTTGCTGAAGCCTCCAAGCTCGGCGCCAAGGCGCGGAAATCCGGCTTCGACTGGCTAAGCTGGCGCGAGCTGCTGCCCAAAGTTGCCGAGGAGACAGCGGAGCTGATAGCGGAAGCTGAATCGGAAGACCCGTCTCGCAAACCGGCAGTCGAGGCTGAGCTGGGAGACCTGCTGTTCACGGTCGTCAATCTTGGCCGGCATCTTGGCGTTAATGCCGAGATGGCATTGCGCGACTGCAATCTGCGCTTCCGCCAGCGCTTTAGCGAAATGGAACGCGCTGCAGTACGGCAGCTCGAAGATCTTTCGCCGCCGGAGCTGGAGGCGCTTTGGGAGCAGGCGAAAAAGAAGCTGGCAGATAGCGCCACGCTCAACCAAGACAGGGAGGCGCAAGACAAATCGGCGCAAGAGGAGACGCGGACGCGGCCCGGTGCGCAGACCCGGCCGCAAACCGGACCGCAAAAATGATTGAAATTCGCGCGTGCCAGAAATCCGGCGAGCAAGGTTTCGATGAGTTTGAATCCTGCGTCCGTCTCCAGATTGAGATCTGGGGTTACGACGAGAGCGACGTCACACCACGCAAGACCTTCATGCTTGCTCAGAAGATTGGCGGCCAGGTCATCGGCGCTTTTGACACTGAATTCGGTGCAGAATCGGGGCAGAAACTAGTTGGCTTCGCCATGTCTTTGCCGGGCATCAAGCAAACCCAAAACGGCCCTCAGCCCTATCTTCACTCGCATATGCTGGCGGTCCGGCCATCCCATCGCAAGCGCGGCCTTGGCGCGCAACTCAAATGGGAACAACGTCGTGAGGCGCTTTCTCGCGGTATTCGCCACATGGAGTGGACCTTCGACCCGCTCGTCGTTTCAAATGCTTTCCTCAATATCCACAGGTTGGGAGCCATTTCCAGTGCCTATCTTGTGGATTTCTATGGTGTATCCTCATCTCGTCTGCAGGGTGGGCTGCCAACCGACCGACTTTTGGCGGAATGGGAGCTGGATTCTCCTCGAGTAGAGGCAATCCTCGCACGGCGCCCGGCAGCTACACAAAGTATTCAAGATCGTATTCTGGTGCCAGCTCCGATCGACCGATGGAAGGCCAGCGAATCAAGCCACCCCAAGGCTCTCGCCGTCCAGCTAGAGATTCGGCAGAAGTTTCAGGCAGCATTTTCGCGGGGACTGGCGGTACTTGGTTTCTCTCGCGATGCGGAAGGAAACGGAGTCTA
>Ga0307474_10003639_pt1 | contig 11110 bp, 5 predicted proteins | sample atmos_gasesECM1C_2_FD_203312 | JGI IMG/M metagenome (GOLD analysis project Ga0307474, IMG submission 203312) | Hardwood forest soil microbial communities from Morgan-Monroe State Forest, Indiana, United States - atmos_gasesECM1C_05 | ecosystem: Environmental > Terrestrial > Soil > Temperate...
CCAGCGGCGTTCCGGCCGCGGCCTTGTCCAGCCGGGGCTCGCCGTCCACCGACAGCAGCAGCAGCGGCAGGTGCCCGGCGCTGCCCGCCATGCCCTCGCCGCTGATCGGGTCCAGCACCAGGTAGGTGACGGTCGTCACCTGCTCTTCCAGTTCGGTGGCGATGAACAGCCGGTCCAGGCCGGCCAGCACGGCGGCCGGCCGGGGGTCGGTCAGCGCCAGCGCGCGCAGCGCATTGCGGACCCGGCCCATCCCGGCGGCGGCGGTCAGCCCCTTGCCCATGACGTCGCCGGCCGCCACGGCCAGCTTCCCGTCGGGCAGCCGGAACGCGTCGTACCAGTCCCCGCCGATCTCCATGTTCCGGGTCACCGGCAGGTAGCTGGCCTCCAGGATGATCCCCGGCACGATGGGCAGCCGGTCCGGCAGCAGGCTGCGCTGCAGCGTCTCGGCCGTGGTGTGCTCGCGCTCGAACATCGACGCCCGCTCCAGGGCCAGCGCGCACTGCCCGGCCAGCGCCTCGAGGAACACCCGCTCCTCGTCGGTGATCTTCCTCGGCCTGGTGAACGCGAACCGCAGGGCCCCGAGCGGCGCGCCGGAGGCCAGCAGCGGCAGGCCGACCCAGGCCCGCTCGTCGGTGTTGTCCAGGAACAGCGTGAGGTCGACCTGGCCCTCGAAGTACTTGCGGAGGGCGTCGGGGTTCTCGACCAGCAGCGGCCGGCGGGCCAGGATCGCGGCGGTCATCACGCTCGGCACATCCAGGGGCATCTCCCCGGACGGCGCCCCGGGGCCGTTCGGCAGCCCGGTCGGGTTGACCGTGCGCAGCCGCAGCCGCTCCGGGTCGAGCATGGCCACCGCCGAGCGCTCGGCGCCGATCGCCGACCGGCCGACCTCGGTGATGACCTCAACCACCTGCTCCACGGTGATCGCCTCGGCCAGCATCGACGTCGCCTGCTGCAGCCGCACGGTGCGCAGCGCCGCGGCCGACAACTGCTCGGTCAGCCGGCCGCGCATCTCCTCCGCCTCGCGCTGGCCGGTGACGTCGCTGCTGGCCCCCACCCATTCGATGATCTTCCCGTCCCGCTCGATCGGGACGGCGCGGACGTCGTAGTGCCGGTAGGACCCCGACTTGGTCCGGACCCGGTACCGGCTGTCGAAAACCTTGCCCGTGTCGACGCAGTCCAGCCACTCCCGCTCGACGCGCTCGCGGTCCTCGGGATGGATCGCGTCCAGCCAGCCGCTGCCGAGGTACTCATCGACCGTCTGGCCGGTGATCCACCGCCATTCCGGTGAATCCTCCGCAATCTTCCCCGTCGGCGTGGTCACCCAAACGACCTGGGCCCCGGCCTGCACCAGCGAGCGATAACGCTCCTCGCTACGCCGCAGCGCCTCCTCGGAATTCCGGCGCTCGGTTATATCGGTCGCGATCAGAACAACCCCGGTGATGCCCCCGTCCGGATCGTGCGAGGGGAACCAGGAAAACGACCAGTGCTGTGTGCCATCGCCGACCGCGACCGCCTGGTCGTCCTCGAATACCGGCTTGTCGGCGGACAGCACCTGACGCGCCGACGCCTCCGCGTGCGCGCCGAGATCCTCCGGCCAGACCTGCGACGGCAGGCGGCCGACGTAGTCGCCCTGATCGTCGCCGTGCAGCCGGGCCAGACTCTGGTTCATGCGCCGGAAACGAAGGTCGCTGCCCAGGAAGGCGAAGCCGATCGGCGCCTCGCTGAGCAGCGTCGTCAGCAGCGCCGAATCCGACACGTCCAGGCCGGACACGCGCGGCTTCGGCACGGAGGTACCGGTGCTCACCGGGGACACCCCATACCCGTGCGAGCGCGTGCCATGAACGGTTCCTTCCTGCTCACTGCGGACACAAGAAGGCTAGCGGCAACTGCGCGCACAAGAGAGCCAGCGACGACAACTGGCCATCGAGAGCTGACCGTCCCAGCGGCCCGCTGACCCCTAGGCCATGCGCTCCCGATGAGCAAGTATGTCCTCAATGCTCAGTTATCGTCCGATAATTGCAAAATTTTTGCGCTATTTTAGAACTAGCCGACCCCGTGTCCTGCCCCCAAGGAATGGCCCGATGACCGTCCGAGATGATCGAATCACCGGCTGCGGCCTCGTACCGCGCCGCAACACGCCGATCACTACCGCGATCGCGACGTGGTAAACCCGACCTCATACTCCATGGCACGATAGATGGAGCTGCGAGTCGTCGTCCACCCGGCCGACCGTATGGGCGGAGTCTGCCAGTATGAGGGAGAGTAGTCGTCTATGGGCGGTATCGGCGGTATCGGTGGACACGAGAGAGCGGGCGAAGGAGGCGACGACACGGGCGGAGGCGACTACAAGCGCGGAGGCGGCGATACGGGCAAATGCTGCCGGCACGCCGGGCTGGGGCATGGCACCGGACGGCGTGCATCTGGGAAGCTGGCCTCGTGAACCCGCCGAGCCGACGCGCTGAGCCTCCCGGCCGGCCGGGTCATCACGGTCACTCCGGCCCGCCCAAGGTCCGGCAGGCCCCCGGCGGCACCGCCGGGTCCCCGCCGAACGCGCTGTTCGCCGAGATGCTCCGGGCCGCGCGGGAGCTGCTGGCGGTGCGCAGCCCGCTGGACGCCGAGCTGATGGTGAGCGAGCTGCTCGGGACCTGGTGGGGGCAGCGCACGGTGCGCCAGGGCGGGCGCGACGCCCGTCGCCGCCGCGCCGATATCGAGGAGATCGTCGGCGAGGGCCTGGTCGCCTACGCCGCCCAGCAGGGCACCCCGGCCGCGCTGGCGCTGCTGTCCGGCATCGCCTGCCTCGGCACCCCGCACCAGGCCGCCAGCGCCGAGCAGGCCGCCCTGGACCTGATGGAGCGGGGCGTGGCCCGGCCCGGCTGGGCCGAGCACGTCGGCGCGGTGGTGGCGGCCGAGTGCTACCTGAACTCCGACTCCTACGGCGACCGCGACGAGGTCGTCTGCGTGTTCAGCTACGCCGGCCAGGAGCAGCACGCCCTGGTCGTGGTGGTCGACTACAACGCGGGCGGCCTGGCCCGCGACGGCTGGGTCACGTCGCAGGTGACCAAGCTGCTCGACTACTGCAGCCAGTCCGCCTCCGAATTCAGCCAGGTGAGCCCGCCGCACGCGCGCCGCCTGCTGGAGTCGGCGCTCGCGGTCACCGAGCGCGCCGCCGACCCGCCCGTCAGCAGCTCGTTCCCGTCCTACCATGCGTTCATCCGGGCCCGGGTCCGCACGCTGCCGCCCACCCAGCTCGCGGGCGGCTTCGACGGGGCCCCGCAACCGGGCAGCACGACGCAGCCGGCCAACTCGATGGCGGGCCGCCGGCAGACCTGGCGCAAGGACCGCCGGGCCATGCTGGTGGCCGAGTTCCTGGCCTCCGACGAGGCCGAGGACCTGTCCGATCGCGAGGCGGCCAGCCGCTGCGCCGACCACATCGTCGAATACGGCTGCGACCAGGACTTCGGCCGGCCGCTGCGGATGAGCCCGGCCAAGGCCGAGACCTTCCTGCTGGACTGGCTGCCGCGCAAGGTCATGCTCTCGCCCGCCGCGCAGCATGCGATGCCGCACGTGCTCGCGGCGTGGGTGCGCTGGGCCGGCGTCCGTGAGGGCCGGGACGCCGCGGCCATCGGGGCCACGCTGGACGCGGTGTTCGACTCGATGGGCACGTTCACCCGCGTCTATCACGACCCCGCCTCGTTCGGGCTGGAGCCGCAGCTCGTGGCCCGGCTGCTGCCCGACTCCGACCTCGAGGCGCTGCCCCGGCGGGTGTTCGCGTTCGGCGTGCTGCAGGGCAGCTACCACGGCACCGACCTCGGCGCCCTCGACCCGGCGCGACCGGCCGACCGGCGGACCCTGCTGGAGGCCGACCACGACACCCCGGCGGGCCGGGCGGCCGGGGAGGGGCACATCGACCGGCACCTGGCCCTGGCCGACCGGCTCTGGCGGGGCGACCCGCCCGAGCTGTGGGAGGCGGCGCAGCGCCTGCTCGACCTCGGGGAGGACCGGCACGCGGTGCTGCACACGCTGATGGACACGATCAGGTCGGCCGGCCGCAGCGAGAAGGACATCGCCTCCGCCCTGTACGACCTGCCTCCCGAGGAGCCGAGGGCACCGGCCGGGTGACGGCGGTGACCGGGGCGACCGGAGTGACCGGAGTGACCGGAGGGATGGGCGGGATGGCCGGGAGGACGGGCACGTGACCGGCGGGTCCGGCGTCATCGACCTGAACGCCGACCTCGGCGAGAGCTTCGGTGCCTGGCGGCTCGGGGATGACGAGGCCTTGCTGGCCGTCGTCACCAGCGCCAACATCGCCTGCGGCTTCCACGCGGGCGACCCGCTGACGCTGCGCCGGGCCTGCGCCGGCGCGGTCGCGAACCGGGTGTCGATCGGCGCCCAGGTCTCCTACCGCGACCTGGCCGGCTTTGGCCGCCGCGAGATGGTGGTGCCGCCCGAGGAGCTGACCGCCGAGGTGCTGTACCAGATCGCCGCGCTGGACGGGATCGCCCGCGCCGAGGGCGGCAAGGTCAGCTACGTCAAACCGCACGGCGCCCTGTACAACCGGGCGGTCACCGACCCGGTCCAGGCCGCCGCGATCACCGCCGCGATCACCGCCTACGACCCCGGGCTGCCGCTGCTGACCTTGCCCGGCAGCCAGACCGCCCGGGCCGGCGCCGCCGCCGGGCTGGCGGTGGTCGCCGAGGGGTTCGCCGACCGCGCCTACCGCGCCGACGGCACTCTTGTGCCCCGCGGCCAGCCGGGCGCCGTGATCAGCGACCCGGACCTGGCCGCCGCGCGCGCGGCGCAGATCGCCACCGACCACGTGCTCCTGGCCGCGGACGGCCAGCGAGTGACGGTGCCGGTCCGTTCCCTGTGCGTGCACGGCGACACCCCCGGGGCGGTGACGATCGCCCGCGCGGTCCGCGATGCGCTGGAGCGGGCCGGGGTGACCGTCGCAGCGTTCGCGTGATCCGCGTCCGGCGGGCCGGCGACGCGGCATTGCTCGTCGCGGCCGAGGGCCGGGCCGACGCGCTGGCGGCGGCCATCGTTTCGCAACGCTACGACGGCGTGCTGGACGTGGTGCCCGGGGCCGAGACCGTTCTCGTCACGACGGAGCCGGGCCGGGTTGACCTGGCCGCGCTGGCCGAGCGGGTGGTCGCGCTCACGTTGCCGGAGGCCCGGGCGGCCACGGCGGCGCTGGCCGAGATCCCGGTGGTCTACGACGGTCCCGACCTGGCCGAGGTGGCCCGGCTGACCGGGCTGTCGGTCGCCGAGGTCGTGGCCAGGCACGCGGCGGCCGAGTACCGCGTCGGCTGGCTGGGCTTCTCGCCCGGCTTCGGCTATATGACCGGGCTGGACCCGGCGCTGGCCGCCGTGCCCCGGCTGGCCGAGCCCCGGGTACGGGTCCCCGCGGGCTCGGTGGCCATCGCGGGCGGGCTGGCCGCCGTGTACTCGAGCACCTCGCCGGGCGGCTGGCGGCTGCTCGGCCGGACCCCGGCCGTGCTGTGGGACGCCGAGCGCGATCCGCCCGCGCTGCTGTCGCCCGGGATGCGAGTCCGGTTCCGCGCGGTGGACGAGACGCAGAACGCCCCGGCCGCGATCGCGCCGACGGGCGAGGAGATGGGGCGGAGGGATGCCGGACCGACGCACGAGGAGATGGGGCGGGCGGACGCCGGACCGACGCACGAGGAGATGGGGCGGGGGGACGCCGGGCCGGCAGGCGGGGAGACGGAGCCGGGGGCGGCGGTCGAGGTGATCCGGCCGGGGCCGCTGGCCACCGTGCAGGACCTGGGCCGGCCGGGGTACGCGCATCTCGGGGTGCCGCGCGCGGGCGCCGCCGACCAGGCCAGCCTCCGGCTCGCCAACCGGCTGGCGGGCAACCCGGACGGCGCCGCGGCGCTGGAGCTCACCCTGGGCCGGGCGGTGCTGCGGTTCGCCGCCGCGGCCCGGGTGGCGGTGACCGGCGCGCCGGCCGCGGTGACCGTGACCGGACCGGACGGGGCGGACCGGGCCGCCGAACCCGGCGTGGCCCTGACCGTCCCGGCGGGCGGCCTGCTGCGGGTGGGCGCGCCCGGGGTCGGCCTGCGCAGCTACGTGGCCGTGCGCGGCGGCATCGACGTCGCCGCCGCGCTCGGCAGCCGGTCCGCCGACGTGCGGTCCGGACTGGGCCCGGCCCCGCTGCGGCCGGGCGACCTGCTGCCGGTGGGCCCGCCCCCCGCCGGGCCGCCCCCGGCTGCGCCCCGGCCCGGGCCTGCGGGCCTGCCAGGCCCCGGCCAGCCGGCCGAACTGCGGGTAATACCCGGGCCCCGCGACGACTGGTTCGCGCCGGGCGCGCTGGCCCTGCTCTGCGGCGAGACGTACGTGGTCTCGCCGGCCAGTGACCGGACCGGGCTGCGGCTGGACGGGCCGGCCCTGCCCCGTGCGCGCGGCGACGAACTGCCGAGCGAAGGGGTGGTGACCGGCGCGCTGCAGGTCCCGCCGGGCGGCCGGCCGATCCTGCTGCTGGCCGACCACCCGGTCACCGGCGGCTACCCGGTGATCGCCGTCGTCGCGTCGGCCGACATCGGCCTGGCCGCCCAGCTCCGCCCCGGGAGCAAGATCAAGTTTGTGCGGGTGTGACCCGGCGCGATCAATGTTTGTGCGGGGTGTGACCCGGCGCGATCAAAGTTTGTGCGGGTGTGACCCGGCGCGATCAAAGTTTGTGCGGGTGTAGCCCGGCGCGATCAAAGTTTGTCCGGGTTTAACCCGGCGCGACCGGGAGGCGGGTCAGGTTTCCGGGGTGATGTCGCGGCTGGCGGCCGCGAGGTCGGCGGCGGCCACGGTGGTCAGGTCGGCGGCACTGGCCGCCTCGCCGAGCTGGGCCACTCTCATGTCCCGTACCGCGCAGGCGCGCTCGAACAGCGACCGCGCGAACCGTCCGTTGCCGAGCTCGTCGATCTTCCGTTGCTCGCACGCGACGGTGAAGATCTGGTCGAGCACCGGCAGCGCGTCCGGGGCGAAGCTGTCGCCGGCCTGCCGCGCGATCACCTCGGCGATGCTGACCAGCTCGTGCGGCGAGTAGCTGGGGAGCGAGATCCGCACGCCGAACCGGGAGGCCAGGCCCGGATTGCTGCGCAGGAACCGGTCCATGTCGGCGGTGTAGCCGGCCAGCACGATCACCAGCCGGTCCCGGTCGTCCTCGGCCCGCTTGAGCAGCGCGGCGGTCGCCTCGGAGCCGAACGCGTCGCCGCCGGAGTAGCCCTCGTTGTACAGCGCGTACGCCTCGTCGATGAACAGCACGCCGCCGAGGGCCGAGTCGATCAGCTTGTTGGTCTTGATCGCGGTGGAGCCGAGGTGCTCGCCGACCAGGTCGGCCCGGTGCGCCTCGACCACGCTGGGCCGCACCAGCAGCCCGAGCGCGGCGAAGATCCGGCCCAGGATCCTGGCCACGGTGGTCTTCCCGGTGCCCGGCGGACCGGTGAACACGAAATGCCGGGCGGGCGGCTGGCTGGTCAGGCCGTGCGCGTCGCGCAGCCGCGCCACCCGGAGCTGCGCGGCTATCTCGTGCACCTGCCGCTTGACCGGATCGAGCCCGATCAGCGCGTCGAGCTCGGCCAGCGCGCTCTCCAGCGTCGGGGTCTCCCCGTAGCCGCGGAACCGCGTGGTCAGCTCGGCGAAGGCCTGCTCCAGGTCGCCGCCGCGCAGGGTGACCAGGTCGGCCGGGGTCGGCTCGTCCACCGCGCTCATCACCCGGACGTCGCGGGCCTGGCCGGCCTTCTCCAGCAGGCTGCGCACGAACCGGCCGTTGCCGAGCTCGTCGGCCATCCGCCTGCGGCCGACGTCCTCGAACAGCCGCCAGAGCACCGGCCGGGCGTCGGGGTCCAGCAGCTCGCCGCGCCGCTCGATGGCCAGGTCGGCCAGGGACAGCAGCTCGGCCGACGTGTAGCCGGGGAACTTGACCCGGACCGCGAACCGCGAGGTCAGGCCGGGGTTGCTGGACAGGAAGTTGTCCATCTGGCGTTCGTAACCGGCCAGGATGACGATCAGGTTGTCCCGGTCGTCCTCGGCCCGGGTCAGCAGCGCCTGGACGGCCTCGCTGCCGAACCGGTCCCCCTGCCCGTCGCCGTCGTTCATCAGGCCGTAGGCCTCGTCGATGAACAGCACCCCGCCGAGGGCCGAGTCGATCAGCTCGTTGGTCTTGATCGCGGTGGCGCCCAGGTACTCGCCGACCAGGTCGGCCCGGTGCGCCTCGACCACGGTCGGCGTGTCCAGCAGGCCGAACGCGTAGAAGATCTTGGCCACGATGCGGGCCACGGCCGTCTTGCCGGTCCCGGGCGGGCCGAGGAACACCATGTGCTGCATCGGCTTGTCGGTCGAGTACCCGGCCACCGCCCGCCTGCGCGCCGCCTCGATCGAGGCGGCGATCGAGCGGATCTGGTCCTTGACCGCGGTCAGGCCGATCATGTTGTCCAGCTCGGCCATGGCCTCGTCGACCGTGATCTCCGGCGGCCCGGGCACCCGGTCGTTGCCGTCGGCGCCCGCCTGGCCCTGGCCCGGGTCCGGGGACCGCTGGGCGCGGATCATCTCGGTCGCCGCGGCGCGGCCGCCCCGCCCGTTTGCGCCGGACGGCCGGTTGCCCGCGGTGCGGCCCGGCGGGCGGGCCGCGGTCTGCGGGCCGGAGCCGCCGTCGCGCGGCGGCCAGCCGTACGGCGCGGCCAGCGCGCCCCCGCGTGCCTGCTGACGGCCGAACTCCCGGTCCTCCTGCAGCGACTTGGCCAGCCGCCAGCCCAGCACCACGGCGGCGATCGCCCAGCCGACTATGGGCCCGATCGCGGGCTGGCTGCTGGCCAGCCGCCAGGTGATCATGGCGACCGGGACCGACCAGCCCAGGGCCCAGGCGACCGTGCGGCAGGGCGCGAACCAGCGGCCGAGCGTGCCCTGGTGCGCCGCGGCCGCCACGGCCAGCGGCAGCAGGAGCAGCAGGCCCAGCCAGGGCCGGTAGGCGCCGGACAGCCCGGAGATAACGGCCAGGCCCCACACCGCCACGGCCAGCGACGCCAGCGGCGTGCGGTGCGCGGCCCATACCGCCAGCGGTGCGTAGATCAGCGCGGCCAGCAACGCGACCGGGATCAGGATGACCAGGGCGGTGGGGAAGATGAACACCAGCGCGGCCAGCATGAGGATCTTGAGCAGGAGCGGGGCGGCCGCGAACCAGCGGCGGGTGCGGGAGACCGCACCCTCCACGATCCGCCGACCGGGCAGGGACGCAGGCCGCTCATCCGTCCGCATGTCGCTCCCTCTTACTTGAGATCCTGTATAGCGCATCACCGACGGCGAGCGACAGCGCACATTCGGATACCAGAAGAAAATTGGCCGGCCGCCCGGCCCGCGGGCCACGAGTGTTTCCGTGGCACCATTGCCCGGTAATGGCGACTTGGGCGCGGAGGGAACGATGCAGCGGATAACGGCGGACCTGCTCATCCCGGGCAGCGGAGACCCGGTGCCCGGCGGCGTCGTCGTGCTGGACGGCGCGCGGATCAGTTACGCCGGCCCGGCCGATGGCGCACCAGATACGCCGGGAGCCGGGGCGTACCAGACAACGACCGTGATGCCGGGACTGTGGGACTGTCACGGGCACTTCATGGGGTCGCGCACCTTTGACCTCGGTCAGCTTCCGCTGGAGCCGGTGGCGCTGCGCGCGGCGCGGTCGGCGCGGGACCTGCGCGCGGCGCTGGACGCCGGGGTGACATCGGTGCGCGAGGTCGGCGGGCTGGGCGTCTACCTGGCCCGCGCGGTCGCCGAGGGGGTGCTGGACGGGCCGGCCATCTACGGCGCCGGGTGCGTGCTGTCCACCACCGGCGGCCACGGCGACCTGCACGCCTTCCCGCTGGGCTGGATCCACGACTTCGCCCGGGGCGAGGGCGAGCTGCGGCTGGCCGACGGGCCCGACGAGTGCACCAGGGCGGTTCGCGAGCAGCTGCGCCAGAACGCCAGGCTGATCAAGGTCTGCGCGTCGGGCGGGGTGCTATCGGAGGTCGATCATCCGGTGCACCAGCAGTTCACGCTGGCCGAGCTGCGCACGATCGTCGAGATCGCGGGCATGGCCGAGCGGGCGGTCGCGGCGCACTGCCACGGCAAGCCGGGCATCATGGCCGCGCTCGAGGCCGGGGTGCGCACGATCGAGCACGGCACCTACCTGGACGACGAGTGCTGCGACGCGATGCGCGAGACCGGCGCGATCCTGGTGCCGACCCGGACCATCATCGAGGACATCCTGACCCACCTGGAGGCGGTGCCCGCGTACGCGGCGGCCAAGCTGGTCGCGATCGCCGACGTGCACGCCAAAGCCGTGGTGAACGCGCTGGCGCACGGGGTCACGATCGCGATGGGCACCGATATCGGGCTGACCGGGCCGGACCGCCCCAACGCCTGGGGCATGAACGGCGCCGAGCTGGTGCACCTGGTCACGCTGGGCATGACGCCGCTGCAGGCGATCGAGGCCGCGACCGCCACCGCGCCGCTCACGCTCGGGCCGCAGGCGCCGCGCAGCGGCATGCTAGCGGCGGGCTACGACGCCGACGTGATCACGCTGGACGCCGACCCGCTGGCCGACATCTCGGTGCTCGCCGACCCGGCCCGCGTGACCGGGGTCTGGACCGGCGGGCGCCGGGTCAAGGGCTAGCCGACCGGGCTAGCCAATCGATAGGGCAAAGATGTGCAGCGCCGGGTTGTAGCCGGCCACGCTGCCCAGCGACGGCAGCGTCACCGCCGCCACCGTCTTGCCCGCCTGCAGCGGCACCGACTGCTCGAACAGGTACACCTCGTGCCCGGACGAGCCGGTCGGGTAGTTGGCGTAGTCGACCCCGGCCACCTGGACGTTGCCCGGGTTCCCGTTCTGGCCGCTGGCGTACCAGAAGTTGCCCACGTCCAGCGTGAACGAGCCGGTGGAGCCGTCGGTGTAGTAGATCGTGCCGGTGCCCGACTCGGCCGAGTTGTTCGCGGCGGCCAGGAACCCGAGGCTGGCGCCGGAGCCGGAGATCGCGATCGTCTGGCCCTGCGCCATCGTGTTGTCCGGCGCGGCCGCCGCCGCGTCGGGCCAGGTGAACGACAGGCCGCCGGCGGTCACCGACGCGCCAGT
>Ga0307474_10003641_pt1 | contig 11106 bp, 10 predicted proteins | sample atmos_gasesECM1C_2_FD_203312 | JGI IMG/M metagenome (GOLD analysis project Ga0307474, IMG submission 203312) | Hardwood forest soil microbial communities from Morgan-Monroe State Forest, Indiana, United States - atmos_gasesECM1C_05 | ecosystem: Environmental > Terrestrial > Soil > Temperate...
AATTTCGACCTCTCCCCGCAAGCGGGGCGAGGTTAAGAGGCTACGCCGCCGCCTGCTCGCGCGGCTGATAGATCGCAACATGCCGGCAATGGGCAAGCATCGTGCGGCCATTGGCGACGACGAGCGCGTCCAGCTCGACGAAGCGATGACCCTTCTTCTCGTAATTTGCGGTGACGCGCGCGCGCGCGGTCAGCTCGTCACCGCTGCGCCCCGCTTTAAGAAGCTGCATCCGGCTGCCGACGTGAATCCAGGGGCCGAGAATAGCGTTGTCGACCAAAACCTTGTTCATCACCCGCTGCAGCAGGCCGGGATGGCCCAGTCCTTCGCGGACGAAGATCGGATCGCGCCCCCGCACATCTCCAAGATATTCGGCCGCGGCTTCGCCGGCCCAGGCCCGCGGCACCGTTCCGAGCCACTTGCCCGCTTCATAGGAGGTTGCGCTGACCGGCTTGCGTTCGGCTATCGCTGCGGTTTGCGGAAACTCCGACATCGAGAACGATGGCACTGATTCAGGCAGAGAGGTGGTGCCGGTCGCGCAGAGCTCGCCGCGGCTTGAAACTTCGATCGATATCACACCGTCGCTCTCTTCGCCCGTGACCTCGGCGATTTCGCCGTCATAGACCGGTTTGACGAAACGCGCTTCGATCAATCCTCGTTCGAGAAAGGCGCGGCCCCATTTCGAAACCGGCAAATGCATCATGTAGGCCATGACGTCGACGCCGGGAACGAGGCCGCCCGCAAAGCCGAACCGGCGCGCGACCGTGTCGTCGTGCATCTTGTTCTCGGAAAGCTTCGCGGTGTTGTAGGCCTCGACGCGGTAGGTTTCGATCAGACCTGTCATGGCCGTTTCCCTTATTTTGGCTGTCTTTCCGGCCGCAATCGTACGCAAAGGATACGCCGGTGCAAGGGTGCCAGCGGCTCGCGCCTTTTCCTCGCCTTTCCCGATCCGATGGGGTACCACGCCCATCTCGAAAGCCAGACGGCGCCTGCCCATCTATATTTCAACCGATGACAGCCAATTTGAACATCACCCGCATCTATGTCGACGCCGACGCCTGCCCGGTGAAAGACGAGATCTATCGGGTCGCGGTCCGCCATCGCATTCCCGTCAGCGTGGTGGCGGGCAACTTCATTCGGGTTCCCCAGGATCCGCTGATCGAACGTGTCGCGGCGGGTAACGCCATGGATGCCGCCGACGACTGGATCGCGGAGCGCGCAGGCCAAGGCGATATCGTCGTCACGGCCGACATTCCGCTGGCAAGCCGCTGCGTGAAGCTGGGTGCCGAGGTGATCGCGCCGAACGGCAAGCCGTTTACCGAAGAATCGATCGGAATGACGCTCGCGATCCGCAATCTGATGACTGATTTGCGTTCCTCCGGCGAGGTCACCGGCGGCCCGAAATCCTTCGCCCCGCGCGACCGCTCGGCGTTTCTGTCCGCGCTCGACCAGACCATCCGCCGCATCCAGCGCCGGCGGGCCGAAACGCCCGCCCCTCATCAAGGTTGAATCGAAAAGCCCCATGGCGCCCCCGCTGATCCAGCTGAAAGACATCCGGCTTACCTTCGGCGGCACGCCGCTGCTATCGGGCGTCGAATTGTCGGTATCTGTTGGCGAGCGCGTCTGTCTGATCGGCCGCAACGGCTCCGGCAAATCGACCCTGTTGAAGATCGCCGCCGGTATTGTCGAGCCAGACCATGGCAGCCGCTTCGTGCAGCCGGGCGTGACCATCCGCTACCTGCCGCAGGAAGCCGATTTCGCCGGCCACGCCGCTACGCTTGCCTATGTCGAGGCAGGTCTTGGACCCGGCGACGACCGCTATCAGGCGCGTTATCTTTTGGAGCAGCTTGGTCTTGGTGGCAGCGAGGAGACCGCGCATCTCTCCGGTGGCGAGGCGCGGCGCGCGGCGCTGGCGCGCGTGCTGGCGCCCTCGCCCGATATCCTGCTTCTGGACGAGCCCACCAACCATCTCGATCTACCCACGATCGAATGGCTCGAGAGCGAGCTCGAGGCCCGCCGCTGCGCGCTTGTCATCATCAGCCACGACCGCCGCTTTCTCTCCAACCTGTCGCGCTCCACCGCCTGGCTCGACCGCGGCCAGATCAGGCAGATCGACCGCGGCTTCGAAGCCTTCGAAGCCTGGCGCGACGAGGTCTTGGGCGAAGAAGAGCGCGAGCAGCACAAGCTCGATCGCAAAATCGTCGACGAGGAACACTGGCTGCGCTACGGCGTCTCCGGCCGCCGCAAGCGCAACGTCAAACGGCTCGACAATCTAAGAGCGCTGCGCCGGGAGCGGCGCGAATATCGCGGCGCGGCCGGCAATGCCAATCTCGCCGCCGCGGAAGCCGAAAAATCCGGCAAGCTCGTCATCGAGGCCAAGAATATCGGCAGGACCTATGGCGATCGCAGAATCGTCGAAAACTTTTCGATCCGCATCCAGCGCGGCGACCGGATCGGCATTGTCGGCCCCAACGGCGCCGGCAAAACGACACTGATCGAGATGCTCACAGGCGCCAATCCCCCCGACACCGGCACGGTGCGGTTGGGCGCCAATATCGAGATGGCGACCCTCGACCAGCATCGCGAAAGCCTCGATCCCAAATCGACGCTGGCCGAAGCGCTCACCGGCGGGCGCGGCGATCACGTGATGGTCGGCGGCAAGCCGAAGCATGTCATCGGTTACATGAAAGACTTCCTGTTTGCGCAGGAGCAGAGAGGCACGCCGCTGGAAGTGCTCTCCGGCGGCGAACGCGGCCGGCTGATGCTGGCGCGTGCGCTCGCCAAACCCTCCAATCTGCTGGTGCTTGACGAGCCCACCAATGATCTCGATCTCGAAACCCTCGATGTGCTCGAGGAAATGCTTGGCGAATATGCCGGCACCGTGATCCTGATCAGCCACGACCGCGATTTCCTCGACCGTGTCGTGACTTCGGTGATCGTGCCCGAGGGTAATGGCCGCTGGATCGAATATGCCGGCGGTTATACCGACATGCTGGCCCAGCGCGGCGCGGCTTTGACGCGCGAGGTGGCAAAGCCGGCCGCCGCCGTCGAACGCGAAAAGGCCGCGCCGGTCAAAGCGCCCCAGGCCTCGCCCAAGCGACGGCTCAATTTCAACGAAAAGCACGCGCTGGAAACCTTGCCGAGCACGATTGCCCGCCTCCAGGCCGAGATCGCCAAGCAGCAAAAAGTTCTCGACGACACCGATCTCTATAACAAGGATCGCGTCAAATTCGATCAAGCCTCCAAAATTCTTGCAAAGGCACAGCAAGAGCTTCACGAGGCGGAAGACAGGTGGCTGGAACTTGAATTATTGCGTGAAGAGATCGAACAGGCTTAAAGGTTGATTTTTTGCCGTCATTGCGAGGAGCACAGCGACGAAGCAATCCATTCTAACTCGTATAGGTGGATTGCTTCGCTTCGCTCGCAATGACGAGGTTGCTGAAATGGAGCCCAATGATGACCACGCCCCTCGCCGCCAAAATCGCCCGCGAATACGGCACGCCCGTTGCCGTCATCGATATGGATCGCGTCGAACGCAATATCGCGCGCATTCAAGCCGCTTGCGACGCGGCCGGGCTTGCCAACCGTCCCCACATCAAGACTCACAAGAGCCCGATGCTGGCGAAACTTCAGATCGAGGCCGGCGCCAAAGGCATCACCTGCCAGAAGCTCGGCGAAGCCGAAGTGATGGCGGACGCGGGCATCGAGGACATCCTGATCAGCTATAATCTTCTCGGCGAAGAAAAAATGGCGCGCCTCGCCGCGTTGCAGGCCAGAGCCAACATGACGGTCGCCGCCGACAATCCGACGGTGGTCGCAAGCCTGACCCAGGCGGCAGCCGCCTCCGGGCGCCCGTTATCGGTCGTGGTCGAATGCGACACGGGGCGCAAACGCGCCGGTGTCGAGACATCAGCCGAAGCCATCGCATTGGCCAAGCAGATTGCCGATTCCAAAGGGCTCGTCTTTGCAGGCTTCATGTTGTACCCGACCGAGACCGGCTGGGCAGAGGCGCAAAAGTTCTATGACGAGGCATTGGAGGGCGTGCGCGCTTACGGACTCGATGCACGGATGGTCTCGACCGGCGGCTCGCCGAACCTGAAGAATCTCGGCAAGCTCAAGGGCGCAACGGAGCACCGACCCGGCACTTATATCTATAACGACCGGATGCAGGTCGCAGCCGGCGTGGCAACCTGGGACGACTGCGCGCTGAATATCTATTCAACTGTAGTAAGCCGCGCCGGCCCCGACCGCGGCATTCTCGATGCTGGTTCAAAAACGCTCACCTCGGATACCGGTGCGGGGCTCGATGGCCACGGGCTGATCCTCGAACATCCAGAAGCCCGGATCGCGCGTTTTGCGGAAGAACACGGCTTCCTCGACCTCGCCCGCAGCAACACCCGGCCTCAGGTCGGCGACGTCGTGCGGATCGTGCCGAACCACGTCTGCGTCGTCGTTAACATGATGGACGAGGTGGTGATGGTGCGCGGCGAGGAGATCGTCGGCACGCTGCGCGTGGCGGCGCGCGGGAAGTTGCGGTAACTCTCCAACTGCTTATTCCGTCATGCCCGGCCTTGTGCCGGGCATCCACGTCTTTTTTCACGAACAGACAACAGACAAGACGTGGATGGCCGGGATAAACCCGGCCATGACGGAGATCGTTCACCCCTTTTCCTTTCCCGAAAGCCAGCCAAGCACCCCCTTTCCCGCCGCTGCACCCGTCGCAAAACAAGCCTGCAGGAGGTAACCGCCAGTCGGCGCTTCCCAATCGAGCATTTCGCCTGCGACGAAGACGCCGGGCAAGCGGCGAATCATGAAATCCTCCTCAAGTTCATCGAAAACAATGCCGCCCGCGCTGGAGATCGCGCGCGCGATCGGAGAGACGCCGGTGAGCCGCAGCCGCACATCGTTGATCTGCTCTGCAAGTGCTTGCGGCGATAACGACGACAGCGATATCCCGGACGATTTCGCAGCTTCCAGCAACAGTCCAAGTGCAACCGGCGACAATTGCACGGCTTTGCGCAGCCAGTTCGAAAGCGTCTGTTTCCCGCGCGGTGCCGACAACCGCGCTGCAAGCGCAGCGGCCTGAAGATCAGGCCGCAAGGCGATGTGCAGGGTCGCCTCACCCGAAGCAAGGATGTCTTGGCGCAGGTCGGCCGACAACGCATAGATCGCGCCGCCCTCGATGCCGCTTCGCGTGATCACGGCTTCGCCGCGGACGGTGCGGGCGCCAAACGAGAGCGTGATGTTCTTCAGAGGCTGGCCTTCGAAGCGGTCCCGAAAAATATCCGACCACGGGACGGTGAAGCCGCAATTGGCAGGTTCAAGTGACGAAATCTTCGTGCCTTTGGCGCGAAGCGTTTCCACCCATCCGCCGTCGGAGCCGAGCCGCGGCCAGCTTGCGCCGCCAAGCGCCAGCACGGTTGCGCGCGCCTCGACGGCGATTTGTCCCTCTGGCCTCTGGAATAACGACCGCCCCTTTTCGTCCCAACCCCTCCAGCGGTGGCGCAGCGAAAATCGCACGCCCATCGCATCCAGCCGCCGCAGCCAGGCGCGCAGCAGCGGAGAGGCTTTCAAAGCTTTCGGAAAAATACGCCCGCTGGAGCCGACGAAGGTCGGCTGCCCCAGCGCTTCGCACCACGCGCGCAGGCGATCCGGCGAAAACGCTTCGATGGCGGGGGCAAGTTGCGGCCCGGCTTCGCGGTACCGGCTCAGAAAGTCCGACAACGGCTCGCTGTGAGTCAAATTGAGCCCGCCGCGGCCGGCCATCAGGAATTTGCGCCCTGCGGACGGCATTGCGTCATAGACCGTGACGCCGGCCCCGCCTTGCGCGATCGTTTCGGCCGCCATCAACCCGGCAGGACCGGCGCCGATGATGGCGATATGACTTCTATTCCGCGATTCCAACGTGGGCATGTGCCGTGTCTACGTCATTCCGGGACACGCGTCTGCGCGTGGACCCGGAATCCATGTCAACGATGGATTCCGGGTTCGCTCGTTTCACTCGCGCCCCGGAATGACGCCCGCCCTAAAGCTTCACGCCTGCCCTCGCCGCGGCCTGGCTGACATATTTCTGGGTCTGCTGGAAGGCGTTTTCCAATGCTCTCGCCGTCGACATGTCGCCGATCTCGGCGAAGTGCGCCGCGACCGCTTCGGGCGTCCATTCATTTTGCGGAAGGTTAATTCCCTCGGTTTCCATGATCTTGATGACCGCAAATGAGCCCGCGCCCGCGCCCATGATGGTGCGCGTCGGTGCGTCCTCGGAGAGGAGATAGAGCACCGCGGGCGTGATCGATTCTGCCTTCATCAGCTTGAGCGCCTGCGGCGGCAACAGCTCTTCCGTCATCCGTGTCGCCGCCGTCGGCGAAATCGTGTTGACGCGGATATCGTTCTTGCGGCCCTCTTCGGCCAGCACGTTCATCAATCCGACGATACCGGCTTTGGCCGCGCCGTAATTGGCCTGGCCGAAATTGCCGAACAATCCGGAGGACGAGGTGGTGACGACGATACGGCCATAATTGCGCTCACGCATGCCGTTCCAGACTGCCTTGCAGCAGTTGAAAGTGCCGGTCAGGTGAACGTCCAGCACCATGGCGAAATCGGCACTCTCCATTTTGGCAAAAGATTTGTCGCGCAGGATGCCGGCATTGGCGCAGAGCAGATCGACCTTACCCCACTCGCTCGTCGCGCGATCGACCATCGCCTGAACCTGCTCGAAGTTCGAGACATCGGCGCCGTCGGCCATGGCCACGCCGCCTGCTTTGCGGATCTCTTCGACCACGATTTGCGCCGGCGTCAACGAACCTCCGGTGCCATCGCGTGCGCCACCGAAATCGTTGACGACGACCTTCGCGCCACGGCTTGCGAGCCCAAGCGCGTGCGCGCGGCCAAGACCATTGCCGGCGCCGGTGACGATAGCGACGCGTCCATCAAACCTGATTGTCATGCATAAACTTCCCGAATGTCGTTAGGCTTCTCAAGGGGACCTTCTCCCCTTGTGGGAGAACTAGTAGACGGAAACCCCATTGATTGCGGTGGATTTCGAGGTTTTTCGTCATAAATTTTGCATCCCCACCATGCCGCCCGGCCCCCTGAAGCAAGGTCTCGAAGGCGCAAAAGCACAAATCATTGGCGCACAATAACAAGACTTTCTGGTTAGTGCCCCCTAAAACGCGATGTGATCCTCAAAGCACGGCATCAGCCTTCGCAAACACCCGCGACCGCCGCGCAAGCCGCAGCCACCGCCGCTGGTGCCGAGCGAGCCGGTTACGCTGCCGCCGGTGCTAAGCGAGCAAGCGCGGCGGCTCGCCAATGGCTGCGAGGATTACGGCAATCTGGCAGACCGACGCAGCGTGTCGCCTGATATCAGCCACCAACCAAACAGGAGCAATATGCGCGGAGCCATGCCCTGTCCCTGCGGCAGCAGGGACTGACGATGTTCAATGCACAGACCGTCCTCAACCTGATCGGGGACCCCTGCCTGAAACTGTATCGCAAGGGCTATCACAAAGGCTATTATTGGTATTTCGAATTCGACGACAACGGGCTGTCCGCTACCAAGCGCGTGATGGTGAGCGCGCTCAACGATCTGCCGCTCGATACATGGGTGAGCGAGGGCAGGAAATTCGCCGCCGCGATGCGGGCACGTCAAAGATGATGGCACCATCTGATGAAACCCGCGCTCGAATTCTGCCCCCTGATCGCAACCTCCGTGCCGATATTATTCGTGCTGCGGCCCCGCTGCGGCGATGCGCCAAGACGCGCGTCGACCCGCCAGCGATAAATGCCCCGAATCAAGGCCGGCCATGACGAGAGGTTAGGCGAAATAAATCAGGCCGATCCAGTCGGCGACCAGAGCGGGTTTTTCCTCGCCCTCGATCTCGATCGTGACGCTGGTGCGCGATTGCAGCTCCTTGGGCTTGCGCAACTTTGCTTCCATCAGCGTGAAGCGGCCGCGCACGCGCGAGCCTGATCGTACCGGCGCGACGAACCGCAGTTTGTCGAAACCGTAATTCACGCCCATGGTGGTGCCCTCGATCACCGGCATGACTTCATATGACATGATGCTCAGGAGCGACATGGTCAGGAACCCGTGCGCCACCGTCGAGCCGAACGCAGTTTCACGCTTTGCCCGTTCGGGATCGATGTGGATGAACTGGTGATCCTCGATCACGTCGGCAAAGGCGTTGATCCTGCCCTGATCGACCACATGCCACGACGACACGCCGACCTCGCGCCCGACCATGTTCTGATACGCCTCAAGCGAAAGAGGCGGCTTCTTCCAGACTTCGTTCATTCCTCAGCTCTCCGATCGCGCTTTCTGCAATTGTGGAAAATCCTCTTCGCGGAATTCCACGCCCCGCAGCGAATTGTTGCGATCATTGTCATGTTCGAGACGGCGCAACTGCACACGGCGAATCTTTCCCGATATCGTCTTGGGCAATTCGGTCACGAGTTCAATGCGCCGGATTCGTTTGAACGGCGCAAGCCGTGTATGAAGGTGCCGGAAGATCGAAAGCGCCGTTTCGCTCGAACGCGCCGCGCCCGAGACCAGGAGGACGTAAGCCTTCGGGACAGCAAGGCGAATGGGATCGGGGCTCGGCACGACGGCGGCCTCCGCGACCAGCTCGTGTTCGAGCAGGACACTTTCGAGCTCGAACGGGCTGATACGGTAATCCGACGACTTGAACACGTCGTCGGAGCGGCCGACAAAAGTGAGATAGCCTTCTTCATCGGCAAACACCACGTCGCCGCTGCGGTAGAGCGCGCCGTCCGCACCGGAGAGCTTGCCGTCGTCGCCCTGGTAACCCTGCATCAGGCCCGCGGGGCGGTCGGCGCCGAGCAACAAGGTGATCTCGCCTTCCTTGGTGAGGTTGCCGTCGACATCGGTGATCCGCACACGATATCCCGGCATCGGCCGCCCCATTGATCCGACCTTGACCTTCTGTCCGGGCGAATTGCCGGCGAGCGCGGTGGTTTCGGTCTGGCCGTAGCCGTCGCGAATGGTGAGCCCCCAGCCGTTGCGCACCTGGTCGATCACTTCCGGATTGAGCGGCTCGCCGGCGCCGCAGACTTCGCGCAAGCTCACCTTGAAATCCGCAAGCTTCTCCTGAATGAACAGCCGCCAGACCGTCGGCGGCGCGCACAGCGTGGTGACGCCACAGCGTTCGATGGTCGCGAGCAATCCCTTGGCGTCGAAGCGCGGCTGATTGACGACGAACACGGTCGCACCCGCATTCCAGGGCGCGAAGAAGCAGCTCCAGGCATGCTTGGCCCAGCCGGGCGAGGAAATGTTCAGATGGATGTCGCCGGGCTTAAGGCCAAGCCAGTACATGGTGGAGAGCCCGCCGACGGGATAGCTGCGCTGGCTGTGCCGCACCAGCTTCGGCTTGGCCGTGGTACCCGAGGTGAAATAAAGCAGCATCGGATCGTCGGGCCGGGTCGGGCCATCAGGAGAGAAGGATTCAGGAGAATTCGCGGAACCCTCGTAGGCGAGCCAGCCTTCTTGTTTCGAGGCGGCGCCGACGACGATGCGGACCAGCTTTTCGCTGCCAAGGCCTGCGAATTTCGCGACCTGGTCCTGCGTCGCTACCACCACCCTGGCGCGGCCGCGCTCGAGCCGGTCGCGCAGTTCATCTGCGGTCAGCAAGGTGGTTGCGGGAATCACCACCACGCCCAGTTTGATCGCTGCCAGCATCGTTTCCCAGAGCGGAACGACGTTGCCGAGCAGCAGCAGAAGATGATCACCGCGCTTCAGCCCATGCGCTCGCAAGAAATTCGCGACCTGATTGGAGCGGCGGGACAGCGCCGCGAAGGAAAGCTTCGTCTCGCGGTTGCCGCCGGCATCGACGATCCAGAGCGCCGGACGATCCCTGCTATCGGCGTCACGCGCGAGCTCCGCGTCGAACCAGTCCAGCGCCCAGTTGAACGCAACGGGATCGGGCCAGCGGAACTTCGCCACCGCCTTGTCGTAATCCGTGCGGTGCGCCAGCAGGAATGCGCGGGCTTCTTGAAATGTCGTCATCGGCCTTCAGCTATGTTTTCGCGAGCCTGCGCACGTGCCGGATGATCCCGGAGAAATCCACCCCGCCATTTCCTTCCGCATCGAAGGCCTTGTAGAGCTCCTGCGCATGCTTGCCGAGCGGGGTCGCCGCACCTGCGGCCCTGGCCGCATCCTGCGCCAAAGTGAGGTCCTTCACCATCAACGCCGAGGCGAAGCCGGGCTTGTAATCATTATTGGCCGGTGAGGTCGGCACAGGACCGGGCACGGGGCAATAGGACGTCAACGACCAGCATTGTCCCGATGAGGTCGAGGCGACGTCGAACAGCGCCTGATGCGAGAGCCCGAGCTTTTCGGCGAGCGCAAAGGCTTCGCTCACCGCGATCATGGAAACGCCCAAAATCATGTTGTTGCAGATTTTTGCCGCCTGACCGGCGCCGGGACCGCCGCAATGCACGATCCTCTTGCCCATCTTTTCCAGGACCGGTTTGGCGGTCGTGAAGGCCTTTTGGTCGCCGCCGCACATGAAGGTCAAGGTCGCGGCCTTGGCGCCGCCGGTGCCGCCGGAAACCGGCGCATCGACCGAACCGACGCCGTGCTTTGAGGCCAGCGCATGGGCCTGCTTGGCGCTTTCGACGTCGATGGTCGAGCAGTCGATGATCAGCCCGCCTTTTGCCATCGCCGGAACCACGTCGTTCCAAACGGAAAGCACATGCTTGCCGGCGGGCAACATCGTGACGACCACATCGGCGCCTTTGACGGCAGCCACCGAACTTTCGGCGATCGCCGCGCCGTCGGCTCTGGCCTGATCGCGCGAGGCCGCCACCAGATCGAACGCCGTCACCTTCTGGCCGGCCTTGACCAGATTGGCAGCCATCGGGCCGCCCATATTGCCGAGACCGATGAATGCGATGCTGGCCATCTTCAATTCCCTCCGCTCTAGTGGTCCGATTCTAACATTCGCATCCTTTCTCGGTGGCCACTGTTGCGAATGTTAGAATCATAGGACCACTAGTAGATATAAGATTCTAGTGGAGTTTAGGATTTGACATTCGCTTTTCCGGACTCGCGGCCAGATGGGTAGCGAATGTCAAATCCACTCCACTAGCGCG
>Ga0307474_10003642_pt1 | contig 11102 bp, 8 predicted proteins | sample atmos_gasesECM1C_2_FD_203312 | JGI IMG/M metagenome (GOLD analysis project Ga0307474, IMG submission 203312) | Hardwood forest soil microbial communities from Morgan-Monroe State Forest, Indiana, United States - atmos_gasesECM1C_05 | ecosystem: Environmental > Terrestrial > Soil > Temperate...
GGCGGCGGCCTGGGCGAACTCGATAAGTCCGTGCAGGTCACGGGCGGCTTCGAGGACGGAGAGGCCGCAGATCGCGATCAGGACCACGGCGGCGGCCACCAGGAGCAGGCGCGGGCGCGGAGCCGGGCGCAGCAGGGCGGCGACCCGGCGCGGCACCGGGCCGGCGCCGCGGGCGCCCGCCGTGGCGGTGACAGCTGCCAGCACGGCCGCGGAGACGCGCCGCCGGGGCGGGGCGGCCCGGGCGGCCAGCGCGGCCTTGGCCACGGTGCGCGCGGCCAGCGGCCGGCTGCGGGCCACGGCGGCGGCGTGCTCGTCGGCCCACCGCTCGAGGCTGTATCCGACGGCGTCGGCCAGCGGGCGCAGCACCGGGTTGGCCGCGGCGGCCAGGCGGGCGGCCGTGGTGAACAGGTAGTGGCGGCCCGCGGCGTGCGCCCGTTCGTGGGCCAGCAGGACCTGGCGCTCGGCGTTGGTGAGCGCGCCCAGCATCCCGGAGGTCACCACGATCCGGCCGGGCCAGCCCGGCGCCGCGTACGCGTCGGCGGCCTCGTCGGCGAGCACGACCACCTGCCCAGCGCCGGGCAGGCAGCGGGCCTGGCGGTGGGCCGAAGCCAGCGCGTGGGTGCGGAGCCAGGCGGCGCGGATCGCGGCCGCCGCCGCGGCGGCCAGCAGCAGGCCCGCGGCGATCCCCAGCGGCAGCGGGGCCGGGTCGTCGCGGCGCACCACGCTCAGGGACATGTCACCGATCGCATCGACCGGCGGGAGCCGGACCGCCGCCGACAGCGCGAGCAGGCCCAGGCCCGCACCGGTGGCCGCGGCAAGCCCCACGGCGGCACCGGTCAGCAGCCAGGCCGCGGTGCGCGGCGGCAGGCGCTCGGCCAGCGGACGGGCCACGACGGCAGCGAGGACCGAGACGACCAGCGGAAGGTAAACGACCAGGCGCATGGCGGCGGCGGTTCAGTGGTCCGGGCCGGGCGGGTCGGCGGGCTGATCGGCGGGGTGGTCGGTTAGGTGCTCGTCGAGCATGCGGCGCAGCAGGCGTTCGTCCGCGGGCGACATGCCGGACACGAACCGGGCCAGCACTGCCTCCCGGTCGGGCTCGGCCTCGAGCAGGCCCCGCATCCGGCGCGCGGCCAGCCCGGGCTCGTCGGCGACCGGCGCATAGGCATACGCCCGCCCGGTCCGGGACCGGGTGAGGACGGCCTTGGTATACAGCCGGGACAGGATGGTCACCACGGTGGTGTAGGCGAGGTCGCCGCCCAGCCGCTCGCGCACCTCGCCCGGAGTCAGGGCCGAGCCGGCCGCCTGGAGCACGGCGAGCGCGGCCGCCTCAAGCTCCCCGGCCGCCCGGCGCGAGACGCCGTTTTCCTGTCCCAACCAGTGACTCCCTCAGGTCGCGGGGCGAGCGCGCGCCGCCGGTACGGTGCGCCGGCCGATACCTGCACCGTAGCTCAGATGGCTGCGCTCCGGGCAGGCGGACGGGAGGGTTCACGAGGCGGGCGAGCGGTCGCCCGGTCCGGAAAGTTGTCCGCGAGCGGCTGCTATCACGACCGCTTACGGACTAGTTTCGCCGCTCAGTTCGGCGCCGTAGCGGCCCTTGACCCGGTCCCCGGCCGGGTCGAACGGGGGCCGCAGGCTCGCAGCGGCGGAGTAGAGCCGTCCGCCCACGTTGACCTGGTAACAGCCCGCGCGGGCGAAGTCGGCGGTGACCGGCTCCCCGTCTGGGTGGCGGACGTAGGCCAGGCCCACGGCGCCGCCCACCGCCTCGCCCCAGGCGCCCGACGTCACCTGGCCGACCGCGATCCCGTCCCGCAGCACCAGCTCGCCACCCCAGATCATCGCACCGGGGTCGGACAGCACGAGCGAGACCAGCCGCCGGCGCGGGCCCGCGGCTCGCGCCTTCTGCACCGCCTCCCGGCCCAGGAACGAGACGTCGGTGCGGAGCTTGCACGCGAACAGCAGGCCGGCCTCGACCGGGTTGTAGTCCGTGGTCAGCTCACGGCCGTAGGCCCGGTAGGCCTTCTCCAGCCGCATCGACTCGATCGCGTAGTAGCCGCCGTTGACCAGGCCGAGGCCGTCCCCCGCGTTGGTCAGGTCCTCGAACGCCCCGACCGCGAACTCGGCCGGGACGTACAGCTCCCAGCCGAGCTCGCCGACGTAGGTGATCCGGGTCGCGCGGACCGTCGCGTAGCCGAGATCGATCTCGCGGCTGGTGCCGAACGGGAACGCGCCGTCGCTGAAGTCGCTGCGGGAGAGCCGGGTCAGCAGGTCGCGCGACCTCGGTCCCATCACGCCGTAGACCGCGTACGCGCTCGTGACGTCGACCAGCTCGGCCCGGCATCCGTCCGGCATCCGCCTGGTGATGTGGTCCTTGTCCCGCTCGGTGGTTGCCGCGCTGCTGACCAGCAGGAACTCGGTCGGCGACAGCCGGGTGACGGTGATGTCGGCCTCGTAGGTGCCACGGGCGTTGAGCATCCCGGTGTAGACGGTCCGGCCCGGCACGACTGCGACGTCGGCCGTGCACAGCCACTGCAGGGCCTGCTCGGCGTCGGGACCCACGACCAGGTACTTGGAGAACGAGGTCTGATCGAAGATGGCGACGGCGCCGCGGGTCGCCCGCTGCTCGGCCGACGCCCAGGGCTGCCAGTTCTGCTGACCCCAGCCGTACTCGATGACGGGCTTCTCCCCCGGCGGCGCGAAGAAGTTGGCCCGCTCCCAGCCCATCCGGCTGCCGAAGCAGGCGTTGGCCCGCTCCAGCAGGTGGTAGGCGGGCGAGCGGCGGAACGGACGGGCCGTGGCCAGCTCGCGGTTCGGCCACGGCACCGCGTAGTGCAGGCCGAGGACCTCGCCGACCCGGTCGTGCAGCCACTGGTTGTTGCCGTTGAACCTCGCGAACCGTCTGATGTCCACCGCCGACATGTCGAGGCTCGGCTCGCCCTCGGTGATCCACTCGGCCAGGGCGCGGCCCGCGCCGCCCGCCGACGCGATGCCGACCGAGTTGAACCCCGCGCCGACGAAGAAGTTCCGCAGCTCCGGGGCCTCGCCCAGGATGAACTGGTTGTCCGGGGTGAAACTCTCCGGGCCGTTGTAGAACTTCTTGATCCCGGTCTCGGCCAGCGCCGGAATCCGGTTTACCGCGCTGTCCATCAGGATCGAGAAGTGATCCCAGTCCTCGTCGAGCAGGCGGAACTCGAACGGGTACGGGATCTGGTCAGGCGCGACCCACGGCTTGGCCTCGGGCTCAAAACCGCCGACCAGCAGCCCGCCGACCTCTTCCTTGATGTAGGTGTAGCCGTCGGGGTCGCGCAGGACGGGGAAGTCACGGTGCACCCCGCCGACCTGGTCGGTCACGACGTAGAAATGCTCGGCCGAGTGCAGCGGCACGGTCACCCCGCACATGGCGCCGATCTGCTTCGCCCACTGCCCGGCGCAGTTGACCACCACCTCGGCCTCGACGTCGCCCCGGTCGGTTCGGACCCCGGTCACCACGCCGCGGTCGGTGCTGATGCCGGTGACGCGGGTGCGCTCGCGGATCGTGACCCCGCGGTCGCGGGCGCCGCGGGCCAGCGCCTGGGTCAGGTCGGTCGGGTTGGCCCGGCCGTCGCCGGGCAGCCAGATCGCGCCGACCAGGTCATCGACCTTCATCACCGGGTAGAGCTCGGCGGCCCGCTCCGGGCTGATCAGCTCGCATTCCAGCTGGTAGGCCTCGGCGGCCGCGGCGGTCCGCTGCAGCTGCACCATGCGCTGCGGGGTCCGGGCCACGGTGACACCGCCGCACCGCCGGAAGCCGGTGGCCAGGCCGGTCTCGCGCTCGAGCCGTTCGTACAGCTCACAGGAGTACTGCACCAGCCGGGTGCCGTTCTCCGAGGCGCGCAGCTGGCCGATCAGGCCGGCCGCGTGCCAGGTGGTACCGCAGGACAGCTGGCCCTGCTCGAGCAGCAGCAGGTCGGTCCAGCCGAGCTCGGCCAGATGGTAGGCGACGCTGGTGCCGATCACGCCGCCACCGATGATCACCACGCGGGCGCGGTCCGGAAGGCTGTCAGTCATCCCGCTGGGCATCCTCGAGCAAGGTGGTGAAGTCGGCGGCCGTGAACCCGGCGGCCGCTCCGTCGAACCGTTCCATGGCCCACGTCCAGAAGTCGAAGTCCAGCGGGCTGGCCGCGTGCTGAATCGCGCCCCACAGGGTCCATCCGTACTTGCCCGCCAGGCCGAGCAGCCGGGCCCGGGCCGTCTGGGCCCGGCGCGGCCGACCGTAATAGGCGGCCACCAGCTCCTCCAGGGCCGCCACGGACAGGCGGCACTCGCCCCAGATGTTGCCGAGCTCAAAGCAGGGGTCGTTGTTGCCCGAGTACTCGTAGTCGATCAGCCAGATGCGGTCGCCGTCGTCGATGAAGTTCGCGGCCAGCAGATCGTTGTTGCACGGGACGGTGCCGCCCGGGTTCGAGGCGGCCAGGGCGGCCCGGGCCGCCTCGAACTTCGGCAGCAGATCGTCGTAGCCATCCGGGATCCGCAAACCCCGGGACCTCACCACCGAAAGGTAGCGGCGCTGGATGTCGAACATGTCGAAGTCGTTGATGAAGCGCGGGCCGTCGTGCAGCCGCCGGCACGCATCCGCGATGCGGGCGATGGTCGCGGGGTCGGCCACATCGTCGTTGCCCAGCGTGCGGCCGTCGATGTAGCCGACGACCAGCAGCCGGTCCTGCGGGCGGTACTCGATGACCGGAGCCCCGGCGCCGGCCGTGGCCGCGGCCACCGAGTTGCGGTACTCGGCGTCCCGGTCGATGGCCAGCAGGTCGCCGCCCTCGTTTGAGACCCGGGCCACGAACGAGCCGTCCGGGGTGGTCACGTGGTAGTTGCGGTTGGTCAGCCCGCCGGGGAGCTCCCGTACCTGGCGGGGGCGGGCGGCGAGGCTGGCGGTGCGGTCGAAGAGGGCGGCGAGTTCGGCCGGCTCGGCATGGACGTTCGCCCGGTCGTCGGCCATCCGCGCCCTCCCGTCCTACCTAAGGTCTAGACCCTAACGCAGCCGGCGGCCCGGCGGCGCACCGCTCCGCGATTCCCGATTTTCGGACATATGCCCAGCGCACTCACGCCGCATTTTGGCATCAGGTGCCGCATTGAAGGAGCGTAACTACACCGTAACGACCGGCCGAAAGGGTATGGACACTTTGCCGTGGGCGCCCATACGCTACGCGTCAACCGTGCGGGCCCGCCCCAAGAGGAGGCCACCGATATGAGCACCGGCGACACGAGCACCGGGACCCAGGTTTCCGCGGGGCACGAGCGGGACGCGGCCGATCTGGCGCGTTTCGGCTACAAGCAGGAACTCAAACGCGGGCTCGGGCTGTTCAGCTCGTTCGCGGTCGCGTTCAGCTACATCTCGCCGTCCACCGGCATCTTCACGCTGTTCGCGCTCGGCCTGACCACGCTCGGCGGCGTATTCATCTGGACCTGGCCGGTCGTCGCTCTGGGCCAGTTCATCATCGCGCTGAACTTCGCCGAGATATCCAGCCACTATCCGGTGGCCGGGTCGGTCTTCCAGTGGACGAAGTACCTGGCCAGCCGGAGCTACTCCTGGATGACCGGATGGATCTACCTGTTCGCCGGCATCATCACGGTGGCCGCGGTGGTGGCTACCCTGCCGCTGGCGCTCATCCCGGCGCTGAACGGGCTGGGCTGGCATTCGCTGAACGCCGCCAGCCTGCACACCCAGCTCGTCGTCGCGCTGATCACCCTCGTGGTGATCACGATCCTGAACATCTACGGCGTCAGGCTGGTCGCGCTCATCAACAACACCGGCGTGGTATTCGAGATCCTCGGCATGTTCGTGTTCGCGCTGATCCTGATGGCGTTCCACAACCACCAGGGGTTCAAGGTCGTAACGAACAGCGCGGGCTTCCACGTGGGACCGAACTCGTTCCTGGCCGCGATGTTCATGAGCCTGTTCGTGATCTACGGTTTCGACACCGCATCCACGCTGGCCGAGGAGACCCGCGACCCGCGCCGCAACGCGCCCAAGGCGGTGCTGTTCTCGGTAATCGGCGCGTTCGTCATCGGCGGGGTGTTCCTGCTCGGCACCCTGATCGCGATCCCGAACATGGGTGCCGCGGTGAAGGGCGCGTTCGGCCCGGCGGCGATCATCGAGGCGAACTTCTCGACCGGCTTCGCCACCCTGTACCTGTTCGTGGTCTCGGCCGCCATCTTCGTGTGCTGCCTGTCGATCCTGGCCGCCACGATCCGGCTGTGCTTCGGCATGGCCCGCGATAACCAGTTGCCGTTCTCCAGGCCGCTGGCCAAGGTCTCGCCCAGCCTGCACACGCCGGTCTGGTCCTGCATCGTGGTCGCGCTGATCTCCGCCATACCGTTCATCAAGTACGCGGGCGTCGGCATCATCGCGATCGCGGCCACTGGCATGATCTACACGAGCTACTTCCTCGGCAACCTGGTGATCCTGCGGGCGCGCGCCCGCGGCTGGCCCAAGACCACCGCGCCGTTCCGGCTGGGCCGCTGGGGCATGCTGGTGAACATCGTCGGGCTGCTGTACGGCGGCGCGATGCTGGTCAACTTCGCCTGGCCCCGGGTGGCGAGCAACCCCGAGCCGAACCAGACCGGCGGGCTGCTGAGCCTGGGCCTGGGCTTCCTGAACAAGATCCCGATCCTGTGGACGGTTGTCGTCGTCATCGCGCTGATCGGCGCCATCTACTACGTCCTCGTCGGGCGCACCAAGGCGTTCGCGCCGGTGACCGCGCCGGACCCGGACGACGAGATACCGGCTGCGGGCGGCCAGGGGGCCGCTCCGCAGCCGGGGGGCTGACGGGGGCTGACGGGGGCTGACGGGGACTGACCACCCCGGGGGGAGAGGGCTGCGGCGCCGGTCCTCGGCGGGCCGACCGGCTCGCCCGGGACCGGCGCCTGCCGCCCTAAGCTGCCGGGGACCGCTGAGCTGACTTCGCGTCGCCCGGCGGGAACGGGGCCCGGCGGGAACGGTGCCCGGCAGGAACGCGACCCGGCAGGAACGCGGCCCGGCAGGAGCAGGGCCGGAGGGGAAGGACGTAGATGCCGTCACAGCCGGACGCCGGGCGCCAGGGGGCCCGGCCCGCGCTGCGGACCAACGCCAGGCAGCCGCCGGTCATCGTGCGCGGGCCCGGAGCCACGGTGCACGGGCAGATCGAGGACTGGCTGGCCGGGGAGATCGCGATCGGCGCGCTGATGCCTGGGGACCGGCTGCCCACCGAGCACGACCTGGCCGCGTGGTTCGGGGTCAGCCGCATGACGCTGCGGCACGCGCTGGCCGAGCTGGCCCGGCGGGGCCTGGTGACCCGGGCGGTGGGCCGACGCGGCGGTACCTTCGTGGCCGCGCCCAAGCTGGAGCAGGACCTGACCATCCTGGCCGGGTTCTCTGAGCAGCTGCGCCGCCACGGGATGGTGGCCGGCGCCCGGGTGCTGACGGCGAGCGAGCGCCCGGCCGGCCCGGCCGCGGGGGCCGCCCTCGGCATCGGCCCCGACGACCCCGTATACGAGGTACGCCGGATCCGGCTGGCCGACGGCCGCCCGATCGCGGTGGAGCGCTCGCTCTTCCCCGCCGCCCGGTTCCCTGGCTTGCTCGACTGCCGGCTCGACGGCTCGCTATATGAGCTGCTCGAGGTCAACTACGGCCTGCGGCCCTACCGGGCCAGGGAGAGCATGGAGCCGGTCACCGCCGGGGTGCGCGAGGCCGAGGCGCTCGAGGTCCCCGAGGGTGCCCCGCTGATGCTGGTCGAGCGCACCGCCTACGCCCGGTCCGGCGAGCCGGTCGAGTTCGCCCGCGACCTGTTCCGCGGCGACCGCACCCGGGTCGTGATCTGGACCTCCGAGCTGGCCGGCGACCTCTGACCGTCGCGCCTGCTCGGCGCGACAGCCTCTTTCACATCGCGCACACATCGCCTGCGTCCATGCTGCACGCGGCCCGGGTGTTCTCGAAATTCCGGCACCTGAAGGAGGGAGCATGACCGGCATGCCTACGCCTGACACCATCGTCCTGATCCACGGCTTCTGGGTGACCCCGCGCAGCTGGGAGCGCTGGATTCCGTACTACGAGAACCGCGGCTTCCAGGTCCTGGCGCCCGGGTACCCGGGGTTCGAGGCCGAGGTCGAGGCGCTGAACGCCGACCCGTCACCGATCGAGGCGCTGACCGTGCCCGCCATCATCGAAAAGCTGGAGCGGGTCGTCGGCAACCTGCCCACCCCGCCGATCCTGATGGGCCACTCCGCCGGCGGCGCCTTCACGCAGATCCTGCTCGACCACGGGTTCGGCGCCGTGGGCATCGCGATCGACTCGGCGCCCACCGAGGGCGTCCCCGTCATCCCCTTCTCTCAGATCAAGGCCTTTTTCCCGGTCCTGCGCAACCCGGCGAACTACCATCGGGCCGTCGGCTACACGCCAGAGCAGTGGCACTACGCGTTCACCAACACCTTTACCGAGGACGAGTCCCGGGCGCTGTACAAGCGCTACCACATCCCCGCCTCGGGACGGATCTTGTGGGACTCCTCGCTCGCCAACCTCCTGCCCGGCCACCAGGACACCTGGGTGGACTACGACAACGACGACCGCGCGCCGCTGCTGTTCATCTCCGGTGGCGAGGACCACCTGATGCCGCCGAGGATCCAGCAGTCGAACGCCAGGCACTACCGGTCGAACACCGTCACCGAGGTCAGGGACTACCCCGGATACGCGCACCTGCTCACCGCCCAGCAGGGCTGGGAGACGATCGCGGACGACGCGCTCGACTGGGCGCTCAGGCACGCGAAGGTCCCGGCCGACGCGCCCCGGCACTGAGCGTTCGCGTGCCCGCCCGAGCCGCGAGTCCGCCCGGGGCGGCGCGCGGCCAAGTAACCTGAAATGGTGAAGGCGGGAGGAGCCCTGGTCCTTTGCGCGGACGCTCGCGCGGGGGCGAGCCGGGCCGTGGCCGAGGCCCGCGCCGCGCTCGGGGACGCGCCCCCCTCGTTCGCGGTGCTGTTCGCCTCCGCCCATTTCCTCGATCTGGCTCAGGCCCTCGTCACGGCGGTGGCCGAGGAGCTGGGCCAGGTGCCGCTCATCGGCTGCGTCGCCGAGGCCGTGGCCGGCGGCGCCCGCGAGATCGAGTCTGAACCCGCCGTCTCGCTCTGGCTCGCCGCTGACCTCGGCCCGGTCGAGACGTTCGCCATGGAGTTCGTCCGGACGTCCAGCGGGGGCGCCTTCGGCGGCTACCGGTTCGGGCCGGACCCCGGGGGCGCGCACCTGATGATCTGCGACCCGTTCACTTTCCCGGCCGATGATCTGCTGGCCCACCTGAACGACCATGTTCCCGGGGCGGTGGTCATGGGCGGGATGGCCAGTGGTGGTCTGGCCGTGCAGCAGAGCCAGATGTTTCTCGATGACCAGGTGCTCTCGAGTGGCGCGGTCGGGGCTCATCTGCCGGGAGCCGAGTTCCACCCGCTGGTGGCGCAGGGCTGCCGTCCCGTCGGCGACCCGTACACGATCACCCGCGCCGAGGGCAATCTGATCTTCGAGCTCGGCGGGCGCCCGCCGCTCGCGCGCCTGCAGGAGCTCGCCGCGGCGATGCCCGGCCCCGAGCGCGAGCTGCTCGCCCAGGGCGTGCAGGTGGGAATGGTCATCGACGAGTACCAGGCCGAGCCGAGCCAGGGAGATTTCCTCGTCCGCGGCCTGATCGGCGCCGACCCGGAGTCGGGAACCCTCGCGGTAAGCGATGACGTGCAGGTGGGCCAGACCGTGCAGTTCCACGTCCGAGACGCCCGGTCCGCCGACGAGGACCTGCGGCGCATCCTGGAGCGGGAGGCCGAGGCCCTCGGCGGCCGGCGCGCCGCCGGCGCTCTGCTGTTCACCTGCAACGGCCGCGGATCGCGGCTGTTCTCAGAGCCCGACCACGATGCCGCTCTGGTCGCGAAGCTGCTCAGCCAGATCCCGGTCGCGGGCTTCTTCTGCGCCGGTGAACTCGGGCCGGTCGGCGGGCAGAACTTCCTGCACACCTTCACCGCGTCGATCGCGCTGTTCCCCGAGACCGGCAGCTAGTCACCGGCCGCCGCTGCCGTATGGCCGGGTGATGATCTCGAGCAGATGGCCGTCGGGGTCTTCGAAGTACAGGCCTCGGCCGCCGTCACGCTGGTTGATCATCGCCGGCTGGGTTCGGCCGGGGTCCGCCCAGTACGGCACCTCCTGGTCGCGGATGCGTTCGTAGGCCGCGTCGAAGTCGGCTTCGCCGACGAGGAAGGCGTAATGCTGGGACGTGATCGGCCGACTGGTCTCGGCGAAATCCAGCGAGACGCCGTTGTCGGCCTCGACCACCAGGAAGTGCCCGAACCGCGTGGCCGGCGGCAAGCCGAGGATGCCGGCGAGGAACGCCGCCGAGCGCTCCTGGTCCCGGCAGGCAACGATGGTGTGGTTCAACTGCACGCTCACACCGGTGATTGTGCCCAGGGTCGCAGGCCCACACCGTCTCGCGCCGGAACTCGACACTGTCGACGCCACCCGCCGCAGGCGCGCGTGCATCTGCCCGGTGCCGCCTGGCTCACCTTGCGCGCGGCGCGCATCGGCGACGCCGCCCTGCGGGCCGCCCGCGATATCGCCGTGACCGTGGTGGGACCCGCGCCGTAATCGGCTTGCCGACTCCGGCCAAGATCTGGCATGATCCGGCGACGATTTGGCCTTCGCGCTGACCTGCGGTTAGTGCCTCCCAGACGGCAGCGGCGTAGCGCAACAGGCGTAACCACATTCGAGATATAACTTGACATTGCGAGCAGACGCGATACATCGTATCTCTCGAACACCGGCCCGGTCGGGCCGGATGACCCGGTTAGGCCCTCACGGGGAGACAGTTGTGACTACCGCGCGTACCAACCAGGCCAGCAAGATCAGCAAAGTTACCGCGTTGCCCTGCGGAAGACGTACTAAATATTTGGTCGTCATCTTCTGGCTGATCGTCGTCGCACTACTCGGCTCGCTGGCGGGCAAGCTGCAGGGAGCGGAGCGCAACGACGCCTCCTCCTACCTGCCGGCCAGCGCCGAATCCACGCAGGAACTGAACTTGCAGGCCAAGTTCACCTCGCCCAACCTGAACCCCGCGGTGGTGGTC
>Ga0307474_10003643_pt1 | contig 11100 bp, 10 predicted proteins | sample atmos_gasesECM1C_2_FD_203312 | JGI IMG/M metagenome (GOLD analysis project Ga0307474, IMG submission 203312) | Hardwood forest soil microbial communities from Morgan-Monroe State Forest, Indiana, United States - atmos_gasesECM1C_05 | ecosystem: Environmental > Terrestrial > Soil > Temperate...
AAGCTTGCCTGGGGTGAGCTTCATGAGAATTCCTCCTGGTGCGGATGATGACGAGTAGTTAAGAGGTACCGAACATTGTAAACCACCCAGGACAGAAAGTAGGTGCTACCCGCGGCAGTTCGGCGGTACCGCTCCGATTCAGGAACTCAAGCGCAGAGGACATCTTTCCAGGTGTTCGTGTCAGTTGTTCGTGGCCGTGCTTGCCGTCACTGAACACAATTCCTATATGGATTTATTCTGAAAATGTAGCCACCTGCCATGGCGACAGGTAGTAGAGGGACGCCATGTGGTTAGGGCTGATGATTTTCTGTGCCGCCGCGGTCGCGTTTCTGGTCGGCATCACCATGCATACGGAGTTTCAGGATTCGTGGGCGAATCCAGAACAGCGTGCGATCAGCGGCAGTTCTGGCGTTACAAGGCGAAGGGCCAGGTAAGTTCTGGCTGAGGGTCCAATTCTGGGCTAGAGGGTCCCCGCTTCAAATTATGGTGGGGTTGCGGGTGGTATAGTGGTATGACCGCTTGGTTCGCCTCCGATTTGCGTTGTACGCCGTAAATCAACTATCCAAGTAAGGGCGAAAGCGTGGGGCCGGCACGGATTTGCGTCCGGCCCAGGAAAGGACTGTCATCATGGCAATTGCGACCATAAATCCCGCCACGGGCGAAGTCGTCAAGAAATTCCAACCACTGTCAGAAGCCGAGATCGAAAAGAAACTTCAGCTTGCGGTCAACGTGTTCAAATCCGAACGCAAGACGCCGTTCACTGTGCGCGCGAAGCGCATGCTGAAGGCTGCCGAAATTCTCGAGCGCGACAAGGACAAGTTCGCTCACCTGATGACGCTGGAGATGGGTAAGACTTACAAGTCGGCCGTCGCTGAAGCGGTCAAGTGCACGACGGCCTGCCGCTATTACGCGGAGAACACGGAGCGGTTTCTGGCCGACGAGGTTGTCGAGACCGGAGCGAAGAAGAGCTTTATCCGATACTTACCGATCGGACCGATTCTCGCCGTCATGCCATGGAATTTCCCTTTCTGGCAGGTGATCCGTTTCGCCGCCCCAGCGCTAATGGCGGGCAATGTCGGGCTTCTCAAGCACGCTTCGAACGTGCCGCAGTGCGCGTTAGCGATTGAAAGCATTTTTCTCGAAGCTGGATTTCCCGAAGGCGCATTTCAGGCTCTGCTGATCGGATCAGGGCAGGTGGATGCGCTCCTGAACGATCCCCGCATCGTGGCAGCGACGCTCACCGGCAGCGAGCAGGCCGGCATCCAGGTAGGCGTAGGAGCCGCCAAGCGAATCAAGAAGGTGGTGCTCGAATTAGGCGGCAGCGATCCTTTCATCGTCATGCCCAGCGCTGACCTCGATGCCGCAGTCTCCACCGCCGTTCAAGCCCGTGTTCAAAATAACGGGCAGTCCTGCATTGCTGCGAAGCGCTTTATCGTGGCCGAATCGGTCGCGGCGGATTTTGAGAAAAAATTTGTCGCCCGCATGGAGAGCCTGCAAATTGGCGATCCGTTCGATGAGAAGACGGAGCTTGGCCCTCTGGCCACTCCGGATGGCGTCAAGGATCTCGATGCCGATGTCCAGAAGACGGTCCAGGCGGGAGCGAAGGTGCTGACCGGCGGCCATCCGCTCAAGCGTCCGGGAAACTTCTATGCGCCGACTGTCCTCACCAACATTCCCAAGAATTCACCCGCATACGGAGAAGAACTGTTCGGCCCGGTGGCTTCGGTGTTCCGCGTGAAGGACCAGGATGAAGCAATCCGGCTGGCCAACGATGTCCGCTTCGGATTGGGCTCGAGCGTCTGGACGAACGATGACAAAGAGCGGGAGCGTTTCATCAACGAACTCGAGGCCGGGATGGTCTTCGTGAACAAAATGGTCGCGTCTGATCCCCGCATTCCTTTTGGCGGCGTAAAAGCATCCGGCCACGGCCGCGAGTTAGGTTTGGTGGGTATTCGGGAATTTGTGAACGCGAAGACCGTATGGATCGCCTGAAAGGCATTCAGCACTCAGCCGACAGGATTCGGGATCATGGCCCTTGAGTTGTGCGGTTAACAGTGGCTGACTGGCAACTGCGGACTGCCGCCTTCTCTCAGATTTCTGCTGAGTTTGCACCTGCAGCTTGCGCCGACGCCTCGTTCGACAGCAGATGTTGCCAGGGACAGGGATCGGGCTCGATGCGTTGCACCGCGGCCTGCACTTTGTGAGTCGTTCCACCATAACGGACCCATATCACGCGATAGCGAGCTTTCCTGCCGGCGTAGAGAAGTCCAATCACATCGCCTGAGCGCAGTTCAGTCTTCAGCCCGGATACCAGCGCGCCGCTCAAACTGATTTCACGGGCGCGGGCTTGCTCGACGAAGCGCTCCCCGCGGGTGTCAACGCCCCAGATGAGCAGTTCGAGGTCGGCTTCTTCCCGCGCTTCCCGGCGCCGATCGATGGTGCGAATCATTCCCATGTCCGTCCCATGTCCGTGGTGTGAAGGTCCCTGCTGTCCAGCGTTCTTGTGCGCGATCTACCCGCGCAAGGCGCGAGTGCTCGGCGAAGTCAGGGCCATCGCTTGTCCCACGCTAGCGTTGAATGGGATCGAGGTAAAGATTCCTGGCAAGGTTTTTGCCAAGAATTCTCCGCCTGGGGTTTCGTTTTGGGAACGATCCGGAATGGGAGCACGAGAAGTTCACTGCCGAAGCGTCAGCGCACTCAAAACCGCCTGCTGTTTGGCGATCAAATACTGTACGCCCTGACGGGCTAGAGCCAGCATCCTGGCCAACTGCTGGTCGTCGAAGACCTGGTGCTCAGCCGTCGCCTGCACTTCGACCATCTTGCGGCCGGCCGTCATCACGAAGTTCATATCCACATCGGCGCGGGAGTCTTCTTCATAGCACAGATCGAGAAGGATCTCTCCATCCACAATTCCAACGCTGACCGCCGCAACAAAATCCTTCAGAGGTACCGCGCTCAGCGTACCGGCTTGCACGAGTCTCTCCAGCGCGAGCCCGAGAGCCACAAATGCGCCTGTGATAGAGGCGGTTCGTGTGCCCCCATCAGCTTGGATGACGTCGCAATCAATCCAGATTGTGCGCTCGCCCAGCCGCGCTAAATCTGTCACCGCCCGCAAACTCCGCCCAATCAGCCGCTGGATCTCATGCGTGCGCCCGCTGGGCCTACCTTTCGCCACCTCGCGCGGTGTTCGCGTCAGCGTCGAGCGGGGCAGCATGCTGTATTCGCTGGAAATCCATCCCTTCCCGGAGTTGCGCAGGAACCCCGGCACCCCATCCTCGATCGACGCGGTGCAGATCACTCGCGTGTTGCCCATCTCGATCAGGACCGAGCCCTCGGCTGTGTGAATGAAATCCGGCGTCATAACCACAGGTCGAAGCTGGTCTGGTGAACGATTATCGGAACGATAGAACATTGAGACGATTGTAACTCATTGAAGCAGAAGTAATTGACAAGGTTGACAGTAGATATATCTATAGATATATTTTACATAGGATCTAACGCAACACGATTCTGAAAAGGAGTTCAGTATGTACGGAAGATGTGGAAGTTGGTGGCGCGGGGCGGTGGCAACGCCATTCATGGGTGGAGCTTTCCCGTGGGGTCGAGGAGGACGCTGGGGCCGTTTCTTCGGTCCGGGCGAAATTCGGCTCGCCCTGCTTTCGATGTTGGAGAGCGGCCCCAAACACGGCTACGAACTGATGAAGGAGCTGGAGACTAAGTCTGGCGGCATCTACAAAGCCAGCGCCGGTGCAATCTATCCGGCGTTGCAGCAGCTTGAAGACGAAGGGCTCGTAACCTCGGACCAGCCTACCGGGAAACGAACCTATTCGCTCACCGATGCCGGTAAGGCAGAACTGCAACGCGAAGCCGAGGCCGTGAAGAAGATCTGGCAGCGTGCGGAACAGGTGGGCGACTGGGGACCGTGGATCGGGCCTGAGGGTGCGGAAGTATTTCGTCCCGCAGCCGAGCTGATGAAAACGGCTCTGCGCGCGGCCACGCGCGGTTCACATGATTCCGCGCGCATCTCGAAAATTCGCGAGATTCTGGAGCGAACCAGGAACGAGATCGAGGAGCTAGAAAAATAGGTTTCAAAGTGAAAAGGTTTTCAAGGTTCAAACTTTGAAACCTCTGAAACCTCTGAAACCTTGAAACCTTGCTCTTGAAACCTCGCCTTTAGGGCGCCAACTGTGTCGTCAGCTGGTTCACTGCCGTTACGTCGTAGAAATCGGAAAGATCGGCGTGTCCGGCCAGCGTGTCCCGCTCTTTTCCGTCGACCAGGATTTTCACCCTCAAAATGCCGGGTGTATTTGCCGAGATGGTGTGAATGAGCGAAGCAACTGTTAGCTCTTCCACCAGGACGCCTGAGCGATGGGTGTCAGCAAAGGCGCCGTTGACATCGATGACGGCGACGCCCGGATCAACCAGAAAAACGCTGCGCACTTCCGAGCCTCCGCCCAGGACATGCGGCGAGGTCTTATCCAGATAAATCGTGAGCAAGGCTTGCAGCAGTTCTTCGGCGCGCTGCTGCCGTCCGGAGGGCAGCGGAATCTGGGCGGCATGGGGTCGCAGGCTGCCGTCTTCATCATTGGCCACATACAGGGTGACGGGTTCCCTGGGCCCAGACACTGGAGGCGCAAGTGGCCGCGTGTCCACCGGAGCCACCGGGGTTGCAGCAACACTGTTGCGCATGTGCAACGCGTAGAGACTCATTCCCAGCGCCGCTATCAGCAGCACCACCAACGCGATCACAAAGTGCCGCGGGATCATCGACTCATCCTGGGATGGAGCGGCCGCATTCGAATCATTGTGCCGCCCCCAGTTGATCGTGCACGCTGGAAATCGCGGTGGCGACCGCGCTGGTGACCAGTTGCTGGTAATCGGGCGCGGTGAGTTGAGCCAGACTAGCTCCTTGTGGCGCGACTTCGACCGCGATGGCAGCTCCGGTCACATTGTTCAGCGGGCGTAGCGGTGCCGCCAATGTGCGCACCGGAATCTGCCGCTTCTGGAACTCGGAGGCAACTGCCGTAGCAGCGATTTGGCTGAGGGGAAGTGCCGCATGTTGTGCCGTAGGCCACGAGCGGAAAGGCCCGCGATCGTCCTCGCCGGAAGGAATCAGAGCGGTGTAGACGCGGACTCCATGGCCCGCAGAGGCGACGTGCAGTGCGATATAAATCGCAGCATGATCGGCGTTGGTGAAAACGGCTCGCTGGTCGACCGAGAGATTGGCGTCGGAATCACGTAAGACCAGGGTCGTCATTCCGCGGCTCTCCAATTCCTGGCGTAAGCTGCGCGCCAGGGCGACCGTTACATCTTTCTCGAAGAGGGCAGGAGTCAAAGTCTCTCCGCGATCATCCCCGCCATGACTGGCGTCCACCACCGCGAAATAACGGCGCCAGATCTGCTGCGTCGGGCCGGGCGCGACGGCCGGCGCCGGCGCCGGCACTGAAGTTGCCGGGGTTGCCGTCGTCTGTGCGCCGGGCGAAGGCGGTGCCGCGTTCGGAGCGGAGGGAGGGGAGGGCGCAGCAGCTGCGGAAGCCGGTGGAGCAACCGTGATTGTTCTTCCTGCATTGCTGAAGGTGGCAATCACGGGAACTGTCGTATTCACGGTGACCACGGCCAATCCACTGCTCTCGTTATAGCTGGCTGATGGAATGGCCTTGCTGCCGAAGGTCAGAGTCGGCGAGGCCGGAGCCACGACAGGCTCGCGGGAAAATGTCATCCGCAGCGATCCCGCTTCGGCGGCGATCATCGGATTCACGGGAGCCGTGAAGTTGAACACCAAGCGGGGAGGATTGTCGGAAGCCAGAGAGGCCGTGAAGTGTGTCGCGATACTGCCTATGAATAGCCGGGCGGAATCTTCATGCAGCGTGACCGGGCCCCCGAGGATCTTCGGCAAAAGCACGCTGAGTGCGGAAACCGGTACCAGTCCTCGGTCGTTCTCCAGCAAGAATTTTCCCGGAAATTCCATGTCCCGTCCCTGAACGCGGGCGCGAGACTTTCCATTCTGAAAATCAGCCTCCTCGCGGTAGTAGCGCAATCGCCAACGCGCGCCGTCCGAACGGGCATTCACTTTGCCCAGCGGTTCGAGCACCTCGAGCAAGCCTACGTAATCGCGGCCTTCCCGCTGCACCAGAGGAAGCGAATAGTTGGCAGCGACGGAGTAGACAGACAAATGTTTCTCCGGGGCAGCGCCCGAGAGCAAGAACGCTGACAACAGAATTACGCCGGCGAGTGCGAGCGGCTGGGCATTCCGCGATGGACTAGTCCAGCGCATAGGTCGTCAGTCCGCTCAAGAGCTTGGGATAGAAATCGGTCGATTTTTGCGGCATGACTTCGCCCGCGAACGCAATGTCACGTACTTGCTGCACCCGGCAGGGATTCATCAGGAAAACAATATTGGCCGCTCCGGTGCGCGCCTGGTCCATGGCTTCAGAAGGGTCGCGCAAATACGACAGATTCTGTTGATTTCGAATCGATTCTTCCGAAAGCTTCAGCACTCCCTCCAGCAAACATTTGTGCAGTTGCACGACGTCGAGGGACTGCTGGCGCGGCGAAAGCCCCTGGAAGAATTGCTTTGCGGCCGGCTTCGGGGTGTGCAGAAGAAAGGCATGATTCCTGGTGATTGCGAGCAAAGCCGTTCCGTCACGCCCACGATCGCGCAGAAGCCCTGTCGCCCGGGATGAATCAATGCCAGCCTCAACCTCCTCCAGCTCAAAATACTTCCGGCCGGCAGATTGAAAATCATCCACTGAAAATGATGCCAGCGAATGCACGACGCGGTGCGTTGGTAAAATCAGCAACCCTGGATCGTTCATGTTCACGAACGTCATCATGACGAATTCGTAAGGGGCCAGCGCATCAAAATCCTTCCCGCCGGCACTGCGGCATTCATCGCGAAAGGTGAGCGCGGTCTCATATCGGTGATGACCGTCGGCGATCACGAGTCTTTTATCCCGCATCCGATCCTGCAACGACGCAACTACACGCTCATCCGGAATCTGCCAGACACGGTGCGCAACGCCATATTCGTCATTCACTTCGATCGTCGGAGTCTTCTGCAGGCTGGGCTCGAGCAGGGAATCGATCTGCCCGCCATCCTCATACATCAGAAACAGTTGCTCGTAGTGTGCCCGAGTGGCGCGTAACAAGTCCAAGCGGTCCGCTTTGGGCTTGGCGAGCGTCTGCTCGTGACGAAACACAATTTTGGCGGAATAGTCCTCGATCCGGCCCAGGGCAATGAATCCGCGGCGCTCGAAACTGCTTCCCGAAGGAGCCTGAAACGCCTGGGAGTAGCCATAAATTGACGGCTGAGAATCCTGCCGAAGGATTCCCTGGGCACGCCACTCCCGGCTCGAGGCGGCAGCTCGCGTGTATACATTTTGCGCGGTATTGTCAGCGGGTTCAGTTCGGCCGAGGATGATTCTGACTAGATTGTATGGGCTGGCAGCATAATAGCGTTCCTGCATGGCAGGAGTGATCTTGTCATAAGGTTGGGTCACCACGTCGGAGGCGGCGACCTGAGTGAGATCGTACCGAAGGGCACGAAACGGACGTATGTCAGCCATAGGAAACGTTTGATTGTAACAAGATAGCGATGAGCGAGCCGTCGCTCCATCGAAAAGCTCGATGAACGCAATCGGGAATTTGTCACCGATTTTTGACAAAAACCCTTGCTCGACGCGGCAAGAGCTGTGGTAACATCCGCCCCAATGAGGTACTTATGGCCCGCCTGAGCTGGGAAGGGCGCCGGTCATCTCGCCCTGTGGCCTTCGTTCGCACCATCTGTACGGCTTCCGCCTGGAAACCGCCAACAGCCAGCTTGTGCCAAAATCAGTCCCTGGGGAATACGATGCGGCTGCAAGCCTTGGCCTTTGTTATCTGCTTCCTCTCCTGCCTGAGCATTCCGTTGGCCGCGCAGACCGGCGTGAACGATGTCCACGTGCAACCACGCGAAATCGAAAAGCCCAAAAAAGAGGAACCGAATCAGACCCTGATCTCCGACGCTTCAGGGCTGAAGGCGCGCGTGCGCCCGATGAAGGTCGACGTTGACCTCGTGCTCGTTCCCGTAACGATCACCGACCCGATGAACCGCCTCGTTACCGGTCTGGAAAAAGAGAATTTCCAGCTCTTCGAAGGCAATTCGGCGCAGGAGATCAGAACATTTTCCAGCGAGGACGCACCCGTCTCGCTCGGCGTGATCTTCGATTCCAGCGGGAGCATGACCAGCAAAATGGAGAGGGCGAAAGACGCCGTTATCGAATTCTTCAAGACGGCCAATCCACAAGACGAATTTTTCATGATCACCTTCAACGACGAACCGGAGCAGGTCACCGATTTCACCAGTTCCGTTGATGAGATTCAGAACAAGCTGGTCTTTGCCGTACCCCGCAAGCGCACCGCGCTGCTCGATGCTATTTACATGGGCGTGAGCAAAATGCGGCAGGCGAAGTATCCCAAGAAGGCTCTGCTTATCATCTCCGACGGCGGCGACAATCACAGCCGCTACACCGAGAACGAGATCCGGTCCGTGGTGAAGGAAGCCGACGTAATGGTTTATGCCATCGGCATCTATGACCGCTATGCCTCGGCGATGGAAGAGCGTCTAGGCCCGCAACTGTTGAGCGACATCACCGAACTGAGCGGCGGACGCGCCTTCACCATCGATAATCCCAACGATCTCGGCGACGTGGCAACCAAGATTGGAGTCGAACTGCGTAATCAGTATGTCCTGGGGTATCGCCCGAACAAAGTCGTGCATGACGGCAAATGGCGTAAGATAAAAGTGAAATTGATGCCACCGAAAGGATTGCCACCTCTACGGGTGTATGCCAGGACGGGATATTACGCCCCTGCGGAATAGGGTTCTGCTTCTTCTTGCCTTCCTGATCTGTGCCGGTCTGCTGGCGGGGATGCCAGTGTGGCCGCAGTCAGCCCCTCCTCAGGCTCCATCCGCTGCGCCGCAGAGCCAGTCATCGGCAAACCAGGCCGCTGCCCAGACTCCCGGGCAGAAGGCTGAACCATCTCAGGAAAAGCCGGAAGAGAATAAGAACCTGGGCGACCAGGGAGTTTTCGTCTTCAAGAAAGACGTGGACGAAGTTCTGCTGCACGCCACCGTCGTGGATGACAAGCAGCACCTGGTCACCAATCTCGAGAAGGGTGCTTTCAGTGTCTTTGAAGATGGCAAGCCCCAGAACATCATTTCGTTTCACCACGAAGACATTCCGGTCGCGATGGGCATCGTCATCGACAATTCCGGCTCGATGCGGGAAAAGCGCAACAAGGTAAACCAGGCGGCGCTGAACCTGGTGCGCTCAAGCAATCCTCACGATGAAGTCTTCGTGGTGAACTTCAACGACGAGTATTATCTCGACCAGGATTTCACCAACGATCTGTTGAAACTCAAGGAGGCATTGGAAAAGATCGACGCCCGCGGCGGTACTGCCCTCTACGACGCGGTAGTTGCCTCAGCCGACCACCTCAAGCGCAATGCTCGCCTGGAAAAGAAAGTTATATTCGTTGTGACCGATGGCGAGGATAACGCCAGTAACGAGAGTCTGGAGCAAGCCGTCAAGCAATTGCAGGAAGAGAACGGTCCATCGGTGTACGCGATAGGAATCCTCGGTGATGAGGAGCATCCCAAGCGCGCCAGGCGTGCTCTGGAAATCATCGCGCAGCGCACCGGCGGAATTGCGTTCTTCCCCAAGACTCTTGACGAAGTCGACGAAATCAGCCGCACCGTCGCCCGCGACATTCGCAACCAGTACACGATCGGCTACAAGCCCACCAATCCTCGTGGCGCGGGCGGTTTCCGTCTGGTGAAAGTCGAGGCCAAAGTGAAAGGCCACGGCAAACTCACAGTCCGCACCAAGAGCGGATACTATGCGGGACAAGCCAGAGCGGCGGGCGCCGCCAGCAAATAGCCCTCCTCTGTCCGGCTGAGGCTCGCTACTTCTCTAACCACTGCGCTGCTGATTCGATCAGGGCCGCCTCGTCCTCAAGTGCTTTCGCTACCCGCCCGATCTCTTGTTCGGCCTCGGCATAGCGCTTCTGTTCAATCCCCTCGCGCACGCTCGGAACGGTCTTCACGTCGTATCCGGTATAAATCCCGGGTGCATAGAGCAGATGCTTGTACCAGGGACGCCGCGGGAGCCCATCCTCATTGGTTAACTTCCGTTCACTCTCGATCAACTTCTCATTCAGCGACCGCAGCCGGGAAGCATCCGCTTGCGCAAGTTCCGTCTGCCGGTGCTGCAACGCTTTCAGATAATGCTCAGCGCTGCGGGTCAGCGCGTCGGCAGCGTTCTGCATGGGCGCGAAGTTCAGGTGGGGCGGAATCTCCTCCTTGGGCGGCGCGACCGTAGGATGCCTTGGGTCGAATGTTGCCTTAAAAACTCCCTCCTCCAATTCCTGATTCCGCTCGCGAATCTCATCCTGTTTGTCGGTCAGCAACTTCTGCAAGTCCTTTGTGTACTTATGAACGGTGTCGGCAAAATTCACAAAGTCAAACGGCAACACTTCGGCGTCAGCCAAACGCATGACCGAGGTTCCTCCAGTTTGGGACATAGCGCGGCCGTAGACGAAATCGGTGTCGGAAAAATGCGTGTACCAGAAAAAATCATCGTAAATGGAATGATAGATGCCCTGCTCGTCCTCGCCCCCGTAGCCCACGTTCAAGGAAGCGATCCCCAGGTGGTCGATAAATGCCGTAAAGTCGGTTCCTGAGCCGAGTGCTTCGATTCGCCAATCAGGGCGCTGCCGCAGTTCTTTTCTCTCGTCGGCAGACTTGGCGGCGGCAAGCTGAGACAAATGTAGCCGTTGCCATACCGTCAGTTTCGTTTCCGGATCTTCGATGTCGCGGGCCACGCCATTCACGAACTGCTCCAAACTATGCGAACCCTCCACGAAAAGCAGACCGCGGTCATTGCTGTCGCTATTGATGTAGACCGCGGCATGTTGACGCAACTCGTCGGCGTGCGTCTCAGCCCACTCGGTCGAGCCCAGCAACATCGGTTCCTCGCCATCCCAGGCGCAATAGATGATGGTTCGCCTCGGCTTCCATCCCTGCTTGAGCAACTGGCCGAGCCCGCGCGCCTCTTCCAG
>Ga0307474_10003644_pt1 | contig 11099 bp, 10 predicted proteins | sample atmos_gasesECM1C_2_FD_203312 | JGI IMG/M metagenome (GOLD analysis project Ga0307474, IMG submission 203312) | Hardwood forest soil microbial communities from Morgan-Monroe State Forest, Indiana, United States - atmos_gasesECM1C_05 | ecosystem: Environmental > Terrestrial > Soil > Temperate...
GCCCACAGGAGCCGGGCCGTGTATCGGAGTCCCGCCGCCTGCGAGCTCGCGTCCCCCGACAGAAATCAAAAGCACAGCGATGCCCGAAACTAGAAGATGACTGATGCGCATTTTCCACCTGCTTCCTTCCGTCCGTTAAAACGTAGTAAAGGTTGATTCTTCGGATCTACGATTTGTGCGCCAACGTGCCGGCGGCGCCTGAATCTCACCGCCGGCCAGTTGATGTTTCACACCGATTCGGGCTTAGTCTCCGAATACGATGGTGTCCTGCTTATCCTTTGCGACTTCCTCCTGCATCTGCTTGGGATAGAGAAATTGATGGCCCTCGACGCGGCCCGGATAGGACCACGCAACGATCGCTTCCGGCTGCGATTCCCCTCGCTCCGCGAGAACGATTGCAGCCTTTCCGGACAAGCCCTTCTGCTGGGTGGGCCGTGCCTGAATCAAGGCGATTATGTTGGTCCGATCTGCGTTGGAGATCCGCACAATTTCGTGGTTGAAGTTGTCGACGATCTCGAACAGATAGGTCCCAGCGGGCAATACGTGTCCGGGAATCTGAACCGGCTGGCTGAAGGTAAACAGGGTAGCTTGATTCCATTCATCTGCGCGCACAACAGGCAGGACGATCAAGAATCCAAGCAAGAATGTAATGGTGACAAAATTCCTGACGACAGCAACTTTCTTCATAACAGCTCCTTTTTGTCTTATCGCGCCCGGCTGATGCACTGAATCCTCCGGTACTGCTTTTTTCTTTGTGACTTCACTTTGGCCGTCACAAGTAAGACGCTCAAGAGCTGCGGGCGAATGTAAACTGCTTGTCAAATGCTTGTTGGAGAGTCAAACAAATCAAGGACGGAGCGACTCCGCACGCAATGCATCCGACAAAAATAACTGCCTGCTTTCGGTCTCAAGCGATGCGCGGACGATGGGAGGTTCTCAGAGGATTCTACAACCGCGAGCAATCGTCAGCGTCGTTTTGGAAATCGTAATTCTCTCTCTCGCTCCGCTGCGCAATGCGGAGCGAGAGAGCTTCGTTAGGAGAATTTCGCCGTTAGTTCACGGTCAGAGTGATCGTTGTCGAGTGTGAAAGCGTTCCTGAGGTTGCCGTGACGGTGATCATGCTCGTCCCAGCCGGGGTACCGGCCGCACCGGTCGTGCTCGATTTGCCGCCACCACAACCAGCCGCCCCGAAAAGGCACAGCAGAATAACGGCGAGGCCGCCTGCACGCACGAGAGCCAGGAAACCGAAGCGTGACCGCAGTCTTCCGAAATACAGGCCGGCAAGAAGAAAGCCCACGAATCCGGCTGCCAGCAATATCGGCAACTGTGATGTAGGCCGGGAGCTCGACGCTGGTCCAGACGGGACTGCGCCTGCCATCCTGCTGCGTGCAGTCGTCGTGATGGTGAGCATTGGTGTTGTGCTACCTCCCGGAGTGTAGCTTTGAGTGGAGAACACGCACTTCGCGCCCATGGGCAATCCTGAACACGAAAGGCTGACAGCAGAATTGAAGCCGTTCGTCGGGGAAGCATTAACCGTGAAGTTTGAAGAGGCTCCGGCAGTTACCGTCGCAGTAGTAGGCGAAACACTTAGAGAAAAGTCGGGCGTGTTCCCACCGCTAGCCTGGGTTGGCACCAGCGATGCGAATAGCCCGTGCATTTCCGCCATGCCGCCAGCCGTCAAATACAGCGTGTTTGCATCACCTGCTGCGCCGCCGCCTCCGAAAACAAGGTCCCACAACGAGAGATTCGTGATGACGTTTCCGCCCGCGTCCCTCACGCTGTCGATGAACGTGCCGGCTGGCGTGTAGGCGTTCAGAACGCCGTCACCGAAATTGCCGACCAGCACATCGCCTGCGAAGGCGCCGAAACCGGCCGGAGGGATCACAATTCCCCACGGAGCGTTTGTGTGCATATCGCCTTGCATCACGAACGTCTGAATCATATTGCCGTTCGTGTCGAAGATATCGACAAGGCCATCGCCGGCGGCGTGGATCGGATCATGCTTCGCGGCGTCCTGCAGCGCATAGGTCACATAGATGTTAGTTTGGTTTTTGGCGTTCGTGATCACATGGATCCCGAAGGGCGCGTAACCGGCGGGAAGATTCGGGTCGTTGAAGGTGCCGGAGAGATTAGTGAGCTTGAAATTCGAGTCATAGACTTCTACTTTTCCGCTGCGAAAATTGGTAGCGAGAAGAAAATTCGCTCCGTTGTTCGTAATCATCGCCAGCCCCTTGTAGACTGCACCGGCTCCGCCCATCGAATTATCCACGGCCAGGATCACGTTCGCCCCGCCGTTCCAGCCGGAGATTGTTCCGTCCTCTGTGGCGAAGATGAATAGACTGGGCTGGCCTCCGACGATGAAGCCGGTTTGGGAAAGGTTTGCCACGATTCCGGTCGGAGTGGCTGCCGCTGAACTTCCCGCGGGCGGCGGGATCGTGAATGTTCCCTGGAGCATCCCGGTTTGGTCATAGAGGGTTGAGAATCCGCTGTTGTTGTCGGAAATCCAAAACGGACCACCAGGGAAAAACGCGATTCCCCACGGGTTGATCAGATTCGCGTCCACGTGAGCGGGAGCGGGCGTAACGGATGAAGTGTCAGCCACTAAATTCGTCTGCTTGTAATTATTTGCGGAAACCTGAGCATTCGCAGTCCCACAAAAGGCGAACAACCCTAGGATGACAGCTGCAACCGTTGAAAACCTCTTATAGAATCGCGTCAATTTCACTTCATTCTCCTTTTTCAAAAGTGATGGTGTCTGTGAGTCCTGATGATCTCGAGATTGCCGGCGATCACAGTACCAACTCACGGCTCACGTTCGTGTCCCACCGAAGTCAAATGAATGTCGTCTCTCTGTAACCCCGTGAGTCTTTCGTTGGACAATTGAAATGAGTCGTGCCGGGAATCCGGACAGACCCAATTCGACCGGCGAATCGATTTGCGATCTCCTGTTCATTTGGTTATCGGTTCCTCGTTAGGGAAAACAAGTGATTGAAGGGTTCGGAAGAGTATGGAGAGCGTCTCCAACAACGAGGGCACAAGCAGAAGACCGGTAGCTCTGCATTTGTTGCCTCGCTTCGTCTACAATCCTTCTGCGCACGCCGTTCGTCCAGACGTGAGCATCTATATCCCTTAGCTCGATTTCTACTGCTGCCCTGACCCTGTCTGCAGCATCCTCTTCGTGGTTTGCCGCGGGAGGCGGGGCCAAGCTTTATGAGGAGATCCGCGATGCGAGGCGATAATTTTCAGAAACTTCTCAGGATTTCTGCCGCCGCGAGCGTTTTCCTGCTCGGCGCTAGTGCCCTCAAAGCGCAGGCTACTTCGCAGCCAAGTCAGCCGAGCTCTCCTCCGGCGCCCGAGCCGGATGTAAGAACCCTCGCAGACTCGGTGCGTGAGCTTCAGGGCCAAGTGCAATCTCTCGCGCAGCAGCTCGCCGAACTGCGCGCCGAAGAGCTGCGCGACCACGCTGAAGCCCGCGACCTCCGTAAAGAGCTCGAACTCGCGAGAGCCCAGAGCAGCCCGCTGACGGGGCCGGCGGGGAGCCGCGATCCGTATCTCGGGCTGTCGCGGCAAGCCAGTGCTTCGCTCCCGTCTGCTGGTTCGGCGGCGGCGCCCGATCCTCCGCAAGATCAGTCGACCGAAGCGAGGCTCGCTCGCCTGGAAGAGAATCAACAGCTCGCCGATGCAAAAATCGCCGAGCAGAGTCAGACCAAGGTAGAAAGCGGATCGAAGTATCGCGTACGTTTCTCCGGCATCGTACTCTTGAACGTCTTCGACAATCAGGGCGTCGTCGATAATGAGGACTTCCCGCAAATCGCAACGCCCCGGTCCGCACTCAATTCCACTCAATCGTTCGGAGGATCTCTGCGCCAGTCCCAAATTGGTGTTGAAGTCTTCGGTCCGGACATTGCCGGCGCCCGAACCAGCGCTAATGTGAAGTTCGATTTCGCTGGCGGATTCACAGACGTTCCCAACGGAGCAGCAATGGGCATCGTGCGCCTACGCACCGGCACGTTCCGCATGGATTGGGCGAACACTTCGATCGTTGCCGGCCAGGATTACCTGTTCTTCGCGCCGCTTGCGCCCACTTCGCTCGCTTCGCTCGCCGTGCCGGCGCTCTCCTATTCGGGAAACCTCTGGGCTTGGACGCCTCAAGTTCGCGTCGAGCACAAAATCGCCCTTTCCGACGCTTCTCATCTCTTGCTGCAGGCAGGAATGCTCGATTCGCTCTCCGGCGAACTTCCAGTGGGCCCGGATCGGTTTCCTTCCTGGGGCGAGCAATCGGGACAACCTGCGTATGCCGGTCGGATCGCGTGGACCCATCGCGCTTTTGGGCAAGACCTCACCGTCGGATTTGGCGGATACTATGCTCGGCAGAATTTCGGCTTCGGCCGCAACGTGAACGGATGGGCGAGCACATTCGACGTCCTATTGCCGCTGGGAAAATACTTCGATCTGAGCGGACAGTTTTATCGGGGGGCGGCTGTCGCAGGACTCGGTGGCGGCATCGGACAGAGCATCCTGACGTCGGGCTACTTCACCGATCCTTCTACAACGATCAAAGGACTTGATTCGATGGGCGGCTGGGTCCAGCTGAAATTCAAGCCAAAAGCGAATTTCGAAATCAATGGCGCCTTCGGCCAGGACAATCCCTTTGCGGGTGAACTACGGCGCTTTCCCGGGAGCCCGTCATATTTTGGCGAGTCACTGGCGCGCAACCTCACGCCGTTCGTGAATTTCATCTACCAGCCGCGATCCGATGTATTGTTTTCCATCGAGTATCGCCGCTTGCAAACGTATATGCTAGATAGCAGCGCGAACACAGCAAATCACGTCGCTGCAAGCGTGGGATATATCTTCTGATGCGAGGGTTCTACCTAAGATGGCGGGCGTCAATCCTGGCTCTGCTTCCCGCAGCCGTTCTCTTCGGAGGTCTCAGCCGGTCCCAGGCACTGCAGCTTCTCCCCGTGACCGCGCAGATTCAAATCGTGAGGGAGCGATCGGTTAAACAGGCTGCGGAGCACAGCGGAGCCGCTGATCTTTCGAACGTCGTCGTATGGCTAACGCCCCTCGGTAGCAGCACACCGGCGCCAACAACATCGGAGCCCGCTAGAGTCCCGCCAGTTCTCACTCAACGCAACAAGACCTTCGATCCTCACGTCCTCGTTGTGGAAGTGGGGGCGGTGGTGCAATTTCCCAACAAGGACCCCTTCTTCCACAATATTTTTTCCCTTTTCGATGGCAAGCGCTTCGACCTCGGTCTCTACGAGGCAGGCACCACCCGCTCGGTGCGCTTCGACCGCCCGGGCATCAGCTACCTCTTTTGCAACATTCACGCAGAAATGAGCGCCGTGGTCGTGGTAGTCGAAACGCCCTACTTCGCAAAGTCCGACCGTTCCGGAATCGTCTCAATACCCGACGTTCCTGACGGGCGCTACCAACTGCACGTCTGGTACGAACGCAGCCTGCCGGAAGATCTCAAAGGCTTGACCCTGCCCGTCACAATTTCCGATTCGGAACGTAATCTGGGTGCAATCAGAGTCGTGGACAATCCGAGTTTCACACTCGCACACAAGAACAAGTACGGCCAGGACTACATCCCCCCGGCAAGCCCCGGGTACACTGGCCCGTAACGTCACCACGAAGAGCTTTGGTCACGTGCTAGCCCATGCCGACAGCGCCTATCGGATGCGACAAGTCGGCTTCGTGCTCTCCGCATGGCTGCTGCCCCGCCTGTTCTTGCAACAGCTGGCGCAGACGCATCCGCGCCTTGTGCAATTGCGATTTTGAATTTCCGATCGAGCAGCCCAGAATTTTGGCGATCTCGAAGTGAGCGTAGCCTTCGACGTCATGAAGCATGAACATCTTCTTGCAGCCCGCCGGCAGCTGCTCGATCGCGCGGTCCAGACCGAGCCGGTCGATTAGCCCGCTCAAATTCAGATCCGCCCCTCCGATGGGATTCCGTGGCATACCGGACTTGTCATTGGTGTCGACCGTCTCCTCCAGCGAAATTTCTCCGAGCTTTCTTCTGCGGAACCGCATCAGCACGATATTAAACGTGATCCGATGCAGCCATGTGGAGAAGGATGACTCCCCGCGAAAGCCGCCGATCTTGCGAAAGAGCTGCAGGAAGGCGTCCTGCGTCAGATCCTCTGCCTCGCTCGCATTACCGACCATACGCAGGCATAGCGCATACACATGCCGGCTGTGTTGCTTGTACAGATGCTCGAAAGCCGCTGCATCGCCCTGCTGTGCCAACTGGACGATTTCGGTTTCGGTGAGATGAGATAAGTCCGCAGACAATGATAAACTCATGCGATTTTCTCCGCTCTCCATTCAGGAACGTTTTGGATGAACTCAGCGGCCCGATGAAGAATTCTGAGCTGCCTCGCCGCTGGCTATGAGAGTCGATCGATGAGTCCCTATCCAAGCGTTCAATGGCCTTTTTCTAGCTCGTCCGTGCTACCGAGCCTGAACCATCTGACGTCCGTAGTTGCCACGGGATTGTTTGGCGTAGGTCAAGAGTTTGTAACAGTCCTCCGCCAGAGCGGGCCCGCTCAAAGCAAAAACTCACTGAATGAAGGAGGCGATTTACAAATTGTTTACAAATTTCGGAAGTCGGCGTGACAAGATCTCAAGTCCGCTGGCGCAATCTAGTGGCCCGAGGGGTCGCCGCTCGTCGACGAAGGCATTCGGACAACAGGAACTTTCCGGGTGTCGCGCTGAGAACTAATTCCAGACTTGTAAATACCTGGGAAATCGCGATCGCTTTCAAAGGACGGGGAATCCTTCAATTTGGATTACCGTTGGAGGTGACGATTTCACCTCCAAACAGCGGCAATTCATAGGAAAAAGGAATGGGCACCGCGTTGACGCCGTCCCGATAAACGCACTACGATCAAAGGGTCCTTAGACCCCTGGGTATCGACGCGAATTCCGGCCTTTCGACGCTGTTTCCGACCGGCACTTCGCAGCGGGCTGCGGCGCCAGTACGAGGAGAACGATTCGATGGATACTGTTCTAGTGGTAGAAGACAGCCGGCCTATGCAGCGGACCTTGCAGCGGCTGTTTGAATCGGATGGCCTGCAGGTCCAGATTGCATCGGACGGCGTCGAAGGGCTGGAAAGCTTCCGCAAACAGACGCCCAACATCGTAGTCCTGGATCTAAAGCTTCCGCACTTGCCGGGCAAGGAGCTTTGCCGCGCGTTCAAAGCCCAAGCCGCTGCCGTGCCGATTGTGGTTTTGAGTGCCAACGCAGAAGTCGAAGATAAGGTGCTCCTCCTCGAGTTGGGAGCGGACGATTACGTGACGAAACCCTTCAGCCCCAGAGAACTGCTCGCGCGGGTGCGCCGAGCCATGCGACGTGGCATTCCGGCACCCTCGAATGCCACGAATCTGGCTACTGAGGCTGTCCAGCACGAACTACTACTGTTTGGCGATGTCAAAATCGATTTCACGAGCATGGAAGCAACACGCGCGGGTAAGCGACTCACACTCACCGCCCAAGAGTTCAAGCTGCTGCGGTTTCTTGCTCGCGCACCAGACGCTGTCGTCTCCCGAGAAAAGCTGCTGAATGATGTCTGGGGGTATGAGAACTATCCTACGACTCGCACAGTGGATAATCACATCCTGCGACTTCGCCAGAAGCTTGAACCGGATCCCGCTAACCCGCGTTATTTTCTGACTATGCACGGCGCCGGTTATAAGTTCGCGCCCGGCGCCGTGATTGCTGCAGAGAAATAGTGACCATTTATTGGGGAGCTTGATGGCACGCCTTCGATTACGAACCCAGCTCCTGATTGCTACCCTCGTGATAATCTTCGCGCTGACCGGTGCAGTCCTTTTAATCATCCGACACTCTGTTCATTCTGAAATTACAAAACAAGTACAGGGAAGTACCGATGCTTCCCTCCATGCATTTGAAACCGTTCAGCGAGAACGCGAGGGCGATCTGTCGCGGACCGCTGCCATGCTTGCCGAACTTCCGACCTTGAAGGCTTTGATGACGACAGAGCACGCGCCCACGATCCAGGATGCATCAAGGCCCTTCTGGGAGCTGGCAGGCAGCGATCTGTTCGTACTGGCAAATTCGAATGGTCGCGTGCTTGGATTTCAGGTTAAGACCGGATGGACGCGGGAACTTGCCGAGCAGGACCTTGCCAAGTCCGTGGGACAAGGCGAAAGCTCCGCGTGGTGGTACGCCAATGGCCAGCTCTACTGGGTTTTTCTTCGCCCCATCGTTGCGGGCGCTGAAACCGACCAGAGGCAGCTTGGAATACTCGCCGTCGGCTATCAGGTAGATTCGACCGTAGCGGAACAACTTTCGCTCGTCGCGGACAGCCAGATTGCGCTGACGGCGGGCGACAATGTGATTGCGTCCACCCTTGCACCGCAAGCAGTGACCGAATTTCAGCGCCGGATAGCGGGCGAGGAAACAGCTGCCGATACGATAACAAGGCAAATGGTTCTTGGTTCTGATCAGTATGAAATGGCATCTGTGTTGATTCACGACGGCCCGCCAACGCCCATCCGGTGCTACGTCCTGATGTCATTGGAACCGGCCAACGTTCTTCTCCAGCGGCTGAATCGCATGATTGTGATTCTTGTGCTTTCCGCGGTGCTATTCGCCGCGCTGATTCTCACTTTCGTCTCGAGAACCATCACGCGCCCACTCGACAACCTCCTGTCCGGCGTGCGAGCGCTGGGAAGCGGCGACTACGCCTATTCGATCAAGCCGCGCGGAAGCAGCGAAGTCGTGGAACTCGGAGAGGCCTTCTCTAAAATGCGTGGCGAATTACTCGTGTCTCAGCAGCGCTGGCGTGCCAATGAGAGAGTCGCGGCGCTGGGACGTGCTGCGAGCTCGATCTCGCACGATCTTCGGCATTATATGGCCGCCGTCGTGGCCAACGCGGAATTTCTATACGAAGCGGACAAGCTGAAGATGAACCGGGATGAAATCTACCACGAGATCAAAATGGCCTCGGAACAGATGGTCGACCTGCTCGATTCGTTTCGCGAACTCGCGCGAGAAGAAGGTTCGATCACTCCAGCGCCGGCATTATTGGATCAGATCGTCCGTCATGCAGTGGAAACTGCTCTTGCGAGGCCCGAGTTGCGAAGCCGCAAAGTCAAGGTAACCACTTCGGGTACAACGAATGGCGTATTCGACGCCAAGAAGATGGAGCGAGCGTTTTTCAATCTCGTGTTGAACGCGTGCGAGGCCGCTCCGGACGGAACTGGTGCAATCACGGTAGACATTCGTTCGTCGGATGACTCTTTTGAGGTTCGAATTGCCGACAACGGACCCGGCATCCCTGCCGCAATTCGCGAATCGCTCTTTGATCCGTTCGTGAGCTCGGGAAAGCTCAACGGAACCGGGCTGGGGCTCGCGATCGTATCTAAAATCATCCACGATCATCACGGCTCGGTAACCGTGGAGGAAACTTCAGACACAGGAACAGTCTTCTTGATCAAATTGCCGCGAACCGCTAGTACGGTGCTGGAAAATCCGCGTCCCGTCGCGGGATAGACTCGCCAGCGCTGACGAATACTTCGCCACAACAGTCGGCTTCTCGGCTTTCACCAAAGCGATCCTCGACGAGCCTGAATGCCCGTTCCCAGGGGGATTATTACCAATCTCCTGTCAAATTTGTTGTGTCGCGGGGCGCTACCAGCATAGGATGTGCGCGCGTGTGGTCCTCATCGTCCGGTCGAGAATTCAGGAAAGAATTCAGGGAAATGAGGCGCAACATGACGAACTCCGAGCAAAACTTAGAAACCAGGACGTACCATAAGGTTGACGTCCGCTTACTTCCGTTCCTTTTTCTTTGCTACATTCTGGCGTATCTCGATCGGGTCAACGTTGGTTTTGCGAAGCTGCAGATGCTCAAGGATCTGTCAATGAGCGACGCAGCGTTCGCCACGGGCGCCGGCATTTTCTTTATTGGCTATTTCTTCTTCGAAGTTCCCAGCAATGTGCTCTTGAAGAAATTCGGGGCGCGCATGTGGATTGCTAGAATCATGATTTCGTGGGGCGTGATATCCGCGTGCATGATCTTCGTAAGAGGGGAGTGGTCTTTCTATGCCATGCGTTTTCTCCTCGGCCTGGCGGAAGCCGGTTTCTTCCCGGGAGTGATTTTTTATCTCACCTTGTGGTACCCCTCAAGACTCCGAGCATCACGAACCGCCTGGTTTGTGGCGGCGATTGCAGTTTCCGGTGTAATCGGCAATCCCATTTCCGGCTGGATCATGGATAGGCTAAACGGCGCGATGAACCTGGCTGGGTGGCAGTGGCTATTCCTGTCCGAGGGCATCCCTTCTATCATCGTCGGCTTTTGGGTGATCTATTATCTGAACAGCAGCGTTGAAGAAGCGAAATGGCTTGCGGCTGAAGAAAAAGCATTGCTCGCAAACAACCTCATAGCTGAAGACAAGCACAAAACGGAACACAAACTGGCGGACGCATTCACCAGCGGAAAAGTTTGGGTGTTATGCGCGATCTATTTCACGTTGATGATCGGCTTGTACGGTATTGCTTTCTGGTTGCCGACGATCGTGAAGGCGTTTGGCATAAAAGGATATTTCGGGGTTGGTCTGATTACCGCCATACCGTACGGCGTAGCCGTTATCGGGATGATTTTTCTCAGCCAGCATTCGGACAAAACGGGAGAGCGACGGTTGCATTATGTGTTCAATGTTACGGCCGGAGCCATCGGTTTAGTGTTGAGCGGGATTTTCGCCTCTAATCCTGTTTTGGCCATGATCTTTTTGTCTATTGGTACTCTTGGGGTCATTGGGTCGATGCCGTTGTTCTGGCCGTTACCGTCTGCATTTTTAGCCGGGACCGCTGCCGCCGCCGGTATTGGCATCGTTAACTCGGTGGGTAATCTGGGCGGTTATTTTGGGCCCAATATCCCGATATGGGCGAGACACATTTCTTCCGACCGATCTGCCGCTTTGTATATTATTGCTGGCATTTTGATCATCGGTGCTTTTTTGACCTATCTCTTTATACCGAAGACTCTTCGCGTCAGCGTGGGTTCTTGAATCAGGATTATCAGTTCTATGCCACCGTCGAGCTCTCGCAACTGTATCTGCTGAAA
>Ga0307474_10003646_pt1 | contig 11097 bp, 10 predicted proteins | sample atmos_gasesECM1C_2_FD_203312 | JGI IMG/M metagenome (GOLD analysis project Ga0307474, IMG submission 203312) | Hardwood forest soil microbial communities from Morgan-Monroe State Forest, Indiana, United States - atmos_gasesECM1C_05 | ecosystem: Environmental > Terrestrial > Soil > Temperate...
GTTGGTACCGTCGCGAATGTCAAATCCACTCCACTAGTGTGGCTTTGGTTCAGAAGTCCGCACGACGAAGTCGCGAGCTGCAATGATGCGGACTTCTGAACCGCCACACTAGCCGAATTTACACCCCCCGGCCGTTCCGCTAAGACGACCTTTCGTCGTTTCGCAACCGAGGACGAGGATGTATCTGAGGCAATCCGATTCCGCTGCTTCCTTGCAGCTTTCAAATCAGCGGAAGCGCGACCTCGTCGAGCACTTCGAGGCCAATGGCGACGAACTCGATCGCTGGTTCAAATTCAACGCCGCCTACCACGAAGACGACTTCAAATTCATGAAATTCCTGATTCCGCCGGGCAAGCGGGTGCTGGAATTGGGATGCGGCCGCGGCGATCTGCTGGCGGCGCTGAAACCTTCCTACGGCGTCGGCGTCGATTTCGGCGCCAACACGATCGCCAAGGCAAACGAGGTGCATCCCGAGCTGTATTTTGTGCTGGGCGACGTTGAGGACCCGGCAACGCTGGCCTCGATCGAGGGCTCGTTCGACTACATCGTGATCGCCGACACGATCGGGATGTTCGAGGATATCGACGGCACCCTGAGGCTGGTACACCATCTGTGCGAGCCGTCGACGCGGATCATCATCTCCTACTATTCGCATCTGTGGGAGCCGGTGCTCAAGCTTGCCGAGGCGCTGCACCTGCGCGCCAGGCAGCCGAAGATCAACTACATCGCGACCGCCGACTTCCTCAATCTGATGGATCTGGCGGATTTCGAGATGATCAGCCAGGAGCAGCGGCAGTTGTTGCCGCGCCGGTGGCTCGGGCTTGGTCCGTTCATCAACCGCTTTATCGCGCCGCTGCCGGGCGTGAGGAAGCTGTGCCTGAGAACCTATCTGGTCGGTCGCCCGGTGCGACAATTTCCGGACCGCAAGTTCTCCGTGAGCATTCTGATCCCCTGCCGCAACGAGAGGGGCAACATCGAAAGTGCGATCCTGCGCATGCCCCGGTTTGGCAGCTCGCAGGAAATCCTGTTCGTCGAGGGAAATTCCAGCGACGGCACATTCGAGGAATGCGAGCGCGTCCGCGACGCTTACAAGGACCGCTGGAACATCAAAGTGCTCAAGCAGGACGGCAAGGGTAAGGGCGACGCTGTCCGGAAGGGCTTTTCTGCCGCGACCGGCGACGTGCTGATGATCCTCGATGCCGATTTGACCATGCCGCCGGAAGCGCTGCCAAAATTTCAAACGGTGATCGAGACCGGCAAGGCCGAGTTCGTCAACGGCACCCGCCTGGTCTATCCGATGGAGCGCGAGGCGATGCGCCCGCTCAATCTGATTGCTAACCGCTTCTTTGCCTATCTTTTCAGCTATCTCGTCAACACGCGCCTGACCGACACGCTGTGCGGCACCAAGGTGCTGTTGCGCAAGGACTATGAAGTGCTGGCAAAGGAGCGCGGCTATTTCGGCAATTTTGATCCGTTCGGCGATTTCGATCTGATTTTCGGCGCGGCCAAACAGAATCTCAAAATCGTCGAGACGCCGATCCACTACAAGGCACGCACCTTTGGCGAGACGCAGATCTCGCGGTTTCGCGACGGATGGCTGCTCTTGAAAATGGTGTGGTTTGCCTACCGCAAACTGAAGGCGGTCTAAAATCGTCAGGTCTGGCGGTTGCGCCTGCCCTATTTCCGTCACGGATGCGTCACGCGCTACCGCAACGAAGTCACAGAGTTACAAATCCTGTTGACCGTCAGCCTGCGGTCTTTCCATTTCGCACTGCAGCAACTATCTCCTATGACCGGCGTTGTGAATCACTTAGTGTCCGGATTCCGAAGTTCGCGTCATTTGCGCGGCAACCTCTTTTGCGAACCTCGGAATCGAAAGAACACTAGCGGCAGCAATGATGCGGACTTCTGAACCGCCACACTAGGAGCTAGCGGTGTCGCTTGCGAAAAACATCGAATTCTTGCGGCAGTTGCCCAAGATGCCAGGACTCAATGTCCTGGACGGCTTCGCACGCGGACCGGGACGGGGAATCCGCACCCCGCTGGTCGAGACAACGGGATTCGGGACCAATCCGGGAAACTTGCGGATGTTCTCCTTCGTGCCTGACAAGCTGCAGCCATCGCCCGGTTTGGTGGTGGTTCTGCACGGCTGCGGTCAGAACGCTGCCGGCTACGATTTCGGCGCCGGCTGGTCCACGCTTGCGAAGCATTTCGGATTCGCGCTGCTGATGCCGGAGCAGCAGGCCTCCAACAACGCCAATGGATGCTTCAATTGGTTTAATCCGGAAGACACAAGGCGCGGCCGCGGCGAACCCGCCTCGATTAGGCAAATGATCGCGCGGATGATGAGCGAGCACAAGATCGACAAGCATCGCATTTTCGTCACCGGGCTCTCCGCAGGCGGCGCCATGACTTCAGTCATGCTCGCCACGTATCCCGAAGTGTTCGCAGCAGGCGCCATCATTGCCGGCCTGCCCTACGGCGTGGCGAAGAACATGAGGGAGGCGCTGAACGGAATGTTTCAATCGCCGTCCCGACCGGCTCGCGAACTGGGCGACCTCGTGCGCAAGGCTTCGAACCATCGCGGCCCCTGGCCCAAGGTTTCGGTGTGGCACGGCAGCGCCGATCGCACGGTCAATCCGGCCAATGCCGACGAGATTATCAAGCAATGGCTCGACGTACATCGATTGCCTTCTTCACCGATGTCGGAAGGCACCGTCAACGGCTACCCCCACCAGGTCTGGTGGGACGCGGATGGCGAAACGACCGTCGAATCCTATACCATCACCGACATGGCGCACGGCACGCCGGTTGGGATCGCCGAAAACGACGAGCGCTACGGAACCCAGGGCGCGTTCCTGATCGAGGCGGGCATCTCCTCGTCATATCACATTGCGAATTTCTTCGGCCTGACCGAATGGATTAACCAGCCTCAGGAGGCCGCCAAGCCGGCACCAAAGCGAGCCGTGCAAAAGAAGTCGCGGGCGCCGACAGAATCGCCAAGCGCAAAACTGATCCCGCTGGCGTCGCCGCTTCCAGCATCAGTGCCCGACTTCGGGCCTATGCTTTGGCCACTGAACATCGAGAAGCAGCCAGAGAAACCGCACACCAAGCGCCGGCGCGGCATCGATGTCGGAGCCGTGATCACGCGCGCTCTCACCGCAGCCGGCCTCATGAAATAAAGCGCGACGCCCTGCTTTAACGAAAGCTGCAGATATCGCGGCGCGCGATGGCTTCAGGTCCGGCACCGGCTCATAAGCTCCGACCAAATTCGGATTGATGCGAGTTGAGGCGATAGCTGACATCCGCCCGGGCGCATGCTCTACTAAAGCAGCCGCTCGCGAGGGAATCGGTCATTGATCAGGACAAGTATCTCATCCGGCTATCCCTTCGAGGACGAATACGGTTACGCACGCGCTGTCCGCGTCGGAGATCATCTGTTCGTCTCCGGGACAACGGCCCGCCCTCCGCACCTCGACGGCGATGCCTACGAGCAGATGAAAGGCGCAATCGCTACGGTTGCTGCAGCGCTTGGCGAGGCCGGAGGGGAGTTACGCCACGTCGTGCGAACCGTGGTTTACATTCTGGAAATGTCGGACGCCCACCACGTTGCTCGCGCACATCGGGAGGCATTCGGCGAGTCGCGTCCGGCAAGCACCCTCGTACAGGTCGCCGCACTGACGCCTGCGGCGGCTCTGGTCGAAATCGAGGTGACGGCCATCGTTCACGACTAATTCCATTGCGCGGTCTCCGCGGTTACTTCGAACCGCGCGGCCACAGCCTACCGGTCGTTGATCGTACGTCACAAGATTCCGTCTCTGCCGCCGCTCACATCGCGCCGGTGAGAAACGGATTGGTCAACCGCTCCTGACCAATGCTTGAGCCCGGACCATGCCCGCATATGAACCCGACATCGTCGCCGAGTGGCAGCAGCTTGTCCTTGATCGACCTGATCAAGGTCGCGTGATTGCCGCCCGGAATATCGCTGCGTCCGACCGAGCCGTTGAACAGGACGTCGCCGACATGGGCAAACCGCATTTGCCTGTTGAAGTACACGACGCTGCCCGGGGAGTGACCGGGACAATGCAGGATGTCGAACGTCAATTCGCCGATGGAGACGGAATCGCCCTCCTCCAACCAGCGATCGGGAGAAAAATCGCGCACGCCGGTCATGCCGAAACGCGCCCCGCTTGACACCACATTGTCGAGCAGGAACTTGTCGGCGATGTGCGGGCCCTCGATCGGCACCTTAAGCGCATCGCGCAGTTCGGCCGCGCCTCCGACGTGATCGATATGGCCGTGAGTAAGCCAAATCTTTTCGACGGTGACATTGGCCTGCTCGATGCCCGCCTGGATTTTCGGGACCTCCCCGCCGGGGTCGATCACCACGGCCTTTCTGGTCGCCGCACACCACAACAGCATGCAGTTCTGCTCGAACAGCGTGACGGGAATGATGATTGCGCCGGCCTTTGCCTGGGTGTCGGATTGCTGTGTCATGCGCTGAACAATGCCGATTTTTGGCTCCTCGCCAAGCAAAACATTTAGCCCTGCCTTCGGAACATGGCCGCCATGATGAGGCGCTTCAGTCGGAACGACCGGCCTTGCCAGCGGGCATGTCGATCTCGCTGCGCTTGAGCAGATAATCCAGCCCTCCGACGCGAAACCAGCGATAACCGTAGGCTTCGATCAGCATCTTGTGCTTGCCATCCTTGCCAGCCCGGCTGTGGTTCTCCGCCAGAAGATTGACCAAGAGCTTGCCGGCCTTGCCAGGCAGGCCGACTGAAAACGAAATTTCCCGGGGTTTTTCGTCGAGGTTGTGCACGAACAGCACCGAATTGTTGCGCCAGTCGTAGCGCAGGATCAACACCGCCGGATCGCGCGTCAAGATCACGGTGAAATCCCCCCACCCGACTTCCGGCACCTCCTTGCGCATCCGGATGATGCGCTCGGTCCAGTTCAGCATCGAATCGGGATCGCGACGTTGTTTGGCGACGTTGACATGCTGAAATGCGTACGGCCCCTTGTCGATGACGGGCAAGAATGGAGCATCGCTTTCGGTGAAGCCCGCCTGCGGTTCGGCCGACCATTGCATCGGCGTGCGCGCGCAATTGCGTTCCGGCAGATCGAGGTCATCGCCCATGCCGATCTCGTCGCCATAGCGGACCACCGGCGTACCCGGCAGCGTGTACATCAGGCTGTAGGCAAGTTCGATGCGACGGCGGTCGCCGCCCAGCATCGGGGCGAGGCGGCGACGGATGCCGCGACCGTAGAGTTGCATGCTCTTGTCGGGGCCGAATTTCTCAAACACCAGTTGGCGCTGCGCCTTGGTCAATCGGCCGAGATCGAGTTCATCGTGATTGCGCAGAAACAAGCCCCACTGCGCCGAAGCCGGCCGGGGCTTGGTGGCCTTGAGCGGCTTGACGAGGCTTTTGGCATCGCCGGAGGCCAATGCATAGAACAAATGCTGGTTGACCTGGAAGTTGAACATCATCTGCAAGCGCTCGCCAGCTTTGCCGAAGTATTCCATGTCGGTCTTGGGCAGCACATTGGCCTCTGCCAGGATGATGGCGTCGCCTTCTCGCCATTGCAGGAATTCGCGAAATTCGCGCAGCATGTCGTATTGCTCGACGCCCTTGCGGACCTTTGCGCCCTTGGTGGCGATGACAAAGGGCACGGCATCCATGCGAAAGCCGGAGACGCCGAGCTGAATCCAGAAACCCATGATCTTGAGGATTTCCGCCTGCACGCGCGGATTGGAGGTGTTGAGGTCGGGTTGGAAGTCATAGAATCGGTGGAAGTACCAGGCACCCGCTACCTTGTCGTGCGTCCATGTGGATTTTTGCACCCCGGGGAAAACCATTCCCGTGCTGGCATTGGCGGGCTTCTTGTCGGCCCAGACATACCAGTCGCGATATTCGGAATCCCTTGAGCTTCGCGCTGCGCGAAACCAGGGGTGGGTGTCCGAGGTGTGATTGACGACGAGATCGATGATGACGCGGATACCGCGCTGCTGGCAGCCATGGGTGAACCCGACGAAATCGCCGAGCGTTCCGTAGCGCGGATCGACGCCGTAATAGTCGGCGATGTCGTAGCCGTCGTCGCGGCAGGGGGAAGGCTGAAATGGCATCAGCCAGATCGCGGTGACGCCCAAGCCTTGCAGGTAGTCGAGCCGCCGCAACAATCCTTGGAAATCGCCGATCCCGTCCCCGTTGGCGTCCATATAGGCGCCGACCGAGAGGCAATAGAAGACGCCGTTCTTGTACCAGAGATCGTCGATCATCCCGTGAAAACCCTGTCGGTTCGCTTTTGGCGGCCGCCAAAATCCGGCAGGATGATAAGTGAACAGGGTTTTCCCGGGTTCCTGCCTCGTTTTGTGGGTTCGAACCGTCAGGCAGGTTTGTTAGTTTTCGATCCAGGCTCTATGCTTGGCCCATGGAATCGCAGGCTCGCCAGGTTAAGCTCGTCGTCGCGCCGGATGGCCGTCAGTCGGAAACCGCGCTTGCGATCGCCCGAGGCACCGCCCGACTGCTGCGCTCCCTGGGATTTGCCTGCATCAGCGAATTGCCCCTGCCGTCGGGCCGACGCGCGGACATCGTCGCGATCAACGAACGCGGCGAGATCTGGATCGTCGAGATCAAGTCATCGGTGGAGGATTTGCGCGCCGATCAGAAATGGCCGGAATACAGGGCCCATTGCGACCGGCTGTTCTTCGCCTTCACCCAGGATTTGAGTTGCGAGATATTTCCCCCCGACACCGGCCTGATCGTCGCCGATGCCTACGGCGCGCACATGCATTGCACGGCGCCGGAACACCGCCTTCCCGCACCGACGCGGAAATTGATGACGGTGCGTTTCGCCATCGCCGCGGCGCAGCGGATCAATCGTCTGGTCGATCCGCAAGGACACGGCGAGTTCTAGTGCTCCGATTCCGAAGTTCGCAAACATTCGCGGGGACCTCTGATGCGAACTTCGGAATCAAAGGAGCACTAGCAAATTAATGTTTCTAGTACGGTTTTTGAATTTGAAGTTCCTATGACGAGGTTGCAGCAACACTGATAGGAACTTCAAATTCGCCGCACTAGTCTAGTCAAGAAGCTACCGCGGCGCGCGCTTGGCCAAAATCCGCTGCAGCGTGCGGCGGTGCATGTTCAGGCGCCGCGCAGTTTCGGAGACATTGCGGTTGCACATCTCGTAAATGCGCTGGATGTGTTCCCAGCGCACCCGATCCGCCGACATTGGATTGCTTGGCGGCTCCGACTTCTGGTTGCCGCTCGCGAGCAAGGCTGCGACCACGTCATCCGCATCCGCCGGCTTTGACAGATAATCCACCGCCCCCATTTTTACCGCGGTGACGGCGGTGGCGATATTGCCATAACCGGTCAATATGATCGCGCGCGCATCGGGCCGCTTGCGCTTGAGCGCGGAGACCACGTCAAGGCCGTTGCCGTCGCCGAGCCGCAGATCGACCACTGCAAAGGCCGGTGCCGCTCGCCCGATCTGCGCCAGCCCCTCCGAGACACTGTCGGCCGAGGTCACGGTGAAACCCCTGCTCTCCATGGCGCGCGCGAGGCGTTCCAGAAAAGGCTTGTCATCCTCCACGATCAGGAGGGAGCGATCGGCATACTCAGTCAGTTCGGCGATGGCGTTCACAATTGAGGTATCCCTGTGTCGGAGCTTCCAGCATATGGGGTCGCAAGTGCCGCTGCCAAGACCGTATAAGGTCGATCCGGCAACTCCGCCGAGCGGCGTAAATGGAGCGGATTTGGTATTCAGGATGGTTTTGCGGCCGCCTCAAGCGCCTCGAAGCGGTCGCGCGGCCAGACGATCTGCACCACCGCACCGTGATCCGGAAAAACCCGGTTGGTGAAGGACACCTTGGCGCCGGTGCGCTCAAGCAGGGTGCGGGCGATGAACACCCCGAGACCTAGCCCTGAGCGTTCGCCCTGGACCTCGTCTGCGTCGCGCCGCCTCGACACATAGGGTTCGCCGATGCGCTTGAGCATGTCGGGCGCAATCCCCGGGCCGTCATCGGAAATGATGACTTCCACGGTTTCGGCGTTCCACCACGCATTCACCTCCACGGTGGTGCGCGCGAAATCGACGGCGTTTTCAAGAATATTGCCGACGCCGTACAGGATGGCCGGATTTCGCGTGCCGACCGGTTCGGGGGTGCCCGAAACGGCGATGCGGACCTTGATCGCCACCCCGAAATCGCGATGCGGCGCCACCGTTTCCTCGATCAAGGCCGACAGCGGCATGCGGTCGAACGGCGCGCCGGTTGAAGAAAGCTGCGTGATCTTGGCCAGAATGTCGCGGCAACGTTGCACCTGTTCGCGCAAGGTCCTGATGTCGCCGGCGACCTGACCGTCTTCCGGCAGGCTCTGCTCGAGTTCGCGCGAGATCAGGAAGATCGTCGACAGCGGCGTGCCGAGCTCATGGGCGGCGGCCGCGGCAAGCCCGTCGAGCTGAGTGAGATGCTGCTCGCGCGTCAGCACCAGCTCGGTGGCCGCCAGCGCGTCCGACAGTTTGCGCGCTTCCTCGGCGACCTGGAAAGCATAGAGGCTGGTGACGCCGATCGCGACCACGATCGACAGCCAGACGCCGAACAGATAGATCGGCGGCAATACCAGCGGATCGTCGCTGTCCCACGGCAGCGGAAAATGAAAGAAAACGAGCACGGACGCGCAGGCCACCGCCAACAGGCCGAGCGCGATGGTCAGCCGGATCGGCAGCGCCGTCGCCGAGATCAGGACTGGGGCGAGAAACAGGAATGAAAAGGGGTTTTGCAGGCCGCCGGTGAAGAACAACAGTCCGGCCAGTTCGATGATGTTGGACGCGAGCAACGCTGCGGCCCATGCCGGCTCCAGCCGCTGCATCGGATCGAACCTGATCTGCAGGATGAGGTTGAGCAGCGACGAAAGGCCGACAATGGCGAGGCAAGGAACGACCTCGACGTCGAACTCGAGCCCCTGAGCCACGATGAAGATCGCCGCGAGCTGCCCGAGCACGGTGAGCCAGCGCAGCCGCAAGATCGTGTCGAGGCGAACATAGCGGCGCGGATCGCGAAAATCAGAGGCGGCGACGTCGGTCATCCCAGAAGCGAAGGCCTTTCGAGGTTCATGACATTAAGGGAAGCTCTGCCGTGAGTGGGCCCATTCGAAGTCCCTGAACCTGCTCGATTTGCAATAGTTGCAGGAACTTCAATGCCACGCGGCGGAGTTTAACTGCGCATCCGGCTGCCGACAAACGGGCCTCTCCTGGCTGCCACAAATTTTCGCAGGAGCCTTGCGCTCGCCCTGCCGTTGGCCCAATGAACGGCCGGCATGATGAAGGTTGGCACCGTCAGGGATCAGTTTGCCACGCCCGGCCGCGATGATGCGGCTGCGATCGAGGTCGCGCAGCTTTCGAAATTCTACAAGGCAACCCGCGCCGTCGACAACGTGTCGTTTCGCATTGCGCGCGGCAGCATCACGGGCCTGCTCGGCGGCAACGGTGCCGGCAAGACCACGACGATCGCGATGATCATGGGACTGGTGCTACCGAGTTCCGGGCACATCCGGGTGCTGGGCCATTCGATGCCGGAACAAAGCGCCGAGGTGCTCGGCCGGATGAATTTCGAGAGCCCCTATGTCGACATGCCGATGCGGCTCACGGTGCGTCAGAACCTCACCATTTTCGGCCGCCTCTATGCGGTTGAGAACCTGGATCATCGCATCGAGCGGCTCGCCTACGATCTCGATCTCGGCGACTTCCTCGATCGCGCCAATGGCAAGCTTTCCGCCGGGCAGAAGACCCGCGTGGCACTCGCAAAGGCGCTGATCAATCAGCCGGAGTTGCTGTTGCTCGACGAGCCGACCGCCTCGCTTGATCCGGACACCGCCGACTGGGTGCGCGAGCATATCGAGACCTACCGCAAGGAAATTGGCGCGACGATCCTTTTGGCCTCCCACAACATGCCCGAGGTGGAACGGCTGTGCGACCGCGTCATCATCATGAAGCGCGGCCGGATCGAGGACGACGACAGTCCGGAACAGATCATGGCCCGCTACAATCGCACGACGCTCGAGGAAGTGTTTCTCGACGTGGCGCGCGGTCGCGTTCAGGAGGGCACGTCGTGAGCACACACGCGCTTGCAGGCGGTATCGCGCCGCACCGGATCAGCGCGATGGTGCTGCGCTACTGGTACCTGTTGTTGTCATCATGGCCGCGCCTCCTCGAGCTCGTCTACTGGCCGGCGCTGCAGATCATCACCTGGGGATTCCTGCAGAACTACATCTCGCAGAATGCCGGGTTTTTCGCGCGCGCCGGCGGCACCCTGGTCGGCGCGGTGATCCTGTGGGACATCCTGTTTCGCGGCCAGCTCGGCTTTTCGATCTCGTTTCTCGAGGAGATGTGGGCGCGCAACATGGGCAACCTGATGATGAGCCCGCTAAAGCCGATCGAGTTCCTGATCGCGCTGATGGTCATGAGCCTGATTCGGCTCGCAATCGGCGTCATTCCGATGACGCTGCTGGCGGTGATCTTCTTCGACTTCAATCTCTACGGCATCGGATTTCCGCTGGTCGCCTTTTTCTGCAACCTGATCTTCACCAGCTGGTCGGTGGGTATTTTCGTCTCGGGGCTGGTGCTTCGGCACGGCCTGGGCGCCGAGAGCATCGTATGGACGCTGATGTTCGGCCTGATGCCGCTGGCCTGCGTCTACTATCCGGTGACGGTGCTGCCGCATTGGCTGCAATATGTCGCCTGGGCATTGCCGCCGACTTACGCCTTCGAGGGCATGCGGGCGCTTTTGATGCGGCACGAGTTTCGCGGCGACCTGATGGCGCAAGCGTTCGCCATTAATGTCCTGCTGCTTGTTGCGTCATTTGCGATATTTCTTGTGCTTTTGCGCAGCGCGAGAAAGCACGGTTCGCTGCTCCAAAGCGGCGAATAAACCGGTTCATGGCTTGGAATTAAGGTACTTTCGACTTGTGCGACGCAGAGAAAATGCCGATCTCTACGTTGACGCTTTATTACGCATTCGGCACTATGCTGCGATGCAAAAGGCTGAGGAACAAGAATACATGGCGATTGGTGAATTTGGCGGCGCACCGCCTC
>Ga0307474_10003648_pt1 | contig 11096 bp, 19 predicted proteins | sample atmos_gasesECM1C_2_FD_203312 | JGI IMG/M metagenome (GOLD analysis project Ga0307474, IMG submission 203312) | Hardwood forest soil microbial communities from Morgan-Monroe State Forest, Indiana, United States - atmos_gasesECM1C_05 | ecosystem: Environmental > Terrestrial > Soil > Temperate...
CGTACACCGGCACGGCGAGCGACTCGTAGTCCGCCTGAGACAGGGAGTGCACCAGGCGGTACTGCGTCATCCCGAAGCCGTACATATCGACCATGACCGGCTCGGCGGCCGGGAGCGGCATCGAGATCGGGACGTCTGCTCCCCAGGCTGGCGGGGTATTGAACGGCATCGCGGATCCTCCTCCGGTGCTTCCGGGGGCGGAGTCAGGTGCCGGGCGGCGTACTGCCGGTGTAGATGCCGGTGTACTTGTTGGCCGTCCATCCGACGCCGTCGCTGATCCTGGCCATGAACTGGGAGATCGCCAGGGATGACTGCTGGGCAAGCGCGCCGTTGGCCGTGGTCCCGGCGGCCGTCAGGCTCGCGCTCTCGTTGACGATGAACAGGGTCAGCACGTAGCGCTGGTTGACCTTGCCCGGCTTGAGGATGACCGAGCTGCTCCCGTCGGGGTCGGTCAGCGACTTGACGTAGACGTTCCACCGCCAGCCTTTCGGCGGGTAAGTGAACACCGCCGGGGGGTGCATCAGGGCGTTCGTGGTGGCGTCGGCGGCCTGCTGCTCCATGATCGCGGTGACGGTGGTGAGGAACGCCTGGGCCTGCTGCCAGCTCTCCCCGGTGACCTTGTCCGCGTGGTCCTGGCCGAGACTGCCCTGGACGGTGAGGTCGTCCAGGGACGCGCCGAGGACCTGGATCACCCGGCCGCCGATGGTCTCCACTACGTTCGTCTGCACGGACCAGGTCCAGTCGATGAGGTCAGGGTCGATCCTGAACGTCACCGAGGGGCCGTTCGGGTAGCCGAGCGTCGCCGTTCCCATGAGCACCTCCGCTGCTTCCGGGGGTTAAGGGGTAGCGGTCGATTATCAAGAAAAGCTATAATCTCAGTATGAAGCCGAAGACAGCAGCAGCGCTCGCATCGATCGCCGGCGGCCTCGGGTGCCTGGCAGCAGCCGGGTACGAGGGACTCCACTACTCGGCGTGGGCCGACCCGGGCGCGCTCGACGGGATGGTCCGGTGGGGCGGCGCCGCGCTGATCCTGTTCGCCGTCCCGGCTGCGATGATCGTCGTCTGGTTCGCCGGAGAGCTGAACCGCGCGTCCCGGCGTCTCGGGCTGAGCCCGGGAGAGGCCGCACTGATCCAGTTCGCCGTCCTGGAGACGGCGCATCACGAGTGGGCGAAGTACAACCGGGAGTGGTCCGGGCGCCTCACCGACAGCGTGATGGGGCCGGAGCGCCCGAGGACGTGGGACCAGTGACGCGGGAACGGGCCGTCGCATTCGTCGCATTCGTCCTGGAGGACATGCATGACCTGGCCGCTGAATTCGGCACCTCGATCGCGTTCATCGCCGACCCCTTCATCGAGGAGGGGAACCTCGTCGTAGACGGGATCACTGCCGAGGGGTCGCTGGTCCGGTCGAGGTTCTCCATCATGCACGGGTACGCGATTACCGGCTGGGAGGAAAGGAGCGGACGATGCGGAGGCTAGAGGGCTACGAGGACAGCGACAGGTCAGAGCCGATACCAGGAAACTGCAACGAGACAGACGGCTACTCAGTCTGCACTAACGAACCTGGCCACGGCCCGGTGCACTGGGACCGGCGCACCAAGCACGAATGGTGTGACGAGGAATAAGGAAAGCAGCGATGTGGATGCTAGAGGGCTACGACACGTTCGACGGTGAGTGGTATCCCGTCGGCGAAGAGGATGGGTACGGCACGCCGCAGGAGGCCCTCCTCGACGCGCAGAAGCGGCTAGCTGACCTGGAGCGCACCCAGCCGACGGCGAGCAGCGGCGGCCAGGGCATCTACGGCATCCAGGACCAGGTGTACCTCGTGCACCCGGACGGCCGCCGCGAGCGCGTCTTCCGGGCAGTGAGGAGCTAGCAGTGAGCGCCCGTCCGAAGTACCTGTGCACCGAGTGCGCCTGGGCCGCCAAGGGTCGGTGCCCGCAGCACCCGGGCGCGAGCCTGATGATGGGCAGAAACTGGCGGTCGGGCAAGAAGGGCAAGCGCACCCGGCTGTGGGACAACCGGGTGCACGGTTCGCAGACCGTGCCGCCCCCTACTGTCAGGCTCGGTGCGTGGCCGAGCAGGTACCGGGACGGGACCGGGCCGTTTCGCGTAGCCGGAAGGCCGCCCCTCGGCCTTGTAGTCCTCGGGGCCACCGACTTCTCCCGTGACCAGGCAGACTCGTCGTGGAGCGACCCGGTGCGGGCGGCGATCAGGAGCAGGAACCAGAAGCCGCCGCGCCCGCTGGAGCTGCCGTCGGGTGACCCCGGCTGGCCGTTCCCGTTCGACTGGGAGACGCTTCAGTCCCTTCCGCCAGCCGGGCCGGAGGGGAAGAGGCGGCTCGATGCGTGGATCGCGGCGGGCCGCCCCCGCCGCTAGCAGCCGTCGTACGGCGCCCAGTTCGACTCGCCGCCGGCCGCCATGGCGTTGGCGAATACCTGGTTCTGCTCCGCCACTGAGGCATCGCCGAAGTCGGCCGGGTTGCCGCCGTAGGCGGCCCAGGTCGAGGCGCTGAACTGGTAGAGGCCGTAGTGCCCGGACGCGTTCATGACCTGGGGGTTGCCGCCGGACTCGCGGGCGATGACGCACGCCTGAAACGAGCTGGTGCTGCCGGAGGAACCGCTCTGCGCCCCTGGCGAGCCGTACGCGCCGCTCTGCGAGGGCAGGTCGGAGTAGGACGGGTAAGGAGACGCCTGGGCGGTACTCGCGGGCTGAGCGGCCTGGGAGGGCAGGGGCGGCGGGGAGGGGATGGCCGCAGCCGATTCGAGGTCGTCCGACACGCGGGGCGCCGGGACCTGGACCCGGGGCGCCGTCTGGCGGTGCCGGGCGCGGTAGGAGGCGAACACCTGCGGCCCGGTCAGGACGGGCTGCTCTGCGGTGCGGGACGGCTTCACCATGACGGCGTCGAGGGCGGCGGCCGGAGCAGACGACGGCGGGTGGAGGGGCGGGGAGACGAAGGCTACGGCGGCGGCGGTCAGCGCCCCCGCGAAGTAGACCTGGCGCTGGCTCGGCGGGACGGTGCGCATCGGGCTCCAGACCTCGCAGGGACGGCCTCGGGCCGGGGTCCCGCGAGCGGGGCCGGAGCCTAGCCGGCGTACAAGGCTGGAAAGTAACACGAGGGTAACGCGCTGCGCCCGGGATTCAGGTGAAGTCCGTGGTCAGCGGCTCGCCTGCGAGGCGTAGGTGTTCGCCGGGACGGTGCTGGTGGCTGCCGCCGCGTTGCTGGTAGACGGCAGCAGCTTCAGGAGCTGCTTCGCCTCGGTGGACAGGTCCACGATGTTCGTGATCTGGCCGCCGGCGGCCGGGTGCGCCTTCTGCCACGCCGCCAGGGTGCTGCCCAGGGTAGATCCTGCCTTCTGCTGGACTTCCCCGGCGGTATTCGCTCCCGTGTTGACCAGGCCGCCGGTCAGCGCGGCGGTGTTGCCGAGCGACTGGCCGTTCGACCCGTAGAAGTTGACGTTCCCCGCCTGGAGTTCGTTCGGGTAGTACTTCATCGCGTCGGCCATGCTCATGACCCGGGTGCCGGTCGCGGTCTGCACGGACACCTGGTCGCTTGAGCTGGTGTTCTGGAGCAGCGACTCCAGCACCGGGCTCCGCTGCCCGCTCTTCTGCTCGGCCGCCAGGTACGGCGCCGCCGCCGCCGAGTTGTCGCCCTGGAGGACCTGCTGCCACGTCTTGGACTTGTCGCCGAGGAAAAGCTGGCCGGTCAGTCCCGGCTGCGACGGCAGCGCCAGGCCGCCCTTCCCGGTCGGGGCGCCCCCCAGCTTGTCCGCTGGCACGCTCGCGCCGTTGGTCGTGGGGCTGGTGGCGAGACTGCCGTTGGAAGACGACTCGTTGACCCCGGCCACCTGCTGCACGATCCACTGCATGGCCTGGTTGTTGTTCATGTTCGAGCCGGTCATGCTGTTGATGTAGCCGGTCCAGACGTTCTCGTTGATGTTCCCGCTGACCTGGTACTTGTTGAGGAACTGGCTGACGATCTGGCTGTAGAGGTCCGGGTTCGACTGGAGCGCGGAGGTCCCTCCCGCCTGGGAGATCATCTGCTTGAGCCCCTGCTGCTCCTGGCTGCTCATCAGGCCGCTGGAGGTAAGTTCCGACAGGCTCTGCCCGGACAGGAGCTGGTTGTACTGCGCGGGGTTGGTCCGCTGGATCTGCTGGAGCTGCGGCACCGACAGGCCGCTCTGGCCGGACAGCAGGTACTGGTTCTGCGAGGACAGCAGCCCGGAGAAGTTCACCCCGGCCATCGTCTTGCCGCCGGACGCCTGCATGCCCGCTATGCCCTGGGCGATACCTGTCGAGCTGTTGCCCGCCCCCTGGCCGAGAGCGGCGTTGAAGTAGTTCTGGAAGCTCTGCCGGGCCTGCTCGGCGTTGACGCCGGCCTTCCCTGCTGAGGTGGACAGGTCGTTCAGCGCGGTGGAGAGCTGGTTGAGGTTGACTGTCGGGTTCTGGCTGGCCGAGGCAAGGAAGCCCATGGACTCGTTCACGTCCATGCCGGTCGCCGTGTAGTTGTGGTACGCGAAGTTGAGGGCCGACTGGCGGTTCTGGAGCTGGCCGCCCTCGTTGGCCGCCGCCTGGCTGAATCCCATCGCGGTGACCTGGCCGAAGGCCTGCGCGGCGGCGCCGGACGGCATCCGGCCGTACATGGACGCCTCGTAGGCGAGCGCGTGCAGCCGCTCGGTCTGCGCGCCTAGGTTGGATCCGCCCTCCACGTTCTGGTAGACCCGGCCGGCCTCGCGCTGGGCGATGTAGGTGTTGGCGACCGAGTTGACCGCGTCCATGGCCAGGCCGACGCCGGGCACGTTGCGCAGCGCGTTGGTAATGGTGCCGGGACCGCCCGCCGAGGCGGCCACCTGGACGCCGACGCGCTGGAGGAGGCTCAGGTTGGAGCTGCTCCCTCCGCCTCCGCCTCCTGCGCCTCCGCCGCTGTGGCCTCCTCCGCCTGCGGGAGGACCGCCCCCGGGCCCGGCGGGACCTCCGCCGCCGCCTCCTGCGCCGCCGCCAGGCCCGTAACCGCTGCCCCCGCCGCCGCTGCCGCCGACAGGAGCGGCAGGCGGGGCGCGGTGCGAACCGGAGTAGCCGCTCGCGTGGCGGCCCATGTACTCCGGGCCGGCCGGGGTGCTGTCGCCCGGGACGCCGCCGGACCAGTAGTTCGACTGCTGCGGCAGGGTGAACGAGGTCGGCATCCCGGCGGGGGTGCTGCCCGACTCGTACAGCGGCATCCCCGCCATCCACTGGCCGAGCTGCTGCGCGCCGAACGCCTTGAGCGACTCCAGCGAGGTCATCGCGCTCATCGGGGAGACCTGGGAGAGCTGGGCCCCCGACAGGGTGCCGCCGCCCGCCACCAGGGCCTGGGTGATGTCCTGGCGCATATGCGGCTGGCCGGCTGAGTGAGCGGCCTGCTGCCCCGGCGACTGGAAGCGCGAGGAGGCGTTGATGGTCCGCTGCATCATCGACGTCTGCGCCTGGATCGCCTGGTTCATGCTGCGGAGCTGGGAGACGACGGCATTCAGGCCCTGGGTGACCTGCTGCTGACCCGGGTCTGGCTGGTTCACCGAGCGGTCGAGACCCCCCGGAAACGGAATCGTCATGTTCTGCCTCCCGTGCTTCCGGGGCGGCGGCTATCCCGTTTCGGTCACCCCCTCGTACCAGGCGACGGGATCGGTGGCGAGTTCTCCGGCGGGCAGGCCGGTGCGGTAGCGAAGCCAGAACTCGTCTCGCCGCTCGCGCTCGGTCAGGGCCTGGCAGGAGCCGTAAGGCTCGCATTCCTCGTGGGTGCAGTTCATGTTCTGTGAGTCCTCCTAGGGACTCATATGTGAGCCGGCGCCGTTTACCCCACGGAAAACCTCAGGTCCACTCGGGGTCGGGGACGTACTGGTGCTGCTCCTGCGGCACGGGGACGGGCTGCCGGGGGTCCTCGCGCAGCACCACCTGCTTGCTCGACGCCACCAGGGCGGCCATGTCGGCCGCGAACGACTCGGGGGTGGCGCGCTCCAGGACGAAGCCGCTGTTATCGGTCTCGGCTGACGGGAAGACGTCCGGGTCGCCCTGGTCGGTCCCGAAGAACTCCGGCCACGCCTGCACGGGAGTGATCACCCCGCCGGAGACAGCGGCCGACAGGATCATGTCCTCGCGGCGCCTGCGCTCGGCGATGCCGTCGAGGAAGTACAGGATGTCCAGGCAGGCTTCCTGGACGACGTTGAGGGACCGGCCGGTCAGGAGCCCGCGTCGCTCGGCGAGGCGGATCTGGCGCTCAGCCCAGGAGTCGCATCCCCCTGGGCCGAGGATTTTCCCAGTCCCGCCATGACGTCCCGCTGCCTGGCCTCCAGGCGGAGGTAGGCGTCGAAGATCGCGTCGATGGTCGGCGGGTACCATCTGAGCGCGTAGTTGAACCGCTCCAGCGCCCACTTGTTCGGCTGGCCCGGGTGCTCGCCGAGCGGGACCGGCATCGGCTGGCGGTCCACCGCCTCCACGCACAGCCCGGCCAGCGCCGTGGCGTAGGCCTTGGTCCCGCCGATTCCCCCCTCGTACTCGCGGGTGAGCTGCGCGACCAGCAGTTCCTCCTCAGTGGTGAGGGTCTTGATGGCGATCCGGTGCCCGCACCACTCGAACCAGCCGCGCAGCGCGCCCATGACGAGGAGCCCGGTGAAGTCCTCGCGCCAGGCGGCCTCGTCGTGGGGCTCGGCGTGCAGCTCCAGGGGCGCTTCGGTCGGGCCGTCTGCCGCCGGGGCCTCCTCGGACGGGAAGGCCTCGGTCACGCGGGCTCCAGGGCAACCACGGACTCGGGTACCTGGAAGGTGATGTCGCCGCCCGGGGCAGCGACAGCGAAGGTGATCTCGCCCTCAGCGAAGGTAACGGCCACCTGGCGGCCGTCAACCACGATGTCGCAGGTCACGGACTTGTCCGCGCCTACGCTGGTGTTCACGTTGACGTTCACGCCTGCCCCTCCGCCGATGGCTCTGCGACGTCAACGGTCACCGACCCGGAGGCCGTGGAGCCGTCCGGGCCGGTGACGGTGACGTCGATGGTGAGGATCACGCTGCCGGCGTGGCCGGAGGGGTCCCGATGGTGCCGGTGAACACGGCGGTTCCGGCCTCGTTGCTCGTCTGGGTGTAGGCGTCGCCGAGCGAGTCGGTGACCGAGACGGGCAGCGGGTTGGCGGGCGTCGCGCCCACCGTGACCTGCGCCGTGCCGCTGGCGGTCGTGCCGTCAGAGTTGGTGACGGTCGCGGTGATCGTCACTGCGGTGCCGGGGTTGGCCGGGTCGGTGTACTCCACCGTCACGGTGATGGGGTCGCCGGGGCTGTAGTTGGCCTTGTCCGTGGTGATGACGGGAGCCGCCGGCGGGGCGGGAGTGGTCAATGGTCCTCCTCCGGAAGGGAAGCTGGGTTCTTACCTTCCGGGGGCGGCCCTGCGGGTTACCTGAGGGCGTCGGTTTCCTTCAGCGCGTCGTACTCGGCGATGATCTGACCGGGAACGCGGCCCCGCTCGTTGATGTCGTAGCCTCTGGCCCTGGCGTACGTGCGGATGTCCGGCAGGTCCGGGCGGCTGGGCTGCCGCTTGCCGCGCCGGGCCCGGCCGGATCTCTTCCTCCTGGCGTGCCCGACGAACGGGGCGAGCCCGGCGCGCATCTCCTGCGCCTGCTCGGCGGACAGGTCGATCTCGTAGTCGGTGGTGTCCAGCGAGAACCGCACCGTTTCGTCGGCGGGTCCCCCGTCCAGGTCGCTTACCTGGGTAACTTGTACCTTCTGCGCCACTTTTCCTCCTTGTGCTTTACCTTGGCAGGCAAAGAGGAATTTTATCATCGGCACCAGAAGGAATACCAGGTTCCTTGGTAATGCTGGCATTGCCCGGGGATCAGGCAGTAGCGGTTCCCAGCAGGCCAGCGCCGTACTGGTTGCTGTTGAGGGGCACGTAGTGGGTGTACGCGAAGGTAATACCCTTAGTGACAGCCAGAGCCCCGACGGTAACCGTTTCACCGTCGTTAATGTCTACAACTGTCACGTTCTGGTAGACCTTGCCTCGCCAGGAACCCGAGTTGCCTTCCGTACCGGGCGGCTTGATGATCATCGACGCGGTGACGTAGTTCGGGTTGGCCGCCAGGGCGGTGAAAATGTCCACCATGTCCCAGGTGCCGGTGAGTCCCGCGAGCTGCCACCACACGGGCTGGTTCCACAGCTCGCGGATGGTGATCATCACCGTGCCGCCGGAGATCACGCGGCTGGTGGCGATCTCAACCGGGTGCTCGGCGCCGATCGGCTGGATGAACTGCCTAACTGGTAGGGCTGACCCACGTCAGAAAAAGCTCTCTGACCTGAGTCTTCCCAACCCTCGCAGTACGCGATCGGCTGTGAGTTGTAGCTGAGCACGGTGTAAATACCCCGAGCCCACTACCCTCGCCTGGGTCGTGGCCATACCGGGAACCACCCCCTTCCCATGCCGGGCGCTTCCGCGCGAACCTACGTCTACGCCTTCTGGGGTGGCACAGCCATATCAACGGTGGCTACATTGATATAGTTGGCGCATGGCCGAGGATTACGTAGAGGTTCCGCTGCACGGGAAGAAGGCAGCGGGCAGGTCGATGCTGATCTCGCTGGACGACCAGGTGGAGATCGCCAGGTACAGGTGGCACGTCTGGGAGGACCCGCGCCGAAACTACGACGGCGGACCCTACGCCATAGCCCACGTCTGGATCGACGACCGGCGCACTACCGTCCAGGCTCACACGCTCGTAGCGCGCGCAATGGGCGGTGAGGCGTGGCAGAAGGTAGATCACCAAAACTTCAACGGCCTCGACAACCGGCGCGAGAACCTCCGGGACGGGACCAAGGGCAACACGCACAACCAGCGGCCCCGCACCGGGGTCACCTCGCAGTACAAGGGTGTGAGCTGGCACAAGCCGTCGGCCAAGTGGTGGGCCAGGATCACAGTGGAGGGCAAGACCAGATCCCTCGGCCTCTACCACGACGAGTCGGACGCCGGCCGGGCCTACAACGCGGCAGCCATCCGCCTGTTCGGCGAGTACGCCCACCTCAACGTCATCGTCACCGACTAGGAGGAACCATGACCGCTGGCTGCCCGTTCTGCCTGCGCATCGAGCGCGGGGAATACGAAGCCTTCGTAAAGCCGGAGATGCAGCCGAGCGTCGTCTGGTTCGAGCCGCTCAACCCGGTCACTTCCGGACACCTGCTGTTCGTGCCGACTACCCACATCGAAAACGCCGCCGACCCGCGAAACGGACCCTACGGAGCCGGGCTCGCCGTAGAGCATGCCTCCCGCTGGGCGGGAATGAACGGCGTCAGGTCCTTCAACCTGATCACCTCAGCCGGAGCTGAGGCCACTCAGACGGTCTTCCACCTGCATGTGCACCTAGTTCCCCGCCGCAAGGGAGACGGACTCACGCTCCCCTGGACCGGCCAGGGCGCCGACTAGGCTCCTGTTCCCGAGGCGTTCTGCTGCGACTGGGTGGCCACCAGGCCGCCCGAGAGGTCGATCGACATCTGCACGGTGATGAAGTTCAGCGGCATCGCCGGCAGGTACTGGAAAGTCACGCTGATGATCGTCGGGTTGCCGCCCGGGTAGGACTGCTGCACCACCGTCAGGTTCGTGTAGCTGATGATCACCTGCCTGGCGACCGCGCCCTCCAGGATGCCGAGGACTGCCTCCTGTACCGCGCTGACCGTGTTCGCGCTGATCGGGCCGCCGATCAGGCCCGCGTTCATCAGGCCCTGGCTGACCGCGACGAACAGCGAGTCGGACTGGCGCACCACCGAGATCTCCTGGTGGTTGATCGCCGACATGTCCGTCGTCAGGCCCTGGCGGCAGGTCAGTGCCCCCGCGTAGTTCAGCGAGCACACCGACACGCCCGAGGCGGCGACCGTGTTCATGAACGCGTTGGTCATCTTGGTGACCTCCGCCTGCGGCAGCCCGCCGGTCCCCCGCACCGTCTGGTTGGTGATGCCGGTGTTGACCGGCAGCGACGACAGCACCGCGCCGAGTGCCACCGCCAGGTAGCAGCCCGAGGCCTGGAACGTCGTGCTCGTCGCCGTGTTGTAGAGCAGCACGATCTCCGGGTAGGCGATCACCAGGCGGCGGCTGGCGATACTCGCCGCCAGCGTCGGGACCGGGATGTCGCTCTCGCTGTAGTTCCTCGGCAGGCCGAAAAAACCGATCCTGGGAAACCCGTCGTTGTACGCGCTGACCATGGCGGTGTTCAGCGCCTGCGCCAGCGACTGCGCCTCGGCCGCCACCGTGCCCGAGGACGGAGTCAGGTCGTCGGTGAAGACAGGCACCACGATCGTCGCCGCCGGAGTGGTCGCCACCTTGGCGTACGCAGCGGCGAGCTGCTGCTCCAGGGTCCCGTCGCCCGGGTTGCAGGCCACGCAGATCAGGGTGGTCGCCCCGTTGCTGAAGGCGATCTGCGCGGCGCACGACAGCGGGTTCGCCACCTGGGATGCGTTCGGCGTGACCGGCACCGACGACAGGAACGGCTGCCCGTAGGCGTTGATGACGCTCTGCTGGTCGTAGAAGACCTGCGGCGCGTAGTAACTGGCGTCGGCGTAGTTGTAGGTGATCGAGACCTGCTGGCCGTCGGAGACGTTCGTGCTCGTGTTGACCCGGGTGATCGTGGTGGTGGCCAGCCCGGCGTTGCCCGACGGGTCGGCGGTCACCGTCAGCTCGTAGTCCACGCCCACGGTGAGGATCGTCCCGGTCAGGGTGCTGACGACCGGGGCGGTGATGACGGGCGGGCCTGACTGGGCGGTGGTGAACACGCCCGTGTAGGTCAGGCCGGTCGCAGTGGCCGCGTAGAGCAGCAGCGACTGGACGGCGGTGCGGTAGCCGAGCGCCGGGCCGACGAGGGTCAGGACCGTGGAGGGCACCAGCGGAGTCACGACGATCGGGATCGAAGTGTCCGTTACGTATACTTGTGGCGGCTGATATGACGTAAAGGACGGAATCGTCACCAAATATCCCTTTCCCGCTTGTAGCCCTGGTGGTCACTCCTTCCGGGGCAGCAAGAGGAAGATGGGGGCATGACGACAGACACGCCAGAGGACAGCCGGTTCCCCGTCCCGGAACACATGGAAATCGACATGGAGC
>Ga0307474_10003649_pt1 | contig 11095 bp, 2 predicted proteins | sample atmos_gasesECM1C_2_FD_203312 | JGI IMG/M metagenome (GOLD analysis project Ga0307474, IMG submission 203312) | Hardwood forest soil microbial communities from Morgan-Monroe State Forest, Indiana, United States - atmos_gasesECM1C_05 | ecosystem: Environmental > Terrestrial > Soil > Temperate...
TCACTCTCCGAGAAATCCGCCAACAAAAAGACAACAAAAAAGCCGCTCCAAAGAGCGGCTGGCCAATCGTGCGATTCAAACGTTTCGCTTCGACCTAGCCAGTTCCGCCTGCCCGCGGACAACAGCAGCCAAGGCGATAGCCACACCAAGAACCGCCATCATACGACGCTAAATTCGGCCATACGGATGCAAGGTCGGATGCAACGGCAGCGCTAATTGCGAGGTCCATCGCGAACATCATAGCACTCCGGCAGTCTGCTACCACTCGCGAAAACCCCTCGATCGCGCGCTCCCCTGGAATCCCAAGATGCTCGGCGTTAACGATTGCCCCAGCCCAAGGTCGGGTGTATGGTATCCCCCGCTCCGGGTCAACCAATACGATTTGGCTCCCGACCCGGAATAGGGCCTTAGTCTCGTTCAATTACCTGAGTCTCGTTCAATTCTAGATATGTCGTGGGCAGGATCAGCCTCGCGGCTGGCCGCTGGCGTGCATCGATGCCAGTAGACCTTGGGGACGTTCGCGGAAACCGTTAGGAATAAACCATTTCTGAGACTTTACCTCGCCGAATGAGAACGCATTGGGCCATTTAGGCAATTCGCTTTCATAGAATTGGGAGGAATTTGCATGCGCCGCATGGCACTTGTCATCGTCGTCGTTCTCGCCGGTCTTTTGGCCCAGGCCACCCAGGCCCAGACGCCAAACACCATCAACACCATCGCCGGCGGCGGCACCAATAGCGGCGCAGCCACCACCGCAGTCTTGCCCCGGCCGGCCTCCGCCGTCCGGGATACCGCGGGCAATACTTTCATTGCCGTTCCGGCGCTCGACATCGTCTACAAAGTCACCGGCGGCACCATCACGGCCTATGCCGGAACCGGTATCGCTGGCTTTTCCGGTGATGGCGGCGCCGCCTCTTCCGCCACGGTCGATTTTCCTGCGGGCCTCGCGCTGGATGCCGCCGGCAACCTGTTCATCGCCGACGAATTTAACAATCGCATTCGCCGTGTCGACGCGACGTCTCACGTCATCACCACGGTCGCAGGTAGCGGCGATCCCTTCTTCGGTAATTTCGGCGGCGACGGCGGCCCCGCCACCAACGCCTTCTTGGACATGCCCCTCGCCGTCGCCGTGGACGCCAACGAAAATATCTTCATCGCCGATACCGGCAACAACCTCATTCGCCGGGTCGACTCCGTCACCCAAAACATCAGCACCATCGCCGGGAACGGTAATCGCGGTGTGGCCGGACAACCCAATGGCGACGGCGGCCCCGCCACCAGCGCTCAACTCAATCAGCCCAGCGGCCTCGCGGTCGACACCACCGGAAATGTGTTTATCGCCGACTGGCGCGACAACGTCATCCGCAAAGTAAACACTACCGGAACCATCTCCACCTACGCTGGAAACGGAAGCATCGGCTCCCCGGGCGCCGCCAATGGCGATGGCGGCCTGGCCACTGCCGCGCAAATCGATCAACCGCGCAGCGTCGCGGTCGACTCAGCCGGCAACGTTTATCTCACCGACTCCGGCAATCCAAAAATCCGCGAAGTGGACCTGGCCACCCTGCACATCAAAACTATTGCCGGCACCGGCACACTCTGCGTCGATGCCACCACCACCTGTGGCGACGGCGGTCCCGCGCTCAACGCCTTGCTCAATTTTCCTGAAGGCGTGTCGCTCGATAGCGCTGGTAATATTTTGATCGCCGACACCCAAAACCAGCGCATTCGCGTCGTCACTGCCGGCACCAATCCGACCATTTCCAATTTCGCGGGCGGCGGCCCGGTCGGTGATGGCGCGGCCGCCACCAAAGCGGTCCTCGGCACGCCTCAAACCGTGGCCGTCGATAAAACCGGTAACATTTACGCATTGGAAACCGCTGGTGAGCGCCTGCGCCGCATCGACGCCAAAACCAACGCGATCACCACCTACGCCGGCTCCGGACTCGGCGGCGGAACCATCGGCACCACCAACGGGGACGGCGGTCCCGCAACCAAGGCCGCCTTTGTCGAGCCGGTTTCCGTTGCGGTCGACGTTGCCGGGAATTTTTACGTTTTGGACGGCTCCACGTTCGTCATCCGCAAAATCGATACCAGCGTCCCGCCGGTAATCACCACCGTCGCCGGGAACGGACAGCAATGCACCGCTAAACCCACCTGCGGAGATGGCGGCTCAGCGACTGCCGCCAGTCTCGCCAATCCCGGCAGCATCGCGGTGGATTCACAAGGCAATCTTTTCGTCTCCGAGCAGGGGCTCGCCACCGTCCGGCGCGTTGATGCCAAAACTGGCGTCATTACCACCTTCGCCGGAACACCGCAGAATCCGTGTCCGAATTCTACAAACTCTTGCGGCGACGACGGCCCTCCCACGTCCGCTCAGCTCAATTTCCCGATCGGCCTCGCATTCGATGCTCAAGACAATTTGTACATCGCCGATGCGGGCGACAACCGCATTCGCCAGGTCGCCAACGGCGGCGACATCAACACGGTCGCCTTTACCGGAGTTCCCAGTTTTGGCGGCGACCTCGGCACCGAGGACGGTGGATCTGCCCTCAACGCCACCATGGAGTTCCCCGAGCAAGTCGCGCTCGACAACCAAGGCAATCTTTACGTTGGGGGCGGTTCCAATAACGTGGTACGCCGCATCGACGCCTTCGACCAGTCAGTCATTACCGTGGCTGGCGACATTCACAACCTGAATGGCGGCTTTTCCGGCGACGGCGGCCCCTCGGTCGGAGCCATGATTGCGAATTTCGGGTTGGTGCTCGACGCCTCCCACAATCTCTTCATTTCCGATAGCGGCAGCAATCGCATCCGCAAAGTAAACCTGGCTCCCGTTACCGTAGAGACCGGCACCTTCACCGCGTTTCCTCCCACTGTCGCCGGCACCATCAACCCTTCGTCTCAGGACATTTTTTTTCAAAACAATGGCCTGGATGATTTGATCTTGACCGTGACCTCGCCCGCCGCCGGGTCCGCTTTCCAGTTGGGATTCGGATGTCTGCCCAATTCTGTGCCCCCCTGCACCATCACCATCCCACCACAGGAATCTACGGATATCGTAATTAGCTTCGCGCCCCCGGCTGGCGTCGCCGGCACGCTTACCGGCACCTTGACCATCACCACCAACGATCCTGCGAATCCCAGTTTCACTTTTCCGCTGTCCGGCTCGGTTGCTCCGCCCGTGACCCTCAACGTCTCCCTCAACCCGGCGGCCGCTGGATTCGTCTTCAGTGAACCCCCCGGCATCAGTTGTCCCACCGCGTGTTCGGCGACCTTCGCCACCGGCGCAGTGGTTACCCTAATTTCCTCTCCCACCACCGGCTTCGCCTCCGCTGGCTGGAATACCGGCAATGCGCCCGGCGCGAACTGCCCCGGTGTTACTGACACCTGCAACGTCACCATGAATTTTTCGCAATCGATTATCGCGAATTTCTCGGCGTCGGCGCCCGCCGGCAACGGCATCATTCAGATACTCAATCCCAATCCCGGCAACGGCACCGGCACGGTAACCAGCGTCCCGGCGGGCATCAGTTGTCCGCCCACCTGTTCGTTCAGTTTTCCGGCGAACACGCCCGTCACGCTCACCGCCACTGCGACCGCTGCGAATAATTCCGTTTTCGCCGGATGGCTCGGCGCGTTTTGCGGATCAATGGGCGTAGGACCTTGTTCCACCACAGCCTTTGGCGGTTCCACGAACACCGTTGCGCCCGTTTTTAGCGGCCCCCCGCAAGCCTTTGTCAAAGGACAAGTCTTTCTCAGTACCGACGACGCCATGGTTTTTGTCTTTAATCCCACCGGAACCGTGGCCCAGGTTTTGCCTTCCAGTGCGCTCGCCGGCCGCGGCGCCGGTATGACTTTCGACTCCGTCGGAAATCTGTACCTCACCAATCCCAACGCAACCGCCGTGCAGATTTTCACCAACAAAGGCGCCGGCCCAGCCACTTTTGCCACCGCCAATTCGGGCCTCGACGCTCCCATGTCCGACTTTGTCGACCTCAGCGGAAATATTTTCATCGGCGATAGTTTTGGCGATGGCGGCAACGAGCCGCGCCTACTGCAGTTCGCCGCGGGAAAAGGCGGCGCGCCTTCCAATATATTTTTCCCGGCGTATGACCTGGACATGACGCCCAGCCATTTGATCGAACTGCTGAACGACGGTGAGACCGTGGCCTACACGCTCGGCGGCAAGACGCTGATGGTCTTCAACCTCAGCGATCAGGATCAACACCAAGATCTCGTCATCAATCTCCATGGCGCACTGGCTCTGCGTGTGCTCGCAGACAACACCATTCTTGTCGCCGACACCGATCGCATCGTGCGCGTCGACACCGGCGGAAATATCACCAAGACCTACACCATCCCCGCGGTTGCCGCGATTTTCCAGAATTTGAACCTGGATCCCGACGGTGTCACCTTCTGGACCACCGATCAGGCTTCCGGCATCGTCTACCGCCTGAACCTCGCCAGCGGTGCGGTCGTCTCCAGCTTCCCCACCAGTCTCGGCATTCTTTCGAATTCGATTTTTTCTTCCGGCGCGGGCGGACTCGCCGTCTTCGGCCAGCCCCAATCCGGCGGTGCCGACGTATCCATTGCCATGACCGACGCTCCCGATCCGGTCACGGTCGGTGCGCAACTGACCTACACCATGACCGTAACCAACAACGGTCCGCTGAACGCCGCGAACGTTCAAGTTACCGACACGCTGCCCGCCGGCGTCACCTTCTTCAGCGTCACTCCCGGCGGACCCACCTGCACCGCCACTTCGCCCATCACCTGCAATCTCGGCGCGCTCAATACCGGCGCGAAATCCACGGTCACTCTCATCGTCACCGCGAATACCGCTGGCACCGTCACCAACACCGCGGCGGTCAGCACCTCCACGGCGGATCCCGATGTGCTCAACAACACCGCCACCACTTCCACCACCGTAAGCGGCGCCGCTAATCCTCCGGTCCTGGCCATCGCCAAATCGCACACCGGAAACTTCGCGCAAGGTCAACAGAATGCGACCTACTCGGTAGTCGTTTCTAATGGCGCGGCCGCCGGCCCCACCAAAGGCACCGTGACCATGACCGAAACGGTTCCCGCCGGTCTGACGCTGGTCTCCATGTCCGGAACCGGCTGGACCTGCGTCACCACCACCTGCACCCGCGCCGACGTTTTGGCCGCAGGCGCCAGCTACCCCGCGATCACCGTCACCGTGAACGTCGCCGCGGCGGCGACTTCACCGCAGGTAAACGCAGTGGCAGTTTCCGGCGGCGGTTCCGCGGCAGCCAACACCACCGACTCCACCATCATCACCACCACCGCCACTCCCGCGCTGGCCATCACCAAATCGCATGTCGGGAATTTTGCCCAAGGCCAGCAAAACGCAACGTACACCGTGACCGTTTCTAACGGCGCAGCCGCCGGCCCCACCAAGGGCACCGTAACCATGACCGAAACGGTTCCCGCCGCTCTGACGCTGGTCTCGATGGCCGGAACCGGCTGGACTTGCGTCACGACCACCTGCACCCGCGCCGACGTTTTAGCCGCAGGCGCCAGCTACCCCGCGATCACTGTCACCGTGAACGTCGCCGCAGCGGCGACTTCACCGCAGGTAAACGCAGTGGCAGTTTCCGGCGGCGGCTCAGCGGCAGCAAACACCACGGACTCCACCGTCATCACGACCACCGCTGCGGCGCTGGCCATCACCAAATCGCACGTCGGGAATTTCGCCCAGGGCCAGCAAAACGCAACGTACACCGTGACCGTTTCTAACGGCGCAGCCGCCGGTCCCACCACCGGACTCGTCACCGTCACCGAAACCGCGCCAACCGGATTGACCCTCGTCTCCATGGCCGGAACCGGATGGACTTGCACCGCGCCAACCTGCACCCGCGCTGATGTCCTGGCCAAGGGCGCCAGCTACCCCGCGATTACGGTCACGGTGAATGTCTCGGCCACTGCCACCTCGCCGCAAGTGAACGCCGTCGCCGTTTCCGGCGGCGGTTCTGCGGCGGCCAACACCACCGACTCCACCGTCATCACTCCAGTCAGCGTGCTGACTCCGTCACTGGAGATCACCAAAACTCACACCGGCAATTTCACCCAGGGCCAGGCCGCAGCCACCTACACCGTAACCGTCAGCAACGCATCGGGTGCCGCAGCAACGTCCGGCACCGTTACCGTCACCGACACTTTGCCCAGCGGCTTGACCCTCGTCTCCCTCGCCGGAACCGGCTGGACCTGCACCGTCACTTGCACTCGCGCGGACGTTCTAGCGGCTGGCGCCAGCTATCCGCCGATCACCGTGACCGTTAACGTCGGCGGCAGCGCTTCGTCGCCGCAAATCAATTCCGTGTCCGCTTCCGGCGGCGGCTCAGCCACCGCGACCACCACCGATTCCACGGTGATTTCGCCCACTACCGGAACCACTTGGTCCACCACCGGCAGCATGATTTCCCCTCGCGCCGAACATACCGCGACGCTACTCTCCGGCGGCCAAGTCCTGGTCACCGGCGGCGTCAACCTCGCCACCGGTCCGCTCCTGGCCATCGCCGGCGCCGAACTTTACAATCCAACTTCCGGCGCATTTGCTTCCGTGGGCAACATGACCACGTCGCGCTCGCAGCACACCGCAACTCAACTGAACGGCTCGGCCGCGCCCGGCAACATTTTGCTCGCCGGCGGATTCACCGTAGCCGCCGCCGCGGCCACAGCCACTGCGGAACTTTACAATCCCACTGCGAACACCTTCACCGCGACCACCGGCAGCATGACCACCCCGCGCTTCGGCCACACCGCCACCCTTTTGCCGAATGGGCAGGTGCTCATCGCCGGAGGGCGTTCCAGTAATTTGGGCACCAGTTATCTCGCTACCGCCGAGCTCTTCAACCCTACCACCGGAACCTTCACCGCCACCGGCTCTATGACCAGCGCCCGCATCTACCATTCGGCAACTTTGCTCTCGAACGGACAGGTGCTCATCGCCGGCGGCAGAGCGGATGGCGCCACCTTCTTGAACACCGCCGAACTCTACGATCCAGCCACGGGAAAATTCACGGCCATCGCCAGCACCATGAGTTCCGCCCGCGAAGCGCACACTGCCTCTACTCTTTCCGATGGCACCATCCTTCTTGCGGGTGGCGGCGTCGCCAATTCCGGCACGCTCACCGTCACCGGTTCCGCGGAAATCTATAGCCCCACCGCGAACACCTTCACTCCGCTCGCCGCCAGCATGGCCAACCCGCGCGCCTTCCACACGGCGAACGTGCTCGGCAACGGCACTGTCCTGCTCGCCGGCGGGGGTAGTTCCAGCGATCCCGCCGTCGGATTATTCGAAGCGCTTTCCAGCTCCGAGCTTTACAATCCCACCGCGAAAACATTTTCTCCCGCGGCCAGCTTGAATTTCGCTCGCGGATTCTTTGCCGCCACGCTCTTGAACACCGGTTCCGTCCTCGCCGAAGGCGGCTTCAACGGCAACAACACCGCGTTCACCATCAACTCCTCTGCCGAACTCTTCGGGAACGGCGCCGCCGCGGTTCCGGTCTTGAATATTTCCAAAACGCACACCGGAAATTTCGCGCAGGGCCAAAACGGGGCGACCTACACCGTCACCGTATCGAACGCCGGCGCGACCCCCACCAGCGGCCTCGTCACCATGACCGAAACGGTTCCAGCCGGCCTGACGCTGGTCTCCATGGCCGGCACTGGATGGACTTGCGCCGCCACCACCTGCACTCGCACCGACGCGCTCGCCGCCGGCGCCAGTTACCCGACCATCGCCGTCATCGTGAACGTCGCCGCCAACGCCAGCTCACCACAAGTAAACGCCGTCGCAGTTTCCGGCGGCGGATCGGTCGCGGCTAACGCTACTGACTCGACGGTGATCACCGTCACCGGCGCTCCGGCGTTGAGCATTTCCAAAACGCACGTAGGGAATTTCACGCAAGGACAGAAAAACGCGACCTATACCGTGACCGTTTCTAACGGCGCAGCCGCCGGGCCCACCACCGGTCTCGTCACCGTAACCGAAACCGCGCCGACCGGATTGGCTCTCGTCTCGATGTCCGGAACCGGATGGACGTGCGCCGCAACCACCTGCACTCGCACCGACGCGCTCGCTGCCGGCGCAAGTTATCCAACCATCGCCGTCACCGTGAATGTCGCCGCCAACGCAACGTCGCCGCAGGTTAACGCCGTAGCAGTTTCCGGCGGCGGATCGGCCGCGGCCAACACCACCGATTCGACGGTGATCACCAATACGACGGCGCCAGTATTAGGCATCACCAAAACCCACACGGGTAACTTCAACCAAGGTCAACAGGGCGCCACCTACACCGTCACCGTATCGAATGCCGCCAACGCCGGACCGACCACCGGAACCGTCACCGTGACCGACACCGTGCCCGAGGGCCTCACTTTCGTTTCCGCCACCGGAACCGGCTGGACTTGCGTCGCCAACACCTGCACGCGCGCCGACGCACTCGCCGCCGGAGCCAGTTACCCGGCGATCACCGTCACCGTGAACGTCGCCGCCAACGCCGCCTCGCCACAGGTCAACGCCGTCAGTGTCTCCGGCGGCGGCTCGGCAGCGGCGAACGCAACTGACTCCACCGCCATCACCCAAGGTCTGGTGACCATCACCATTCCCAACGGCGGCTCCACCACCGCCAGCACCACCCCCGGCGGCACCGCTTTCTACGGCCTCGTGCTCACCGGCGCGCCGGGAGTTACCGGCACCGTGCAGCTCGGCTGCATTCCGTCATCCCCGCTGATCACTTGCCAGGTGGTTCCCAGCAGCGTGACTCTCAACGGCGGCACCACCGAAGTCGCCTTTGGCATCACCACCTTCTGCCAGGGCGCTACCACCGGCGGCGCGGCACTGCCGTTCAATCTCGGCGGAAAATTCGGCTGGCCGCTCTTCCTGCTCGCCTTCGCCGGAATGTTGTGGACTCTGCAGCGCAACCGCCGCCTCGCGGTCGCCTTCGCCATGATCATTTTGATCACGCTCGGCTCCTCCGCTTGCGCCAGTCTGCCCAAAGGCCCCAACGGAGTCACGCCCGCCGGCACCTATACGCTGACGCTAACCACCACCATCAACAACACGACCCAGACATTTCCAAATTTCCTGACCCTGATCGTGAAATAAATAATCCGCGGCGGAACGTCCGCCGCGGCTCGGCCCAAACCGGCGCACCGCCAAAACTCGCTGCACCACCTGTAGCGGCCGGCTTCAGCCGGGTCATTTGCCGTCGCCTTTCGCTTTTGTCCCCGTGCCGTTGCGCCGTCATTCTGAGCGCAGCGAAGAATCTCACCCTCGATCCCAACGCATCCCACAAATCGCTGCGCCACATCTTTGCGTCTGTGGCGGCGGCCACCCTCAGCCGGGCCGCTCGCACTTGCCGTCACGTCCGAATCCGATGGCCAGACTCCCCAGCCTGTTTTAGTATGGTGCCCACTGTATCGAGATTCATCAGGAGTCCCGCTTCCGCGGAATCTTCGCGCCACCGAACGAATGGAGAGCAAAACTTTCACCGTCGTCGGTCTTGGCGAATTGCTCTGGGATTTATTTCCGGGCAAGAAACAACTTGGCGGCGCGCCCGCCAATTTTTCCTACATGACCCATCTGCTCGGCGATTCCGCCGTCATCGCCAGCCGACTGGGCGCCGACCAGCTCGGCCGTGAAGCCCGCGAAGTTCTCGATCGCCTCGAAGTGGATTCGTCCCACGTGCAAACCGACCCACGGCATCCCACCGGCAGCACCGTCGTCCACCTCGCCGCCGATGGCCAGCCCAGCTACGAAATCACCGAGCCGGTGGCCTGGGACTTTTTAGAGTGGACCCCGCAGTGGCAAGCTCTCGCGCGTCGCACCGACGCCGTGTGCTTCGGCTCGCTTTCCCAGCGCTCGCGCATCTCGCATGAAACCGTGCGCACCTTTCTGCGCTGGACCGAACCCACCGCCCTGCGTGTTTTTGACGTGACCCTGCGCCAGAATTTTTATTCGCGGATGGTGTTGGAGGAATCGATTCGTTTTTCAAACATTATCAAATGCAATGAAGAGGAACTTTCCGCGCTGGTGAATGTCTTCGGCTCTTCCGCTAAAACCATCGACGAAGCCGCCCACTGGCTGCTGGGCTCCTACGATCTGGAGCTGATTTGCGTCACCCGCGGTTCGCGCGGCAGCATTCTCTATTCCCGCCGCGGCTCCGATAAACATCCGGGGCTCAAAGTTGATGTCGCCGACACCGTCGGAGCCGGCGACGCTTTCGCCGCCGCCCTGGTGCATCACTATCTCCGCGGCTCTTCCCTTCAGACCATCAACCAGGCCGCGAACCAGCTCGGTGCCTGGGTCGCCTCCCAACCGGGCGGCACTCCGGCGGCGAATCAGGAAGTTCTGGAATCCGTCCGCAGCGCCTCAGCCTAAAAATCCAAAAAAAGACTCCTCCACCCAATTTTAACCGGTCGCCAAGTACCGGTGCACGAACGCCACCGCCATCGCGCCTTCGCCCACCGCTGACGCGCAACGTTTCACCGACCCGTGCCGCACATCGCCGGCCGCAAACACTCCCGGCATATTCGTTTCCAGATAATACGGCGCGCGATCGAGCGGCCAACGCGCATCTTTCCGCAGATCCCGCGGCAAGTCCGGTCCGGTCACCAGGTACCCATCCGAATCGCGGACGATTCCCACTTCTGCCGCCCATTCCGTGTGCGGCGAGCCGCCGATGCAGGCGAAAAGCCATTTGGTCGGAATCTGCTCGGTGCGTTTGGTCCGGTCGTTGCGAATTTCAATGCACTCCAGGGTCCGGCCGCCGGAAAGACCGATGACGCTGGTGTTAGTCATCACCGTGATATTCGGCGATGACATCACCCGATCGACCAAATATTGCGACAAGGTATCCTTCAATGCGTTGCCGCGCACCACCATCGTCACCTGTTTCGCGTACTTCAAAAAGTTTAATGCCGCTTGCCCCGCCGAATTCCCTCCGCCCACCACGACTACGTGTTCGCCGGTGCATAACACCGCCTCGCTCGATCCCGCGCCGTAATACAAACCCTGGCCATAAAAATCGTCTTCCCGCGGCAAATCCAGCTTCCGGTAGTTGAT
>Ga0307474_10003650_pt1 | contig 11095 bp, 10 predicted proteins | sample atmos_gasesECM1C_2_FD_203312 | JGI IMG/M metagenome (GOLD analysis project Ga0307474, IMG submission 203312) | Hardwood forest soil microbial communities from Morgan-Monroe State Forest, Indiana, United States - atmos_gasesECM1C_05 | ecosystem: Environmental > Terrestrial > Soil > Temperate...
TTTCGTTAGTTGTCGATGAATGATCGCGAAGACGTCTCGAGCCTGCCGGCCTGGTTTCAAAGAGTTTGTTGGTGGCGGTTCGTCTTTCAGGCGGGCCAAGAGCGATAGGTCGCCACCTCTGGTCTCGCATTGTGCTTCGGATAGGCTGAAGGTCGATCGAGCATCCTTGCTCCAAGCTCTTAGAGAGAGGGCCCTGACGGATCACCGGGCACCACTATAACATTGTCGCAATTGAAGCATTCGAACATTGGTGCACTCAAGTCCAAGCCAATCGATTTGGTTCGGACGAGCATCGGCGCGCGGCAATCTGGGCAAGGATGAATGTCAACTTTGTTGGACGTGAAGCAAAAAAGCGAGTCCGACACGGGCATGCTGCTCTCCCTCGATCAATTTAACCGCAAAGTCGGTCCAAATCGCTGTTGACTGGCGGGCGCAAATTGAGGCGGCCCGACCGATCGATCTTAGAATACTGCACCGGGCTTAGCGGCAAAGGCAGTTCCATCGGACCGCCGTTGCCGTCGATTGGTCGCGACCGCTGCGCTGACGCGTGTCGGCCCCGCCATCCACCGACACTTCACAGATGACGCGCGCATCAGCAGAACCAATGCGAAACACGGATGCGTGGACTACAGGAGCAATTACTCCGCCGACTGGGGCGCATCATCCAATTTCAGCCATACGCCCCGGTCACTTGACTTTCGGTTTGAGGAGCTCTTGCGAACGCGCGGAGCTCATGTTGGCCTTGGTGACAAGGGTCACCCCGGTATCGACATTGGCCGACACTTTCTCGCCCTTCGAGGCGGCGAGCGCAGTCTTGACGCCGTCATAACCCATGCGGAATGGGTCCTCCACGACGAGCCCGGCGATCACGTCGTCCTGGAGGAGCTTGACGAGCTCTTCGTCCGAGCCAACGCCGACGACATTGATCTTGTCGTCCGATTTCTTTTCGGCCACGGCTTGCGCCACGGCCAGTGTCATGATCGGATCCGAAACGAACACGCCGCGCAGGTCCGCCGTGTTGGCGATGAGGTCCGTCATGATGTTGCGGACAGTCGCCGGCTTGCCGTCGGCGACCTTGTCGGCAGTGATATCCAGAGCCCGATATTTCGCAGCGACTACCTCCTTGAAGCCCTTGGCGCGCTGATCAAGTGAGGCAACTCCAGGCATGGAGGTGATCATCACAATATCGCCTTCAGTATCAGCATAGGACGCCGTGATGGCCACAGCGAGAGCGTCTGCGGCGAGGCGACCCGCATTCACATTGTCGGTCGACAAGAGCGAGGTCATGGCCTTGGTATCGGCCGCGGAATCGATGCCGATGATCTTGACTTTCTTGGCGGCTTCATCGATCGGCTTTCCGAGCGCGGCAGGTTGTGCGGGCGCGATGACGATCGCCGCGGGATTTGATCCGACGGCCTTCTCGAGTATGCTGATTTGGCCGGTTACGTCGGACTCGGATTGCGCGGCGAGTTCGACAACGTTTACGCCGAGATCTTGACCGGCTTTGCGGGCGCCGGCCAGCACGGCTCGCCAATAGGGCGACGTCATATCTTTTACGATGACCGGAATCGTGGGCTTTGTCTGCGCGATGGCCGGCACCCCGAACGCAATGCTGGCAACGATGCCAGCCGCTACCACAAGCTTCTTCATGATATACTCCGATATTGAGGCCCAGCGGCCCCCTCAATTGGATGTGCAATCGCCGGTCGGTGGTTGCACTGGCGCTTAGGTTCGATCCGAATCGCACCGTCGGAACGTGTGCTCCGGATGCTCGACGCCGTGTCACCGAGGCCAGAACCTTCAGCAAGAGAGTGATGAAGAGCCAAGCGTCGGTGACACGGCTGCCGTTTCACCGACAAAGTCTTCAGCGGAGAGAGGATGAAGATCAAATGTCGGTGACACGACGTCGGTTCAGCTCGCTGCCAATGGCTGATCGGTGACGGCAAGCACTTGCTGGCCCTGATTGTAGACAACAGTCCTGATGCCAAGGACGGAGCGCAGCTTATCTGCTGGAACGACCAACGGCAGCGGAGCAGGAGCCGTGCCCGGTGCCGGCTGCGGAAAGGCCGTCGACCTGGCTGTGTGGAAGTTGACGTTGCCTTCGACCTTCTGCATCAACTGATGAATATGACCATTGAGCACAGTCACCGAACCAAAGCGCTTCAGTAACGATAGCGCTTGCTCCGAATCATCGGTACCCCAGCCCCAATCCTTGGATATCGTCCACAATGGAATGTGAGCGAAGACGACGATAGGCATGGAGGCGGAAAGGCCGCTCACATCATCGGCGAGCCAGGCGAGTTGCTCGGGCCCGAGCTTGCCCATGCCGCCGGCCTTGAGGTCCATCACATTGTTGAGACCAATGAAATGGACACCGTTCTGGTCGAAGGAATACCAGCCAGTGCCCTTGGTGTTCTTGCCGTAGCGCTCGAGATAGGATTTGAGCGGCACTTCGTCGAGGTTATCGTGCTCGCCCGGCACGTAGTGCACGTCGAGGCCCACGCTGCCGATGACCTGCGCGGCATCGTCGAATTCTTTTGGCTTCGACAAATGCGTGATGTCACCGGTATGCAGCATGAATGCTGGCTTATTGGGCAGAGCCTTAACCTTGGCGATGGCTTCCTGTAGCGTGCCGAGCGCATTTGGATTAGCTTTCTTGTCGAAGCCGACATGGCTGTCGGAAATCTGCAAGAAGGTGAAGCCGGCCTCCGCAGCCTGCGCCGATCCCATCAGGCTGGATTTCGGAACGCCGCCAACAACCGTCCATAAAACGCCGGTGCCAGCCCAGAGCATGCATTCGAGAGTGTGACGACGACTAATGCCATCTCCGTGATTGTCGTGATCATGCGCCATATGAATTTCCTCTTTTGACTACGACCAGCGACTAAGCCAGCCAGACAAGGACTTGACCGAAGAAGTGGGTGGATTATTCCCGCGTGCGATGCGCATGGGCATGATCCGGCCGCCTTCGCCCCAATCCAGTACGAGCTCGGCCGGCGCCTGACGGATTGGGAACTGGTCCTGCATGCGTTTTTTGACGGAGAATTGAACGCTGATGATTCGCTGGCTTGCCAGCCGCATCTCGGGCGATGCCAACGTTGCTCCGGCGAATGAAAGATTTGAAATCGATGAGGCGGAAACTCAGGCGTTCCGCCAGCGGGTGGGCTGCGCCTGACGCCTTGCGAAAATCGAATCGGCTAATATCGGCTTTCGAAACGGCGTTCGCTGCAGGTCTCAGCGGAAAAACGCGAGCAACGGACCTTCGCGAACCGAGCAGAAAACGCGGCCTCTTTTGCTCCGGGGCCATTTTCAAAAACAGCAATTTGACCGAGGAAATCCACGGAATCTTTTGGAATAAAGCCCGAGGCAATCGAGTCTCCTATTTAGTTAGCGGCGCAATTCGGCGCCCTTTCCAGGCCGGTTGGCTCCGCAGGGAAGATTTGAGATGACCAAAAAAGGCTTTGAGGATCGTGGACAAAGATCAGTCCGTCGAGCGGCCGCCCGGTTTGCTATCAGCCGTGCCGTCATCGTAGCAGTGCTTATTGGTCCAATCGTTGGAGCGATGTTGGCGGCGGCTTCGGTAGCTGCGCAGGATACCGCGAACGTGATCACGATCCATAATTTCACCTTCACGCCCCCAGAATTGACGGTCGCCGTGGGAACGACGGTGAAGTGGGTCAATCACGACGACATTCCGCACGTGGTGGTGAATAAAGACAAGGTCGAAAGCGCTCGACACTGACGACTCGTATTCCTTTACGTTCGCCAGCGCCGGCACCTTCGACTATTTCTGCGGTCTACATCCGCATATGGTCGGAAAAGTCATCGTCAAATGACCGCAAATCATCGAGCCCTAGTGTGCCGAACATGACGACACCCTTATCGCTACGTCGGTCGGATTTCCGGCGTACCGAACTTAGCGAAGTCGTGTTGAAAGAGCGATTGGATGGTCCAGATTGTTTGTCTGGCCGGCAGCAAACGTCGGTCCCAACTGTGCAGAGCAACGATGATCGCGCAGGGTTCGATGAAGTCTTTCTGCCGCACATGGCCGAAGCCTATCGTCTCGCGCAAATGGCTCACCGGCAATGCATACGACGCCGAAGACGTTGTGCAGGATGCCGCGTTGCGCGCGTTTCGCGGAATCAAGAGTTTTGGTGCCGTCAATACTCGAGCGTGGTCTCTGACCATTGTGAGAAACACGGCCTATAGCTGGCTGCGGAAGAACAAATCGAAGGCTGTCGCCTTCACGGACGATCTGAGTCCTGCTGAGCAACAGAAACTTGAGCATGAAGGCTTGCACGGAACGAGAGTCGAGACTCCCGAGGAGATCGCACTTTTCAAGGTAGATGCCGAAGAGGTTCAGCGCGCCCTGGCACAACTGCCGGCGCAGTTTCGTGAAGTAATTGTCTTGCGGGAAATCAATCAGTTGAATTATCGCGATATCGCAGAGATCACCAACGTTCCAATCGGAACAGTAATGTCCCGTCTGTCCCGGGGCAGGCGGCTTCTGATAGCTCTTCGAGGAGATCGAAAGTAAAATTATGATTGCATCGATGAGAGTTGACGACGAACTACAGATGAACGCCTATTGTGATGGCGAGCTCGATCCGGCTTCCGCGATTGAGTTCGAGCGGCGGCTGGCTGACGATGAGTCTTTGAAGGCCCAGTATAACCGGTTGCTGGCATTGCGCCGCACCATTCGTTCGCTTCCGCAATATGACGTACCTGCAGGTCTACAGGCCCGCATCCAGTTGGCGTTGGATGCGGATGGTCCGGCCCAGGCGGTACGTCCAGCTCAGATGGGTCGTCCGCGTCAGCGAAGCTGGTCGTTTCAGGCGTTGGCTGCGGCAGCGGTGTTTGGCGCGGTGATCACAAGTTCTGTCATGCTGACCATAGAGCGCTACGATCTGCGCGAGGATGTTGCCCGACAGGTCGTTGCAGGCCATATCCGGAGTCAGTTGGCGCCGCAGCCTTTCGACGTCGCGTCTTCCGACCGCCATACGGTCAAGCCGTGGTTTACATCGCGCCTGCCTGAATCTCCTCAGGTGCCAGACCTCGCGGCGCAGGGCTTCGTGCTCGTCGGCGGCCGCATAGATGTCGTTGGCCATGCGACGCCGGTTGCAACGATCGTTTACAAGCACGCCAAGCATACGGTCAGCCTGACGACCTTGCCGCCCGGTCAATCAGTCTCTGACCAGGCGATTGCTGGATACAACGTCCGAAGCTGGAGCGATGCTGAGTGCACCTACATTGCAGTCTCGGACATTTCCCCAGAGGATCTTGCATCATTCGAGCGCGCATTTTCTGAGGGATCGCCGGCGCCGGAAATCAAATAGACGAGGGATCATCTTGATGCTGATCAAAGATCTGGAAAAGCTGCGTAAGAGGACTCTGCGCGAACGGATCTATGAAGAGATCGTGCACCTGATCTTATCCGGCGAATTGCCGAGTGGCGGATGGGTGGACGAGAAGCAGGTCATCCACAAGCTGCGGGTGAGTCGAACCCCATTCCGCGAGGCGATCGGGATCCTTGCAAAGGGTGGGCTGGTCGAGATCAGACCTTATCGTGGCTTTTATGTGCGTAGCTTTTCTCGCGATGAGACTGCGGATATCTACGAGCTATTCAAGCGGCTTGAATGCTTTGCGGTCGAACTGGCGATGCCGCTAATGAGCGACCGCGATATTAACGGGTTTGAAAACATACTCATTGAAGGCGTGGTCGCCTTGCAGCGTGGAGACATGAACACATATGCTATGCGCGATCGGGAATTTTACAAAAATATTGCCGAGCAATCCAGAAATTCTGCGCTCCTCGAAGCGTTGGCTCGGGTTGCGCTGCAAATACAGCTCTGCGGCACAATCACAAGTGTGAGCCGGGAGTTCGCCGAGCGTGCCGCCCACGGATGCGACGACATCATACAGGCCTTCGAGGCACGGGACATTCCGCGCGCTGCTTTTCTCGTCCGCGGCCGCATCAGCCATACGCAGGAAGTGATTCTTGCGCGCTACCCCAATGAAATAGCGTCTCGCTGACGGTATGTCTCCTTGCCCCAGTACCGCATGCAACCGTGCGGATTCTGGCACGCCACAAAGCAAGCGCGCCGAAGTTGTTGCCGCAGCGGGAGTGGCGACCGCCTCGATCGCGAAAATACTTAACCCTCATCTCGGGAGCCCGATACGGCGAAGAAGATCCTTGAATTGAGCGTCGGACCGCAGAGGATCGAAGGCCGGGCGCAGCAGAATGGATGGGTTGAATCGCGCTTCATAGCCCTTGTTCAACCAGATCATTGCCCGGTCCTGATCGCCGAGTCCTACATAGATTAGGGCGATGTTGGCTTCGGCAGAAGGGTTTTGGTCATGCTGGGCCTCCAAGTCCTTGGCTATTTTGATTGCTTCCTCCTTTCTTCCCAAAACGGCATAAACGTAAGCGAGATTCGAGTCGAAGACCCCACTGTGTCCGGAAATCTCGATCGCTTTCTGAAACTCAGCGATGGCTTGATCGTGCATATGCTTTTGCTCGAACGCCTGCCCGAGTTCATAATGGCCGATGGCAAAGTTTGGGTCCATCTGCAACGCTTTCTTACTTTGCTGCACCGCTTCGTCAAAGCGACGAGCGATGCACAATGCGTCCGCCATGTCTGCGCTGATGATCAGAGAAAGAGGATCAAGGCTTTCCGCTTTTCTTAACTCGAAGAGGCCCTCGCTATTTCGCCCCATCAAAATCAAATGCCAAGCATACCAAAGATGAGCGGTCGCGTAGCCGGGGTTTAATTTGATCGCCAGCTTGTATTCCGTTTCGGCAGTCTCCCAATCCCAACCATAAAGATCCAAAGCGAAAGCGAGAGAGGTGTGGGCCTCGCCGAGACTATCGTCCAATGCCAAGGCCTTGGTCGCAGCCGCCTTCGCTTTGCGGAAAGCATCCTGCGGAGAAAGCACTCCATATTCCCAATCGCCAGACAATGCGTAGGAGTCAGCTAAGCCAGAATATGCTTCGGCATAGGTTGGATCGGCTTCGATCGCACGGTTGAAATACTCGATCGCTGTCCTCAGACCATCTCCGGTTCGCTTGTTCCAAAAATACCGTCCTTTGAGGTAGGCCTCATAAGCCGCCGGGTTCACCGCGCTAGACTTCTCCAGCGCTACCTGTTCCTGTCGATTCAAGGTAGCCCGGATTTGCTCGGCGATGGCGCGGGCTACTCTACTTTGCAGCCCCAGCGTGTCGCGGAAATCTCCTTCGTAGCTTTCGGCCCAGATCTGCTTGTCAGCCGGCACCCGGATCAACTGAGCGTCGATCCGCACGCGTTCGCCGGAACGCCGCACGCTTCCTTCGACTACGGCATCGACGTTCAGCTCACGAGCAATCTCTGCCATTGGCTTGCGAACGCTCTTATAGGTCATTGCGGACGTACGGGAGATCACGCGTATTGAGCTGATCTGCCCTAGGTGGGTGATCAGTTCGTCGGTCATTCCGTCGGCGAAATAATCCTGAGACTCATCGTTGGAAAGGTTTTCCAGCGGCAGCACTGCCAAGGAGCGGATCGAGGGTAGGGGGTGCCTCCACGAATAGAAAAACCAAGATAAGGAGACTGCAAGCACCAGGGCTAACCCGAAGCCGGAAAGCCTCCAGCCGAAAGCATGGGCCGGCCATCTTGCTGATGCGCTCGCGTCGCTGGGTCGTGGAGGGCGGCCGGGGGCTCCGTGCGTAGCAGGATCATCGGCCGCGGGCTCAGGTTGTCCGCCTTGGACGACCGCGACGTCGGCCAGAAACCGATAGCCACGGCTGGCGACGGTCTCGATGAAGCGGGGATTTTCGGCCGAATCTCCTAAGGCTTCTCGAGCCTTGCTGATTGCTTTGTTGAGGCCGTGATCGAAGTCCACGATCGTCTTCGGCCAAAGTCTTTCGCGAAGTTCCTCCCGGATCACCAGTTCTCCAGGTTTTTCCAACAGCATGGCCAGCAACTGGAAAGGCTGTTCTTGCAACCTGACCCGTTTGCCAAGCTTCGTGAGCTCACCCGTTCGAAGGTCGGCTTCGAAAACCCCAAACTTGAAACGCCTGAAAGGTACGGTCTGCTTCATGGCAAACCCGATCGTTCCGAGAGTTCGTCGGCTTGCCGTGTGGCCAACCCGAACTAAACATTCGCTGCCTTGCAGAGGATCGCTGCACGTAAGTCATTTATTTTATTACGCTTTCCAGGGTACTCCCTTTTCAGGAAGATAGAACCGGCGATCCATTGAAGGAATATACAATTCCAGTCACACAATTGCCAGGTTCGCAATGTCGCCCGCCATGGGAGCTCGCCAATGCCGTTCTTTACTGTGAGCGCCTTCGTGCAGCCTCGAGGAACTGCCGCAGACAATAGAAAACCTGCCGCCTTGACGGCGAAAACCCGGCATCCCGAAAGCACGCCAACGTCGGCATTGGACCAGTTGGGACTGCTGGTGCAAAGCAGGCCAAGCGGGGATGCTACCCTTGCCAGATTCAAGCAAAATATCGTTCCTCAGCTCGACGCCGCCTACAATTTCGCGCGTTTTCTCAGCCGAGATGCCGACGCGGCCCAAGATATCGTACAGGAGGCATTCCTTCGAGCCTATCGAAGCTTCGCTGGATATCGTGGCGGGGATGCGCGCGCCTGGGTCTTTACGATTGTGCGTAATTGTTATCACAGCTGGCTGATGGACAGAAGGCGAAAGGCCCGGCTGGAGGTCGACCACCACGGCGAGCGTAATTCTGAAGAGCTCATCTCTAATATATCTTCCGACGAGGACAATCCGGAAGCGATGCTGCTGCGCAAAGCAGAATCCCGGACTGTTCGCCTCATGCTTGATATGATGCCTCGTCCGTTGCGCGAAATATTGGTCTTGCGCGAACTCGAAGAGCTCTCCTATCGTCAAATTTCGGATGTCACTGCCTTGCCGATCGGCACCGTCATGTCGCGTTTGGCGCGCGCGAGAAAGGCTTTTGGGGATGCCTGGGCCGCGAGATAAAAAATACGGGCTAAACGGACATCGCAATCCCTGCTGATAACATCAAATTGACACGTCAGCTGAAATCGGATTGATTCAGCGTGGCCTTACCAGATCGCACAAAAGATAGATGGTCCAGGCTTGATTGCTTCTTCGTCCGGCTCGGCCACGAACTGGAAAGATCCGCGTTTTTGAGAACCACGAGATCGGACCCGACGCTGTTTTGGCCTCGGCTTGTCTACCGCTTTTGTTCCAGGCGATCGAAATCGACGGTGAACACTATTGGGATGGTGGGTATATGGGCAACCCGGCAATCTTCCCACTCATCTATAGCTGTGACAGCCGAGACGTGGTGATCGTCCAATCGTGAAACTAGCGGAACATCGCGCGCAGCATCAGCGCCATGCGCGATGGCGGGAAACGAAACTGCAACCAGACCGTGGTCAGTGCCGGTTGGCCACTGCCAGCCGCATGCGGCCGATATTCCTTCACCAAGCTCCGAATCAACCGCTCAGCAGTCTTTCGACCAAGAAAACGCGATCGTCGACCGCAAGATCCAAGGCGTCTGCCGGGGCTGCTAATGCCGGTGGAGCAAAGGCCCGACTTATGGTGCGCTTTTGAAGATGGTGAGGTGAGGGGATTGGTGAGAACCTGACAACGCCGGATAAGGTCCGGAACCTTGAGAGAAAGACCGTGATCTATGCAGAGAATGGAAAAGGTGGGATGGACGGCTCTTTGTTGCGCTTTTCGCCGCTCGGCAGCCGGCCCCGGCCTTGCTGTCCTCAAGTAGCGCAGATCGGCTCGGGACCTTGAGCCACTCTAAACTTAGGTGGTGCTCACGCAGGGGAATGTACGTGCGGAGGAAGTGTTCGAAGAGTATAGAACCCCGATGTCGGATACCCCCCGTGGTCAGGCGATCGCGTGGTCCAATGCTGATGTCACGTGCAACTCAACGGTTTGGAGGTGTTGTGCGCCTTGCAAGGTGCCTGCTGTTGTCCGTTTTGATTTTATCGTCAACTGAAGCGCGCTCGGAAGGCTGTCCGACAACGAAGGACGAGATTGCCACTGATCGGCCGGATGTTACGAACTCGAGCCTCGTCGTTCCCACGGGCAGTCTTCAGAACGAGAACGGAGTGAACTTCAGCATACGGGACGACGGACGCGCTATCGACGGCACCAACAGCCGATGGCGGCTGGGCATAGCGCCGTGCCTCGAAGTATTGATCGACCTGCCGACCTATTTTGCGAATGTGCAGGGGCCCGGCAACTCCGGATTCACGAATGTGTCTCCGGCCGTTAAATGGCAGATCAGCCCGGTACCTGGGAAAATCGATTTGTCGGCTGTGTTCGGCGTGGGACTGCCGACCGGCTCGGTCGCGATCGCCGGCCGCGGCGTGCAGCCCTATGTGCAGTTCCCGTGGTCGTGGGAGTTGCATGATGGCTGGGGCGTAAGTGGGATGTTCACCGAGTTCTTCCGCCCTTCGGACTTCACCGCCAAGCGCATCACCGAGACCACGTTCGTGCTGGAAAAGAAGCTGACCGGGGAATTCAGCGTCTTCACGGAATATGTTGGCGACTATCCGGAAGGGGCCGGCCCGAGCCTGCTCCTGAATTCGGGTGCGCTCTATCACATAACCCGAACCCAGCAGGTCGACTTGCACATTGCGTTCGGACTAAATCACAACGCTCCTGCCTACATTTTTGGCGTGGGCTATTCCTTTCGGCTCGATGGATTGTTTGCTGGCAAACGGCCCGTGATGGGACGGGATATCGAGTAGCTCGCCCGGTGCCATAAGACAGACGTCAAGCTTCTGGCCCGAGCTGCCTGTTTCAAGGTGGCGGAGTTTGTCCGCTCCGCCCCGGTAGTTCAGACATCAACTTGTTCTTGCGAGCGCGTCGTCGATCTCGATCCCGAGGTATCTGACGGTACTATCGATTTTCGTGTGACCCATAAGAGCTGCACGGCGCGCAAGTTATCCGCTGCAAAATCCCATTGCGGAGAGAAGGTAAAACCCAATTTCAGCTCATCCCCTATTCTATTCGAAGTGTAACGCCACGATTGGATCAAGCCGCGCGGCCCGATGGGCCGGATAGAGGCCAAACGAAATTCCGATGAACCCAGCAAACCCAC
>Ga0307474_10003652_pt1 | contig 11087 bp, 10 predicted proteins | sample atmos_gasesECM1C_2_FD_203312 | JGI IMG/M metagenome (GOLD analysis project Ga0307474, IMG submission 203312) | Hardwood forest soil microbial communities from Morgan-Monroe State Forest, Indiana, United States - atmos_gasesECM1C_05 | ecosystem: Environmental > Terrestrial > Soil > Temperate...
CACGTGACGCCGTCGGCGACACCTGCCCACCAGGCTTCCGGATCGGCGCGCCATGCAGCGTAGACTTCGGCGTATCCCAATGCGGGCACTGCGTCGTTCATCGCGGCCTCCTTGGTTTCGGTGTTGAGCTGACCAAGAATGCACCACGTTCGACTGTCATTGCGAGTTCCGTCCCGCCCGCTGCCCGGTCGGCCGCTGCCCGGTCGGCCGGCGGGCGGCGGGCGTGCGATGGTTCGCCGCAAAAACAAAAGCGGCGCCCGAAGGCGCCGCAGTTATCAGACAGAAGTTGTCGGAACTCTTCAAATGACCTTGCGGCGACGCATTGTCAGGCCAAGCCCGGCAAGAGCGGTACCAAGGAGGGCCATGGATGCCGGTTCCGGTACAGGGCTGATCGACACGCCGTTCACGGCCACGCCATCGATCGCGAGACCGGTGTCGTACAATTGGTCGAACGCGTTCGTCGCGCCGAACCCAAGGTAGTAGTCACCGGCGCCCACGATTGTGTAGACTTCCGACTGCCAGCCGGTGGAGCCGCAGCCGCCCACGAAGCACTGACCCGACCAGCTCCCCAGCCAGGAAATGGTACTGAGGCCGATCGTATATGGGGTAACGGCCGTCGTCGTATTGTACAGCTCCGCCACCGGCGTGCCGGTCGACGTGTACAGAACGGCCCAGACGTTGTCGGCGTACACACCACCGTCTGAGGTGATGAAGTTGAAGTAATAACTCAGAGTTGTGTTGGCCGCGGCAGTGAAGATCGGGGTGGTCAGCAGCGAGCCGTTAGTCGGGGAAACGGGCGGGGTCATCGGGTTCTGGCCCATGCCGCTGATACCGCCGGTTGTAGTGACAAACTCGTAGGAGGGGTTGCCCAGCGGCGAGAGCGGAACATCGCCGTCGGCGCCATCGGTGCCGCAGCCCCCCGTGCAGGACCAGCCAGCCGGGACCGGGCCGGCGTTAGCCGTGGCGGGCAGCAGGATGCAGGCGGCACCCGCCAGCATCGTCGCAAAAAGCAGAGTGTTCTTCATGGTTTTTTTGATCCTTATCCTTTGCCAACGATTGCCAGCCAAGCAATCTGCATGCCACATAACAGAACGCTTTTGAATCAACCTGTTATGTTTGGATCAAAGTGTGCGATTCCGGAATGTGTAAATTTCTCCGACATTTTCGTCTCGAAATGTCGATCTTCGGCAATAAAGGAGAAACGAAAGCCGGGTTACTTGGCGTTTGTGACCCGGACTAACGCTCTCGGTTCCGCGAAGTGCCGCCGTGCAACCAGCGGAAGCGGTGACTAGGTCGCTGCACAACCGTTCCGATTATACTTTCCGGATCCGCACGACTTGGTTTTCGCATGATCGCCGGGACCGCCAATTGCGGTTCGATAAGTCTTGTGAGATGTCACACACATCTGCTGCCACACCAGAAAACCGGCGTGCGCCAAGCCAGCTGATAATGCGCGGGAGACGCGAAAATGTCCGGACACTCAGGGGCGCCGCGCGACAGGACGGCCCATTGTAGCTGTGGATCACTTCGGGTGGCGACGATCGGGGAACCGCTGGTCGTCATAACCTGCTTCTGCGAGGAATGTCAGCGTCGGACTGGATCGGCCTTCAGCCCAAATCTCGCACGTCGCACAAAAGGCGAAACCGACATTCCGACAAGCTGGCGCAACAGACCCGCTCGCCTTCAGACTCACCCGACGGTTGGCCGCCTGGACACGCTGTTCAAACCATGTTCGTCAAGCGCGTCCGATAACCCGCAAAGCTTTCAGACGTGGAAGCTTTCCCCGCAACCGCAGCGGCCCTTCTCATTCGGATTGGTGAACGTGAAACCCGCGGTCAGCGCCTTCGTCTCGTAGTCCATCACCGTGCCGATAAGGAACAGCGAGGCCTTCCGGTCCACCAGCACCGTCAGGTCCTTGTCCTTCACGACCTCGTCGGTCGGTGCCGGCGCCTCCGTCCAGCTCATGTCGTACGACATGCCGGAACAGCCCTTGGTCTTCACGCCGATGCGCAGCAGCTTGCCCTGCTCACCCTTGGCGTACAGCGAGCGCAATCTCTCCGCCGCGGCGTCGGTCAACGTCATCAGCGGCGGCAGCGCACGCGGCTTGCGAGGGGCGGTGGAATTGATGCTCGTGCTCATGGTTCACTCGATATCGTTGTCGATCAGAACATATTCAACTGCAGGCGGGCTTCTTCGGTCATCCGGCTCGGGTCCCAGGGCGGCTCCCACACAGTCTCCACGTCGCACGACGTAACGCCGGCCACCGACATGGCGGCGCTGTGTACCTGCTCCGGCAATTCCTGCGCGGACGGACAAGCCGGCGCCGTCAGCGTCATCTCGATCTTCACCGCGCCATCGTCGGCGATGTCGATCGCATAGATGAGCCCAAGCTCGTAGATATTCACCGGAATCTCCGGATCGTATACCTCGGCGATCGCGGCGATGATGGCGTCCTCGGTCGGTTTCGGCTTGGTCTCGCCGTCCGGTGTCCAGGCGGCATGAGCCGGGCTCACGTCATTCACTGCTCGCCTCCTTGTCGCCGTCCAACGCGGACACCAATGCATGCCACGCCAATGTCGCGCATTTCACCCGCGACGGATATTCGTGCACGCCGGCCAACGGTTCAAGCCGTTCCAACGGTTCGGCCAGCGTCGCGTCGCACTGCGGACACTTGCCGGTGCGCGCCATCTCGCGGAACGCTTCGAACAGCGCATGCGCATCGGCCTTGCTGCGGCCGACCACGGTTTCCGCCATCAGATCGGCCGAGGCAACGCTGATCGCGCAGCCACGCGCTTGGAAGCCGGTGTCGGCGATCGTGCCGTCGGGGGCATATTTCACCCACACCTCGATGCGGTCGCCGCACATCGGGTTGTCGCCCTTCGCGGAGGCATCGAAACTTTCCAACCGCTTCGCATGCCGAGGGCGGCGGCCGTGATCCAGGATCACTTCCTGATAAAGGTCGCGCAGATCGTCGAATGTATCCGAGCTCATATCCGTCGTTTCCCGCGTCACGCGAAGAACTCCCTGACCCGCATCAGCGACTCAGCCAGATAGTCGATCTCTTCCAGCGTCGTATAGATCGCAAAGCTTGCGCGCGCCGTGCTGTCCAGGCCGAACCGGCGCATCAGCGGCTCGGCACAGTGATGTCCCGCGCGCACCGCAATGCCCTGCCGATCCAGCAACGTCGCGACGTCGTGCGCATGCGCGCGATCCAACGCGAACGAAACCACACCGCCACGGTCCTGCGCCCGGCCAAGGATATGCACGCCCTCGATCGCACCGAGCCGCGCCAACGCGTGGTCGACCAGCGCCGTCTCGTGCGCGGCAATCGCGTCGTAGCCGATCGACTGCACGTAATCGATTGCCGCCTTCAGGCCGATGCCTTCCAGGATCGGCGGCGTGCCAGCCTCGAACTTGTGCGGCACCTCGGCCCAGGTGGATCGTTCGTACGACACGGACGAAATCATCTCGCCACCGCCGAGAAACGGCGGCATCGCGTCCAGCAGTTCGCGGCGCCCCCACAACACGCCGATGCCCGTCGGCCCGTACAGCTTGTGGCCGGTAAAGGCATAGAAATCGCAGCCCAGCGCTTGCACATCGACAGGCCGGTGCACCACCGCCTGCGCGCCGTCGAACAGCACCTTCGCGCCATACGCGTGCGCGATCTGCACGATACGCTCCGCCGGCGTATAGGTGCCCAGCACGTTCGACATGTGGGTCATCGACACCAGCCCCACCTTGCCGTCCGCCAGCAGCGCTTCGTACGCCGCCATATCCAGTTCGCCCGCGTCGGTGATCGGTGCAACGCGCAGCTCGATCCCGCGATCGTCGCGCAGCATCTGCCATGGCACGATGTTGGAGTGGTGCTCCATGCCGGAAATCAGCACCGCCTGCCCCGGCTTCAATACCCCGCGGCCATAGCTGTGCGCCATCAGGTTGAGCGACTCTGTGACGTTGCGCGTGATCACGACCTCATGCCGGTCCGGCGCGTTCAGCAAGCCGGCCACGGCATCGCGCGCGGCTTCGTAGGCATCGGTAGTGCGCTCGCTCATCCAGTGCAGGCCGCGATGCACGTTGGCGTACTGCGTCTCCATCGCCTCACGCATCGCATCGATCACCACGCGCGGCTTCTGCGCGGAAGCGGCGCTATCCAGGAACACCAGCGGCTTGCCGCGGATCTTCTGGCGCAGGATCGGGAAATCCTCACGGATCCGCGCAACGTCAAACACCGCAGGCCGGCTCAGCGGAATTTTCGACTCGACGTTCATGCCGCCTGCCTCTCCCACCAACCTTCGACCGACTGCTCCAGCAACCCGCGGACCCGTTCGTCCGTCACCGCATCCAGCGATTCCGCGAGGAACGCGCGCACCAGGATGGATCGTGCCTCTGCGTCGGGAATGCCGCGGCTGCGCAGATAGAACAACTGCGCAGCGTCCAGCTCCCCCACCGTCGCGCCATGGCTGCATTTCACGTCGTCGGCGAAAATCTCCAGCTCGGGCTTGGTATCGATCTCGGCGTCGGGCGATAGCAGCAGCGCCTGGTTCATCTGGTAGCCGTCGGTCTTCTGCGCCTCTCGCGCGACCTCGATGCGGCCCTGGAACACACCTTGTGCGCGACCCGCCAGCACATTCCTCACCGTCTGCCGCGACGTGCAGGACGGCGCGACATGCTTCACCACGGTGGTGAAGTCCGCGTGCTGCACGCCACCCAGCAACTGTGCGCCGTTCAGATGCGTGATGCCCTTCGCGCCAACCAGTCGAACGTGCACCTCGGTGCGCACGATACGCGCCCCCACGTTCAGCGCGAAGCTGTCGTAGGTGCCACGCGCGGCGATCTCCGCGTATAGCGTGGACAGGTGAAACGCGGTCGGCGATTCGTTCTGCAAACGCACATGCGTCAACGCGGCGTCTTCCGCCACGCGCACCTCGATGACCGGATTGTGCAGATACACGCCATCACCAAGCGACAATTCCAATAGCGTCAGCCGCGCCCCGTTCTCCAGGTGGATCGTATGACGCGGATGGAACGCGGCCTCATCGGTCGCCAGACTTACCAGCAGCAGCAGCCCTGCATCGACGCCGGCCGGTATGGTCAGCGACGCGCCGTCTTCCGCCAGCATCGTGTTCAAGGCCACCAGCGGCTCGCTGTCTGGCCGCGCCAACGTGCCGAACGAACCCTGGTCGGCGAAGCGGGCAAAGCTGACCGGTGCCGGCAGCGCCGACAGCTCCGGGCGGAATGCACCATCGACGAACACGATGCGCGGCGCATCGATCCCCGGCAGTCGCGCCAACCACCCGCTGTCGCCCCATCCGCTGTCATCGGCGGGCGGCGCGACCGGTTGCTGGAACGCCGCATCGGTCACCGGACGCAGGCTGGTGTATTTCCACGCTTCCTCGCGTCGCCCCGACGCGGCGCCCGGCAACCCCGCGCGGCGAAACGTATTGGCTGCCGCAAGGCGTTGTCGCGGGTCGCCAGGCAGGCGCTCGCGCATTCTCTCAAAGCGCGACAGGAAGCCGCCGATGCCGGTCTGCGCTGGCGCGGTCATGACATTCTCCCCCGCCCCTTGCGGAAGGGGTCAGGGCGAGCCGACCGCACACCCCCAACCTGCGAACGCGCAACCTGCGAACGCACAACCCGTGAACGCACAACCTGCGAACGCATAAAGTCTCCCACCATGACGACGGCCGAATTCATGCCGCCTCCGCGACCATGCCGGCGTAGCCCTTGGCTTCCAGTTCGTGCGCCAGTTCGGGACCGCCCGAACGCACGATCCGTCCACCGGCCAGCACGTGCACACGGTCCGGCACGATATGCTCCAGCAACCGCTGATAATGCGTGATCACCAGCGCGGAAAAATCCGGCCCGCGCAGCGCATTCACGCCATCGGCGACAATCCTCAGCGCGTCGATGTCCAACCCGCTGTCCGTCTCATCCAGGATCGCCAGCTTCGGCCGCAGGATCGCCATCTGCAGCACCTCGTTGCGCTTCTTCTCGCCGCCGGAGAACCCGACATTCACGTTCCGCCGCAGCATGTCGTCCGGCATCGCCAGCCGCTTCGTCTCCGCGCGCGCCATCTTCAGGAACTGCACCGCATCCAGCTCGCTCTCGCCACGCGAACGGCGCAGCGCATTCAGTGCGGTGCGCAGAAAGTTCGCATTGCCGACACCGGGCAACTCAACCGGATACTGAAACGCCAGGAACACGCCGGCCGCGGCACGCTCCTCCGGCGCCATCGCCAATAGATCGTGGCCGTCGAACGTCGCCGACCCGCCGGTGACCACATAATCCTCGCGGCCCGACAGCACATAAGCGAGCGTCGACTTGCCGGAGCCGTTCGGCCCCATGATGGCGTGCACCTCGCCCTGCGGCACCGAGAGATCGATGCCCTGAAGGATCGGCTTGTCGTCGATGGCGGCCGAAAGGCCGCGAATTTCCAGCATGACTTCGTTCCTAACCCACGGAGCCTTCCAGACTCACCGCCAACAGCTTCTGCGCCTCGACGGCGAACTCCATCGGCAGTTCCTTCAGCACTTCCTTGCAAAACCCATTGACGATCAGGCCAACCGCGTCCTCTTCAGAAAGCCCACGCTGTCGGCAGTAGAACAACTGGTCATCGGCGATTTTCGACGTTGTCGCCTCATGCTCCACCTTTGCCGTCGGATTGCGGCTTTCGATATATGGCACGGTGTGCGCCCCACAATGGTCGCCGATCAGCAGCGAATCGCATTGCGTATGATTGCGCGCGCCCGCAGCCTGCGGCAGCACGCGCACCAAACCCCGGTAAGTGTTGTTCGATCGGCCGGCGCTGATCCCCTTGGAAACGATCGTGCTCTTCGTCCGTTTCCCGATGTGGATCATCTTGGTGCCGGTATCGGCCTGCTGGCAGTTGTTGGTCACCGCCACGGAATAGAACTCGCCCACGCTGTCGTCGCCCTGCAGCACGCACGACGGATATTTCCAGGTGATCGCCGAACCCGTCTCCACCTGCGTCCACGAAATCTTGCTCCGCGCCCCTCGGCACGCGCCTCGCTTGGTGACGAAGTTGTAAATCCCGCCACGGCCTTCCGCATCGCCCGGATACCAGTTCTGCACCGTCGAATACTTGATCTGCGCGTCGTCGAACGCCACCAGTTCCACAACCGCGGCGTGCAACTGGTTCTCATCGCGCATCGGCGCGGTGCAGCCTTCCAGGTAGCTGACATAAGCACCGGCATCCGCGATGATCAGCGTGCGTTCGAACTGGCCGGAGTTGCGCGCATTGATACGGAAGTAGGTGGACAGCTCCATCGGGCAGCGCACGCCCTTCGGGATGTAGACGAAGCTGCCGTCGGTGAACACCGCGGAATTCAGCGCGGCGAAGAAGTTGTCCGACACCGGCACCACGGTGCCAAGATACTGCTGCACCAGCTCCGGATAATCGCGCACCGCCTCGCTGATCGGGCAGAAGATCACGCCGGACTTCTTCAGCGTCTCACGGAACGTCGTCGCCACCGACACGCTGTCGAACACCGCGTCCACTGCAACCTGCGAGCCACCCTCGATCGACCCAGGATCGACACCCGCCAGGATCGCCCGCTCCTTCAGCGGAATGCCGAGTTTCTCGTACGTCTTCAGCAACTCGGGATCCACCTCGTCCAGGCTCTTCGGCCCAGGCTTTTTCTTCGGCGCCGCGTAATAGTGCAGGTCCTGGTAATCGATCGGCGCATGTTCAACGCGCGCCCAATGCGGCTCGGTCATCTGCTGCCAGGCGGCAAACGCCTTCAGCCGCCACGCCAGCAGCCACTCCGGCTCCTGCTTGCGCGACGAGATCAACCGGATGGTGCCCTCATTCAGCCCCTTGGGCGCGAGGTCCATCTCGATATCGGTCTCCCAGCCCCATTTGTAGCCGGACTGCGTGAGCGATTGGACAGTATCGAGCGTTTCGGTTTCAGCAGTCATTCGCAAATCCTATTCGGCGGCGGAGATCGGGCGCTGGGCAACCGGCCCCTGGGTGATCGGACCCTGGGTGATCGGACTCGGGGTAATCGGCTCCTGGGTAATCAGACCTTGGGCGGTCGGGCCCTGGCTGATCGGCCCCTCGGTTCGCGCCGGGAGCCGGAAGGCGCGTGGTATCGACGCCTCCTGCATGTCGGCCAGTGTGATGGCGGCCAGCGCCTGCTGGATCGCCTCGTTCACCGGGTCCCAGCGCCCACGCATCGGGCACAACCCCTGTGACTCGCATTCGACGACGGACGCTTCGACGCAGGCCGTCAGCGCGATCGGGCCGTCCACAGCGGCGATCACATCGGCCACCGGGATGGTAGCAAGGGGTCGCAGCAGCCGGTATCCGCCCCGTGCGCCGCGCTGTGACGCGACCAGGCCGCCGGCCGCCAATGTTTTCAACACCTTGGCCACCGTCGGCTCCGGTATACCGGTGGTCGCGGCGATCCCGGGCGACGTCTGCACCCCCGTTTCGCGCGACAGGCGCACCAATACGACGACCGCATAGTCGGTCAGCTTCGACAGCCTGAGCATGGTCTGCGAAACTCCCTGGACAATGGCGTTCAGCTAATAGGACCATCGCGGTCCTGATTGCCTGGAAATGGCGTACCGGGATCGCCCCGTCAAGGGGTTGCCGACGGGGTCGCGGGCGGGGTTGCGGGTGGCCTCCAAGGCCAATCAGGTGAACGCACGGCACTCGGGTGAACGCAGCAAGAACACTGATCGCCCCGCTACTGATCGCCCCACCATTGTCGTCATTATAGCTACGAGCGACGGCGCCTGGAGTGCGCAGCGTACCCAACAAAACCAACCATGTAGTGGCTTCCCCATAACGGCGAGCACCAGCATGACCACGCCAGACCTGGCGCAAGCCAACCAAACCCAACCCGATCAGATAGATATGATAACTACTTGACAGTAAGCACACCTAACACCACCCTCTTCGCGTGGAACCCAGAGCGAACCCGAGAAACGCCGCATCATGCCCCAGTCCAGTCGGTGCAATCGGGTGAACGCTAAAGCTGCTGATTGGCCACCGTTCGTTGTCATCGGTCCGCCGCTCGCTGTCATTGCGAGCGGACCGAAGCAATCTCGGTCCAGTCGGGCACTTCGATATCCCCGCCTCGCGTCGCTGCGCTCTTTGCGGCAATGGCGAGTCAACGAACTGAATACGCCATTACCGATGCCTAGCGAGAAAGGTCTATAGTATTATGGTACAAGAGACAGAAAGCGTATCTCTCAAGGAATTCTTGATACAAACCATGAAAGAACGAGACTAAAAGTACGAACAGCGCTTCGATATTATCGATAAAAACACGCGGGATGCTCTTGCCACGGCGAATGAGAATATTCGCGCAGCACTCACGGCACTTGATAGACGCTTCGATTCGGTCAACCAGTTCCGCGACCAATTGGCGCACTCGGGGAACCAATACGCCCGCAAAGGTGACGTGGACGCTATCCTCACCGCATTGGAGAAATCGCAGCTGAAAGCGGAAAAAGCCATCGAGGACCGGTTCCACTCTGTCAACGAATTTCGCCTGCAACTGGCAACTCAGCAAGACACCTTCGCCCGCAAGACGGAAATTTCGCAAGCGATGGATTCGTTCGAAAAGGCCGTCGTCAAGGCTGAAAATGCCACCGAAAAGCGGTTCGAAAGCGTCAACGAATTCCGCGCACAACTGAACGATCAGCAGAACACATTCGCTCGCAAGGCCGAGATCGATATATCCATCTCGGCCATGAACGAAAAGATCGATGGGGTCATTTCACAGAACATTCGCAACGCCGGAAGTGGCCAGGGATTTAATTCCGCGTGGGTTATATTCCTTGGTGGAACCAGCCTGGTCGCAACATTCATCGCCGTCGCATTTGCCATGGCAAGGATGTTTGCCCACGCCTAGCCGAGCGGGAAGCGTAGCCCTCGGCCGGATCGTCGAGGCCTCGCCGAACATGCTGACATGACGCCGTGAGCCACGCCGCCGCAAAGCCCCATCCGCCGCCAACCGCAGCCCTGCACTGACGACCTCATCTGCATCCTGAACTGCGTCCCGATCGGACCAGGCTCTCCATCATCCGCTCTGTCCGTCAACCACCGCGACACCGGGCGCACTGCCGGCGGCATCGCCGGTGAGTGTCGCGCCCCCTTCAGGGGCTTGTCGCCGACGCTACTGGCCAGTAGTCAAAGGCCCAGTAGTCAACGACCAGAGCGGACAGGAGCATCTGATGGCAGGGATGATGGACGGCAAGGTCGTGGTGGTGACCGGCTCAGGCGGCGGCATCGGCCGCGAAATCGCGCTTGCCATGGCCGCCGCCGGCGCGCGCGTGATCATCAACGACGTCGGCGCCTCGCTGTCCGGCGAAGGCCAGTCGGCCACGCCCGCGCAGCAGACCAAACAGTTGATCGAGCAGCGCGGTGGCGCCGCGGAAATCTGCACGGATTCCGTGGCCGATTGGGGATCGGCGCAGAAGATCATCCAGGCGGCGCTGGACCACTACGGCCGCATCGACGGCGTGGTGAACAACGCCGGCATTCTGCGCGACGTGATCTTCCACAAGATGACGCCCGACGATTGGCTGTCGGTGATCGCCGTGCATCTGAACGGCAGCTTCTTCGTCTCGCGCGCCGCGGCCGAACACTACCGCAAGCAGGAGAGCGGCACCTTCGTGCACATCTCCTCCACCTCCGGGCTGATCGGCAATTTCGGCCAGGCCAACTATTCGGCGGCCAAGCTGGGCATCACCGCGCTGTCGAAGTCGATCGCGCTGGACATGGCGCGCTACCATGTGCGTTCGAACTGCATCGCGCCGTTTGCATGGAGCCGCATGACCAGCTCGATTCCGGCGACGACGCCGGAGCAACAGGCGCGGTTGGCAAAGATCCAGCAGATGACGCCGGACAAGAATGCGCCGATGGCGGTGTATCTGTCGTCCGACGCCGCGAAGGGTGTGACCGGCCAGGTGTTCGGCACGCGGATGAACGAGGTCATCCTGTTCAGCTCGCCGCGGCCGATCCGCATCATCCATCGTGCCGAGGGCTGGACGCCGGAGACGATCGCAGAGCATGCAATACCGGCGCTGAAAGCGGCGTTCATGCCATTGGATCG
>Ga0307474_10003653_pt1 | contig 11085 bp, 11 predicted proteins | sample atmos_gasesECM1C_2_FD_203312 | JGI IMG/M metagenome (GOLD analysis project Ga0307474, IMG submission 203312) | Hardwood forest soil microbial communities from Morgan-Monroe State Forest, Indiana, United States - atmos_gasesECM1C_05 | ecosystem: Environmental > Terrestrial > Soil > Temperate...
TATCAGCATCAATCACCAGGCCCATTTGGCGGGAGCTGAATCCCCCGGATTCATTCGTGCTGCCGTAATCAAAGCCGATGCGTCCCCGCGAACGCTGCATGGGAGTCAAGCGCGTCTGTTGGGCTGCCTGAGTTTCCCGGACTTCTTCATCCAGGGGATCGCCGGAAGTGAAGGTCATCAAGACGGGATACTTGTCTTCGTCGGCGGCTTGTTCGGTTTGCCGCCGGTTCAAAACGCTGTCGGGCGTAAGAAACGCCGCTTGTCCAACCTTCAGTTCCCCCTTGGCGGTCACCACGTCGCACACCGTCGAAGAATCGGAAACCGAAGAAACTACGATTTCCGCCACGTGCTCATAGCCGCGGTATTGAATGCCTTCCGCAATCACTCCATCCGGCGGAGCTTCCACTACCGAGAGCTTCATGCCTTCCTGTAAATTCGCATTCCGGCCCGCTTCAATGTAAACGGTGCTGTCACCGACGTACTTGACCCGAAAGACGGTGGGTTTCTTGGTCTGATCGGCGAGGTTGCTGGGAATCGGTACCGGGCCTTCGGGCGCCTGGGCGCGAACGGAAAACGGGAAATAGGACGAAAGACAGCAGACGAGTGTCGCCAACGTCAAAGCGCGAGAAAAGGGGCCGCTAAAAAGCCCCGTCAGAATGGTCCAACGTGACACGTAAATCATTCCCCCAGTTATTTTGTAACGCCAGCTTTGGCCGGCCCTTCTGCTCTTCCCTGACTGACGGTGCAAAACGCTCTTTGGAGCGTCGTCAGCCTCTCCCCATCAACCCTTGTGGCAGTCGTAACACCTAGTCGGCGGGTTGTAATAACACGCAGGAGATGGCGTACAAACATTAGGATGCGACATGCCGGGCCGGTGCGCAGTCGGCGACGTGTGACAAGCCTCACAAGAGAACGTTAAATAGTTCGTCGGATCAGTATGACAATCACTGCAGACCGACCCCTGGTGCGGAATCCGGAAATACGTGTGATTGAAAACTGCGCCAAGCCACGCGGTGGTCACGTAAGTCGTGTGGCAGCTTATGCACGTTGTCGGATAATTCGCCGTGACGTGATTGGGCACCGCGGCCCCGTAGGTCGTTGCGTTCGTATAGTACGTTTGGTGGCAACCATAGCAATCCGTCGTCGGATAGCCCGCCGTGTAATTCCCTCCTATGTGGCAGTCCGTGCAAGCATTCACCATAGTGCCGACCGCGCCCGTCACCGCCGTGCGCGGCGGCAGCATGTGCGGTCCTTGCAAGGGGAAGCCCGTCGTGCTGTGGTCAAACTTCCCGTCGGTCCACAGCAGCGTGTCGTGGCACGTCGAGCACATGGACGTCGCGAAACCCGCGGTGATGTGATTCGGCACGACGCCGCCAAACGTTGGCGTGCTATTCCACGCCGTCTGGTGGCAACCGTAGCAATCCGTGTTCGCGACCGTGAACGTATAGTTGTTGCCAACGTGGCAGTCCGTGCAGAGATTCACTTTGCCTGCTGGCGCCAGCTGGTGCGAACCCGTCAGCGGCCAGCCGGTAGTGCTGTGATCGAAAACCGCCGTAGTCCAGGTGATGGTGTTGTGGCACGTCGAGCAGTTCGTCGCCGCAAATGGCGCTCCGGCGCTCGCGTGCACTGGATTGTTCGTACCGTTGTACGTCGTCAAGTGGCACTGCGAATTCCCGCAGTCGGTCGGCTGAATGGCCAGCGATGAATAGTTCCCCACGTGGCACTGGTCGCAGCCCGTCACCTTTCCGGCCGGCGCAATCTGGTGCGAATTCGTCAGCGGAAAGCCGGTATTGGCATGGTTGAACGTCGAATCCGTCCACACAATCGTGTCATGGCACTGGGAACACAAAGACGTCGGGAAGCCCGCCGCAATGTGGTTCGGCACGGCGCCGCCAAACGTCGGCGTGCTATTCCACGCCGTCTGGTGACAACCGTAGCAATCCGTGTTCGCCGCCGTGAACGTATAGTTGTTACTGACGTGGCAGTCCGTGCAAGCGTTCACCTTGCCTGCTGGCGACAGTTGATGTGAACCCACCAGCGGCCAGCCCGTCGCGGCGTGGTTGAAGGTCGCAGTTGTCCACAACGTCGGACTGTGGCACGTCGAACAGTTCGCCGCCGCGAATGTCGCTCCCGCCGCCGAGTGCGTGGGGTTATTGGTTTGCTGCCAGGTCGTCAAATGGCACTGCGAGTTCCCGCAATCCGTCGGCTGAATGGCTAGTGACGAATAATTCCCCACGTGGCACTGGTCGCAGCCCGTTACCTTTCCGGCTGGCGCCATTTGGTGCGAACTCGTCAGCGGGAAGCCGGTGGTGGCGTGATTGAACGACGAATCCGTCCACACAATCGTGTCATGACACTGGGAACACAAAGACGTCGGGAAGCCCGCCGCAATGTGATTCGGCACGGCGCCGCCAAAAGTCGGCGTGCTATTCCAGGCCGTTTGGTGGCAGCCGTAGCAATCCGTGTTCGCCGCCGTGAACGTGTAATTGTTGCCGACGTGGCAGTCCGTGCAGAGATTCACCTTGCCTGCTGGCGACATCTGATGCGAACCCACCAGCGGCCAGCCGGTAGTGCTGTGATCGAAAACCGCCGTAGTCCAGGCGATGGTGTTGTGGCACGTCGAGCAGTTCGACGCCGCAAATGACGCCCCGCCACTCGAGTGCACCGGATTGTTTGTCCCGTTATACGTCGTCAAGTGGCACTGCGAATTCCCGCAGTCGGTCGGCTGAATGGCTAGTGACGAATAGTTCCCCACGTGGCACTGGTCGCAGCCCGTTACCTTTCCGGCCGGCGCCATTTGGTGCGAATTCGTCAGTGGAAAGCCGGTGTTGGCATGGTTGAACGACGAATCCGTCCACACAATCGTGTCATGGCACTGGGAGCACAAAGACGTCGGGAAACCCGCGGTAATGTGATTCGGCACGGCGCCGCCAAAGGTCGGCGTGCTGTTCCAGGCCGTTTGGTGGCAACCGTAGCAATCCGTGTTCGCCGCCGTGAACGTGTAATTGTTGCCGACGTGGCAGTCCGTGCAAGCGTTCACCTTGCCTGCTGGCGACATCTGATGCGAACCCACCAGCGGCCAGCCGGTAGTGCTGTGATCGAAAACCGCCGTAGTCCAGGTGATGGTGTTGTGGCACGTCGAGCAGTTCGTCGCCGCAAATGACGCTCCACCAGTCGAGTGCACCGGATTGTTTGTCCCGTTATACGTCGTCAAGTGGCACTGCGAGTTCCCGCAGTCGGTCGGCTGAATGGCCAGCGATGAATAGTTCCCCACGTGGCACTGGTCGCAGCCCGTCACCTTTCCGGCCGGCGCCATCTGGTGCGAATTTGTCAGTGGAAAGCCGGTGGTGGCATGGTTGAACGTCGTATCCGTCCACACAATCGTGTCATGGCACTGGGAGCACAAAGACGTCGGGAAGCCCGAGGTAATGTGGTTCGGCACGGCGCCACCAAACGTCGGCGTGCTATTCCAGGCCGTCTGGTGACAACCGTAGCAATCCGTGTTCGCCGCCGTGAACGTATAGTTGTCACTGACGTGGCAGTCCGTGCAGGCGTTCACCTTGCCTGCTGGCGACATCTGATGCGAACCCACCAGCGGCCAGCCGGTCGCGGCGTGGTTGAAGGTCGCAGTTGTCCACAACGTCGGACTGTGGCACGTCGAACAGTTCGCCGCCGCGAATGACGCTCCCGCCGCCGAATGCGTGGGGTTATTGGTTTGCTGCCAGGTCGTCAAATGGCACTGCGAATTCCCGCAATCCGTGGGAGCGATTTGCAGGTTGTAATTGTTGTTGACGTGGCAGTCCGTGCAAGCGTTCACCTTGCCGGCCGGCGCCATCTGGTGCGAACTCGTCAGCGGAAAGCCGGTGGTGCTGTGATCGAAAATCGCGCTCAGCCAGGAGACGGTATTGTGGCAAGTCGCGCAAGTCGCCACCGGAAAGGTATTCGGCGAAGCGCTGTGTTTGGGATTGCTAGTGTTCTGCCACGTCGTCAGATGGCACTGCGAGTTGCCGCAATCGGTCGGCGCAATCTGCAAGTTGTAGTTGTTGTTGATATGGCAGGACGCGCAAGGCACATTGGCGTGGCCGTTGGTCAGAAGAAAACCGGTAGTGCTATGGTCAAATTTTGCGCCCAACCAACTGTCGAAAGTGTGGCAGGTCTCGCAGGTCTGCGGAAACGAAGCCGATACGTGATTCGGATTCGTGGTCTTCTGAAAATCCGTCTGGTGGCAGGATATGCAAGCCGTCGAGAGTCCCAGGAATTGCCCCACCGCCGCTCCCTTGTGACAGTCTTCGCACTGCACCGCCGCGTGGGCGCCCAGCAGCGGAAAGCGGTTCTGGTGATCTTTCACTTGTTGCGTGGCAATGTTCCAGCCTTGCACCGTGTGGCACTCCGCGCAGTTCGTGCCCATCTTCCGCTGGTGAACGTCGGCGTGGCAATCTTCGCAATTCTTGCCGACATTCGTGAACACGGGCTTGGTGTGGCACTCCGCGCACGCCACTTTTTCGTGCATTCCCCGCAACGGATACTTCGTCTTATTGTGGTCGAATTCCGGCACGGCCCGAATCGGCCGCCAACCGGTAGCCGTATGACAGTTCTCGCAAGGAACCGCCAGCGGTCCGTGCGGACTTCGCGTCGTCTCGCGCTGATCGGGAAACGCACGAGAAACACCCGGCTCCCAGGCAAGCAAGAAGAGCAAGAGCCAGAATACGATTTGAATTTGCTTTCGCGTAACGGCCCCCTAACTCCCGGCTCCCTCGATCAGTCCCCGTTGGTCGAAGGGTGGTTTAGTAGTACCAAGAGTTCTGGAGCCAGGGTGCTCTTGTCAGCACCCTAAGGCAACTGTACTGATGGACAGATTTAGGTCAGAGACTACGGTCTAACGCTCATTGGATCAGACACTTCTAGCTGCTTACTTGTCAGAGGTTTACAGCGGAAAAGAGCGCTATTACAGCGGCCGAACATTTGGCCCGTGGCAGTCCGAGCACTTTGCAGGCGCTTTTTTGTAAACAACCACAGGTTTGCCTTCGGCGAGAACCGTCTGCTTGTGACACTTGTCACAAGCCACATTGGCGTGGCCACCTTGCAGGGGAAAATGCGTCTTGGTGTCGTGATTGAACGTAGAGGGCACCCAGCGCTGTGAATTGTGGCAATCGGCGCAAGGGGTCTTCCCGGCTTTCGCAAATTGACCCGCGTGCGCGTCCTTGTGACAGTCCTCACAGATCTGCGAGGTGCCTTTGAACTGGACTTGTTTCGAGCCGACAGGCGCCTTGTGGCAATCGCCGCACAGGGCTACGCGGTGCGCCCCAAGAAGTGGGAATTTGGTTTTCGAGTGGTCGAAGCCGTTGATATCGGCCCACGAGCGCACGTTGTGGCAAGCTTCGCACCCCAGAAGCGTGCCGTCGGCGCGCTTCGCGGCCATGCGATCCTTGAATTCTCCGTGATGCGGATCCTCGTGGCAGGCGGTGCAGCTCATGTCCTTCCAACGGAAGGGTAGGATCTTATCGGTTCTCCCAGCAGCCCCCACCTTGTGGCAATCAGCGCACGGAACAGCGGCATGCGCTCCCGCCAATGCAAAACGAGTTTTGCGATGCTGGGCGACGGTAAAAAGGGAGCGGTGAAAATCGCGGACCGTATGACAATCCTCGCATTTGTTGGAGTGCGGAGCGGCGGCGAATTGGCCGTCATGCGCGTCCTTGTGACAATCCGTGCAAAGCGCAAATTTCACCTTGTAAATCGTGTCCTTGCCGGCGGGTAGATGGCACTTATCGCATTCGACGGAGATGTGCTTGCCTTTCAGCGGATACTTCGAGGTGTCATGCTCCTTCACTCCGAACAATGAAGGTTTCCATCCCTCAACCGTATGACACTCGGCGCATTCCCCCTTCTTCGGACGCGCTTCGAATTGTCCTTTGTGGGGATCAGGTTTGTGACAGTCATTGCAGTGGTCGAATGGCAGAGGTTTCTTGAATTCACCCTTGAGATGACACTCCGCGCAACCGACCTGGGTATGCTTGCCGAGGAGTGGGTACTTGGTCTTCGAATGGTCAAACTCGAACTTGGGAAGAAGTTTTTTCCACCCGGCGGTGGTGTGACATTCCTCGCAGCGCTGTTTAAAGGAACCTTTGTGCGGATCGACATGGCAGTCGAGGCAGGCTTGAAATTTCATGTCCTTGTAGCGCGCTGGCCCGCCTGGCTCGTCAGGCTTATGGCACTTCTCGCAAGCCACTTGGAGGTGCTGGCCGGTGAGCGGGTAACGCGTCTTAGAATGATCAAACTGCTTTGCTGCTTTCCAATCCGTGAAATTGTGACATTGCAGGCAGTTGTTTCCGAGCTGGCCTTTGTGCACATCTTTGTGGCACAAGACGCAGTTTTGCGACAGTCCAAAAAAGGATTTCGAAAGATCCTTCATCTTGATGAGCGCGCGCTCATCGGCAACCATATAAGCGGGCATGTGACACTTCTCGCAGGCTATGCCGGCATGCTTACCTTCGAGCACGTACCCGGTGAGCTTATGGTCGAATTGTTTCTGCGACGGCTCCCAGTGAATCAGGCTGAAGTTTTCCCCGTTGTGATCCAGATGGCACCGTACGCAGTCTTTGCTATTAGGATTTGCCATCCCCAACCGTGCATGGTAGCCATGATTCAAGGCCAGCCGTTGCGCCACCTCTTTGTGACAATCAAGACATTTGAACGTGGGTGTGCTGGTTCCAAATTGGTGGCAACTCGTGCATTGCGTGGTTCCGCTTAGAGATTGATGGGCTTTCGCAAGCGGGCCCGGAGAGATTTGCGCGGATGCCAATGCCGCAAAGAGGAACGAAGCCCAAAAGAAAAAAAGGACACTCCGCACCACTGCCGATCGTCGCCTTTTACTGCTGCCATATCTGACAGCGAGTTCGCGGAAGACCAAGATGTTCTCCGTCTTAGTACTTCAAAGCAACAACTGGGGGCTCGGTCGTCTGAAAAAATATCACGTTTAGAAGGCGCAACGCTAGCGAAATGGAAGGTGTGCCTATTCTAAAACACTAAACCGGGCAGCCGCTCTTTTCTATTCCATGGAAAAGATGACAATGAAATCATCCGCCTCACTGCGCTTGCGGCGTTCCTTCAGACGAAACTGCGGCAAAATGAGTTTGCAGGGCGGAGACCATGGAGTTCTCAAAACTGCTGTTGGACTCCAGATCCCAGTAGGCCTTCTGAGCCGCAAACTGATCCGCACCTCGGCCGTAGCCCCGAAAACTCGCTCGAACAATCGTACGCGTGTAGCCATCCGGCAGGAGCGCCGTATTCACGTGGACCCGAACGGTCCCACTGGTCCATTCCACCCTCTTATTTCTTGCTTCTTCCGTGGTATCGCGCAAGAGTTCGTCTTTCTCCAGGTCCCGGGAAAATGTCCAGGAATCTTCGCTAATCTGGTCTCCGCCAATTTTCCATTGTTCGGCTCGTGCACGGGACTGCAGGTATTCTTGGATATCCAGCGTCGAAAAAGCCAGTTCAATGCAAGCTCCAGCTCCCTGAAAAGCCCCTTTCTTAGAACCCTTTTGCCTGTTTTTCTTCTTGTTTAAACTGGAATCGTTCCAAGAATCGGCGCACGGCCTAACGATGGGTTTAGCCATAGGGCTTTGCTGGGACGGAGGCGCTGATGACCACGTAAGTAGGCTGAGCAGAAGAAGAAACATGTTCTAGTCTAGCCTAGTCTACCGGAACAACGGCGTCACGGCAGTAATGCTTTTTCGACCAACCAGGACCTGCGTCTGCCATCATTTCTTTTTCCGCCCGGTGGACAGGAATGCGCGTAGCGGCGAGTGTTTCCCTAGATTTCCTCCTTCTAGGCAAGCTGTGTGATGACCGTCACATTCATCTGTGACAAGGGTCACGGTAGGTTTGCCTTGTCAAAAGTGACAATGGTCACCGTTCAATCCTAAGCGGCGAGTTCGGGAACGTGGTCCGGAATTCTTTAGACAAGATCTGGAGGGTAAAGGAATGAAGAGTCGCACGCTAAATAGCAGCATGTTGGGGAGTCTGGCGGTCTTCGTGGTCGTGGTTTGGGCGTTGCTGGCGTCGGCGCCCAAGAGTTCGGCAATTCCTGCGTTTTCAAGGAAATACCAGACTTCTTGCACCACTTGCCACAACAACTACCCCGAATTGAATGACTTTGGAGAAGCATTTAAGAAGAATGGCTTCAAGTTCCCGAAAGACGACGAAGTCTTTGTTAAGGAGCCTCCCGTACTTCTGGGTTCAAAGGCGCAGAAAGAGGCCTTCCCGGGCGCGGTCTATCCGGGCGAGATTCCCGGATTCCTGCCGGTGGCCTTCCGGTACGAGGGAAATTTCACCCTAAACAGGAAACAACCTGAGGGGTTTATCGCGCAAAACGGATTCACGCCGCGGACAGACCTTTTTGCTCCCAACACCTTCACCATTCTGGCTGTCGGGAGCTTCGGGCAAAACTTTTCGTTCTGGATCGATGATGACATCTCCGTTGGGGCGATCAATGCCAACGGCGGCATGGGTGATGGCTGGTTGAAATACAGTGATCTGGGACACGGTATTGGGCTGCCCAAGAATGCCCTCAATGTTCGCTTCGGACAATTTGAATTGGACCTGCCCTTCACACAGGCAAAGAGCATTTACCTCTCGCCCTATGACATCTATAGCGAAGGCGCGGTGGGGATAGGCGGTCCCTGTGTTACTGGCGCGACCGTATGCCAGACAGCCAATAATTCGACGATTTTTGGTTCACCGCAACGAGGTATCGAGTTCGGCGGCACGCCGAACAATGGCAATTTCGACTGGTCCGTGGCCATCACCAACGGCAGCAATACCGGAACAGCGACGCGGAGCTCGAAGGACGTTTATGTTCGACTCTCTCAGAAATTCAACCTGGAACGCGATCCGGAGAGCCGCAATGCCATTCAAGCGGCCGGGCCCACTGGCCCTCGGGACCACACCTCAGTCCGGGTAGGCTTCCTCTACTATTATGGCAAGAACCAGCAGAACCAGGACGGCGTCCTCTTCCCGGGCTTGGCTACTATTGAGGAACCATTCTACCGGGTGGGCGCCGACATCCGTTTCAAGTATCGTCAGCTCGAACTCTTCGGACTAGGCATGTTCGGCCATGACGACAACCACTTGGTCACTGCCGGAACACCACCGACCATCGCTGCGGCACCAGCGGTGAAATTCTCTGGCGGATTCGCGGGCGCCAATTACTGGTTTTATCCGTGGCTGATCGGAACGTTCCACTACGACGCCGTGAACTCTCATGCGGACTTCGTGAACAGTTCTTTGCCCTTGAACTACCACACCCGGAACCGCTTCAGCCCCGGCTTTCAGATCCTCGTGCGCGCCAACATCAAGGTGGTGGGCGAATATCAATATACGTATGGGCGTCCTTACACGGATCCCCTCACAGGCAATACCCTTTACTTTCGTCCGAACACGTTTCAGACCGGCATCGACTACGTCTTCTAGAAAGATTGGTCTTGGAAATAGGAGTCGCACGCAAATCAAATACGAGAGGAATGACATGAATCTATCGAGAATCGCAGCAAAAGCAGCCGTTGCAGTGAGTGTCACGCTAGTTTTGGCAGTGGCAGGCCGGGCCAACGACATCAAGGGCAAGGTCAGCGTACAGGGGATCAAGTCCGCGGAGAGCATCGCCGTGTACGTTGATGTGATCCCTGACAAGAAGTTCGATGCTCCGAAAGACCACGTGGTAATCGATCAGCGGAAGATGGCTTTCCTTCCGCATGTGGCGGTCGTCGAAGTGGGAACTACAGTGGATTTTCTGAATAGTGACCCTGTCGGCCATAACGTTTATTGGCCGTCGGTCAGCGGGAACAAAGCGCTAAAGGGAAATCTCGGCACTTGGCCGAAGGGCGAAAAGAAGCCCTTCCTGTTCAAGGATCTCGGCGTCGCTTCCCTGCTCTGCAACGTTCACCCGGAAATGTCCGGCTACGTCGTCGTCGTTCCTACGCCGTATTTTGCAGTGACGGACAAAGACGGCAACTTCGAAATCAAGAATGTGCCGGCCGGGAAATATACGCTGAAGACCTGGAGCGAAGACGGCAAGCCCACCACTCAAGCCGTGGACCTCAATGGCGAGACGGCAACCGTGGACCTGACGGTCAAAAAGTAAAGATTGGGGACCCCGGAGGGCCATTCCATTGAGCACGCGGACAAAACTAGTCGACCTTGGATGGCTGGAGTCCAACTTCCCCTGCATGCAGGCGTGCCCCGTCCACACCCAGGCCGGGCGGTACGTCGCTCTGATTGCCGAGGGGCGGTACGAGGAAGCGTACCGCTACGCCCGGGTTCCCAACCCTTTTGCCTCCATTTGCGGTCGCGTATGCGGGCATCCCTGCGAGCCGGCCTGCCGACGCGGCCAACTGGACTCGCCCATTTCCATTCGCGCGTTGAAGCGTTTTGTCACCGAACGTCATGGACCGGAATCGCGCAATCCCGTCGACGTTTTTCCCGAGCGGCCTCAGGTCACTCGCCCTGAAAAGATTGCCATCATTGGTTCCGGTCCTGCGGGCATGTCCGCTGCTCACGATTTGGCGCTGCTCGGCTATCCCGTAACCGTTTTTGAAGCCGCGGCCGTGCCTGGCGGGATGATGCATCTGGGCATTCCGGAATACCGGCTGCCGCGCGACGTTTTGCAAGCACAGATTCGAGAGATTCTCGACCTGGGGCCGGAACTTCGCCTCAACTCCCGGCTGGGCCGCGATTTTTCATTCGAAGACCTCCGCCACCAAGGCTACAAAGCCGTGCTGCTGGCGTTTGGACTGCATCGCAGCCGGGATCTCAATCTTCCCGGGCACGAACTCGACGGCGTCGTAAAGGGCATCGATTTTCTCTTGAACGTAAATCTTGGCTACCGCTTCTCCATCGGAAAGCAAGTGGTTGTCATCGGCGGCGGAAACGTGGCCATCGACGTAGCACGCTCGGCGATGCGCGAGCAGCAACAGAAGCTGATGACCGACATCGCGGGTGTGGTCCTACCGAATGAGTTGACCTCCAGCGAACAAGATGTCGCGATGAAAGAATTCATGGATGTTTCCCGCCAGGCGCTGCGGATGGGAGCTC
>Ga0307474_10003655_pt1 | contig 11085 bp, 11 predicted proteins | sample atmos_gasesECM1C_2_FD_203312 | JGI IMG/M metagenome (GOLD analysis project Ga0307474, IMG submission 203312) | Hardwood forest soil microbial communities from Morgan-Monroe State Forest, Indiana, United States - atmos_gasesECM1C_05 | ecosystem: Environmental > Terrestrial > Soil > Temperate...
GCCCTCGCACCGCTCAACCGCTGAGACGGCGGTACGAATATCTACGCCTTCAGTTCAGTGCCTTCAAAATATGCTTCAATTTCCTCCAGGGTTTTTCCCTTAGTCTCCGGCAAGAACCAAGTCGCCGTAATGAAATAAATCACGGTGCAGGCAGCAAAACCAAAGAACATCGTCGAGTATCCATACTTGCCCACCGTGGGTAGGAAAATCGCAGCAATCGTGGTGGACACCGCTTGGTTGAGCACGAGCGCGATGCTCATGCCGTTGGAGCGAATGCGCGTCGGCATCAGCTCCGATAGCGCCAACCACACGCATACACCAGGACCGATCGCGAAAAACGCCATGAATACAAACAGGGTGCTGGCCACCATCCAACCGGTGCGTGGCCGCGGGACTGGGCTGATCAGCGCGTTCTCAATCTTTAAGGGTGCTTTGCGTGCAGCGTCGAGGTTACCAAACGGATTGGAAAAGAATGCCACTACTTTGTTGGGAGGTACGCAATTCTCTCGTGTAATCTCGATCGGCTTTGCGGCGGTATCGTCGGAACGAGCCACCTGGCTTGCCGCACGGAAATCTCCGTACGAATAAATCACGACCAATGACGTCGGATGATTGGCATCTGGTTTCGCGCTTGCATGCTGAAGGGTAGCAGCCAACGATTCGTTGTAGACCAGTGTGAGAGTTTGGCCGACAGATGCCAGGGACTGCACCGCAGCCTTGGCGTCCACTCGCTGCCGCTCTGTCCCAAGGAAGAGCAACCCGCTGCAAATAAGGGACACAATAATCCCCGCTGTGCCTAAACCCAAAAGAAACTTGCGCCCCTTACGATCCACGAGAACGACGCCGCCGAAAGTCACGGTGAAGTTGATGATGGTGAATATGACGTAACCCCAGTGAGCCGCGACGTCGGAAAGTCCACTCTGCAAAAGAATGTTGGTGTTGTACGCGATGATCGAGTTAATGCCGGTCGCCTGATTGCAAGCGAGAATAATGCAAGCGAGCACAAAGGGGATTACATATTTACGCCGCAAAAGCGATTCTTTGGCCTTCGTGCCGCCGGAACTCTTGCTCTGTTCGGTGGCGATCACCTCGAGCATTTCCTTGAGTTCAAGATCTGCCTGCTCCGTTGTGCGCGAGCGAAGAAGTGCGGCATATGCGCTTTCTTTCTTCCCGCGACGCAACAGCCAGCGGGGCGATTCCGCGACCATGAAACTGCCGATGACGAATAAGATTCCCGGGGGCAGAGAGACCCAGAAAATGCCGCGCCAGGCCTTGTCCTTGAACGCGAGCAATTTGACTGCGTCGGCGAGTTTGGCCACCTGATCGACGCGAAAACTGAAGTAAACGCCGACCAGCGCCGCCGTCACAATGCCCAACGTCAGTAGCCATTGAAAAATCCCTGTTCCCTTACCGCGGTTCGCTGCCGTCAGACACTCGGCCAGGTAAAGTGGAACCACAACGCCGATCAACCCCGCGCTGATGCCCTGCAATAATCGCCCGGAGACCAGCGGCCCGTAACCGTGCGATAAGGCGATCATGGGGATGCTGATCACAAACATGATCCCGCTCACCGTCATCAGCGACCTGCGGCCCATCCAATCGGCCAGCAATCCGGCGAACAGGGTGGAAATCACGCTACCCAGCAATACTGCCGCGACCACGATGGAGAGTTGGCCGGCATTCAGACCCGATGTTGCCTCCAGATAAGGCAACGCGCCGGCGATGATGCCGACATCCACGCCGTAGAGCAGGCCACCCAGGCCGGCCACGATCAAGAGAAAGCGGTTATAGACGATCTTTTTGCCGTCGAGCAGGGAAGGAGTGCCGCTTACGGTCTCAGCCATAGAATTGTCTACCGAGTTGTTTGGCGCCTTGATTCGATTTCAGCACTGCGTTCCGCAAACAGGGCAAATCGCCTGCAACTATGAAACGCACCTGAATTGTAGCCTAGCGGGAGTAGCGCTCTGACGAAATAGCCCCATGCGCAGCAACAGTTCGGGATCAATCGACGGGCGACCTGCCTCGCTGTAGCTCTTAAGCGCTCGCGGACAAACTCAAAACTGGTGTGCTTCCCGATCGGCCGCAGCAGATGGTTCTCGGAAGTGTGCGGCAAAATCCCAGCTATAGCCGCTGCGGGAATGCCTCCCCTCGCATCTTAAAGACCCTAGCAGTTATGCCCCTAACTTCTGGGATGACAAGCAACCAGCAGCCGGAAGCTCGCCCCGCGTTATACTTTCCCTATATGTCTGAGGTTCCACGAATCAATCCGCAGAAGACTTTCTACCTCGAGACCTTCGGCTGCCAGATGAACGTTCACGACTCCGAAAAGGTGATCGGGACTCTCCTCCGGGAAGGCTATCGCCAGGTAGAGACGGTCGAGCAGGCCGACCTGGTTCTTTACAACACGTGCTCTATCCGCGACAAGGCGGAGCAGAAAGTATTCAACCGGCTCGCCGATTACAAGAAATATAGAAAGCAAGGCAAGACGTTTGGCGTGCTCGGCTGCGTCGCCCAGCAGGAAGGCGAAAAAATTTTCGAGCGCGCGCCCTACGTGTCGCTGGTGTGCGGCTCAGCGTCGTACCGCAACTTGCCAAGCATGCTGATTCAGTTGGAAAAAGGGCCGTTGGAAAACGCCACGCTCGTAGCAGGGAAGTCCGGCAGCCGAAAGCCGGAAACCGAAAGCCTGGTCCGCATCACCGGACTTGATGACCGCGAGACTGACGCCTGCTTCGAGACTGAGTTCACCGCCCGCAGCAATCCGCACCGCGGATACATCACCATCATCGAGGGCTGCGACAAGTTCTGTGCCTATTGCGTTGTGCCTTACACGCGCGGGAAGGAGCGCAGCCGCACTTCGGAGTCCGTTCTGGCGGAAGCGCGCCAAATGGCCGATCTCGGCTACACGGAAATTCAGTTGCTGGGCCAGAATGTGAACTCGTACAAAGATCCGGCAAGCGGTCTCGCCAAGAAGAAGTCCTTCGCCGAATTGCTGGCCGCGGTGGGAGAAATTCCCGGCATCCGGCGCGTGCGCTTCACGACGTCGCACCCGCGTGACTTTGGACGCGATATCGTCGACGCGATCGATGCTGTGCCCACGCTTTGCGACCACGTGCACCTGCCCGTGCAAAGCGGCTCCACACGCGTGCTCGACGCCATGCAGCGCCTTTACACGCGCGAGCAATACCTGGAGCGCATCGCCTGGATGAAGGCCGCGAAGCGCGAGATCAGCATTACCACCGACGTGATTGTGGGATTTCCCGGAGAGACAGAAGCGGATTTCGCTGAGACGCTCGACCTGCTGGAAGAAGTCGTCTACGACGCGGTCTTCGCATTCAAATATTCGCCGCGACCGAATACACCGTCGCTCCGGATGAACGATGCAATCCCTGACCAAGAAAAAGCGCACCGCCTGGAAATGCTGATGGCGAAGCAGCGCGAAATACAAACAGCACGCTACAAGAAATATATCGGAACAGACTGTGAAGTAATGGTTGAAGGTCGCAATGAAGCCCGCGACCAGTGCATCGGCCGCACCTCGCACAACAAAACTCTGAACTTCTCCACGCCGCAGTCGACGATTCCCAAGCTGGGAACCTACGTTCCGGTGCGCGTCACCGGCAGTTTTCCCAACAGCCTTCTAGGCGAAATGGTGGTATAAGAGGCAGAATCAGGAGATCCCCATGGAAGTAGAGATGACAATCCGCGGCCTGCTTATGGATCCGGTCTCGAATATGCCGATCGTGGTGTTGAAGGATGTGGGTGGGGATACGGTGTTGCCGATCTGGGTGGGGGTTTACGAGGCGAATGCGATTGCACTGGAGATGGAAAAGGTCAGCACGCCCCGGCCGATGACGCACGATTTGATCAAGAACGTGCTGACTGGGTTGGAGACGCAGGTGCATAAGGTCGTGGTCACAGAGCTGCGTGAGGACACGTTTTATGCGGTCATCTGGCTGGAACGCGGGGGCGAGGTAATCAGCATCGATTCGCGGCCCTCGGATGCGCTGGCGCTGGCGCTGCGGGTGGATTGTCCGATCTTCGTGGAAGATGTGGTGCTGAAGACTTCGAAGCTGGCGTCGAACGCGTCGGACCGCGTGACCAGCGACGAATTGCGGAAATATCTTGAAGGATTGAACGACGACGATATGGGAAAGTACAAGATGTGAAGTCGAGATCGAATGATTCGTAGCTACGGCGTGGAAACCATTAACGATCCGCGTCTGCATCGTCGCTTCCAGGCAGCAGAAACAAAGAACAAGCTAACTGGGCGCACCCAACTCCGAAGCGGCCTTTTCCGGCGCCTCCGGAGGTTGCCGGCAAAATCGCAAAGAGTCACTTCCAGAAAAAATCAAACAGTTGCTCGACGCTTGGCCACTAAATCGGCCGTTAGGGATCAACTCCATTCTCCGAGTTTACATAATACCTGTTATCGGACATTAACCATATGGGCGAGCTGCGGCCCTAAACCTCTAGACGTCAAAAGCGGCGGGCAGGAGTGCCCCACCCCACACATGGTCCTTCCCATCTAATCCTGCCAGGCCACATGCTCACGGGCTCGCGGTGTACTTCACCAGGCACCAGAGGGCGCGGACGCCATCTTTCCAGCTGATCTTTTTGCCTTCCTCGTAGGTTCGCCCCCAATAGCTGATTCCGACTTCGTAGACTCGCAGGCGGCGTTTGGCGATCTTGACCGTAATCTCGGGTTCGAAGCCAAAACGGTTCTCTTCGATGGGAATGGACTGGAGGATTTCGCGGCGGAAAACTTTGTAGCAGGTTTCCATGTCGGTCATATTCATGTTGGTGAGGGCGTTGGAAATCAGGGTCAGAATCTGATTGCCGATGGAGTGCCAGAAATAGAGGACGCGGTGCGGACCGGAACCGAGGAAGCGGGATCCGTACACTACGTCGGCTTTGCCCTCGATCAGGGGCACGAGCAGCGCGGGATAGTCGGAGGGATCGTATTCGAGGTCGGCGTCCTGGATGATGACAAAGTCTCCGGTAGACTCCTGGATGCCGCGACGGAGCGCAGCACCCTTGCCGATGTTTTTTGGCTGGACCAGGACTTTGATGTGCGGGTGGTGCGCTTTGAGTTCCGCTAAAACTTCATGGGAGCCGTCGGCTGATCCGTCATCGATGCAGATCAGTTCAATCTCGAGCGGCACGGCGAGGACACGTTCGACCACTTCCTTCAGGGTCGATTGCTCGTTGTAGACGGGCATAACCACGGAAAGTTTCATGATGGGGTAATCGACACAGTAAAGGGGTTGGTGGGAGCCGTCAAGACTGCGTGAAGTCAGAAATCAAAGTCAGAAGTCAACAAATTCAAGAACCGGCCGCAGAGATCGCCGAGACCCAGGAGAACGCGGAGCACAGGTCATAGGACTATTTTGGGGTGGAAGAGCGTGCCGGCTACGCGGTTAGCGATGGCGATTAGTTCCCTTTGGCCGCTGAAGACTTTGACTTGACGGGCGCGGGAGAGGTCTGGGAGATTGACGGTGCGTCCGTTACGGATGCGGGCAGCGGTGAGTTCGTCGGCGGTGACGGATGGAAGCTCGGGCAGCAGTTTGCGGGGATGGACAAATAAGTTCTCTAGCGCTTCAGGCGTCCCTCCGGGACTCCTCTCACGACCGGACCACAGGCGCTGGAGCGCTTCGGCTAGTTCTTCCAGAGTGAGGGCGTCCGCGAGGTTGAACTCGGCCACCGAGATGCGGCGGAGTGAATCCAAGTGCGCGCCGCAGGCCAGTTCCCTTCCCATTTCGTGAGCGACTGAGCGCATGTAGGTTCCGGAGGCCACGCGGGCGCGGAAACGGACGTGATCTTTTTCTACCCCGAGAATTACGAAATCTTTGATCTCCACCTGTACTGGTTTCAGGACGACTTCTTTCTGTTGGCGCGCCAGCTTGTAGGCTGGTACGCCGTGAATTTTTTTGGCGGAGAACGGGGGCGGAGTCTGCTCGATGACTCCGCGAAAGCGGGCGGCGGCGGACTCGACGTCTTCGTCTCGCAGGATGACTTCTTGAGGCGCGGCGGTGGGTTCGCCCTCGGCATCATAGGTATCGGTGGCGAAGCCGAATCGTATGGCACCTTCGTAAACTTTGTCGGAAGTGGTGTAGAACTGAGCCAGTCGAGTGAGCGTTCCCGCAACCAGAGGAAGGACGCCGGTGGCCATTGGGTCGAGCGTACCGAGATGGCCAACGGAGCGTTGCTGTAGAATGCGACGGACACGGTTGACCACGTCATGCGAGGTCAATCCAGCAGGTTTGTCGACGATGAGGACGCCGTTCATGGAGAGGATTTGGTAATTTGGTAATTGCTTAATTTGTAGACGAAAAGGCGATCGCTGGTTTTCAATTACAAAATTACTCAATTTCTCAATTACGCCAATCACTAACTTAGCAAATCTCCTCCTATGTTCCCGATCAAAGACGATCAACCACGATTCGGTACGCCGTATGTAAACTGGTTTCTGATCGTGCTTAATATTCTCATCTACTTGTTCCAAGCATCGCTGGATCCGCGGAGCGCTGAACTCTTTGCTCGCCAGTTTGGTGTGGTGCCGAGCCATCTATCGGCATTTCTGGCGGGGTCGCCGAAGTACACGCTGCCGGCGGTCGTGATTCCCTTCTTTACCTCGATGTTTCTGCACGCAGGCTGGATGCATGTGCTTGGTAACATGTGGTTTCTCTATATTTTCGGGGATAATGTTGAAGATTATCTTGGACATTTTAAATATCTTGTGTTCTACGTGTTGTGCGGGTTAATTGCCATGACGACGCAAGTCGCGATCTATCCGAACTCGACTCTGCCGACAGTGGGGGCGAGCGGAGCGATTGCGGGTGTTTTGGGGGCATATTTCATTTTGTATCCGCGCGCGCGGGTGCTGACTTGGTTCTTCGTGTTTGTCTTTTATATTCCGGCGTGGATCATGCTGGGATATTGGTTCGTGTTGCAGTTTATGGCGGGGGCAGTGACGTTGTCGGTAGCGCAGGCCGGCAAGGACGTGGGGGGGGTTGCGGTTTGGGCACACGTGGGCGGGTTTGTTGCGGGGTTGGTGATGATCAAGCTTTTTCCGGAGCGCAGCCGGAGAACGCCTTATGCGTATCGGTAGCAAAATACCCACTTCTCGCGCTAAGGTCGCGCGAGAAATGGGGGCACCCCAGATTCTCTGAGCTCAAATTACTTCGTTATTTCTTCGGGCGCGACTCGGGCGGAACGAGGCCAGAGAGGCGGTAGTAGACGACGAGTTGGCCATAGTGTTCACCGCCGTGTTCGACGAAGCCGTAGGCGAAGTCGGAGACACGCGTCTGCTGGTGAGAGAAGGGATCGACCATCAGTTCGGACATTCCTTTATCGCCTTTGGCTTTGATGGCGGCCGCGCCGTCGCCAAAAGATTTCTTAACGAAGCCAACAACGTCAGCCTTGGTCTTGTACTGGTCGCGCTTGGGGTCTTCTTCAGCGGGAGGCTTTTGTCCCATAGCGAGGTTGGTGAAGAAATAGTTAGAGCCGGCGACGTGGAGAAGTTGTTCGGCGAAGCTTCGCTGAGCGGGCGTGGGCTTGAAGTCGTACTTCTCTTCGGGAAAGTCTTCGGCCATGGTGATGAGCTTTTTGCCGGTATAGTTCCAGGCCTCGAGCACGGCTTGGGACGCACTGGGCGCGGGTTTCACGGCGGCATCTTTTTTTGCGGCGTCTTGAGCATGCGCGGGAATTGCGAGGGTTGCAGCGGCGAGAATAGCTGCGGCCACGAATGGTGCTTTGAGCATTGTGAGTTCCTCCACAGGATGAGTAGCGGCGAGCATTGTACTTGGACTGGGCGGGTGAAGAAAGGCGAGCGGCAGCGCTGAAGATCTCGGCATGGATTCAAAGCGACCTCAGCGGCTAAAGCCGTTCCCGTCCCAAACCTTTATCGGCACGACTGAAGCCGTGCCTTCCGGTTTTGGTCGCCTCGGTTGGCCTTCCCGAATTCGCGGCCTGGAAAACTACACACCGTTGGGGCGCTGGCGGATCAGGGAGAGGAATTCGGAGCGCGTCTCTTCTTCGTTGCGGAAGCAGCCTAGCATCGAGGAAGTGACGGCGGCGGAATGCTGCTTTTCGACGCCCCGCATCATCATGCAGAGATGGCGGGCTTCGATGACTACGCCGACACCCTGCGGTTCGATTACTTTTTGGATGGTCTCGGCGATCTGTGTGGTGAGACGCTCCTGAATTTGCAGGCGTCGGGAAAATAGTTCTATCAGGCGCGGGATTTTGCTGAGGCCGATGACGCGGCCGTTGGGAATGTAGGCCACGTGCACTTTGCCGAAAAACGGAAGCAGGTGATGCTCGCAAAGGCTGAACATTTCGACGTCTTTGACAATGACCATTTCGTCGTAGCTGACGGTGAAGAGTGCGCCTTTGAGCAGGGCCTCCGGATCTTCATGGTAGCCCTTGGTGAGAAACTTCATGGCCTTGTGGACTCGTTCGGGCGTTGCGGCGAGGCCTTCACGCTGGGGATCTTCGCCGAGGCGGATGAGCACTTCGTGGACGAGATCTTCGAATCGGGCGCTGGTGATCGTTGGTGCTTCTTTCGCTTGTTCGAGCGGAGTGGATTTCATAAGAGTTGGCCGGTTTCCTTCTGTCGCAAACTTTTTGCGCGCATCGCGTATGTCCTTCGCCACAACAACCCCACGATGACGGTGAAGTCAATGCCGGGGTTCGTTCCCTCCCGCGTACTCAAAGGAGTTCATCATAGTTTCTTCTAATCTCACTCTTTCCAGATGCGCCTGGTGGAAGCCGCGCTGCAATATTTCGAAGATCTCGACCGACAGATTTTCCGTAGTGGGCACAAGTTTGGTGAATTCTTGCAGTGTATTCAAATTCGCCAAGTGGAAGCGGGAAAGCACTTCTGTTTCGACGAATCCGTCGAGATTGACGAGATTGCAGACCATACCGGTGGCCTCGTCGACTTGGCCGCTGACCGTGACTTCGAGGGCGTAGTTGTGGCCGTGTCCGTGAGGGTTATTGCACTTGCCGTAGGTAACGCGGTTTTCGTCGGCAGACATCTCGGGGCTATGCAAGCGGTGCGAGGCGGAGAAGCGGTAACGGCGGGTGAGGTGGGCTTTCATGACGGCAATTGTTGATTCTTGATTTTCGATTGTTGATTCAACTCCTAAAGGTTTCGGCAATATGTTTGCGCCAATTGTGTGTATTCAGCAATCAACAATCAATGAATCAAAAATGCATTTTTATTCTTCTCCGTAGAAATCGACGAAGAGATCTGGAGTTTCGTAGACGCGGACGCGATGCAAGCGAGCTTTCTGGAGTTTTGTTTCCAGGCGCTGCCAGACGGCGATCGCGAGATTTTCTGTGGTCGGAATGCGGCTGAAAAATTCCGGAACCTCTTTGTTGAGAAAGCGGTGATCCATCGCGTCGAGCACTTCGCGATGCATGACCTCTTTGAGTTGCTTGAGATCGACGACGAAGCCGGAGCGCGGATCGACTTCGCCCTTCACGGTGACTTCAAGAGTGTAGTTGTGGCCGTGGCCGTTGGGGTTATTGCATTTGCCGAAGATGCGGCGGTTTTCTTCGGGAGTGAAGTCGGGATTGTGGTAGTAGTGCGAGGCGGCGAATTCGGCTTTGCGAGTTAAATAAACCATAGAAATCAGTTTTAGTGGCCAGCTGCCAGTAACGCGCCTTTGTCGGAATAGGAGCGGCCTTTCCAAGGGACGCGGCCGTTCGCGTGGGCTCGCTTCGAGCGTAGCAACAAGTAGGCGAACATGGGCATCCCGAACAGCGCGCCGAGGATTTCCTTGGCCAGGGTGAAGTTGGCTCGCATCAGTCGTGTCACGAGATATACGAATGTAGCCACGGAGACGATGCTCCAATACCAGCGATGAGTCGCGTACGCGAGGACGAAACCGAGCCACGGGATTACCCAGAGCGCCAGCATTTTTGCCGCGAGCCAGACTGGCCTGGGGAACAACAACGCCAAGTTTTTTGTCCATCCATCCCGGAGTTGGCGGTAGTTGCGGTACATGCGGGTGCGAACGGCGTCGGGGGCATAGCGGAAACGAATCTTCCGGCCAGAGCTCTTCACGGCGCGAGCGAGCGCCACGTCTTCGAGAATGTCTCCTGCAACCGCAGCATGACCGCCAATCACATCATAGGTCTCGCGGCGCACCAAGATGAACTGCCCGTTCGCGGCGGCAATCGGCGAGGCGGGATCGCTGACCATCGAAGGAGAATATTGGCGCGCCAGTTCGGCAAACACTACGGGCAAGGTGGCCATCTCCCAGAAGGTGACGGCGATTTGTTCGGGAGAATAGGAGAGCAACTCGGCATTGTTGTCCTGGGCTTCCGCCAGAGCGCGGGCGAGCGATCCGGCGAAATGGACGGTGTCGGCGTCGGTGAACAGGAGCCATTGGCCGCGGGCGTGACCTGCGCCGGTCGTAACGGCGTTGTTCTTGCCCGTCCAACCTTGGGAAAGCGGGCCGGCTTCGATCACGATAATTTCGGGAAACGATGACGCGATTTCCCGGGTGCGATCGGTGGAGTGGTCGTCGACGACGATAATTTCGAATGCGACGCCAGTTTGCGCGACCATCGACTTGAGGCAATCGCCGAGGCAGGCTTCCTCGTTGCGTGCGGGGATAATCACCGACACTGTGGGACGCTGCGCTTGTGCTTCCATGACGGACATGATTCGGCGTCGAATCTATTATTATAGCTGTGTGTCCCGCATAGCTCAGTTCCCTTCTCTAATTGCCTGTCTCCTGCTGATTGCGCTTTCCGGTTGCTACAGCGGATCGCGGCCGCCGCGTATTGGGTCGAATGCTCCGGATTTCACCGTGCAGGATTCGGATCGCACGGTTGCGCTGAACCAGTTTCGCGGGCAGATTGTCGTGCTGAATTTCTGGGCGACATGGTGTCCGCCGTGCGTTGAGGAAATGCCATCGTTGGTGCAAATGCAGCGCCGCATGAAGGCGAAAGGCGTGACGGTGGTGGCTGTGAGCATCGATGTGGACGAGAATGCGTATCGACAGTTTTTGAAGCAACACGGCGTAGATCTGTTGACCGTGCGCGATCCGGAACAAAAGACTCCGGCACTTT
>Ga0307474_10003657_pt1 | contig 11082 bp, 9 predicted proteins | sample atmos_gasesECM1C_2_FD_203312 | JGI IMG/M metagenome (GOLD analysis project Ga0307474, IMG submission 203312) | Hardwood forest soil microbial communities from Morgan-Monroe State Forest, Indiana, United States - atmos_gasesECM1C_05 | ecosystem: Environmental > Terrestrial > Soil > Temperate...
TCGGCGTATGTGCCGAACCAGGCGGCGTGCATCGCGGCCAGCTTGTCCGAGGTCGTTGCGGGCCGGCGGCTGGCGGCCTCGGCGCCGGTGAGCATCCGCTGGGCCAGGTTCTGGGCCAGCGCCTGGAAGACCTCGTCCTTGCTGGCGAAGCTCAGGTAGATGGTGCCCTTGCCGATCTGGGCCTCGCGGGCGATGTCGTCCATCGAGGTGCGGCGGAAACCGTACTGGCCGAACACCCGCAGCGCCGCGTCCAGGATCATCGCGCGCCGGGCCTCGGAGTCCCCGCGCGGCGGGGTCATGCCGGGACCGCCAGCCACCTGGCCGGCTGGACGGCGATCTCGGAGATGCTCAGCCCGATGGGCTGGGTAATCGCGAACAGCACCGCGCGGGCCACGTCATCGGCACTGGCCAGAACCTGGCCGCCGGCGGCCGCGGCGCGGTCCAGCGCTTCGGTGGGGAACAGCCCTCCCGACGGCGGCCCGATGTCCTCGCCGAGCGAGGCGGCCAGGCCGCGCAGCAGGTCCGGCTGATGGCGGGCGAGGTTGGTCGCCGTCCGGCCGGGGATCACGGTGACCACGCGGATCGTGTCGCTTTCCAGTTCCTGCCGCAGCGAGGCGCTGATCGCGTTGACGGCCATCTTGGTGGCCCCGTAGAAGCCCGGTGCCACCAGGCGGGTGGCGCTGGAGGAGACGTTGACGATGTGCCCCTCGGCGCCGCAGGCCCGCATGGCGCGGACCGCCGCCCGCGACCCGACGGCCAGCGCGAGCACGTTGACCTCGAGCATCTCCCGCCATGCCTCGGGGTCGCCGTCGGCGAGCGGGCCGCCGAACGACACCCCGGCGTTGTTCACCATCACATCCAGCCGCCCCGTGCCGGTCATCGCCCGGTCGACCAGGCCCTGGACCGCGTCGGGATCGCGCAGTTCGGCCGTCACCGCGGTGGCCGCACCGCCGGCCCCGGCCACCGCCTCCACCGTCCCCGCGAGCGCTTCTGCCCGGCGCCCGGCCGCGAACACGTGCGCCCCGGCCTCGCCCAGGCGCAGCGCGACCGCCCGCCCGATCCCGCTGGACGCCCCGGTGACCACGGCGGTCTTCCCGGTGAACACGCCCATGCCCGCACCTCCAGAAATGACCAGCTGACTTATTGACTCAAATGACCAACCTAGTCAGATAGCCGGATGCCGCGCAAGCACCAGCTGATGGTTCTTCCCGCAGCGTCGACCGTGGCTAGCTGCCGCTCAGGTCGGAGCGGCGGATGCGGATCGTGGTGACCGCGATCAGGAGAATGACCATGGCGATCCCGGCGCCGACCAGAAAGGCACGGTCGAAGCCGACCGCCAGCGCGTGCTGATAGGCCACCGTCCCGGCCGCGGCGGCGTGGGCCCGGGCGCTGTCGGCGACCACCGTCCAGGCCACGGTGCCCAGCACGGCCAGACCGATGGAACCGCCTATCTGGCGGCCAGCGTTGAGCAGGCTGGCGGCAGCCCCGGAGTCCGCCTCGGGGACACCGGAGAGGGCGACCAGCGTCAGCGGGACGATCAGCAGGCCGAACGCGGCCCCGATCACCATGCCGGGGCCGAGCATTCCGCCCGCGTACGTGCCGTGCTCGGTTACCCGGGACAGCCAGTACAGGGCACCGGTGGTGGCGGCGCCGCCGACCAGCAGCATCGGACGCGCGCCGACCCGCTGCACGAGCGCGCTTGCGGCGGCCGATCCGGCCAGCATCGTGCCCGCCACCGGCAGGAACACCACGCCTGTCTTGAGCGCGGAGTACCCCCACACCTCCTGCACGAACAAGCTGACGAAGAAGAACACGCCGAAGATGGCGGTCCCAACCGCCAGCATGATGAGGTTCGCCCCGACCCGGTCCCGGCTGCGCAGCAGCCGCACCGGCAGCAGCGCGTGGCGGCTGCGCGCCTCGATGACCGCGAACGCGCCGAGCAGGACCGCGCCGGCCGTCAGCGAGGCCACCACCTTGGTGTCGCCCCAGTGCGACACTCCGTTCTGGCTGGTAGCCGCGTTGGTCAGGCCATAGACGAGGGCGGTCACCCCCGCGGTAGCGGTGATGGCGCCCGGAAGGTCGAACCGGCCTGCGCTGCGGCGGCCTACGGCGGGCAGCACGGCCGGGGCGGCGAGCGCGGCAGCGATGCCGATCGGCACGTTGACGAACATCACCCACCGCCACGTGGCGTACGTGACGAGCAGGCCGCCGGCGATCAGCCCGACCACGGTGCCGGCCGCGCTCATCGAGGCGTACGCGCCCATTGCCCGGCTACGGGGCGGGCCTTCAGGGAATGTCGTCGCGATCAGCGCCAGTGCGGCGGGCGCGACGATCGCCCCGCCAGCGCCCTGAACGGCCCGGGCCGTCAGCAGCCATGCCGCAGAGGTGGCGAGCCCGCCGGCGAGGGACGCTGCCGAGAACAGCAGCAGGCCGATAACGAACATCCGGCGCCGGCCGAGCAGGTCACCGGCACGGCCGCCGAGCAGCAGCAGCCCGCCGAGGGTCAGAGTGTAGGCGTTGACCACCCACTCCAGGCCGCTGCCGGAGAATCGCAGTGCCGTCTGAATGTGCGGCAGCGCGACGGTGACGATGGTGGAGTCCAGCACGATCATCAGCTGGGCGGTCGCGATGACCAGCAGCGCCGCGCCAAGGCGGCGGCCATTGTTCCGGGCGCCGATCTCACCGGTTGCAGACAGTGTCGTTGCCATGCCACCGATGCTTCCGGCCGGACGACCCGCCGTCGTCGTGCGCAGGAAGTGACTTCTGCCTGGTCAGCCGGGATGCCGCCGGGCCCGGGACTACCGCGCGGGGAGTAGCCGGCAATAGCGACTCCGAGCGGATGCGCTCGCGGCCAGGCTGCGTACGCTCGGATTATGCGCACGGATCAGGGTCGGCGAAGGTTCTACGCGGCCGGATGGATCATCTCCGCGGGCGTTATGGTCGTCACGTTCCGCATGTGGCAGCTGCACGTCCGCGAGGCGGAGCAGCGCGCCGAAGAGGCGGAGCGGACCAGGGACCAGGCCGCGCAGCGCCGGGCAATGGAGGAACGGCTGCGCATCGCCCGTGAGTTGCATGACTCCCTGACGCACAGCATCTCGGTGATCCAGGTGCAGGCCGGCGTGGCGGTGCATCTGGCGCGCAAGCGCGGCGAGGACGTGTCGCCGTCGCTCCTGGCGATCCAGGAGGCGGGCGCGGACGCGGTGCGAGAACTGCGCGGGACGCTCGGCGTGCTGCGCAGCGAGGAGGACGGCGACGGCAGCGGCCTCAGCCAGCTGGAGGGCCTGGTGGCCCGGGCGCGGGCGGCCGGACTCCCGGTGACGGTGACGGTGACCGGCGCCGAGCGGCCGCTCCCGGCCGAAGTGGACCAGGCCGCCTACCGGATCGTGCAGGAAGCGCTCACCAACGTCAGCCGGCATGCCGGATGGGCCGGCGGCGGCGATCAGGTGAGTGCGTCGGTTCACTTGCACTACATGCCGGAAATCCTCTCGGTCCAGATCATCGACGACGGCCAGGGCACCAGCACCAGCGCGAGCACCAGCACCCGGCCGTCCGGTCCCGGGCTGGGCCTGGTTGGCATGCGGGAACGGGTGTCCGCGCTGGGCGGCCGGCTCCAGGCCGGACCGCAGGACGGCGGGGGCTTCCACGTACGCGCCGACCTCCCGGCCCGGGCATCGTCTTGATCAGGGTTCTGCTGGCCGACGACCAGGCGCTGATTCGCAGCGGCATCCGGTCGCTGCTCGACGCCGAGGACGGCATCGAGGTGGTCGGCGAGGCCGCCGACGGGCAGCAGGCGGTGGCGATGGCCGCCCAGCACCGCCCGGACATCGCGCTCATGGACATTCAGATGCCGGTGCTTGACGGCCTCGAGGCCACCCGGCAGATCGTCGCGGACGAGCGGCTGGACAGCGTCCGCGTCGTGATCCTCAGCAACTTCGGGCTCGACGAGTACATCTTCCGCGCCCTGCGGGCCGGTGCGGCCGGATTCCTGCTGAAGGACACCCAGCCCGCCGATCTGGTCCAGGCACTGCACGTGGTCATGGGCGGGGATGCGCTGCTCTCCCCGGCCATTACCCGCCGCCTGATCAGCGAGTTCGTGGCCCGGCCGCCGGACGCGCTCGCCGCGGCCGGGATGGAAACCCTCACCAACCGGGAACGCGAGGTGGTGGCTCTGGTCGCGCACGGCCTGTCCAACGACGAGATCGCCGACGCCATGGTGCTCAGCCCGGCCACCGCCAAGACCCACGTCAGCCGCGCGATGATCAAGCTCGGCGCCCGCGACCGGGCCCAGCTCGTCGTGTTCGCCTACCAGACCGGCCTGGTCACACCGCGCGCCGCCGGGCGGGACCCAGGCCGTTAAGCTCGCTGGCCCGCGGCGGGCCCGCCCCGCCCGGCCGGTGCCGGGCGGGGCAGCCGGGATCGCTAGCCGGCCGGCGGCGCTTGCTGTATTGGCCGCACGCCCAGGTAGATCACGCTGGTGGCGCACGCTTTCAGCGGGAACGGCACGATCTTCGATGCGGTCTGGCCCGGCGGGTAGATCCGCAGCCCACCCGCCATCACCGGGTCGCACGGCCGCGGCCCGCTGTTGCCGATGACGACGTTGCTGTACTGCAGCACCGCGTATGCCGTGGCGCCCCTGGCCAACGTGACCTGCCGCGCGGCCGGCGGATCCCAGGCGGCCGGGCGGCCGACCCGATGGCCGCTGAGGCTGACCGCAGACACCCCCGGATGGCCGTCCAGCGTGCACGCATGACCGGACAGGTTGGTGAACATCAGGGTGTAGAAGACGCTGCCCGCTGCGCCGTTGCCCTGGGTATTCATCCAGATCACCAGGCCGGACGTCTGGCAATGCGGGGCGGCGGCCGTCACTGCGGCGGCCGGCGACGCCGCCGCGGCCAGCGCGGCGGCCGGCGCCAGCGCGGCGGCGCATGCTATGGCGGCTAAGCCCGCGACGCGGCGCGGGGAGCGAACGGGAATGTGCATGGTATCCCCCTTTTTTCTATGTGGTGCAGGACCGATGCAGTGGTTATGACTGGTCAGGCCCGCCGGCGGTTACCACCGTGGGGACCCCTTCCCACCGCGCTTGCCTGCCCGGGCCATCTGGGCGTGCGCCGCGCTCAGGGAGTTGAATGGTGGGGCCGTTTGGCCGTGATGTCGTCCACCACCATGGAGGTGCCGTGCCCGCTGCCGGGAGTTCGCCTGATCACGTGGCCTCGCCCACCGCCGCGCGTGGCTGGGAGAGCCCGCCCTCCGCCGAGCTGCATCTCCACGTGGAAGGCACGCTGGAGCCCGCGGCCGTCATCGCCATGGCGGCGCGCAACGGGGTGTCCATTCCGGTGACCGATCCTGACGAACTGCTCGCCCGGTACGCCTTCTGCGATCTGCAGTCCTTCCTCGACCTGCACTACGCCAACCTGTCGGTGCTGCGGACCGCGCAGGACTTCTTCGAGCTCGCGACCGCCTATCTCGATCAGGCCCGCCGGTGCAACGTCCGGCGGGCCGAGATCTTCTTCGACCCACAGACCCATGTCTCGAACGGGGTCGCGCTGGAGGCGGTCATGGAGGGCCTGACCGCCGCCATCCGGGACGGCGGGCGCTCCCACGGGGTCTCCGCCGACCTGATCATGTGCTTCCTGCGGGACCGGGGTGCCGAGGCCGCGGACGAGATGCTGAGCGCGATCTTGCCGTTCCGCGGGGACATCATCGGCATCGGCCTGGACTCGACGGAGATCGGCTATCCGCCGGAGTTGTTCGCGCAGGTCTACGCCCGCGCGGCCGCCGAAGATCTGCACCTGGTGGCGCACGCCGGCGAGGAGGGCGGGCCCGAGACCGTCGCGGCCGCGGTCGACGTCCTGCATGTGCAGCGGGTGGATCACGGCATCCGGGCCATGGAGGATCCCGCGCTGGTGAAGCGGCTTCGGGCCGAGCGCGTGGCGCTGACCGTATGCCCGCTCTCCAACGTGAGCCTGCGGGCGGTCGACACGCTCGCCGATCACCCCCTTCCCGCGATGCTGGACGAAGGGCTCCTGGTCACCGTCAACAGCGACGACCCGCCCTACTTCGGCGGGTACCTGGACGCCAACTACGCGGCGATCCGCGAGCACTGCGGTATCACGCCCGGCCAGCTCGAAACCCTGGCCCTGAACTCGTTCGACGCCGCGTTCATCGACGACGCCCGCCGTAGCGCCTGGAAACAGGAGGTACGCGAAGCCTTCGCCGCACGAGCAGGCGGTGCCTGACCCTCAGGTGCGGCCTTTGACGATCGCGGCGATCAGCTCCTTGCTGCAGCCGATGGCAGCAGCGAGGGCGCTGTAGGACCACCGGCCCGGATCGTCTTCCCGGGCCCGGCGGATGAGCGCGTCTCGCTGCTGCCGGTGACGCTCGGCGAGCGCGAGCGCCTCGGCCGCGCGGCGGTGATGCTCGCGGGCCTGCTGGATAGTCGGATCAGATGGCACGGCCCGAGAAGGTGTTCAGCAGACTTGGCAGGGCCGAGTCGAACCCGGCGATGTCGAGCATGCCCGGATCGGCGGGATCAGCGATGGTGAAGTCCGTCGCCGTCAAGCCGACAACGACGAGGCGCGCATCGATGCCCGACCAATCGCGGTATGCGCGCAGCGCCTGGTGCGGGTGGACGCCTCCGGCCCAGGTCTCGTTGTCCGTGTAGACGACGAACGTGTCGACCTTCACCTTGTTCGCCGTCGCCCACAGCATGGGCAGGGCGCAGTCGGTTCCGCTGAAGGGCAAGCCCGAGATGGTCTTCAGCACATCGTCGAGACGCTGCCGCGGCGAGATCGGCAGCGATGCGATCCCGTCGACACGGGTGCCGGGCCGCCGCAGTCCGGAGCGGGCCGCGGCGCTCGACGCCGTGAAGCCAACCGTCGAGGTCTTCGGTTCCGTCGCGGCCGTCACCAGAGCCAGCGCCGCGGACACCTCGCGGGCCGTGACCGGCAGGCCGGACACCGGCGCCGTCATCGAGCCCGAGACATCGAGCGCCAGCAAGGTGCGCATGTTGGCGGGCGGCACGGAACCAAAGGCCACGTAAAACGCGGCATCAAGCGCGTCGACCACGCGGCCGACGGGTTCCCACGACGTCTGGCCGCGCGCCGACGCACCGGATGCGTAGGTGCGCGCGGCCACCAGGATGCTGACCGGGTGCACCCGTGACTTCAGCAGCCGGTCCCCGTCGGTGAGCTGGCGGACCACCACGTCGAGCGTGTCGGACATCGGCTCGAGCAAACCGAGCCGTGTCAGTCGCGGGAGCTGACGCATCAGCGCCGTCTGGGGCACGCCGTTGCCGATCAACTTCGACCACACATCCGCCTCGGCCAAGGCCGCGTCCGGCAGCATCTCCCACGACAGCGAGGGATACCGATCCAGGATCGCCACCCACTCGCGTGCCGTGGCCGCGGACTGCGCCTGCCGGAATCCCTCGATCAGCGCCGGGCCCTCGTCGCTGCGACCGCAGATCCAGTCAAACAGTTGCTTGCGGTCGGCCTCGTCCGTTGCCGGGTGCGCGAGGCGGAGAAGGTCGCGGTGCGACCAGCCCTCCCGCTGCCGGTACTTCAACGCCTGGTAGGCGACCGCATCGACGGGCTTCGACAGGTACCAATCGGCCACGGCCCGGCGCAGACCACGCCCCCAGCCCCGGAACAGCTCGACGTAGCCGGCAAACAGAAATAGGTGCGTGCCGGTCCTGGCCACCGTGGGCAATGCCGCCAGAGCAGCCTGACGACCTTCAGCGTCGCCCAGCGCCGCGGCGGCCGCAAGCGAGAAGAGGGCCGCGTTGTTGCGCGGGGCCCGGCCCGACGTCGAGACGGACACGGCCTCGTCGACCAACTCGCCCGGCCGGTCCCGCGCCCACGACAGCGCGACCTCGGCGTTTGCCTTGGTCAGTTCCCGCTCGGTGGCGTAGTACGTGCCGCCATCGGTTCCCAGCACCAGGAAACGACGGAGCCTCTCCAGCGGTGCGACGGTGAACGTGTATCCGCCCGCGCTGTTGCGCACCTGACGCGGATCAGCAGGCTGCGACTGCGGTGTGTTCCGCAGGTCAATCGCGTTCAGCGCGTCAGGCACGGTTCCCTCCTCGGCTGGCGCAGTGGGCCGCGCGGGCGTGTCTATGACCGCCGGAAGGCGCTCTGCCCCTGAGCTACGTCAGTCGAGACTGACGGCAGGACTCGAACCTGCGGCATCCCCATTAAGAGTGGTAACCGACTGTCTCCGGCCCGCGCGGCCGACGAAACTTGATGCTGGCGGACGTGGTTATGACGCCGGATCTCTCGGCCACCGGTGGCCCGGTGCCGCGAGGGCAGGTTCGAATCTGCCTGAGCCATTGATAACCGACAATCTTCGGCCCGCCTGCAGGTAACAGTGTAAGGCGTTACACCCCGGCTTTGCCACCATATTTCCGGACTGAGCCGGGGCGGCCCCTGGTGATGCGGTTGCGCGCGGGGATGGCCGGGCCGACAATGAGGCCAATGCCTAGGTCCAATCAGCGCACTTTTGGCCTGCCATCACCGGTCGAGCTGCGTGACGTCCTGGATGGATGGCGGCGCGGTACCGGGTCGCTGCACCAGCGGCTGGCCGGCGCGCTGGCCGGCGCGGCGGAACGCGGGGAGCTGCTGCCCGGCACCAGGCTCCCGCCGGAGCGCGACCTCGCCGTGCACCTCGGCGTGGCGAGGACGACCGTCTCGGCGGCCTACAAGCAACTCGAGCTGCGGGGCCTGGTCGCCCGGCGGCAGGGCCGGGGCACGCACGTGTCCGGCGCCGAGGGCGCGCAGGCCGGCGGGCGGGCCGCGGAGCTGGCCACGTCGCTGCAGCGCAACGTGCTGTTCCGCCGGCTCGGCGAGGAACAGGCGGACGCGGTCGACCTGCTCGGCAGCTGCGAGGCTCCGGGCCAGGCCGTCCGGGAGGTCCTGGCCTCGGCCGGGGCCGCAGTCGACGTCGGGGAACTGGCCGACGGGCACGGCTACCTGCCGCTCGGCTACCTGCCGCTGCGCCGCGCGGTGGCGGCCCGCCTGACCGCGCAAGGGCTGGTGACCAGCGAGGAAGAGATCCTGATCACGGCCGGAGCCCAGCAGGCGCTTAGCCTGCTGGCCAGCTACTACGTCACCCCGGGCGGCGTTGTCGTGGTCGAGGACCCGACGTTTCCTGGGGCGATCGACGCGTTCAGGACCGCGGGCGCCAGGATCCTGACCGTGCCGGTGGGTCCGGCCGGCGCCGACGCCGGACTGCTCGCCGCGACGATTTCGCAGAGCCAGGTGCGGGCGGTCTACCTCATGCCGACGTTCCACAATCCGACCGGCTGCGTCGTGCCGGTCCAGGTCAGGCGCGAGCTCGCCCGGCTGTGCCGGGTCACCGGGATCCCGTTCATCGAGGACAACACCCTGGCCGAGCTGGCGCTGGGAAAAGAGCCGCCGCTCCCGCTCGCGGCCTACGCGCGCGACGCGCCGATCGCCTCGGTCGGGTCGCTGAGCAAGGTGTTCTGGGCCGGGCTGCGCGTGGGCTGGATTCGCGCGCCCCGGCCGGTGATCGCGCAGCTCGGCCGGCTCAAGGCCGTCACTGACCTGGGCACGTCGCTGGTCAGCCAGGCCATCGCGGTGAACCTGTTCGCCGACGGCGACCGCATCTGGGATCTGCGTCGCCGCGAGCTCGCCGAGCGGCTGACGCTGCTGCAAGACCTGCTCGGCCGGCACCTGCCCGGCTGGACCTGGCGGCCGCCGGACGGCGGCCTGTGCGTCTGGGCCAGGCTGCCGGACGGCAGCTCAACCGAGCTGGCCCAGATCGCGGGCCGGCATGGCGTCCTGATCGCTCCCGGCCCGGTCATGTCCCCCACAGGTCGCTGCGACGAATACGTCCGGCTCCCGTTCGACCATCGGCCGGCAACGATCGAGCAGGGCATCAGCCGCCTCAGCCGCGCCTGGCAGGCCTATCGGGGCGCGCTCGACGCGCACGGCCCGCGACGGATCGACGTGATCGTTTAACGACGGACCGCCCAGGCCAATCCCAAGTTGATTGGCCTGCGCGAGGCAGGCGAAAGTGCGATCGTGAGCAGTGAGCGCTTCGTCATCCGCCCGGCCACGGCCGACGACATCAAGGAGATGAGCGGTGTCCTGGAGCGTGCCGGGCTCAGCTCGTCCCGGCCGCAGATCCTCGAGTTCAATCTGGCCAGTTCGGTCACCCGGATGTTTGTGGGATGCCGGGACGGCCGGGTGGCCGGGGTCGCCGGCTGCGCCCGCTTCGGACGTACCGGCTGGCTCGGCAATGTCGCGGTCGACGATGACGTCCGCGGCCAGGGGCTCGGCCGGGCGATAAGCCTGACGGCCGTGAACCACCTGCACCGGGCCGGCGCGGAAACGGTGCTGCTCACCGCCACGAAACTCGGCAGGCCGATCTATGAACGGCTGGGATTCACCGACGAGGGCATCTCGTACGGCATCTGGGAGCAGCGGCGGCCGCTCATCCTGGGCGGCGACCGCTCGGCGACGGTCCGGCCCGGCACGCTCGATGAGGCCGTGGCGCAGGACGGCGAGGCCACCGGCGAGGACCGGCGCAGCTATCTGGCGCCCTTTGCCGGCCGGGCCTCGGTGCCCGCCGGGCCCGGGCAGGCCGGGTACTGGGTGGCGCTGCCATGGGGCGGCGGCCCGATCATCGCGGCGGACGCCGCATCCGCCCGGCCGCTGATCGTCGAGATGATCCGGACCAGCCCGGGTTCGCGGCTCGCGTTCCCTGAACTGAACGCGCACGGCGCCGCCATCGCGGTATCACTCGGATTCCAGCTGGCCGGGCGCGTCCGCCGGATGCGGCTCGGCCCAGCCGTCCCTGGCTACCGGCCAGGAGCGATCTACAACGTCTTCAGCCTCGCGACTGGCTAGCGATACGCAGCCAGTCCTTCCCGCACAGCAGCTCACGAGCCAGTGGAGGTTCCCATGGCAGTCCCATACTCCGAGCGGGCCGTTGACGCGCCGGCCGCCGAGCCTGCCGCGGCCGGGCAGACCGGTACCAGCCGGGTGAAGCGGGGCATGGCTGACATGCTCAAGGGCGGGGTGATCATGGATGTGGTCACCGCGGATCAGGCCCGGATCGCGG
>Ga0307474_10003659_pt1 | contig 11080 bp, 8 predicted proteins | sample atmos_gasesECM1C_2_FD_203312 | JGI IMG/M metagenome (GOLD analysis project Ga0307474, IMG submission 203312) | Hardwood forest soil microbial communities from Morgan-Monroe State Forest, Indiana, United States - atmos_gasesECM1C_05 | ecosystem: Environmental > Terrestrial > Soil > Temperate...
CCGCCACCGACATCTTCGAGCCCGGTTCCTCCATCAAGCCGTTCTTCGTCGCCGCCGGTCTCGCCTCCGGCAAATACGACGACCACAGCATCATCGACACCTCGCCGGGGTTCTTCAAAGTCGGAGTGAAGATCTTCGAGGACGAGCACAACTACGGTGCGATCGACATCGCGACGGTGCTCGCCAAGAGCTCGAACGTCGGCATGGCGCATCTCGCGCTCGGGCTGCCGCCGCGCGAGATCTGGAGCACGCTCACGGCGCTCGGCTTCGGCGAGGTCACCACCAGCGGCTACCCGGGCGAGTCGGCCGGGCTCCTGCCCCCCTATTCGCAGTGGCGCCCCATCGGCATCGTCACGATGTCCCACGGTTACGGGCTGTCCGTGACACCGCTGCAGCTGGCGCACGCGTACGCCACTATCGGCGGGCTCGGCACCGAGCGACCGGTATCGTTCCTGCGCGTCGAGGCACCACCGCTCGGCGAGCACGCGCTCACGATGCCGGTGTGCCGCGAGCTGCTCGGCATGCTCGAGTCAGTGGTGGCGGCGGAGGGGACCGGCAAGCTCGCCGCCATTCCCGGCTACCGGGTATCGGGGAAGACTGGAACGGCCTGGAAGGCCACCGCCGGCGGCTATTCCACCGATCGCTACATGGCGGTATTCGGCGGTGTCGCGCCGGCGACCGCCCCCAGGCTCGCCGCAGTGGTGGTGATCGATGAGCCGAGTGCCGGGCAGCACATGGGTGGGCAGGTAGCGGCTCCGGTGTTCTCGCGCGTGGTGGGCGGAGCGCTCCGGCTGCTCGCGGTTGCGCCCGATCAGCCGGTCAAGACCCCGGAGGAGCTGCCGGCGACCCCGGTCGCCGGCTCGGTACGCACGGCGGCGCTGCCATGAGCGCCGCCCCGCGCCTGCTCGCCGAGGTCGTCGCTCCCTGGATCGCCGCGCCCGCCGGGCTCGAGGTGAGCGATGTGACGCTCGACAGCCGGGCTGCGACCCCCGGAGCGCTGTTCCTCGCATGTGGCGGCCGCACGCATCATGGGCTCGCCTTCGCTCCAGAGGCAGTGGCGCGCGGCGCGCGCGCCGTGCTCTACGAGCCGCAGGGCTCACCGGCCGATGTGCAGCTCGGCGCCGGGACTTTCATCGCGGCGCTTCCCGGACTCGCGGCGCACGTCGGGCTCATTGCCGATCGCTTCTTCGGCAGCCCGTCGCAGCAGCTCACGATCGCCGGCATCACCGGAACCAACGGCAAAACAACCTGTGCGTGGCTGCTCGCTCAGGCGCTGCAGCGCTGCCAGCGGCCGGCGGCGTACATGGGCACGCTCGGGGTCGGCATGCCACCCCAGCTCGCGGCCAGTGCGCACACGACCGCCGATGCTGTCACCGTGCATCGCCAGCTCGCGCAGTTGCGCGCCGAGGGCGCCGAGTGCGTCGGCATGGAGGTATCCAGTCACGCGCTCGATCAGCAGCGCGTCAACGGTGTGCGCTTCCGCAGCGCGGTTTTCACCAACCTGACGCGCGACCATCTCGATTATCACGGCACCATGGAGGCCTACGGCGCGGCCAAGGCACGTCTCTTCGCCTTTCCGAACCTCGCCGAGCGCATCGTCAACGTCGACGACCCCTTCGGCGCCGAGCTGGCGCGCACGGCCGCACGCGCGCCGTCAGCCGCGGGCGCGGCGGCTCGGGCCAGCGCGCGTCTCATCGTGACCACGCGCAACGCGGCGGCGGTGCCTGCCGGCGCGCAGTTCGTCCGTGCCACGCGGGTGCGGGTGGAGAGCGAAGGTCTCAGTGTCGAGGTCGATTCGAGCTTCGGCAGCGCGGAGCTCGCGCTGCGCCTGGTCGGCGAGTTCAACGTCGACAACGCGCTCACGGTCCTCGCGGTGTTGCTCGCCTGGGAGGTGCCGTTGCAGCAGGCGGCGCAGGCGCTCTCCCGGGCCCGGGCCGCGAGCGGACGCATGGAGATGTTCGGTGGCCGCAGCAGAAGTCCCCTCGCGATCGTCGATTACGCGCACACCCCCGATGCGCTCGCGAACGCGCTGCGCGCGGCGCGCCTGCACTGCCGCGGACAACTGCGGGTGGTGTTCGGCTGCGGCGGCGACCGCGATCCGGGCAAGCGCCCGCTCATGGGTGCGGTCGCGGCCGGGTTGGCCGACGACATCATTCTCACGGACGACAATCCGCGCAGCGAGGACCCGCGGCGCATCGTGGCGGAGATTCTCGGGGGAATCCCTGCCGGCGCGCCGCTCACCATCGAGCACGATCGCGCGCTCGCCATCCGCGTCGCGCTCGAGCGCTCCGCTCCGGACGACGTGGTGCTGATCGCTGGCAAGGGCCACGAGGGCTACCAGATCCGCGGCGGCGAGCGGCGCCCGTTCCGCGATCAGGCGGTGGTCGGCGAAGAGCTCGCGAGGCGCCTGGCGTGAGGCGTCCGGCATGAAACGCACGCTCGGCGAGTTCGCGCGTCTCTGCGGCGGCCGCCTCATCGGCACTGACAGCGCCTATACCGACGTCGTCAGCGACACCCGCGCGCTCACGGCGAGCCAGTTGTTCGTTGCGCTGCGCGGACCGCACTTCAACGGCAACGACTTCCTCGCCAGCGCGCTCGCGCTCAGGGCCGCCGGGGCCGTGGTCGACGCCGCGCAGCCGGTAGCGCTGCCGCAGATCGTGGTGCGCGACACGCAGGCGGCGCTCGAGCGCGCGGCGCGCGCCTGGCGCGCCGATTTCGCCGGACCGCTGGTAGGCGTCGCCGGCAGCAACGGCAAGACCACCGCAAAGGAAATGACCGCGGCGATACTCGGCGAGGCCGGCGACTGCCTCGCCACCCGCGGCAATCTCAACAATCACATCGGCGTGCCCCTCACGTTGCTGCGACTCGAGCCGACTCACCGCTTCGCGGTGGTGGAGATGGGCGCCAATCATGCCGGCGAGGTCGCGGCGCTGGTGAGCCTGGCGAATCCCTCGGTGGGAATGATCACCAACGCCGGCGCCGAGCATCTCGAGGGCTTCGGCAGTCTCGAGGGTGTTGCGCGGGCGGAAGGGGAAATGGTTGCAGGCCTTGCGGCCACCGCAACCGCGGTCATCAACGCGGACGATGCTTTCGCACAGCTGTGGCGCGATCTCACTCGCGCGCAGGTCGTCACTTTCGGCGTGCGTGCGAGCGCCGACTTCAGCGCGAGTGAGGTGCGCGCGGCGGTTGGTGCCGACGGGTTTCGCACGCACTTCCGGCTGCAGGCGCCCCAGGGCAGCGTCCGTATCGAGCTCGCCCTCGGCGGCGAGCACAACGTCGTCAACGCGCTCGCTGCGGCCGCCGCGTCGGTGAGCGCCGGCGCGACGCTCGAGCAAGTGGCTTCCGGCCTTGCGCGCGTGCGCGCAGTGAGCGGTCGGCTGCAGTTTCGCCAGGCGAAGAGCGGTGCGTGGCTCATCGACGACTCCTACAACGCCAACCCGAGCTCGGTGCGCGCCGCGATCGAGGTGCTCAGCTCGCTCGCCGGGCGCAGATGGCTCGTCCTCGGCGACATGGCCGAGCTCGGCGAGCACGCGGCGCAGGCACACGCCGAGATCGGCGAGTTCGCCCGCGAGCGCGGTGTCGAGAGGCTATACGCCACGGGTGCGCTCATGGCGCGCGCGGCCGAGAGCTTCGGCGCGGGTGCGCAGTGGTATCCGGACGTCGGCGCTCTGAGCGCCGCTCTGACCCAGGCGCTCGGCGCTGCCGGCGCCGAGGTGCGCCTCCTCGTGAAGGGCTCACGCTTCAACCGGCTCGAGCGGGTCGTGGCGACGCTGAGCGCCGACGGCGTCGCGGTGACAGGCAGGCACTGATGCTCTACTGGGTCACCCAACAGTTCACCGGCCACGTCACGGGCCTGCACGTCTTCGCCTACCTGACGTTCCGCGCCATCCTCGCCACTGCCTCCGCGCTTGGCTTGTCGCTGGTCATCGGCCCGCCGTTGATCGCCCATCTGGTGCGCGGCCAGATCGGACAGGTGGTGCGCGACGACGGCCCGCCGACGCATCTGCTCAAAGCGGGGACGCCCACCATGGGTGGCACCCTGATCCTGGTGACGACGCTCGTCAGCACGCTGCTGTGGGCGGAGCTTTCCAACAGGCTGGTGTGGACCGTGCTCGGTGTCACGTTCGCCTTCGGGCTGATCGGCTTCTACGACGACTACCTCAAATTGATGGTGAAAAACTCCAAGGGGCTGGTGCCGCGCTGGAAATACTTCTGGCAGTCGGTCGCCGGACTCGCCACGGCCGCGACGCTCTACTACACCGCAGCCGAGCCGGCGGAGACCACGCTGTTCCTCCCGTTCGTGAAGTCCTTCCACACCCCGCTCACGGCTTTCGGCTTCATGGTGATCGCCTATCTGATGATCGTCGGCATGAGCAACGCGGTGAACCTCACCGACGGGCTCGACGGACTCGCGATCATGCCGGCGGCGCTGGTGGCCTCGGCGCTCGGCATCTTCGCCTACGCGAGCGGAAATTCAGTGTATGCGCACTACCTGCAGATCCCGGAAATCCGCGGCGCCGGCGAGCTGCTGATTTTCTGCTCCGCGCTCGCCGGGGCGGGGCTCGGGTTTCTGTGGTTCAACTCCTACCCCGCGCAGGTCTTCATGGGAGACGTCGGCGCGCTGGCGATCGGCGCCGCCATCGGTGTGCTGGCGGTCATCGTGCGTCAGGAGCTGGTGGTGCTGGTCATGGGCGGGGTGTTCGTGCTCGAGACCGCTTCGGTCATCCTGCAGGTCGCCTCTTTCAAGCTCACGGGCCGGCGCATCTTCAGGATGGCGCCCATCCATCACCACTTCGAGCTCAAGGGTTGGGCGGAGCCGAAGGTCATCGTGCGCTTCTGGATCATCTCGTTGCTGCTGGTGCTCGCAGGCCTTGCGACCTTGAAATTGCGATGAGCCCCGCCCCTCAATCTACGGCGCCGTACGCCGTGATCGCAGGTCTCGGCAGCACGGGACTCTCGTGTGCACGCTACCTGCATGCCCACGGCTGGCGGCTCGCGGTCACCGACACGCGCCTCTCGCCTCCGCAGTTGCAGGCTCTGACGGCACTCGACCCGGCGATCCCGGTGCGCCTCGGCGGGCTCGACCCGACGCTGCTGGCTGAGGCCGTCTGCGTGATCGCCTCGCCCGGATTGCCGCTGACCTTGCCCTTCTTTGCCGAGGCGCGCCGGCGCGGACTCGAGGTAGTGGGCGACATCGAGCTCTTTGCGCGCGCGGCCACTGCGCCGGTTGTCGGTATCACGGGCACCAATGGCAAGAGCACGGTCACGACGCTCGTCGCACGCATGGCGCAGCGCGCCGGCGTGCGCGTACAGGTGGGTGGCAATCTCGGCGAGCCGGCGCTCGCGCTGCTCGGCCGCGGTGCCGAGCTCTATGTGCTCGAGCTCTCGAGCTACCAGCTCGAGACGACGACGCGCCTCGCCTGCCGCGCGGCCACGGTGCTCAACGTCACTCCCGATCACCTCGACCGCTACGTCTCGCTCGCGAGCTACGCGGCGGCCAAGGCGCGCATCTACGCTCGCTGCGACACCGCGGTCATCAATCTCGACGATCCGCTGGTCTCAGCGATGCCGCGCGCTGCGCCCCGCACGCTCTCGTTCTCGCTGCGCGCGAGCATTGGTGCGGATTACGCGCTCGCCAGCGACAAGGGCGAGTGGTGGCTGACGCGCAGCGGCAGCCCGCTCCTGCCCGTCAGCGCACTCAAGCTGCGGGGGGTGCACAACGCCGCCAACGCGCTCGCCGCGCTCGCGCTCGGCGAGGCGCTCGCTCTGCCGCAGCCGGCGATGCTCACCGAGCTCGAGACCTTCGCCGGCCTGCCGCACCGTTCGCAATGGGTTGCCGACGTCGATGGCGTGAGCTACGTCGATGACTCCAAGGGCACCAATGTCGGCGCAACGCTGGCAGCCGTAGCCGGTATGTCCGGGCCGTTGGTGATGATCGCCGGGGGCGAGGGCAAGAATCAGGACTTCACGCCGCTCGCTCGCGCCTTTCGCGGCAAGGTGCGCCACACGGTGCTGATCGGCCGCGATGCGGCGCGGCTCGAGGCGGCCCTCGCCGGCGTCTGCACGCTCGAGACCTGCGCGAGTCTGCCCGAGGCGGTTCGTGCGGCTGCTCGCGCCGCGCGGCCCGGAGACACGGTGCTGCTCTCGCCGGCCTGTGCGAGTCTCGACATGTTCCGCGACTATGCGCACCGCGGCGAGGTATTCGCCGAGGCGGTCGAGGAGCTCGCCGCATGACGGGCACCGCCTCCTCCGCGCTCATGGGATTCGCGCGTGGCTCCAATCGCAGCGGCGCGGTGTATCTCGACACCGTGAGCCTCGCACTCGCTCTCGGCATCGTGCTGCTCGGGCTCGTGATGGTGACCTCCGCCTCGGTGTCGGTCGCCAGCCAGGAGGCCGGGACGCCGTTCTTCTATCTCGGCCGCCAGCTGCTGCTCACGCTGATCGGGGCAGGCTGCGCGCTGCTGATGTTCTCGATCCGTACCGAGCTGCTGGAGCGCGCTTCGGTGGCATTGCTCGTGGTGGCGATCGTGCTGCTGGTCCTCGTGCTGATACCCGGTGTGGGTCACGCCGTGAACGGCAGCCGGCGCTGGCTGCGCATCAGCGGTGCCGGCTTCCAGGTCTCGGAGCTCGCACGCATGCTGCTGCTCATCTACATCGCCAGCTACGCCGTGCGCCGCGAGGAGGAGCTGCGCCGCAGTTTCGCGGGACTCCTCAAACCGCTCGGACTTCTGGTGGCCGCGGGGGCGCTGCTGCTGGCAGAGCCCGATCTCGGTGCCGCCACCGTGCTCTTCGTCACCGGCTTCGGGGTGCTGTTCCTCGCAGGTGCCCGTTTGCGCTACGTCATCGCGATGACAGTCGTCGCCGCGGCGGGCTTCTCGCTGCTCGCCGTGAGCTCGAGCTACCGCATGCGGCGTCTCACGGCGTTTCTCGATCCGTGGGCGGATCCTTTCAACAGCGGCTTCCAGCTCACCCAGTCGCTGATCGCCATCGGGCGCGGGCAATGGTTCGGGGTGGGGCTCGGCGACTCGGTGCAGAAACTGTTCTATCTGCCCGAGGCGCACACCGACTTCCTGTTCGCGGTGCTCGCGGAGGAGCTGGGTCTCCTCGGCGTCGTGGTGACGCTGGCACTCTTCGTGGCGCTCGTCTGGCGCAGCTTCCACATCGCGCGTCTCGCTGCGAGTGTCGGACTCAAGTTCCCGGCCTACCTCGCGTCGGGCTTCGGGATGTGGGTCGGCATCCAGGCGTTCATCAATATCGGCGTCAACATGGGAGTGCTGCCGACCAAGGGTCTGACGCTGCCCTTCATGAGCTACGGTCGTTCGAGCATGATCGTGGCGCTGGCGTGGCTCGGTCTGCTGCTGCGCGTCTATCACGAAGCGAGCGCGAAGCAGCGCGGCTCGGCCACCGTGCGCAGCGCCGCATGAGCCGCCCGATCCTCATCATGGCGGGCGGTACCGGCGGACACGTTTTTCCCGCACTCGCGCTCGCACGGCTGCTGCGCGAGCGCTCCCTCGAGGTCGTGTGGCTCGGCACTGCGCGCGGCCTCGAGTCGCGCGTCATTCCGGCCGAGGGAATACCGCTCGAGCACCTCTCGGTCGGCGGGCTGCGCGGCAAGGGCCTCGCCACCTGGCTCGCAGCGCCGTTCCGTCTCGCGCTGGCGTTATCGCAGGCGCTCAAGATCATGTGGCGATACCAGCCGATGGTGGTGGTCGGGCTCGGCGGCTTCGTCACGGGTCCGGGCGGTCTCGCGGCCTGGCTCACGCGCCATCCGCTGGTCATCCACGAGCAGAACGCAGTCGCCGGCTTCACCAACCGCTGCCTCGCGCACCTGGCGCGTCAGGTGCTCGAAGCCTTTCCCGGCAGCTTTGGCCGCACGGTGCACGCGCGCCTCATCGGCAACCCGGTGCGTGCCGACATCAGCGCGCTGCCGCCGCCCAACGAGCGGTTCGCCGGGCGCACCGGTCCGGTGCGCATTCTCGTCATCGGCGGCAGCCAGGGAGCTGCACGTCTCAATGCCGTGGTGCCTTTCGCGCTCAAGCGCCTCTCGGGCTGGCTCGCCTTCGACGTGCGACACCAGGCGGGCGAGCGCTGGATCGACGCCGGACGTGCGAGCTACGCCCAAGCCGGCGTACGCGCGGACGTGCGCCCCTTCATCGAGGACATGAGTGAGGCTTATGGCTGGGCCGACCTGGTCATCTGCCGCGCCGGTGCTCTGACCATCTCCGAGCTGGCCGCAGTCGGCGTCGGCGCAATCCTCGTGCCGTTCCCCGGTGCCGTCGACGACCACCAGGCCCGCAACGCGCAATACCTGGTCCGCGAGAGCGCTGCGGTGCTGATCCTCGACCGCGAGCTGACCGAAGAACGGCTCGCCTCCGAGCTCCAGCGTCTGTGCGCCGGCCGCAGCCGGCTCCTCGCGATGGCCGAGCGCGCACGCGCTCTGGCGCGGCCGCACGCGACCGAGGAGCTCGCGGCTTCCTGCCTCGAGCTGGCACGGAGCGCGGCGTGAGCGGCGAACGGCAGGGCGACCGCATGCGCCGCATCAACGTCATTCATTTCGTTGGCGTGGGCGGCAGCGGCATGAGCGGCATCGCCGCCGTGCTGCTCAATCTCGGCTACAAGGTGCAGGGCTCGGATCAGCGTGAGAGCCCGGTGACCGAGTGGTTGCGGGCCCTGGGAGCGCGCGTCGCCATCGGTCATGCCGCCGCCAACATCGCCGGCGCCGATGTCGTCGTGGTCTCGGGCGCCGTGCCGCGCGATAACGCGGAGATCGCCGCCGCGCTCGCCCAGCGCATCCCGGTGGTGGCGCGCGCGGAGATGCTCGCCGAGCTGATGCGCTTCCGCTACTCGATCGCGGTGGCCGGCACGCACGGCAAGACGACCACGACCAGCCTCATCGCCAGCATTCTTTCCGAGGGAGGCGAGGATCCGACCTACGTGATCGGCGGGCGCCTCAAGAGCGCGGCGAGCAACGCGCGTCTCGGTGCGGGGCGCTACCTGGTCGCCGAGGCCGATGAGAGCGACGCCTCCTTCACCCATCTGCAGCCGGTGATCGCGATTGTCACCAACATCGACAACGATCATCTCAACACCCACGGCGGGGACTTCGGGCTCCTCAAGCAGAGTTTCCTCGACTTCCTGCACAACCTGCCGTTCTACGGGCTCGCGGTGCTGTGCTCCGACGACCCGCACGTGGGCAGCATCGTTCAGGAAGTGGGCCGGCCGATCCGCTCCTACGGCCTCGACGCCGGCGCCGACGTGCGCGGCGTGCGCATCCGACCGGCAGGACTGCAGACCTGTTTCGAGGTCACGCGCGCGGGCGGCGCGCCGCTTACCGTGACACTCAACCTTCCCGGATCGCACAACGTTCGCAACGCGCTCGCCGCCATCGCAGTCGCGAGCGAGCTCGGCATCGAGGACGCCGCCATCCAGCGGGCTCTCGCAAGCTTCCAGGGTGTCGACCGGCGATTGCAGTACATCGGCGATGCGCTCACCGCGCGTGGCGCCGTGACCATCGTCGACGACTACGGCCATCACCCGACCGAGGTCGCTGCGACGCTCGAGGCAGTCCGTCAGGCGTATCCCGGGCGGCGGATGGTGTTGGCATTCCAGCCGCATCGTTACACGCGCACGCACATGCTCATGGATGATTTCGCGCGCGCGCTTTCGGCCGCCGACGTCCTGTGCGTCACCGAGGTGTATGCGGCCGGTGAGTCGCCCATCCACGGCGCCGACGGACGCGCCCTGTGCCGCGCGGTCCGCAGCCGGGGTGTGCGCGAGCCGATCTTCATCGAGAAGGTCGAGGAGCTGGCCACGTCGCTGAAGGATGTGATCCAGGGTGGTGACGTGGTGGTCGCAATGGGCGCGGGCAACATCAGCACCGTCGCCCACTCGTTGCCGCAGGCGCTTGCGAGTCTTCTGCCGCCCGGGAGAGCCGCATGAGCGCCGCACTCTCGGGTGACTTCTCGGTGCGCGTGCGGCGCAACGAGCCGCTGAGCCGCCACACGTCCTGGCACGTCGGGGGTCCCGCGGAGCTGTTCTTCACCCCGCACAACGTGGCTGATCTCGCGGCGTTCCTGCGCTCGGTGCCGGCCGAGACGCCCATTCACTGGATCGGGCTCGGCAGCAACCTGCTGGTGCGTGATGGCGGCCTGCGGGGTGTCGTGATCAGCACGCACGGCACGCTCGACGGTCTCGAGCGGCGCAGCGAGAAAGAGGTCTACGCGCAGGCCGGCCTCGTATGTGCACGCCTTGCGCGGGCATGCATTCAGTGGGGCCTCGGGCCGGCGGAGTTTTTTGCGGGCATACCCGGCACCGTCGGCGGCGCGCTGGCCATGAACGCCGGCGCCTTCGGCGGGGAAACCTGGCAGCACGTTCGCACAGTCGAGACCATCGACCGCACCGGCCGTATCCATACGCGCGCGGCTGCCGAATACCACGTGAGCTACCGCCGGGTGGTCGCACCGCTCCCGGATGAGTGGTTTATTGCGGCGACGCTCGCCTTCGAGCGCCGCCCGGGTGCGCACGCCGGCGAGGTGCAGACGCTGCTCGCGCGGCGCAAGGAGTCACAACCGATCGGCGAATGGAGCTGCGGCTCGGTGTTCACCAATCCACCGGGCGATCACGCTGCGCGGCTGATCGAAACTGCGGGGCTCAAGGGTTTTCGCCTGGGCGATGCCTCGGTCTCGCAGAAACATGCCAACTTCATCATCAACCATGGCCAGGCAAGCGCTGCCGATCTCGAGCAGCTGATCGGTCACGTGCGCGCCGAGGTGCAGCGCGTGCACGGCGTGGCGCTCGATCCCGAAGTGCGCATCGTGGGAGTGCCGTAGGCCATGCGTCTCAGCTACCAGCCGTTGGGACTCGAGCGCGTGACCGACCCGCGTCAGTTCGGTCGGGTCGCCGTGGTGTTCGGCGGCGACTCGAGCGAGCGCGAGATCTCGCTCATCTCGGGGCAGGCCGTGCTCGCGGCGTTGAAGGAGCGCGGAGTCGACGCCCACCCCTTCGATCCCAGGGACCTGCCGCTCGCGGAGCTCCTGGCACGGCGTTTCGAGCGCGTGTGGATTGCGCTCCATGGGCCGGG
>Ga0307474_10003660_pt1 | contig 11080 bp, 6 predicted proteins | sample atmos_gasesECM1C_2_FD_203312 | JGI IMG/M metagenome (GOLD analysis project Ga0307474, IMG submission 203312) | Hardwood forest soil microbial communities from Morgan-Monroe State Forest, Indiana, United States - atmos_gasesECM1C_05 | ecosystem: Environmental > Terrestrial > Soil > Temperate...
ACAGGCCCGCCAGGCCCGAGGGTGCAGGTCAGCCTGGGGATCGCGGTGTCGAGCACGAGCGTGGCAGCGTGAGTGAAGGTTCCGTCATTGTGACGACCTTTGAACGTCCTGGGATTGGCCAAAGACGAATCGGCCGTGAGGAACGTTTCATTGTTCCAAGTGGTTGCCGAGTCGGTGAAGGTGAGTGTGCTGCCGGTCTCGACGTCGAGGCCCGTCGTGAAGGTTGCGCTTGGCGCCAGGGTCGAATTGTTGACGTTGCCCAGTGTCCAATTCGTCAGCAGTTGCGGCATGGCCGACCTCCTTTCTCGGGGGACCGGTGCGGTCCCGCGGTTCGTTCTCTCGCTGACTGTCGCCAAGGCGGCTGCTATCTCACCCCCGACCTCGGCCACCCGACCTCGGTCCGCACCCGGGCAGCAGTTCGCTCGGCGCCGCTCGGCGCTCGCCAGGGGCCCGTCGGCTCCCTTAGCGCCAGTCGCCCTGGTGCACGAAGCCGGCCCAGAAGTGAGGGTCGCGGTAACGGGGGTCGCGGCGTACCGCCCGCTGGGCGGCGCGGAGGGCGGCGGCCGGGGTCGATCCTTGCAGCCACATGCCACGATAGAGACGCCTCATGATCTCCGCGGTCGCCCGGTCCTCGACGCGCCAGAGGCTCCCCACCACCCGCGGCGCGCCGGCGGCTTCGAAGCCGCGCGTCAGGCCCATGAGCCCCTCGCCGCGCAGCTCCCTGCCGAGCGCGGTCTGGCATCCGGAAAGGACCACCAGGTCCGCCGCGAGGTCCAGGTCGTAGAGGTCGGGCAGGCGGAGGATCCCGCCGCGGGGCCTGCCGCCGGCGTCGACCTGAGAGAGCACCAGGCCCGAGAGCTCGGGGTTGCGGGTGTCGGCCAGCGCATGGGTCGCGAAGTGAACGATCCGGTATCGGCGCAGCTCGCCCGACAGCACTGCCTCCCGGTTGGCCGCGAAGTCGAGGGCCTTGAAGACCTGGCCGGCCGGCGCCAGCCCGGCGATGGCGTCCGCCTCCCGCCGCGTCGCGGGGAGGCGGCCGAAGCGAGGCGAGAGCGGATCGGCTCCCCGGTCGCGGGTCAGCCCCGCGCCGCCGGCAGCCGCCGTACGCTGCCCGGCAGCGACCCGCGGATCGTCGGCGCCGAAGACCGGATCGGCGAAGATCACGGCCCACCGGGCCGCCGTGGGCCGGCCTGCCAGACGCCGCCGCTGGACGGCCAGGGTGGTCGCCGAGGGGATCTCGACCACCTCCTTCTCCTCGAGCAAAGGGACGCGCTCGCGCCCGCTCCAGCCCTGGCCCGGAAGGGGGACTCGCAGGGCGCCCCAGGGGACCAGGTTGAGGGCCGCGTCGGGCACCACCGCCAGGCGCCTGGCCCGGGCGACCTCGGCCCACACCGGTTCCAGGAGGACCCGTCCGAGGCCGTCGCCGGCCTCCGGATGGCCGCCGGTCTCGACGGCGCTCAGAGCCTCGTAGAGCTGCCGCGCCTGGCGCTCGATCTCCCGCTCCTCGGGAAGCACGACGCTGCGGATGCCGCGGTCGCTGACCGCCCAGGCGTAGCTGCGCTCCTCGCCGAGCGCGAGCTCCAGCAGGAGCGTGCCCGGATCGAGGAGCCGTTGGATCGCTGCGGCATCGAGCTCACCCGTGTCCCCGGCGGTGCCAGCCGTGCGGGCGGTGCCTGCCGCAGGGGGCCCAGGGCCTCCACGGGCCGGCCCGCACGGGCGAGGGCGCGGCCCTCGAGGTGGAGCGCCTCGGCCTCTAGACGCCGGTCGCCGGCCTGGTCGAGGGGCTCCAGGGTCGCTGCGATGTCGGCCAGGGCCGCTGGATCGCCCCGCTCCATCCGGGTCTCGGCCAGGCGCAGGCGGGTGACCGCCAGCAGCCACGAGTCACCCAGGGCGGCAGCCTGCGCCAACGCCTGCCGCTGCTGATCGAGCGCACGGTCGAGGTCGCCCGCGGCACGCCAGGTCAGGCCCAGGTTGTTGCGTGCGATGACCTCGCCCTGACGATCGCCCACCGCGCGCTCGAGCTGCAGCGCCTCCTCGAACAGGGCGAGGGCGCGCCGGGGCTCGCCCACCGCGTTGTACAGGAAGCCGACGTTGTTGAGCAGCGCCGCCTTCTTGTCGGGCTCATGGAGAGGGGCGAGGATCGCCCGCGCCTGGTCGTAGTCGTCGAGCGCCGCCTGCCAATCCCCCAGGGTGCGATGGATCACGGCGACGTTGGTGAGGGTCTGCGCCTCCAAGGGCCGGTCGCCCAGGGCCCGGCGCAAGGTGAGCGCCTGCTGGTAGTCGGCGAGGGCGGCATCGGGCTCCCCCATGAGGTCGTAGAGGCCGCCGAGGTTGTTGAGCACCCTCGCCTCCTCACGCCGCGCTCCCAAACTCTGGAGAATGGCGCGGGCCTGCTCGTAGGGGGGGAGCGCCGCGGCCAGGGCGCCGCTCGTGTGCTCGACCAACCCGACGTCCACCAGGGTCGTGGCCTCCTCGAGGCGCTCGCCGAGCCGGCGCCAGATCGCCAGCGAGTCCGCGATCGCCGTGCGCGCCGGTCCGCTCTCGCCCAGCTTCAGGAGCGCCTGCCCCAGCAGGTCCAGGGTGTCGGCCTCGCGGCGTGCCGCACCGAGGTCCCGCCAGAGCGCGAGTGCCCGGTCGCGGTCGTCGACGGCGGCGCGCCGCTCCCCGAGCCGGTACTCCCGGTCGGCGATGGCGACCAGGGCCTCGGCCTCCAAGGGGCGGTCGCAGAGCGCCCGCCACCCTTCCAGGGCCTCCCGGTACGCGGCGAGGGAGCTGCGCAGGGCCTCGAGCGTCCAGGCGGCAGGGCTGCGGCTGCCGCGGGTCATGGCCGCCGCGGCCATGCGGCGCCGCGCGCCGTCAGGCCCCTCGCCGGCCAACAGCTCCAGGCGGAGCTCGAAGCGCCCGGGGGCGGCCGCCGCGTCGCGCGAGCGGACCTCGACGAGGTGTTCGCCCGCGGCCTCGACGACGAGGAGCTCAGGCCCGAAGCGGCGGTTCGGGGCATCCACCTCGACCGGTTCGCCGCCGCCGGCCACCGGCCGGTCCACGACCACCAGGTCGATGCCGCGTTGCTCGACGGCGACGAGGAGCGGGGCGCCGGCCACGGTCACGCGGAAGGCATGGCCCTCTCCTCCCGCGATCGGGCCCTCCCGGACGTCTCCGGGCACCAGGGCCGAGGCCTCCTCCCTCGCGCTCGCGAGCGGGTCTTGCGTCGTCACCACCGCGAGGCCGCCGAGGACGAGGAGGCGTTGCCACCGGCGCACTCGTGCGCCCCCGCGAACGGAGACTCGAAGCATGCGCGAATCATATGAGATAGATCGCGATCCGGCGACAGTCAATCAACGGAGACCACGCACGAAGCGTGGCCTACTGTCCACGGAGGGGATCTGACCGGTCCTGCTCCGGTGCGCATCCCCGCCGTGAGAGCGGGTCTGTCGCACGATCGAAGGAGGAATCCAATGATGATGACGACGCAGAGGTCGTGCCTGTTATGCCTGCTCCTCGTTGCGGGAGCGGCGCCGGCGATGGTCGCGGCGCAGCAGGCAAGCGGCGACACGTTCGTCGGGTTGCGGGCGTTTCTCAGCGCCGTGACGGCGGCGCAGCCGGAGGCCTATATGGCCCGGCCTGCCAGCAAGGTGAGAACGTCCGCGGCCTTTGAAGAGATGCGGCGCCATGTCCTGACGATGTACGAAGGAGTCCAGTCCAAGCACGGCTTCGTGCTGGACTCTCAGTACTTCGACTGCATTCCGATCGAGCAGCAGCCCTCGCTGCGGCTGCGCAAGTTGAAGCTGGCGGCGTTGCCGCCGGCGCGGCTTGCATCACAGGCTCCAAGCGCACAGGGGAAGGCCCCGGGAGCTCCCAGCCGGGTCGAGCCACAAGGCCGGCTCGGCTTGGTCGACAAGTTCGGCAACAAGATCGCATGCCAGGCGGGCACCATTCCCTTCCGCCGCCTCACCCTCGAGGAGATGAGCCGATTCGAGACTCTGCAGCAGTTTTTCCAGAAAGCTCCGGGTGGCGACGCGGTGCCGATGCCGCCGCGGTCGGCGCCAGGAGCCACCCCGCCGGTGGCTCGCCTGGCGGCGCCGGCGACGCACAAATACGCCTTCGCCTACCAGTTCGTCGATAACCTCGGCGGTAACTCCTGGCTCAACCTCTGGAGTCCCGCCATCAACACGGGCGCGGGCCAGATCTTCTCCCTGTCACAACATTGGTACGCCAGCGCTGACGGTACCCAGACGGTGGAAGGAGGATGGCAGGCTTACCCAGGCAAGTACGGCACCACCAAATCCGCTCTGTTCATCTATTGGACTGCCGACGGCTACTCCACCACGGGTTGCTACAACCTCGACTGCGCCGCCTTCGTACAGATCAACCCCAACTGGTTCCTGGGCGGCACTTTCAGCAACTACAGCACGCCGGGCGGCCCGCAATACGAGTTCGAGCTGCAGTGGCAGCTCTACAAGGGCAACTGGTTCCTGTTCCTGGCGGGAGGCAGCGGCTACCAGCTCGTCGGCTACTACCCCGGTTCGATCTACAACGGCGGGCAGCTGGCGAGCGGCGCCGCCCTCATCGAGTACGGGGGCGAGACCGTGGGCACCACCTCCTGGCCCCCCATGGGAAGCGGAGCGTTCGCCAACCAGGGGTTCGGGTTCGCCGCCTACCAGCGGCTCATCTTCTACATCACCGGCAGCGGGTCGCAATGGGCTGACTTGACAGCTGTCGAGCCTTCCCCCTCTTGTTACACGATCATCGTCACTCCCGCAGCCTCCGGAGGGTCGTGGGGAACCTACTTCTTCTTCGGCGGTCCCGGGGGCAACTCCTGCTGACGGCGCGCCGCCTGCGTACCACCTACCAAGGATGAGACAGGGGCCTCCTCGAGATCGGACGATCACGGGGAGGCTCCCTGGTACGGATCGTCAGCGGCCAGACCTGGGAGCTCGACCTCGCCCACGGGATCGGGATCGGAACGGGCGCCCCGGCGTCGATGGCCCCTGATGATCGCGGTTGACGCATCCCATCATGAGACGAGACCGCGCCGGCGTCCCCTCGGGGTCGTAGGGGGCGTCTATGGTTGCTCGCTCGGCGAGCGGCGTGAAAGCATGACCCGGAGGAACCCGGGCAACGCCGCACCAACCCGAACCGGATCCCTGTGGGAGGCTGACTCGATGCGAATCGCCCTTCGTCGTCTGTTGCCACTGCTACTCGTTGCTGCCCTGATTGCCCCCGCGGCGAATGGCCTGTCGCCGGCCACCCCGCCTGCCAAGGAGGTGAAGATCCGCAGGTTCCTCCAGCTCACCGGCTCGGCACAGCTCGGCGCGCAGGTCGTCAACCAGCTGCTGGGGAGCTTCAGGACCGCCATGCCGCAGGTCCCGGCGGCGTTCTGGAGCGACTTCCAAAAGGAGATCCGTCCCGACGACTTCGTCAATCTGGTCATTCCCATCTATGCCCGCCATTTCTCCGAGAGCGACCTCGACGGCCTGATCGCGTTCTACTCGAGCCCGCTCGGCCAGAAAGTGACCCACGAGATGCCGGCCGTGACGTCCGAGTGCATTGCCGCGGGGCAGGAGTGGGGCCGCAAGCTCTCGGAACAGATCATCGCCCGCGCCAAGCAGAAGGGGTATCAGCCGAGGACCTGAGGCGGGCGTGGCCGCCCGGCGCCGCAGCGGCCGCACCTCCGTTTGGTCCGAGCCCGCCGCCCGCCGCCCGCTGCGGCGGGTGGCGCGCCACCCGAGCACCATGCGCGCACCCCCCCGGGGGTCAGGGAACCTCGAGGTCCGACAGCGCCTGGCCCTTCTCGAGCGCCTCGGCCACCCACAGTGGCCGCTTGCCGCGGCCCGACCAGGTGAGGTGCGGTTCTTCGGGATGCCGGTACTTCGCCGTCTGCGAGGTGATGGCAGCACGTGCGGCCTTCCCGCGGCCGAAGAGCTCCTCGGGCGTCTTGCCGATCTGAGCCGTCAGCTCCCGCACCTGGGCGATGATCGCGTCCTCTCGCTCCTGCCGCTTCTGCTCGAGCGTCGCCCTGGCCTCTTCGATGGCCGCCTCCAGCTCGTCGATCGACAGTTTCCCGAAATCCTGAACCGCCGCACCCTTGGCCATCGTCTGCCTCCTGAAAGTTAGGGGGCGGAGACTATCACCGGGGGGTGGCGGCCAGGTGTCGCAGCCGGCGCGGCGCGGGAATCATGACCAGCGAACGTCCCGAGGTTTGAGGGCGGCGCACCATTTTTGATACACTCCCGGTGTGGTTGAAACCCATCTGTGACGTTGTCCACCCCGGAGCGTGCGGCATCGGCCCTTGGTAAGAAGCTGAAGGTGGAACTGGCCTGATGCCTGGGCGCCGTGGTAGCGAGCCTGCCGGTCGCCCTCTGCCGCTTCGGGGAGCGTGGTGCACGCGCGCCTTGCCGCCGGCGACCCAAGTCCTTCGCCTACGGGACTCCCCTTCGCCGCGGCGGGCTGCGCGAGGTATGAATCACTGCGAGGGCTGAGGTGATCTGACCACGCCGTAAGGGAAGTGAGTCAGAAGAGCGCGGCGCACTCCTGGAAAAATTTCGACATGGAGGCGTGGCGATTCCTTGATGAGCGCTAGCTGTTCATCCAAGGCCGCCAAGAAATCAGACCCCAACCCGGGCAGCTGTTCTTCATACCACTGGAAGGCTTCGCCGGCCTCGCGCTCGGCCCGGCGTGTGACGATCAGTCGCTGTGCCATGCACGTCGGAGGATGCGGCTTCGCACTTCATCCCAGGGTGATCCCGCCTCAGGGTCTGCCTCAAACTCGGCGAGCCGCCGGTCAGCTGTACAAAGTGCTTGCGTTGATATACTTACATTGGAGCCGACGATCGGGATTGAACCCGACGACCTGGCGATTACGAACCTAGCCCGTGTGTACCCGGCGCGGGCCGGCGGCCTTTACCGCTTCGGAGACTCCCGCCTCGTACTTCTCGAAGTTGGCGGCGAACATGTCGGCCAGCTGCCCTGCTTTCTGGTCGTAGTCGGCCGGGCTCTTCCAGCTGTCTCGCGGCCTCAGCACCGCATCGGGCACTCCTTCGACCTTCTCCGGCACCGCCAGCCCGAAGATCGGATCGGTCCAGGTCGGCACCCTGTCGAGCTCGCCGCCCAGTGCCGCGTGCACCATGCGGCGGGTGAAACCCAGCTTGATCCGCTTGCCGGTACCGTAGGGGCCGCCGGTCCAGCCGGTGTTGATCAACCAGACCCGCGCCTGGTGATGGGCGAGCCGCTCGCCTAGCATCCTCGAGTAGACGCCGGGGTGGCGCGGCAGGAAGGGCGAGGCAAAACAGGTGCTGAACGTCACCTTGGGCTCGGTGACCCCGCGTTCGGTCCCGGCCACCCTCGCGGTGTAGCCGGAGAGGAAATGGTACATGGCCTGGTCCGGGGTGAGGCGGCTGATCGGGGGCAGCACGCCGAGCGCGTCGCAGGTCAGGAAGACCACGTGCCTGGGATGGCCGGCGCGGCCTCCCAGGTCGACGCAGCCGAGCTGCGTCAGCGGGTAGCTGCTGCGGGTGTTCTCCGTCAGGGTGTCGGCGTCGAGGTCGAGCTCGCGGCTCTCCTCGTCGCAGACGACGTTTTCGAGCACCGTGCCGAAACGGCGGGTGGTCTCGTAGATCTCGGGCTCGCCCTCGGGCGACAGCCGGATCACCTTGGCGTAGCAGCCGCCCTCGACGTTGAAGACGCCGTCGGCGCTCCAGCCGTGCTCATCGTCGCCGATCAGGGTGCGTGCGGGGTCCGAGGAGAGCGTCGTCTTGCCGGTGCCGGAGAGGCCGAAGAACAGCGCCACGTCGTCGCGCGAGGCGCCGTAGTTCGCGCTGCAGTGCATCGGCATCACCTGCTGGCCGGGCAGCAGGTAGTTCATCACGCTGAAGACGCTCTTCTTGATCTCGCCGGCGTAGCGGGTGCCGCCGATCAACACCATCCGCCGCGCCAGGTCGAGCAGGATGAAGGTGCTGCTGCGAGTGCCGTCGCGCACCGGGTCGGCCTGGAACAGCGCGGCATCCACCACCGTCATGCCCGGCTCGAAGGCGGCCAGCCGTGCGCCGTCGGTCTCGCGGATGAACATGTTGCGCGCGAACAGGTTGTGCCAGGCGAGCTCGGTGATGACGCGCACCGGCAGCCGGTAACGCGGGTCGGCGCCGGCATAGCCGTCGAAGACGAACAGGTCGCGCTCGGCCAGGTACTGGCGCACCCGCTGCCACAGGGCCTCGTAACGCTCGCGCTCGAAACGGCGGTTGACCTCTCCCCACCAGATCTCGCCGTCGGTCGAGGCATCGCCGACCACGTACTTGTCCTGCGGTGAGCGGCCGGTCTGGGAACCGGTGAGGCACACCAGCGGCCCCGCGCTCGCCAGCTTGGCCTCGCCGCGCAGCACCGCCGCCTCGCTCAGCCTGGCCGAGGAGAGGTTCCAGTACACCGTGCCGGCGCCGGACAGACCTTGCCGGTCGATGCCGACCCTGCTGACGAAAGGCCCCTCGTTTCTCATTGGCTCACCTCCGCCGACCGACAAAACCTCCCCCACCGGTCCGCCCGGAACCAGAAACCCGCCGAGTCTACAACCTGTGACAGGGCCATGACGAGAGCGGCCCCTGCCGCCCCTGCCGCCCTCGCCACCCTCGTCACCCTTGGCTCGCACCAATCGGCCGCGTCAGTCGCGGGCAGCCGGGATCGGCGGCACCTTGACCGCCGCCGGCGGGTGCTTCTCGAGCTCCCCCATCAGGTAGGCGACGGCCCTTTCGAGGCTGGGGTCGTGCCCCTTGGCGATCTCGTCCGGCCGGTCGACGACCTCGACGTCGGGCAGCACGCCGACGTTTTCCACCCCCCAGTGCCCCTCGGTGTCGAGGAAGCGGAACTCCGGGGTGGACAGGCTGCCGCCGTCGAGCAGGGCGGGGTTGCCGGAGAGGCCGATGAGGCCGCCCCAGGTCTTGGTGCCGATGAGCGGCCCCAGGCCGAGCTTGCGGAAGTAGTAGGGGAAGGCGTCGCCGCCCGAGCCGGCGCTGCCGTTGATCAGGCACACCTTGGGGCCGGTGTTGACGAATCCGGGCGTGGTGGTGGGCTCGATCCCGCGCCACACCCAGTAGTTGAGCAGCGGCCGGCTGAGCAGCGAGATCATGCGGTCGGGGATGAAGCCGCCGCCGTTGTAGCGGTCGTCGATGATCAGCGCCTGCTTGCTGGCCTGGGGATAGAAGTACTTGAACAGCTCGCGGTTGCCGGCCACCGCCGTATCCGGCAGGTGAATGTAGCCGATCCGCCCCCCCGAGGCCTTGTCCACCCACTCGCGGCTGGCCCTTACCCAAGCGAAGTAGCGCAGATTCTGCTCGCTCTTGATCGGCCGCACCTTCTCGTCGTGGGCGGCGGCTCCCGACGGGCCGGCGGCGACCCGCAGCACCACGACGTGGCCGGCCTTGTTCTCGAGCAGGCGATAGAAGTTGTCGACGCCGCGGGTGGGCTGGCCGTCCACCGCCAGGATGTACTCGCCCTCCTCGACGTGGGCGCCGGGCTCGGTCAGGGGCGACCGGAAGCTCTCGTGCCAGTTCTCGCCGGGAAAGATCCTGGCGATGCGGAACACCCCGGACGGGTCGGCCTCGATCTCCGCCCCGAGGAGCGCCCCTTCCACCCGCTCCACGCCGGGCTCGTCGCCGCGCGAGACGTAGACGTGGCCCGCCGACAGCTCGGCGCCCAGCTCCTCGAGCAGGTAGTCGAGGTCGTCGCGGCAGCCGAGGTAGGGCAGCAGCTCGCCATAGCGGTCGCGCATCGCCGCCCAGTCGAGCCCGTGCATGCCGGGGTCGTAGAACCAGTCGCGCATGATGCGCCAGGCGTCGTAATACATCTGCCGCCACTCCTCGCGCGGGTGGACCTGGACCTGCACCTTGTCGAGCGGCAGCAGACCCTCGCCGCTCTTCTGCCCGGGCTTGGCGTCGGCGATGCCCCAGTCGTCGCCGTGCTTGAACAGCACCTTCTTGCCGTTGGCGGACAGCTGGTAGCTGCTCACTCCTTCGAGCACGACGCTCTCTTTCCTGTCCTTGAGATCGATCATCTTGAGCTGCGTCTTGGCGCCGGTGCCGGCCAGGTAGAACACCGCGCCGGCGCTGGCCTGCAGGCTGGAATAGTCGCCGGCGGCGGCGGGCAGCGCCCGCACGCGCTGCTCGAACCCTAAGACGTCGATGCGGACGCGCGGCGGCGCGGCGGCCGCCGCCCCCGCGTTGCCCGCGCCCTCCTTGCCCGCACCCTCCTTGCCCGCCCCCTCGGCGCCGCTCCCGGCCGGCGCCGCCGGCTCGTCGTCGCTCTCGGGGAGAAACAGCGGCGGGCCGTCCTTGGCCAGCAGCGCCACGTAGACGCGGGTCGGGCTGGTGTACAGGTAGTCGGTCTCGTAGCCGCTGAACGTCAGCTGGTAGTCGCGGTTCGAGAGGAAGTAGAGGTAGCGGCCGGCCGGGTCGAAGACCGGCTCGGTCTCGCCTGCCAGCTCGCCGGACAGCTGTTGCGTCTTGCCGTCCTCCAGGGCATAGACCCAGATGGTGGACAGCTGGGACTTCGCCAGCTTGGTGTAGGCGATGAAACGGCTGTCGGGCGACCAGGAACAGGTGGTGATGTCGCCGCGGGAGCTGTGGTCGACGTCGACCACATTGCCGCTCGCGACGTCGACGTAGCGCAGGCGCTGCTTGCGGTCGCCGAAGGCCAGCTTGCGGCTGTCCGGAGCCCAGACCGGCGGGAAACGCCAGATGTCGCCGCCGGTCGAGACGCGGCGCTCCGCGGCGGCGGCGGCGGCGTCGCGGACGTAGATCTCGTACTCGCCGCTGCGGTCGCTCAGGTAGGCGATCCAGCGCCCGTCCGGCGACCAGACGGGATTCATCGCCCGCACCCCGGGCGCGGCGGCCAGCTCGAGCACCTCGCCCTTCTCGGCCGGCACGGTGACCACCTGGCCGCGGGCGGCGAACACGGCGCGCTTGCCGGTCGGCGAGATGTCGGCGGTCTCGACGCCGGCCTTGACGCTCTTCCAGTAGGGCAGCGTCAGCGGCAGGTCGCTCGAGATCCGGATCGGCACCCTGGCGCTGCTGCCCGAGGCGATGTCGAACAGGTAGAT
>Ga0307474_10003662_pt1 | contig 11076 bp, 12 predicted proteins | sample atmos_gasesECM1C_2_FD_203312 | JGI IMG/M metagenome (GOLD analysis project Ga0307474, IMG submission 203312) | Hardwood forest soil microbial communities from Morgan-Monroe State Forest, Indiana, United States - atmos_gasesECM1C_05 | ecosystem: Environmental > Terrestrial > Soil > Temperate...
CTCAGAAAGTTCAATTGTTCGGCGATCACCCTGCGGAGAAGGTTACCGTTCAACTGCAGGAGAAGGCGGCGATTCTGGCAGGCAAGGTCTTCGACGCAAACACGGGTCAGCCTCTGAAAGCTGGTATTGGTTTCACCAAGCTGCGGACCCAGGCTGGCCACTTCGTTTTGGCCGACGGTAAGTTTCGGGCACTGATCCCTGCCGATACGGATGTTTACGTCATGGTCCAAGAGGTGGGTCGGGATCACGCCGATTGGGCTCTATTCACAACCAAGGTGACCTTGAAGCCGGGTCAAAAGATGGACATCGAGGTACCTCTTTCCGAGACCGCTACACCATCAGATACTCCCGAGTAATGGCCCGGTATCACAACCCTTGAGGAAGAGTGCCCCATGTAGTTGGTGAAACCTGGCGATAGCTGGGCGTGGATGTCAGATTGACAGTGCAGTTCGCTTCCGGATCGCAAATATTGCGGCAGTCAAAAGCCACGCGGAAGTTTGCAGGTGCAGTTCAAAGCAGGGCCCACGGCCCCCTCCGGCTCACGGGTGCCTGTCTATCCGAAAAGTTACCTCCGTAACGTTCCTATCTTCAACTCGCCGAAGGACAATCAGACCAACGTTTGAGCGGAGTTCTGTCCTTTGTCGTATTTCTGGAAAAAGGCGGGTTTGCGGCGCTGGCCGAGGGTTGTTCTGCCCGCTTCGGCCGGGCTATTCCTTCTCTCATGCTTCACGCCGGGTCTGGCGGCCGGCCAGTCGTCTGATGGGGAGAAGGCGGTCCCCGTTCTTACCGGTACGGCCGGCTATTTCAACTTCGTCACGGCAGGACAAAATCAGGTTGATGCCCAAATCAATCCTGTTCTTCTTGTGCCCCTCGGCGAGCACTGGCTCGTGGAATCGAGAGCAGAGTTCCAAGGAGCGTTTCAGCGACCTCCCGATGGCGGCTCTTACGGCGGCATGGTGAGCAAGAATCTGGATTATCTGCAGGCGGACTACATCGCCGACCCATACCTTACCGTCACCATGGGAAGATTTCTCACGCCGTTTGGAATCTTCAATGAACGCCTGTACCCCATTTGGATCCGCAGCCTGCAACAGGATCCTTTGATTCTGCCACTCTCCGCCGAGTCGAGTGACGGCATGATGCTGCGCGGTGGATTTCCGGTCAATGCCAAGGTCAACCTGAACTATGCGGCCTATGTATCGGCGGTGAGCAGCGGACACAACAACCTGGAATCGGATCGCACCGTCGGCGGGCGTATGGGTATTTTTCTACCTGGTCCGCGGGTTGAAGTAGGGGCCTCGTGGCAGAAGCTGTTGCAGAACCAGCGTACCCATTCTTTTGGATTTCATTTCGCGTGGCAGCCTACGCGGCTTCCGCTCAACATACACTCCGAGTACGCCCGGTCCAATCAGGGCAGCGGTTACTGGATCGACGGTGCCTACCGGTTGAGCCAGGTCATTTTCTGGCAGAAGGCGCTGCGGCGGCTCGAATTCGCGGGAAGGGCAGAGCAATTCTTCAACGGTCAGATCAGCTCAGACGAGGCCCAGGCACTTGGATTGCCCGCCGCAAACACCCGCGAAGGTGAACTTGGATTGAACTATTACCTGCACGACGGACTTAAGACCGTGGCCAGTTACGGGCGGCAATTCAGTTCGGCTGGGAATCTCAATCTATGGACCGTGGGTATCGCTTATCGTTTTGCCGTGCCGCTGGGACGAGTGGGGTCGCAATGAAGAACAAATGGCTGGCAATCATTTGGCTGTTGGCGCTGATCTCGGCGGTCGGCGTCGCCTCCTCGGCACCGCGGAGCCGCACGGCGACCGAACCCGCTGTTTATAGCTCAGCAGAGGCTGATGCCATGCGCTTGGAGGGAGAAAAGAGATTTCGGGCAAACTGTAATCGTTGCCATGCCGCACCTCATAAATTTCCTCCGCGCATGATGGCCACCATGGTGCGCCATATGCGAGTCCGAGCTACCATCACCGACGAGGACATGCGCTACATCCTCTATTACATGACGCAGTAGCAAGGGGAGGGACGGTGAAGCGCAGAAGATCAGTCGCAACATGCGGGATCGTTCTTGCGGCATGGTGGTGTTTCGCTCAGATCCCTGTTAGCAGTCGAGTCATCGAGGTCCTGGCAGACAAGGATAGCCGTTACAAGATCGTTGGCGAGAAAATACCGGAAATCTCCGTCAAAACGCGTGAGCCGATTGTCCTGAGGATCACCGCACGGAAAGCAAAGTCATGGAACAGGGACGGGTCGATTCATGGGTTTTCGCTGTTGCGCGCGAAGGACAGGTCAAAAGTAGCCGGTTGGGATTTGTTGCTTAAACCTGGCACACAAGAGTTTTCGATGATCGCGCCCGATGAGCCGGGGGAGTATGTGGTGGTTTGTACCGTAATTTGTAGCGAAGATCATGAAGGCATGTTCATGAGGTTTGTAGTGACGCAATAATTGTTGGAGGTCGATTCTATGAAAGGCTGCACAGTGCTGGGCCTGGTTGTGTGTTTCGCTCTGTCGTTGTCGGTATACACCGAGGCGCAGCAGCCCGCGACGTTCCATGGGGAAATTTCCGACAGCCAGTGCGCATTTAATGTCCACTCACTCACCAAGTCGCACGAAGAGATGCTGAAGTCAAAGTCGGGAGTTATGGGGTCGACTCGTTCCTCTTGTTCTTTCTACTGCATTCAGCACATGGGCGGGAAATTCGTGCTGGCGTCGAAGGACAACGTCTATCACCTGGATAATCAGGAATTATCGAGCGGTTTCGCTGGAGAGAAGGTGAAACTGCGGGGAATTCTGGATCCGAAAACCGACATCATCCAGGTTCTAAGGATTGATCTGGAATGATGTTGTCTCAGTGCGGGTGCGATGTTTGCTCGGAAGGTTGCGGTACTGTGCAGAGTCCCCACTTGGGCTGAAGCCCGTTCGCCTTTGCCACAACTCTACCCCGCGTCCATCTGGCTCTTCCGGTCCTGAACCCGATCTCGATGCCTACGCGGCTTCCATTCGTCGCTTGGCCGCGCTCGTGCCTCAGGTTAAGGCGGTCATGGGTGCTGACAATATTCCCGTCGCATCACCCGCGCTACTTCTACGACTGGTCGCCGCATTCGATGCGGTGCGTGCTGGGAAAGTCCAGCCGTCGCCCGACTCACCCGGAAAAGTGCTCTACAAGGTGGACGACATTTCCTTTCTGGGGCGCGCACGCGTTGCGCATCAATCGCGAAAACCATCGCCATCCGTGTTCGCGGCGGCGCACGGTGTCAGCACTTTCCCCGGCTCATCGCTGATCGCCGTTAGTTCTGACCAATACTGAATGACATTCGAGTTTTGGGTAGATGGTCGGTAACCGGGAAGCCATCCAGGGACCGGATTCGAGGAACTCTGGGCTAAGGGATTCAAACGCACCGCTTCCCCGAGCCCGACTTCTGGGGCGTTCGCCGGCTTGCACGCCATGTCGTCGGCGAAACCAGGAAGAACCCCCGTGGCGCCTTCCGCGGATCGCAGAAGTGAACTGTCCTTTCAGTAGAATTAGTTTGTGCCCGGAACCACTGTGAGGGGATAAAAGACGAAATTGCAGCCGGTATACGACGAGCAGGAAAGAATTCCTCTTCTGATCAGACGCGCCGTCGACGCTGGAGGAAACGCTTCGCCAGATTGAGCGTTTTCGAGCGTTTTTCCTGCGCCCTTAAGAGTCTCGGAACCGCTGGAAAAACTTGCTTTTTCTATTTTCCCGTTGGCCACGAGCAAGACGTCGAAGTCCGCGCTGGCATTGGTTGCAGTAATGATCGGAAGTTGAATGGTACGCATGAAGTCTAATTCTTCACGGGCATTCAACTGCATCTCGGGAACAGGGCCGTTGGCGAGATTGCGCATGCGCGCCGAGGTTTCTTCCAAACGCGGATTGGCCTCGAGCGCGAGGTTGAACATGTGCAGCGCCGCCGGCAATTTTTTCTGCTTCTCATAGACTTGGCCAAGATGATCGCCCACCAATCCTTCCTGCCGGAGTTGCCAAGCTGGAGTTAGGTAACTTTCGGCCCGCGCCAGATCGCCCATCTTGAAGTAGATCCAGCCGAGAGTATCCCAATATGCGGTGATCGTCCCCGGTAGCTGGAGGTTGGCCTTCTGGATGTTCTGGAAATCTATCTTCTGTGAGCGCTCTTCGGCCTCTCTAATCGACCGCTGCGAGTAGACGAGGGCTTCGGCAAGATTCGTTCCTGCCTCGGCCATCTCATAGGCGACATTATTGAGCATCTCCGCGCCGGGGTTCATTTCCAACGCTTTGTGCATCGCCTTCATCCCCTGATCTGTGTTATGAGAACGCAGGCGGACCATCCCCAGTCTCAGTTGCGCAAAGGCATCGGAGGGGCTCGCCAGGGCAGCAGCTTCAAGGAGGGATGCAGCCTCCGGATAGCGCTTCTCGGCCATATAAAGCCCGCCGAGATTCGACGCGATGTCGGGATCGTCGGGAGCAAGATTCTTCAATCTCTGCCAAGTGGCGACGGCATCGTCGCGCTTCCCGAGAAACGTGTAATAGAAGGCGAGTGTCTTATAGGGAACGATCTGAGCAGGGTCGGCATCCACAGCTTTTTGAAGAGCATTCAGCGCGGAAGTTTTGTCTCCGGTCGCCGAATACGTCCAGCCCAATTCAATCCAGGCACGGGAGAAATTCGAGTCGAGCGAAACAGCCTGCTTGAGGGCTGTGATAGCAGAAACACTATCTCCCGCCTGTATTGACTTTCGGGCATTGTCCTCGGCCCGAAGCGCCTCCGGGTCAGAACTCCCCGGAAGTTGCATAACGCTTTCGCGTAACCGATCAAGTCCGGCAGCACGCCGCGTATCAACCACTGCTGGCTTGGCTGCGCCCGCTGGAAGTTTCCTGGGAGTGACACCAAGCGGGACTTGCGCCTGGCGGTGAAAACCGTACCAGACCAGACACACGGCTAGAATCGCCGGCAGGCTAAAAAATAGAACCAACCTCCAGCGCCGAAACCTGTCTTCCTGAGGGGCCGCAGCAGATCTTGTTTTCAACCCCGCAGGGCTTGAGACGATGGGGTTTGAAACTGTCGACAAAGGCGGGGGAGGTGCAGGTGAAGGATTTGAAACTCCAGAGTGTTCGGGAGTAATCACGATCTTTTCGGACCACTGATCCTCCGCTGGGGTGAATACATCCAGCACCATTTGCGCTCGAACAGGCTTCTCTCCCTGTTGCGATGCGGGCGCCTTCGGCGCGCCATCTAGCGGCGGCGCAACTGGCCTGGGGTCGATCGGCAACAGGTGAGAGTTCTGTGCTGCCCACTTCGCGGCCAGTCCGTTCAACGGACTCTTGGTGTTGTACTCCTGGTAGGAGATCATCCGGCCAATGCGAATAATTAATTGGTCGAGACCTTCGGATGCCGCCCAGAAATCGCCGATGCATACCATCGAGTCATCGAAGTTGGGATGAAAAAGCGGCGTCAGCATGCGGCATTGCGGCGCACGCCTGGGATACCCGAGGGTCAGATTCACCTCAAGCACGTGGGAGTCGCGCTCCAGAATCTGTCCCGACCCGGAGACATAGAGTCCGCGCAAGTTGTAGGTGAAGCGATAGATCTCCGGTGGCATTCCGGCCTTGCCAGTGATCTGAATCAGCGGCCAATTCTGCAGCAAGCCCTGCAGGGTCTCTTCATCGAGCATGAGACGGCGGATACGCGGAGAAGGCATGCTTTATGGTAGTGACCGCTACTACTTGAGTACGCCCGTCTTCTTCCAACGGGCGATGCTATTGATGTGATATTGGATGTAAACCGTGCTGAAGAAAAATGTCATCGTGCCGCTCATTTGCAGTCCGATGTTCTCGGTGGAATTGTAATATTCCTCCATCGCGGCTTTGATGCTGAAGACTCCGACTAAATAGATGATCGCTCCAGCGATGATAAGCAGCCCACCGAGCGCCGGAAGGCGAAACAGAGCGATGGTCAGAACGCCTGCTACCATTCCAGCGGGATACATGGCAACCAGAACCAGCGGCTTGTTATCGCCGGAGAGATTCCGCGCCCAGTTACCCTGCAACAAGGCCCAAACGAGGTTGAAGAGTTGGCGGGTGATGAGTCCGAGAATGAGCACGATGGACCAGTGCAGATTCGGAGGCAGCGGAACCAACTGAGTCTCAGGGACTGCGGCGACTGCCGTTCCTCCGCCCGCGATGGCCATGGCCGGTATATTCCCCAGCACGTGGGATACGGGGACCCAATCCGCCATGCCCTCACTTTGAGTCCAGTCCTCGAGCGTCACGTTGCCGGCCCGAACATACTGCTGCAGATCCGAAAGACTATAGGGGCCAAAACGTTGATCACCGCGTTTCACCAAGTATTCCATACCAGCTCTCCGTCTTACGATTCGAACTGCACTCCCCGGACGTCGTGATCTATGGTGCAGATGTCGATCACTGCCCACAACCAACTCATCGGAGAGCCAAAACCCAGGGTCAGCAGCGTAATCCCGAGTTGGATACCCGCCCTTTTGTGATAACCCGCATAAAAGTTATGGGCTCCGAAAGCTCCCAGCAGCGCCCCCAGCACAATGTAGTTCGTCCGTTTTCTTGGTTCCCGCACGGCTGCCTCTTCGACGGGTGGCATATTATCTTCACCCGCGAAGCCTCCGAACATCGACGGTACGACGCGATTGGCCACATGCTGCAGATCGAGCGTCGTGGCCGGAGAGGGAATAACCCCGGGCGGAGGAGGCGGAGGCAAGCGACGCTCCGAACGCGCTGGCTGCGCCGCTGCCGCTACCACCAGTTCAGGAGTTGAAACACTCACCTTGGGTTCGTCTCCCGGCGCCTTGCTGCATCCAAAAATCGTACAGCCTCCATTTTCGGCATAGCAGTCAGCGTGATGCGCAACGCCGCAGCCCTCGCAGATCTGCGGTTCAACGCCGGCGTCGATGTTGGTTCTGCAATAGGGGCAGACTAGCGCCGTCATGCGCGATGCTTCTCCTTATAACGGAAGGCGTAACGGCCAAGCTGCAACAGGTCGCCATCCTGAAGCACGCGGTCGTGCACAGGCTGCCCCGCCCAAAGCACCGAACCTGTCGCACGCAGCATCACCCGGGCGCCGCTGATGCTGATCGAGGCATGGCAGGGAAGAATGTTGGGGTCTTTGAATAGATAAATATCGGATTCCTGTCGGCTGCCGATATTCGTCTCTGTCTTATAGAGGATGAATTGTTTCCCCGCGAGCGGGCCGGCGACCACATATAACCACCGGTCCTTGAGCGCGCTTTCAACCAGTCCCATGCCGACCCCAGTGGCCAACCCAAGCAATCCGAACCCCACGGCGCGGCTGACCCCTCCTACATGGGTTGCCATGGCAATCGGATTGAAGATGAGCCCGCCGAGTCCGGCGCCGAGAGCTCCACCCAAGACTCCGTAGGTTCCTTTCTTCGTCGATTGCCCCACGATCCCGTAGACGACTCCTCCGGCAGCGCCAAAAACCGTCCAGCCCAAGCCCCGAACAATCCAAAGTGCAGGGTTGCGGATCGATTGCGCTCCCGCTTCGTATGCAAGCCGCATTCCGATTGCATAAATGTTTTCCGCCATCATGTCGAAGATGAAGCCCAGGAGAAGTCCTAGCGGCAAGGCAAGGATTCCTCGCAAAAGCGCCTTGCGCACCGACCGTTCGACAATGCTCTCCGAGACGCCGAACCCGATGCACATCAAAGTGATGATCAGAGGAAAGATGATGATATTTCCCCAATGAGCGTGAGCTGGAGCAGCGGGACCGTCGGCAAAGCCTGGCTCCGCAAGTGCCCAGCCAGCGGTCGCGCCCAGCATTCCGGCCAGCCCCAGATAGAACCACCCCTGGAGGAGGAGGCTGGCAGGCTCCGTTGGAACGGTTACGAACTGCTCGGCAGTTTCGTTGATCGTGCCATACACCTTCGCCCCGGACGATGGCGCACTCGGCACGAACACGGCGGGTTCCGGAATCACGACGCCGGCAAGGTCTTCGGTCGTGATCCTGATCGCGTCCCCTTCATTTGGGCTGGGCATCGTTCCCTTTCTTCCGGCCTGGATTCGAGGAGGACGGCTGGCCGGCATTGTTGGTGTCAGGCTTAGCGGCGACCGTTGGACTCGCAGCTTCACCTTTCGCACTGGGCTCGGCTACGACTTGGCCGGTCTGTACATCGATCAGTTGGCCGGTCCGCGGATCGAGCAGCACGGGCATGACGACCACTCGTGGGAAGACATACCAGGCCAAAGCAAACCCGAGCGCCGACGCCGCCAAATAGAAAAAGACTCTGAAAACCAGGCTCTCCAATGAGGAGTCGCTGCCCTTTGTCGTTTCGTCCGCGTCCCGCCGACGAATCTTTATCGCACCGATTTTCTTCTCGTGCCGGACGGGAATCGTTTCATCGCATGCGCCATTCGTGGCACCGGTTTCCGGTCGTTCTACTTCTTGAGCTTCTTCGCCACCGCGCCGATCGACAACTCCGATTTGCTTTAACCGCTCGATACGGCCACCCACCCATCCGAAGCAGCCTTCTTCATCGGAGTGCGGATCGAACACCCATGCCACTTGTCCGGGAGAAGAGAAAAAATTCTTGTGAATGAAGGTGTCGTGATCGGAAAGAAAAACGCCGAAGCCAGGATGCGAGTGATACCAGCCCACAATCCGCTCCTCGGGATACTTCTGATCCTTCACCGCATAGATGTGCTCCCAGGTATCCTGGGTGAAGGTAACGTGGGCTCCGGCCTCTTCGGCATTCTGGCCTTCGATGCAGGCAGCGATGTCGATGCGGCGATCGCCATCCTGACCGATGAGCACACCGCAGACCTCGGCTGTGCTGCTGGAGCGCGCATGCTGCCGGATCTGGCGGACAACCTCGCTATCCACCACCAGAGCCGGCTGAGCGTTCGACGGTTTTGCTTTGGCCTTCATGACTCCAGCACTATGGGATCACTTTGGTCCGAAGAAAGCGGACCCAGAACCTGTTGTGCGTCTCCGTGCGGAATATATGCGATCTCCCGCTCACCGCTACGCGCGACGAAGACGTCAAGCAGCGGCACCCCCAACTGGCTTAACAGCTTGCCGCTCAACCCCTCTTCGCCCGAATACGAATGCAATGAAACGACCGCTCGCAACCGCCCATCGTTGCGACATTTTGCGCGTTCGAACGGAACGCTTCCCACGGGCTGATAGAGTTCTTCTTCTTGGTTGCATGCTGGACAAATAAACTTCTGCACGACATCGCGGCTGAACTCAATGACTACATCCTGAGATTGCAAATCTGACCGTGCTCGCTCGCGCAACTGCGCCAGGGTCAACTCGTCGGAACTCTCGGGGAGACGCACAATCTGCGGCAGCGTGTAGTGGCTCATGCAATCTGTGTTCTCTGTGTACTCGACTACATAGGAAGAGTGATTCATCCCCTCAAAGATGTAGCCCTTACCGGCCAGGGTCGGCAGTTTGTGGATCAATTTCACCGCCTCTTGCACCTGCACGCCGGCAATGATCGAAGAGATCGTCGGCGTGGTCGGAACCTTTCCCTCCACCGTGGGCTCCAAAACCAGCAGGTTGCACGACATGCGCTTCTGCAAAAGTGCCCAGTCGACTTCTCCCAGCGTGCACTCGTAGCATGGCGCAACCCCGGGCAGAAAAACCCGGACCACTCCGTTGATCCCTTCAATGGCGCCGTCGATCCATGGACGATTCATCTTCCACGCCGAGCGATTGATCCACAACCGCGCTTCGCGATTGTCCAGTCCTGCGACGATTACGTCGCTCCACTCGAACAAACCCAGGCCGCAACCGTGAACCACGTTCGCCACCAGAGAATGTACGGTTGCATCGGGAGCTAGCGACCGGTAGGCGCTCGCCGCGGCATCGGCTTTGAACTTGCCCACATCCTTCGAGCGATAGAGTACTGCCCGTGAAAGGTTCGATTCCTCGATGCGGTCCAGATCTACCACCACAACCTGCGTGAATCCCAGCAGCGCAGCATTCTTCAGAATCTCGTTGCCCAGAGCGCCCGCTCCGATCACCAGCAGCCGGCACTTTGCGATCTTTTCCTGGTCCCACCAGGAAATCAAACGCAGCCGGCTGAAGCGGTCCTCACGTACTTCGCTGTCAAACACGTGTGTCATTAGAAGTTCACGAACCGGCGGTGATCTCAGGCTGCAGCCGCAGGATGTCTCCGTCTTGCACCTGTGCTTGCGAGAGGGTTTGTGCATCCTGGATCTGTCGCCCGGAATTCTTGTGATGGAACTTGTAGCTCAATGGCGCTCCGTCCGGACCGTTCGTCGGCAGCCGCAACTTCTGCACGAGTACGGCGACAATCTTGTTGCATGGAGCATCGTCCGGGAGTTCCACCGGCACCCGTTTATTCTCGGTCGAGTCATAGACGGTAACGTTGATGTTAGGCATTTATGTCGAGTCCACCCTGGCTCTGGTTCACTGCTGTCCTCCTGCCGGCACCGTTTTTTCTAAAGCCTCATCGTGTACAACATAGTCGCTCAATCGCCTGTGGCCGAAGTTCGTGAACTCCCAGGCAGAGTCGTCCAGCAACGCGTCGGCGCGCACCGCAAAATTCAAGTTCTCTGCGTTGGGATCTCCATGTTTGTCGACCATTGAAGTCACAATCGCCACCAAGTTTCCGCGGTCATCGAACACCGGACCACCGCTATTGCCGGGACTCACCGGCGCAGACATTTGAATAGTGCTGCCCTGCATGCGCGAAATAATTCCGGTGCTCAATGTGAACCGGAGCCCCTCCGGATGCCCAATCACGAAAATGTTTTCCCCGTCGCTCGGAGGCATCGCCTTCATGACCGGCTGCACGAATGTTGCGCTCCCTCTTTCTCGCGGAACCCAAAGCAGGAGCAGATCCAAACTCCGATGGCGCGCCACTACATCGGCCATTCCCCATGTTCCGGTGGCCATCGCAATCAGCGTGCGTGATCCTGCTTTGCCCGTACTCCAACCGGGGCCATCCACCACGTGCCGCGCCGTGACGAACAAATATCCATCCGCATTAGCCTGCAACAAAGTGCCGGCTCCAAAACTTGCTGTGGGCATCTCGTGATGCGTGAGCCAT
>Ga0307474_10003663_pt1 | contig 11075 bp, 9 predicted proteins | sample atmos_gasesECM1C_2_FD_203312 | JGI IMG/M metagenome (GOLD analysis project Ga0307474, IMG submission 203312) | Hardwood forest soil microbial communities from Morgan-Monroe State Forest, Indiana, United States - atmos_gasesECM1C_05 | ecosystem: Environmental > Terrestrial > Soil > Temperate...
AAAAGCTTGCGACGCAGGATATCTATCCGCTGTCGCAGACGCCGCTGCGATATCTGCTCTCGGACCGCATCGATCTGTTGAAAGACACCAATGTCGTAAGCGTGACATCGGACGACCTCTTCATCAGCATCACCATCGAGGAGAGGCAGATCCTGCTCGGGACCAGCCGCCTGCTGCTGATGGTCGGCGCCAAGGACGGTCAGCTCAAACAATGGACGGTGACCGATCCGCAGGGCTACGACACCACGGTCGCCGTCTACAATCTTGATACCTCCAGGAGGCTCGATCCCGGCATGTTCAAGATCGATCTCACCGAACGGACGATGCCGCCGGGCTAGGCCAGATCATGATGCGATTAAATGGAATCGCATCATGATCTCATCTCTTTGTTTGAGCATGATCTCCGCGCAAACCTTTATGACGCCTGTGGGCTTTCCCCTTTGGTTTGCCGCGGAAAGGCGATAGCGGTGGAAGGCTGCAAAATTCCGTCTTGATTGCGGGACCAAGTCGTGCCTCATCACTGCCCGACTTCTTCTACTGGTCCCATGCGGCTTTCCCTGACAACCTGGAATATCAATTCGGTGCGCCTGCGCATCGACCTCGTCGCCAAACTCATCAAATCGGCGAGACCCGACGTGTTGTGCCTGCAGGAAACCAAATGTATCGACGATGCGTTTCCGCTCAAGCGCTTCAGGCGACTCGGCTACGAGCACATCGCCTTGAACGGACAGAAAGGCTATCACGGCGTCGCGATCCTCTCGACATTGCCGTTTGAGAAAAGTGATGTGCGGACCTTCTGCGACAGGATCGATTCCCGTCACATCTCGGTCGAATTCGGCGCCAAGGCGCAGCTCTCAAAACCCCTGGTGCTGCACAATTTCTATGTGCCGGCCGGGGGCGATCTTCCGGATCCGGCGCTCAATCCCAAGTTCGAGCACAAGCTTCGTTTCCTCGATGAAATGAAGGCATGTGAGCCGCTGCATCCGCGCGGCGACGATCACCATGTCCTGGTCGGCGACCTCAATGTGGCGCCCCATGAAAACGATGTCTGGTCGCACAAGCAATTATTGAAGGTGGTGTCGCACACCCCGATCGAATGCGAAAAACTTCTGGCGGCGCAGACCCACGGCGAGTGGATCGACGTCGCGCGCGATCGAATTCCGCTGTCCGAGAAGGTCTATACGTGGTGGAGTTACCGCGCTGCCGACTGGACCGTGGGCGACCGCGGCAGGAGGCTCGATCACATCTGGATTTCGCGCGCGCTGAAGGATCGGGTCAGCGATTTCCACATTGTGCGCGATGCGCGCGGCTGGGAGAGGCCGTCCGACCACGTGCCGGTGACGGTAACGCTGGAGGTCTGAAGCTTCGAGCTCTGACTATCGCACGCTGGCGAAGCGGGCGCGCAATCAGGTACTGAGCTTCGCGCCCGCCACCAGAATGTCGCTCGCAATCTGGCTGGTGCGGCTGGCAAATTCGTCACGCAGCCGTCGCGCGGCCGCCGGATCGCTTTCCAGCACGCGTTGAAAAAGGCTGCGTGCGATCCGGATCGCAGTGGAGTCTTCCAGGGCTATCGCCGTGGACGGCCGTTTCATCGCGGTAATCAGTGCCAGCTCGCCGATCAGCGCACCGGGTGGGGCGACGATCGCAGGACCGGCGCCATCCTCAATTCGGAACGCGCCGCTCTGCACGACAAACCCGGAATCGGCCTCCTCGCCCCCATGGAAGAGCGCGCCGCCACGCGCGACGTAGCGTTGCTCGGAACCGATCGCCAGCATGCGCAAGCTTGCCGTTCCCAACAGGCGGAGTGTCGGGACACGCTCGAGCAGGACAATATCATCCTCGATCGACATGAAAGGCTAATGCCAACTTTCCGAACTTCGTGCCCTACCGCAGCGCCCAGCTTTCACGAACTTCGGAAAGTCATGGGCATCAGGAAATCGATGTTCCAGTACGCCGGTGGTGCAATACGAATCGTCAGCCGAATCGCGTCATGGCACCAGTTTGTAGCCACCGGCCTCCGTCACCAATATCTCGGGATTGGCCGCATCCTTCTCGATCTTTTGGCGCAGGCGATAAATGTGGGTCTCCAGAGTGTGGGTGGTGACACCCGAATTGTAACCCCAGACTTCCTGCAGCAGCGTCTCGCGCGACACCGGCAACTGTCCGGCCCTGTACAGGAAGCGAAGGATCGCAGTTTCCTTCTCGGTCAGACGTACCTTTCTGGAGTTGGCGCCGGTCAGCATTTTGGAACCGGGCCGGAAACTGTAGGGGCCGACGGAAAATACCGCGTCCTCGCTGGCCTCATGCTGTCGAAGCTGCGCCCGAATCCTCGCGAGCAGCACCGCGAAGCGGAACGGCTTGGCGACATAATCATTAGCGCCAGACTCAAGCCCGAGGATTGTATCCGAATCGGTGTCGTGTCCCGTGAGCATGATGATGGGCGCCTTGAAGCCGCCCTTGCGCAATGAGCGCACCACCTCACGGCCATCGGTGTCGGGAAGCCCGACATCCATCAGCACGAGATCCGGAGCTTCTGTTCTGGCGACGGAGGCCCCTTTGGCGCCGGTATCGACGGCTGAGGCTTCGAATTCATCGTGCAGCGATAATTGCTCCACAAGCGTATCGCGCAGATCGACATCGTCATCCACGATCAGGATCTTGCGGGCATTGGCCATGGGTAAGTCCTCTGAGCGGCTGCGCGAGCCCAAATGGTTTGGGCGGGGTCATGGTGGCTAAATCAGGATTTGTCCGAACTGTTCGTCCTGAAGTAGGGGCCTGTTACGGTTTCACAAGTCGAAACGCAATCTAGTCTAGAATCCGGACTCATTTTGATAAATGTCCCGGATTGATAAATGTCTCGACGCTTGCAACATCGCTGTTCCCGCCGGTGCCAATTTAGGTGACCGTCCGATTGAAGGGATAATTCCGCTTCTTCAATGACTTACCGAACAAAAAGATGTGATCGCCCGCTCGCGGCAATCTGGATCCACGCTGCCGCCGGCAACCGGTGCCGTGGTTGGCTGGTGGCCGGTGGACAGACCGTGCCAGTCGCGCTGGGGCGCGGCGGCATCATCGCCAACAAGCGGGAGGGCGACGGCGGCACGCCCAGAGGTATTTTCCGGCCGCGGCGATTGTGGTGGCGCGCCGACCGTCATGTAAGGCCGAGGACGTTCCTGCCGATCCGCGCGATTCGACCTGAAGACGCCTGGTGCGAGGACCCCAACAGCCGCCACTATAACCGGCCGGTCAGGCTTGGCCCTGAACAGAGCGGCGACCGGCTTACGCGCGACGACCACCTCTACGATTTCGTTGTCGAGATCGATCACAACGCCTCGCCGCGAGTAGCCGGCCTCGGCAGCGCCGTATTCCTGCATCTGGCGCGCGAGAATTTTTCTCCGACCGCGGGCTGCATTTCGATGGCGAGCTCCGCGATGCGCCACCTTTTGCGACGGCTCGGCCCGCAGACCAAGATCATCATCGAATAGACCGGCGCCGATTCGAAACTCACCGCTTGCCGAAAATCGCCGAGCCGACGCGCACATGGGTGGCGCCGAGCGCAATCGCAACTGCAAAATCGGCGCTCATACCCATCGACAGATGCTTCAGCCCGTTGCGGGCGGCTATCTTCGCGGTCAGGGCGAAATGCGGCGCCGGCGGGTCGTTGACCGGGGGAATGCACATCAGGCCTGATATCGGCAAGCGGTATTTTTCTCGACAGCTTGCGATAAAATTGTCTGCCTCGGCCGGCGAAACGCCGGCCTTTTGCGGCTCCCCCCCGGTGTTGAGCTGGACGAACAATTGCGGCCGGCGTTCCTGCGATTTGAATTCCCTGGCGAGCGCTTCGCAAAGGCTGGCGCGGTCGACCGAATGGATGGCGTCGAAAAGTGCCACGGCATCTTTCGCCTTGTTGGATTGCAGCGGCCCGATCAGGTGCAACTCGATTCCGGGGTAAGCCGACACCAACGGAGGCCATTTTGCCTTGGCCTCCTGGACGCGATTCTCACCGAACACGCGCTGCCCCGCCTCGATGACCGGGGTGATCATTTCAGCGTCGAACGTCTTGGAAACCGCGACCAGCCTCACGGAGGAGCGATCCCGGCGAGCCTCTTTGCAGGCGCGCGCGATTTCCTGCTCCACCGCGGAGAGCCCGCTTGGCAAAGGTGCAGTTTGTCGGGGAAGACGATCCGAGATCATGCCAGTTGTCACGTGTCGATTTGCAATTTTCGCGCGATATTTCCAATTTTACCGAGTTCGAGAAAGGCTTCTTGAACCCCCTTGTATAGCTTCCGTGCGGGCAAGGGGACCATGATGTTAGCGTTCAGTTTCAGCCGCAACAGAGGAAAGCTCAAAAAGCTCTTCGGAATCCGCGCGCGGCTGGCATTACTGGCCTTGATCCTGGTCGCGCCGCTGATGCTCGAACGCGCCCGCTCCCTCGAGGAAGCCCGCAACAAGCAGATCGCGGTCGCCTACGCTGATTTTTCGAGATTCGCTCAGCATAGCGCCGAGGGCCAGCGCGAGGTCCTTTCAGCCGTCGAGACCGTGGTGAAGTGGGCGGCCTATATCCAGGCGTCGAAGGAAGCGACGGGTCGCAATTGTGATTCGCTGCGCGCGAATCTTCCGATCGATGTGCTGCGGATTCGCAATCTGATGATTGTCGGCAAGGACGGTCGGGTCGAATGCGCGACGCGAAGCGCATTGGTCGGACTTGAGCTGGGCAATCGGACCTTTTTCAACCAGGCCCGGCAAACCCGGGATCTCGTGTTCAGCGACTTCATGCTCGCCAGGACCGACCGCGAGCCGATCATGATAGGAGCCTATCCGGTGGCCGCAATTGATGCGACATCGGACACCGTCATCGTTGCCAGCGTTAATCTTTCCTGGATGTCGAAGATCTTGAACGATCTTGGTGGCCGGCCCGGCATGTCGGCGGTTCTGGTCGACAGCATGGGGACCGTGCTGGCGGCACCGTCGGACCAGGCCGGAATGATCGGACAGTCGCTCGATCGCGTACCGCTGATGTCGGCGATTGCGGCAAGAGCGATGAGCCCGGAAAAAGAGGCAGAGTCGTTTTCATTCGTTGAACCCGGTCATTCCAGGCGCACCGTCAGCTTCGCACGCATTCCCGGTACGCAATCCCGCCTGATCGTCAGCATCGACGAAGCCAGATTGGCCGCCGACATCAACGAAGAGATTCGCACCGCTTATCTGCAGCTTGGATTTGTCTGCCTGTTCGTACTGCTCGGCGCCCTGATCGCGGCGGAAAAGCTCATCATCCGGCCGATCAATACCATGGTGTCGATCGCGCAGCGTTTTGGCCAGGGCGAATGGTCCGCGCGCGCACAGCGCAGCCGTCTGCCGGCGGAATTCGTTCCGCTGGCTCGCGCGTTCGACACCATGGCTGCCCGGCTCGCCGAGCGCGAGCGCGACTTGATCGCCACCAATGACCGGCTGATTGTGATGGCCTCGATCGACATGTTGTCTGGCCTTGCCAATCGGCGCGGGTTCCAGAGCCGGCTCGATTTCGAATGGATGAAGGCGCAGCAGCACAACAGCGAATTATCGCTGCTGATGATCGATGTCGATCATTTCAAGCTGTTCAACGACACCTATGGCCATCCCGAAGGGGACGCCTGCCTCTCCCGACTCGGCGAGACGCTGGCCGGCCTTGCCGCCGAATATACGGGCTTTGCCGCGCGCTATGGCGGGGAGGAATTCTGTCTGTTGCTGCCGAATAGCGGCGCCAGCCGCGCACTGGAAATCGGCGAAAAGGTGCGCGCGGCCGTGCAGGGTCTGGCGATGCCACACGCCACTTCCGGACATCAGGCCGTCACCGTCAGCGTGGGGATCGCCAGCACCACGCCCGTCGAGACGTTGCGACCCAGTGATTTGATCGAAGCCGCCGACGCCAGCCTCTATGTTGCCAAACGGAGCGGACGAAACTCGGTGGCCGGACACGGTCTTGCGCGGAGCGCCGCGAACGACGCCACCGCGGCGCTGGTGAGCTGACTCCTCCGCGCTTCCTGGAACGCTCCGATCGGCTCAACACCCGTTGACCCCCAAGCCGCTTTTGTGGCCTAGTCCGCCGTCATTTTTTGCCGGCCCTGGAGCATGATCCGGAAAAGTGGAAACCGGTTTTCCGAAAAGACCATGCTCAAACAAAGAGATGAGATCGTGATGTGATTCCACCCAATCGCATCATGATCTAGTGTTTCCGATTCGAAAGTCCGCATCATCACGAAAAGCCCAGGTTCAATGCCCGCCGAACGCTATAACGCACGTGAATCAGAGCCGCGCTGGCAGCGCCAGTGGGAACAACAGGCGATCTTTGCCGCTGGGAATGACGATCCGAAGCCCAAATATTACGTACTCGAGATGTTTCCCTATCCGTCCGGACGCATCCATATCGGGCATGTCCGAAACTATACGCTTGGCGACGTCCTGGCGCGCTTCATGCGCGCCAGGGGCTTCAACGTGCTGCACCCGATGGGCTGGGATGCGTTCGGGCTGCCGGCCGAGAATGCCGCGATCGAGCGCAAGATCGCGCCCAAGGCATGGACCTACGACAATATCGCCGCGATGAAGAAGCAGCTCCTGTCGATCGGACTCTCGCTCGACTGGTCACGGGAATTTGCGACCTGCGATCCGGCTTACTACAAGCACCAGCAGAAGATGTTCAACGATTTCCTGCGTGCCGGATTAGCCGAACGAGAAAAGCGCAAGGTCAATTGGGATCCGGTCGACATGACCGTGCTCGCCAACGAGCAGGTGATCGACGGCCGCGGGTGGCGCTCGGGCGCCGTCGTCGAGCAGCGCGAGATGAACCAGTGGGTCTTCAAGATCACCAAGTACTCGCAAGAGCTTCTGGATGCGCTCGATACGCTGGATCGCTGGCCGGACAAGGTGCGGCTGATGCAGCAGAACTGGATCGGGCGCAGCGAAGGTTTAAGGCTCAGATTCAAGATCGACCCCCAAACGGCGCCCGCGCACGAAAAGGAAATCGAGGTTTTTACCACACGCCCCGACACTCTGTTTGGGGCGAGCTTTATAGCTGTGGCTCCAGACCATCCGTTAGCCCTAGATGCGGCGTCCCAAGACGAGAACCTCGCCGAATTTATTGCCGAATGTTGGAAGCATGGGACAGCACGCGAGATTATCGATACCGCAGAAAAGAAAGGTTTCAACACAGGTATCCGAGCGATCCACCCCTTCGACCGGACTTGGACCCTGCCTGTCTATGTCGCCAATTTCGTGTTGATGGAATACGGCACCGGCGCGATCTTCGGCTGCCCCGCGCACGACCAGCGCGACCTCGACTTTGCGCTGAAATATAATTTGCCTTTCAAAGAGGTGTACAGGCCATTCGGAGCAAGGGATCCAAGCGGGGAATGGCTACAGTTGGATTTTGACAAAGATCCTGTTCAGATCCTCGGCGATGCTCCCGAAGAAGTTACGTTTTTCAAGATCACAAGAAAGGCTTATGAAGAAACAGACTCTAATCGAGTAGACGACGGCTTCGAGTATACGAATCCAATTCCTGGATTAGACCCTACATGGGTTCATAATATTTCAGACGCAATCGAAAGCGCTATTCGTATCTGTGAGGATCGCGGATTCGGCGAGCGGCAGGTGAACTTCCGGCTGCGCGATTGGGGCATTTCGCGTCAGCGCTACTGGGGCTGTCCGATCCCCGTCATTCATTGTCCGAAGTGCGACGTCGTCCCCGTGCCCGACAAGGATTTGCCGGTGACGCTGCCGGAGGATGTGACGTTCGACAAGCCCGGCAATGCGCTCGACCATCATCCGACCTGGAAGCACGTCAAATGTCCGCAGTGCGGCGGCAAGGCCGTGCGCGAAACCGACACCATGGACACGTTCGTGGATTCCTCGTGGTATTTCGCGCGCTTCACCGATCCCTGGAACGAGAAGGCGCCGACCACGCTGCCTGTGGTCGATCGGCTGATGCCGGTCGACCAGTATATCGGCGGCGTCGAGCACGCGATCCTGCATTTGCTCTATAGCCGCTTTTTCACCCGCGCCATGAAGGCCACTGGCCATATCGGCATGAAGGAGCCCTTCGCCGGCATGTTCACCCAAGGCATGGTGGTGCACGAAACCTATCAAAGGGCCGACGGCAGCTACGTCACGCCGGCCGAGGTCAAGGTCGAGACCGGAGTGAGTGGTCGTCACGCCACGCTCATCGCCACAGGCGAGGAGGTGGTGATCGGCAGCATCGAGAAGATGTCGAAGTCCAAACGCAACACCGTCGACCCCGACGACATCATCGCCACTTACGGCGCCGACGTGGCGCGCTGGTTCATGCTGTCGGATTCACCACCCGATCGCGACGTGATCTGGAGCGACGAACGCGTTCAGGGCGCTGCCCGGTTTGTCCAGCGCCTTTGGCGGCTGATCAACGAATCGGCCGGTATCGGCGCCGCCGCGCCGACGTCAAGACCGACGGCCTTCGGTCGAGAGGCGCTGGCGCTGCGCAAGGCGGCCCATGGTGCGCTGGACAAGGTTTCCACCGGTATCGAGAAGCTGCATTTCAACGTCTGCCTGGCCTACATCCGGGAATTCTCCAACGCGCTGGGCGAGATCTTGGCGCGCGAGGGGCAGCCGTCGTCCGACCTGGCCTGGGCCGTCCGGGAGGCCGCACTCATCCTTGTTCAACTCTTCGCTCCCATGATGCCGCATCTCGCCGAGGAGTGCTGGGCCGTGCTGGGCGAGGGGGGCCTGGTTTCCGAGGCGAGTTGGCCGCAAATCGAACGAGATTTGCTGGTTGAAGACACCGTGACGCTGGTGGTGCAGGTCAACGGCAAAAAGCGGGGTGAAGTCACGGTGGCCCGCACGGCCCAGAATCCGGAAATTGAGACTGCCGCTTTGGGTCTCGATGCGGTAAAACTGGCGTTGGGTGGCAAGCCCGTCCGCAAAGTGATCGTTGTGCCCATGAGGATCGTGAATGTCGTTGGCTAGGATTCGTGCCGCCGCTCGGCTTTTGGCTGCAGCCACGCTTGCGGCGCTGACGGCCGGTTGCTTCCAGCCGATGTACGCCGAGCATGTCGACGGCACGCCGGCGCTACGCGAAAAGCTGATGGGCGTGGACCTCCCGCCGATCGACAAGCCCAATGGCTCGCGCGACGCCCGGTTGGGGGTGGAAATCCGCAACGCCCTGGCGTTCAAGCTTTATGGCAACGCCACCGGGATGCCGCCGACCCACAAGCTGGTAATCCGCTTCACGACCACCCGATCCTCGCTGCTGACCGATCCGAACACTGCGCTGCCGACCAGCGAAAATTACGGTATCGATGCACAGTTCAATCTGGTCGAGATCGCCACCAATCGATCGGTCATGACCGGCTCGACCTTCTCGCGTGTCAGCTATGATATCCCCGGAAGCTATCAGCGCTTTTCCCGCGCCCGCGCCTTCCGCGACGCCGAGGACCGCGCCTGTCAGGAAATTGCCGAACACATCCAGACCCGACTGGCGTCCTATTTCTACGCCGGCACCTGATCGGCCATAAATCCACGAAGCTCGGCCAATTGCGGATTTCGATTTGAAGCGCATGCGTCTGGCGAGCGAAATGAGGTAATCGGCCTGTTCATGGTCGCGCTGCGTGGAAAGGAAATCGACGCATTCCTGGCGCGGCCGGACCCCGGCCGTCCGATCATCCTGCTCTACGGTTCGGACGCGGGCCTGGTGCGGGAACGCGCCGAAGCCCTGCTGGCGTCGGCGGTCGATGATCCCAAAGATCCGTTTTCCCTGGTGAAGCTGGATGGCGATGAGCTTTCGGCCGAACCGTCGCGCCTGGTCGACGAAGCGATGACGATCCCCCTGTTCGGCGGCCGACGCGCGATTCGCGTTCGCGCCGGCTCGCGGAATTTTGCCGGCGGAATCGACGCGCTCGCCGAGGTGACCCTGAAGGATTGCCGGATCGTGATCGAGGCGGGTGAGCTGCGCCCCGAATCGCCACTGCGCAAGGTCTGCGAACGCGCCCGGACCGCGGTTGCGATCGCCTGCTATCCGGACACCGAGCGCGATCTTGCGAAGCTGATCGACGATGAGTTCCGCGTTTCGAACTTGCGCATATCACCGGATGCGCGCGCGGTGCTGATGACCCTGCTCGGCGGCGATCGCCAGGCTTCGCGCAACGAGTTGCGTAAACTCACGCTCTATGGACACGGCAAGGGCGAAGTCACCCTCGACGACGTGGTGGCGGTAGCTGCCGATGCCTCTGAGCTCAAGATCGACCCGATCGTGGACGCCGCCTTTGCAGGAAATGCCGCCGTCGTCGAAACGGAGTTCGGCAAGGCGATGGTGGCCGGCACCTATCCCGGCGTGATCATTTCTGCAGCCCAACGCCATGCAGCCTGGCTGCACAAATCCGCGCTTGCGATTGCGGAAGGCTCGCCGGTTTCGGCGGTGGTGGAGAGCGGATTTCCACGCCTGCACTTCTCCCGCAAGGCAAGCGTCGAGTCGGCGCTGCGCCAGTTCAACGTGGGCCGGCTGACGCTGATCATCGAACAGCTCGCAACCGCGGCACTCGAGATGCGCAAGCAGGCCACGCTCGCCGCGGTCATCGCGCAGCGCGCGCTGATGTCGATTGCCGTGAATGCGAAGCGACGCGCGTAGGCCCGCAGGTGGGCTCAGGCCTTCTTGCCCAGCCTTCGCACGATTTCGTCGAGCTGATCGAGATCGCGATAGCGGATATGCACGGTGCCGCCGGAATTGCCGTGATCGATGCTGACGGCGAGCCCGAGGGCATCGCTGATGCTCTTCTCAAGCGCCACCGTGTTCGGGTCCTTGGCCTTGCCGCCGCTGCGCGCCTTCAGCGGCTTGCGCGCGGGCACGCCCTCGACATGCGCCAGCGCCTCGGTCTGACGCACGTTGAGCCCTTCTTCGACGATGCGTTTGGCAGCAGCAAGGGGATCGGGCACGCCGATCAACGCCCGCGCATGCCCGGCCGACAATTGGCCGGTCACGATGTAGGCCTGAACCTCTGCCGGCAATTTGGTCAACCGCATCGTGTTGGCGATGTGGCTGCGGCTCTTGCCGACGATCTTTGCGATATCGTCCT
>Ga0307474_10003664_pt1 | contig 11070 bp, 7 predicted proteins | sample atmos_gasesECM1C_2_FD_203312 | JGI IMG/M metagenome (GOLD analysis project Ga0307474, IMG submission 203312) | Hardwood forest soil microbial communities from Morgan-Monroe State Forest, Indiana, United States - atmos_gasesECM1C_05 | ecosystem: Environmental > Terrestrial > Soil > Temperate...
CCGGGTGAGGTAGTCGTGTTGATCGGATGCCGCGGGCGCCAGCGTGAAGCCGCAGTTGCCACCGAAGACCGTGGTGACGCCATGTTGCACCGACGGGCTCGCGGTCGGGTCCCAGAACAGCTGCGCGTCGTAATGGGTGTGCAGGTCGACGAAGCCCGGCGCCAGCGTCAACCCGTCCGCGTCCACCGTCCTCGCCGCGACATCATCTACCTGGCCGATCGCGGCGATCCGTCCGCTACTGACGCCGACGTCGCCGTGGCGCGCGGATGCGCCTGTGCCGTCAATGATTTCGGCATCGCGGATGAGTAGGTCGAGCATTATGGCCTCCTACGCTGTGGCTAGCCACCCGTCGTCCGGCAGCGGGTGGCGGAACAGCAGTGCGGCGTTGCGGTGAGTGATCCTCGCCGCGTCCTCCGCCGACAGGCGTGCGACATTGCGCGCCACGACCCGCTGCGTGTCGGGCCAGGTCGAGTCCGCATGCGGGTAATCGCTCTCAACGAGGATGCGATCGGCCCCAATCGCGTCCAGCGCACCGAACGCCGACGGATCGTCGATCGAGCAGAACCAGAAGTTGCGCTTTAGCACCTGGCTGGGCAGCAGGTCGCCCTTCCACGACCCGCCCTCGCGCCCGCACGCGGAGTGGGCCAGGACGTAGTCGGCTCGATCGCCGAGCATTGCCACCCAGCCGAGCCCACCCTCAGCCAGCGTGATGTTCAGCCGCGGAAAACGGACCGGGATGCCGGACCAGAGCATGTCCGCGCAGGCAACCAGACCGTTGACCGGGAACAGCGTGGTGATGGTCTCAAACGGGGTGTCCGGAGCGGAGATCGGCGCCCACTGCGCCGAACCGGTGTGCAGGCATACGACGGTGTCCGTCTCCTCGCAGGCGGCGAAGAACGGATCCCACACTCCGGTGTGCAAGCTAGGCAGGCCGCATTGCGCGGGCAACTCGGGGAAGCTCACCGCCTTGAAGCCGCGCGCGGCGTTACGGCGTATCTCCTCGGGCGCGATTTGCGGGTCGGCGAGCCACGGCAGCTGCAGCGGGATGATCCGCTCCGGGTAGCTGCCGGCCCACACCTCGAGGTGCCAGTCGTTCCATGCCCGCAGTGTGGCCAGTCCCAGCTCGGGGTCGTCGCTCTTCCAGAACACGGTCCCCGAGAACCCGGCGATCAGCGATGGGAAGTTCAACGACGCCCAGATGCCCGCCAGGTCCATGTCGGCGATCCGGGCGTCGATGTCCCAACAGCCACGCCGCATTTCGTCGAACCGGGCGGCTTCCATGCTCCATTCCTCGTGCGGTCGTCCGATCACCGCGTTGAGCCCGATATTCGGGTACTCCCGGCCTTCATAGCGCCACACCTGGCGTCCGTCGTCGCTCTCGATGATCTTCGGCGCGCGGTCGGCCAACGCAGCGGGAAACCGGCCGGCGAACATGTCGGGTGGCTCGATGACGTGGTCGTCGACCGAGATGAGGACATGCTGTCGCTGCCGGGGATCAGGGTCTGGCAGCAGCGCCATACTTGATGACTATCGTCGGTTTTCGACCGGTGTCAATGCTATCTATGCAATCAATACAAAGTTGACCTCAGGGGGACCGGCTCGCCCCTTCGTGTCGGAGATGGCACTGCGATATGACAGCGGAGTTCGTCGGAGCTGCGAATCTTGGAGGTGCCTTGTCATTTCACGCAGGGAATGTCATCGGCGGTCATGCGTGTGAGGTTGGTAGGTGTCGGTTCTCGCGTGCCGGTGCCGGTGGCCGGCACCGTGGTGACGGGCGTCGCGGCGGTCGTGGCCTGCGATGTCGACGTGGGATTGAGGTTGTCAAACCCGGAGAAATCGGTCCCGACGGTCAGTCGGACCGTGTTGGGGGAGACGCTTTCGGATGCGGTGGCAGTTATGCCCAATTCATCGGCGAGCTCGGCGGCGGCTGCCTTCGCGCCGGGTCCGTAAGCGATGGTGCTTGTCTGGCTGGTGGAGTCGGCGGTGCCGACCGTCCCCTTAGTAAAGTGCCCTGTCGCTAAGGACATTTCGGCGGCCGCGGCCTCGCCCTGCCTGCCCGAGGCATTGACCACGTCGAGCGCGACGTTGCGTGCGGTCAGCGCTGCGCCGTCGCCTGGTTGCGCTGCTGCGCTGGTGGGGCTGGTCGAGGCTGACACGGGCGAATCGGCGGCCACCAGGCTGTGCACGACGGAGCGGATGGTGGGTACGTCGATGAAATTGACATATGCACCGTTCGAGATTTCGCCGAAACTGGTGACCGGCAGCGTGTATAGCATGACCGGTCTGTTGGGGAACGCCGCCGCGTTTCGCACGAAGTCGTCCAGGTCGAAACCAGCGTCAACGGCGATGTTTTGCTTGGCGACGTCCACGAGGGCGCGCAGTCGGGTGGGGGTCGACCACACCCCGCTGCGGCGCAGCGCACGGACCACCGAGACGATGAAGGCCTGTTGGCGGCGGGTTCGATCAAGGTCGGTGAACATTGCATCGTTGGCGTCGCGGCGTTGCCGAACAAACGACATCGCCTGGGCTGCACTGATCTGCTGGTTGCCTTGATGAAAGTCCGCGCCCGAGTAGTAGGGATCCGCGGTGTCCTCGTTCAGGCACACGGTGATGGGTTCGACCAGCCGGGCGACCTGAAAGAAGCCGACCAAGGTGACTTCAATGAAGTGGTCGATCGGGATTTGCAACAGACGCCTGACCGTGCTGATCTCGGCTTTGCGGCCCGCCTCACGCGCCGCCTGTTCTTTCGCCGCGGAGTGTTGCCCGTCAGGCGAGGCTGGGTGGGATTGCAGGTTGGCGGAGCCGCGGCCATCCATCACGCGTTGGTAGGCGAGGGTGTAGGCCTCCTTGATCTTGCCGCGGCAATCCGAGGTCGGGCATCCGGCCAGATCGACATAATCGTCGCGGGGGATTGAGATCGCCGTGGCCGGGGCGTCCCCGGCTGGCAGGTGCAACAGCATGAGCGCGTCGGAGTCGCCGTCGCCGGAATCTTCACTGCCTGCATGCAGCGCGTCATAGATGTCTGGCGGCAGGGGCCGGCCCTGCTGGTCGCGACGGCTATCCAGCCCCATGATCAGGATGTTTTGATCGCTTCCGGTCGATGCGGGTTCACCGGCCAACGCATCGGATGTGGTGATGCCGGCCGAGACTGTGCGGTAGGCGATCCACCCAATGCCGGTGACGACAACCAGAACCGCCGACACCAGCGCGGCGAACACCTTGGCGCCGGCCATCAAGTGGTTGCGGTGCAGACGATGCCGGGGCCCGGTCGTCAGTGAACGTGCTTTTGCGTCGCCTGAGGGGTCCGCTCGATGTGTCATGACAGAAGTGAGAATAGCCAGGTCGCCGTGCTTCTACCAGCGTTTGCCGAGGTCGGGGGGCCGGTCCGGATCAGCGGAGCGATGACCCTTGACGCTAATGACCTCGGCGAACGAGTTTTCAGTCGTGCGGTCACCTCAGCGCGATGCCCGTCGGCCCTTAGGTTCTCAGGCCGCTAGCGCGGGGCGGGGTGCCGAACGAATGTTCGGGGCTGAGTGAATGCCCGGATCCCCTCAACGCCGAGTTCGCGGCCAATGCCGGACTGACCGCAGCCGCCGAACGGCAGGCGCGGGTCCTGGGCGGCGAGGCCGTGGCAATTGACGCTGACCGTACCCGCTACCAGCTGCCCGGTGACCCGGTCGGCCAGTGCCTCGTCACCGGTCCACACCGACGCTGTAAGGCCGAAATCGGTTGCGTTCGCCGCGGTTACGGCGTCGTCGATGTTGTCGTAGCCGAAAATCGGCAGCACCGGGCCGAACTGCTCCTCGGTGGCCAGCCCCGAGTCCGGGGCCAGATCGGTGACGACGGTCGGCAGTGCGAAGTATCCCTCCGCGTCGGCGTCCGCGTCGCGGATCCGTCCCGCCGTCCGCACCGCCGCGCCGCGTGCCTCGGCGTCGGCGACCAGCGCGGCCACCCGGTCGCGCCCGGCGGCGGTGTGCAGCGGCCCGAGTGTCGTCTCCGCGGCAAGGCCGTCGCCGACCACCTCCCGCCCGCAGCGCGCGAGCACCGCTTCGGCCAGCTCGCCGACCCGCTCCGTGGGGCCGTACAGCCGTTTGATCGCCATGCAGACCTGACCGCCGGTGGTGTAGGTCGCCGTCACCAGCCGCTCCACCAGCTCGTCACTGACCGTGATGTCGGACGCGATGATCGCGGCATCGTTGCCGCCGAGCTCGAGTAACACCGGGGTGAGCCGCGGCGCAGCCGCCGCCATCACCGCACGCCCGGTGGCGACGCCGCCGGTCAGCGAGATCAGGTCGATGCCCAGGTGGGTGACCAGCGCCTGGGCAAGCTCGCTGCCCGGGCCCGCGAGCACGTTCACCACACCCGGCGGCAGCGCCGCCGCCAGCGCCCCCGCGAGTTCCAGCGCCACGAGCGGACAGGTCGGGGGCACCTTGACGACGGTGGTGTTGCCTGCCGTCAGCGCCGACGTCAGCTTCGTCATCGTCAGCGCGAGTGGCCAGTTGAACGGGAGCACGAGCGCGGCCACGCCGAACGGCTCTCGGTGCAGCCGTGGGTAGCTCGAGTGCGGGTCGACCTGCTCGGGCGCGAGCGCCACCTCGGCCATTGACCCGAGCAGCGCTGCGAGGCCCGGCCCGGTGCTGATCTCGAAACTCGCCTCGGCGAGCACCTTGCCGTGCTCCCGGGTGTACCGGCGTGCGCCATCGCGGGCGGCCAGCTGCTCGGCGGCCGTGGTAGCCGCGGCCGCGATGGCGGCGACCCGCTCTGCGACGCTGAGCGCTCGCCACCCGGGCGCTGCCCGCCGCGCCGCGGACACCGCGGCGTCGAGCTGGGCGCGGTCGGCGGCGGGTGCGTGACCGACGATCTCGGCCGGCCGGGCCGGATTGTGCACGGGGTAGCTGCCGGCGGCGCCTGCCTGCGGTTCGCCGCCGATCGTCAAAACCGCACCCTCGCCAGCGGTTTGGCTTTCCGGCGTGATCGTCGTTGATCCCGTCATCGCCTGTCTCCTTACCTTGCCTTTTTCAGCCAACCTTGACCCGGTGCGGTTGTCCCGCCATCGTAAATCGCTATGACGTGGCTCACAGGTTCGGTCCAATGAAGGCGGTCGTGCTGCGCGAGGTCGGGCAGCCCACAGCGGTGGAGGAGGTCGAACTACGACGCCTCGGCCGCCACGAGGTCCGGGTGCGGCTGGCCGCGAGCGGCGTGTGCCACAGCGACCTGTCGCTGCGCGACGGGTCCATACCGACGCTGCTGCCGTGCACACTCGGTCACGAGGGCGCCGGGATCGTTACCGAGGTCGGCGACGACGTCACGACCGTCAAGCCGGGTGCGCATGTCGTGCTGACGTGGCTCGTGGCGTGCCGGTCCTGCCCGCACTGCCTGCGCGGCGAGGCCCAGCTGTGCGTGCATGCCTACGACCACGCCTACGGCGGTCCGTACGCCGATAGCGCGGGCCCCGTGTGGCCGGGAATGGGAGTCGGGTCGCTGGCAGAAGAGACACTGCTGCCGGCCGCGGCGGTAGTGCCGGTCGATGAATCGCTACCGCTCGACCAGGCCGCGCTGCTGGGCTGCGGCGTCACCACCGGCGTCGGCGCGGTGATGCACACCGCGGCCGTCCGCCCGGGGGAGACCGTGCTGGTCATCGGCTGCGGCGGTGTGGGTTTGGCCGCGATCCAAGGGGCCCGGCTGGCCGGCGCGGCGCGGATCATCGCCGCCGACCGCGTGGCCGCCCAGCTTCCCACCGCGGTGGCCAATGGCGCGACCGACACCGTCGACGCGAGCGAGGTCGACCTCGCGACCGCCGTGCGTGACCTCACCGGCGGCACCGGGGTCGATCACGGAATCGAGGTGGTCGGCAAGCCCGCCACGATCCGCGCGGCCTACGACGCCACCCGCCGCGGCGGCAGGGTCACCCTGGTGGGCGCCGCCGGCATTACGGAAGAGGCGACGTTTCCCGCACTGTCGTTGATGTCCGACGGCAAGACGATCCAGGGCAGCGTCTACGGCGCCAGCGACCCGGCGCGCGATATCCCGATGCTCGCCGAGCTCGCCCAACGCAGCCAGCTTGACCTCGAGGCGCTGGTGACGCGGCGGATCGGTATCGACGAGGTCGAGGGGGCGTTCACCGACATGGCCGCCGGGAACGGCGCGCGCAGCGTCGTCTGCTTCAGCTAGACGGCGTGCCGCCGTTCTAACCGCTCGCCCTCGATGTCGAGGTCGGGAACGTAGCGGTCGAACCACTTCGAACGGGACCAGAACTTGTTCCCGGTCACGGCCATGATCGCTGGTACCAAGGTAAGCCGGACCACGAACGCATCGAGGAACACACCGACCGCGAGGCTGAACGCGATCGCCTTGACGACAGGGTCGGTAGTGGAGATGAACGCGACGAAGACAAAGAACATGACCAGTGCCGCCGCGGTGACCACCCGCGCGCTGAGGCCGGTGCCTCGCTCGACCGCACCGACCGCCTCATCGGTCTTGGTGAAGACCTCCTTGATCCGCGACACCACGAACACCTCGTAGTCGCTGGACAGCCCGAAGATGACCGCGAGCACGATGATCGGTAGGAAGCTCACCGTCTGGCCGGGCGTCACCTTGAGCAGGTCGGCAAGCCAGCCCCACTGGAACACCGCCACTTGGGCGCCGAATGCCGCGAGCACCGACAGCATGAATCCGATGATCGACGTGATCGGAACGGCGACAGCACGGAACGCGATCGTCAGCAGGATCAGCGCCAGGCCGGCAACCACGACGGAGAACATCGGCAGCGCGTCGGCCAACCGGTCCGACGTGTCCATGTTCTGCGCGGTCAGTCCACCAACGAGAATTGCTGTGTGGGAACTATTTTCGATGTCGTGGTTGTCGCGGATCCGGTGGACGAGGTCGCTGGTCGCGCTGGCGTCCGGCCCGGTCTTCGGTATCACCTGTAGGACCGCGACACCGTTACCACTCGGCCCGGGGGAGACTGCTGCGACGCCGGGGTCGCGCTGCAGCGTCGCTGCGATGGCGCCGACGGCCTGCCGCGGGTCGCCCGCCCTGCTGTTATCCACGACAAGCACCAGCGGCCCATTGAATCCGGCGCCGAAGCTGCGTTCGACTAGGTCGTACGCCTTGTGAGCGGTGTTGCCGGCCGGCTGATCTTTGCCGCTGGGCAGTCCCAACGTCATCTGGGAAGCCGGCAGTGCGATCACCGCCATCACCGCGATCCCGAGGATTAGCAATGGGATTCGGAAGCGGACAACGAATCGGGCCCAGGCGGCACCCATGGTGCGATGCGGTTCGGTGGCGGCGATCAGCGCAACCCGCTCGGGCCGGTCAGGGTGGAAAATCGGGGTAAGGAACTTCGTGACCTTGTCGCCGGCGAAGCCCAGCAGCGCCGGCAGCAAGGTGATCGCGACCAACAGTGCCACCAGGACCGCGGCCGCGGCACACAGGCCCATCACGGTAAGGAATGAAACGCCTACCACCGCAAGACCGCACAGCGCGACGATGACTGTCAGCGCGGCGAACACCACGGAACTACCGGCGGTGCCGACCGCGAGCGACGCGGCTTCCTCGGCCTCGATGTTCTGCATCAGATATGTGCGGTACCGGGAGAGGATGAACAGCGCATAGTCGATGCCGCACGCAAGGCCGAGCATCAACGCCAACGAGATTGTGGGCGAGGCGATGTCGGTCACCGTCGTTTGCGCCGTGATTCCCATCAGGCTGATGAGCACCCCGATGATCGCCGTGAGTATGGGCAGCCCGGCCGCGACCAAAGCGCCGAAGGTCACCAGCAAGATTATGAAACCTATTGCAATGCCGATAATTTCGGGCGTCTCCGATACTTCGAGACGCGACCCGGGGTAGACCTCACCGCCGAATTCCACCTGTAGTCCGGCCTTGATCGCGAGTTTGGCCGCGTCCTTTAAGCCGTTCAGGGCGGCGCCGTCGACGCGCCCGGCCGCAACCTTCCAATGCACCGACGCCAGCGCGACACGCCCATCCGGTGAGATCGCCTTGGTTTGAAAGGGATCGGCGACAACAGCGACCTGCTGCGACCCCATCAGGTTGCGCACCGAGTCCTCGATGGCCGCGCGGTGCTGACCGTCGGTGACGCGATGCGGGCCCTTGGCGGCAAACACCACCAAGGTCTGTCCGCCCGAGTACGCGGGAAGCCGCTCTTTCAATAGCTCAGCGGCTTCTTTGGATTGACCTGGAACCGTGTAGTCGTCGACCGTCTTACCCCCCGCGACAACGGAGAACGCGACCATCCCGATCGCTACTACGACCCAAAACCCCAGTACATAACGGCGGCGCAGGAACGCCCAGCGCCCCGTCCGGTACAAGTAGGTCGACATCCCGACGTTCTCGTGGGACTTAATCGTCGTCACCGCGTGTCTCCTTGCTGTTCCGCGTTCGTCAGCGGCCCCATCGCAACCCCTGAACACATAGTTGAAGATAAATTCACTTGCGAAGCTAGCATCAGTTAGAGACTTTTGAAGAATTCTTCAGTACTGAGTTATTGTGATCTCAGCCATATTGGCGAAAAGCGAGAGGTCAGAACTATGGATGACGTCGGTACGTCACCCAATCGCCTGGAACGTCGCAAGCAGCGCACGCGCGCCGCGCTGATCAAAGCCGCGCAAAGTTTCATCGCCGCCGGCAAACTCAACGTGCCTGTGCAGGACATCAGCCAAGCCGCCGATGTCGGCATCGGATCGTTCTACAACCATTTCGATAGCAAGGAACAGCTGTTCCAGGTGGCGGTCAATGAAGTCCTCGACACCCAGGGGGCGCTGGTGGACGTCCTGACGGAATCGATCGAGGATCCTGCCGAAATGTTTGCGTGCCGTTTCCGTCTGACCGGACGGCTGTTTCGGCGGCGGCCCGAAGAAGGCCGTGTCGTGCTTGCCTATGGGCTGCCCTTGATCATGTCCAACCGGGGACTCGGACCACGCGGCAGGAGGGACATCGCGGCCGCGGCCGCGGCCGGGAGGTTTCAGGTGGCAGATCCAGAACTCGCTATGGTGGTCAGCGGGGGCGCACTTTTGGGCGTCGGTCAACTCCTGCAAGCCCGGCCCGAGCGTGACGACGCGCAGGCGGTAGATCAAGTGACCGAGAGCGTACTGAGGCTCTTCGGCCTGTCCGCTGAAGAGGCGCATCAGCTTTGCCGGATGCCGCTGCCTGATCTTGACGTGTTCGGCGACGGTGGTCAGGCCGCGTCGTGAAGGATCAGCCCCACGGCATAGCGTTCGCCGGAACGGATAACTGAGAGACCATGGCGCACCGGTGCCGCGGACCAACCCCGCGCCGACCGCACTGGCCGATCGCGCGTGGTGAACACGAAACCGTGCCCGAGTGGCAATTGTGTTGCGGTGCCACGGGATTGCGCCCGGGGCCGCTGTTCGACGAGCAGGAATTCGCCGCCGGTGTAATCGGTGTTGGGATCGCTCAAATTGATCACCACCTGAAGCGGGAATACCAACTCGCCGTAGAGGTCCTGGTGCAGGGCATTCCAGTCGTTGGTGCCGTACTTCAGCATGAGGGCGGTAGACCTGGTCTGGCCGGCGGAATGGCATTTGGCCAGCCAATCGTCGAGGTTGTCCGGCCAGGGCGTGTCGCGCCCCAATTTGCCCCACCAGTCGCGGGCTATCGGCAGCAGCCTGGGATATAGCGCCTGTTTGAGCCGTTCGACCGGCTCGGGATAGGGTGCGCCGAAGTAGCGATACTGCCCGGCGCCGTACCGCTTGGGCGCCATGTCGATGGTCGAGCGGAACAGGCTGTCGTCGGCGTAGAGCTGGCGCACCCGCTCTGCCTCGCCGGGTGTGATCAACTGCGGTAGCAGCGCCCCGCCATACTCGTCGACCCAGGCAGCGATGGCGGCCCAATCGCCGGACTCGACGCGCTTTTCCCACCGAGCCATCAGCAGACCCCGGCGTATTCGGACCTCATCAGCGTTCTCCCGTTGTGCGTCTGCTCTGTCCACGATAAATACCGTGAGCCACCCGAGGTGAGAGATGCGTTGTTCAGCCAGACCCGCGCTGCGGTCATCGCGCGATACCCGCTGGCCACGGCATTCCGCAGCGAGTAGCGTTGTTCGACGCGGACGAGTTGGCTGGGCGGCCGCGGCTCGTGCCGGTCCGAAAGGCCCGGCGCCGAGTCGAGGAAAGTCCGGACTTCACAGAGCAGGGTGATTGCTAACAGCAATCCGAGGTGACTCGCGGGAAAGTGCCACAGAAAACAGACCGCCACCCTCGCGGTGGTAAGGGTGAAACGGTGCGGTAAGAGCGCACCAGCATTCCGGGTGACCGGGATGGCTAGGCAAACCCCACCCGAAGCAAGGCCGAGAAGGCCGCACCGAAAGTGCGGCCGCGCAGGCGTTCGAGGGTTGCTCGCCCGAGCCTGCGGGTAGGCCGCTCGAGGCACCCGGCAACGGTGTGTCCAGATGGATGGTCGCCGCCGCGCCGCCGTTGCTTAAGCCGCGGCGGCGGGGAACAGAACCCGGCTTACAGGCCAACTCGCCCGCCTTACGTCTGCGACCTGCATATTCAGCTGGTCGGAGCCGCCTCCGTCCGCAGTGCGTCCGCAGTAAATCCGAGCACCGAATCAATCGCGTCCCGCGTCCGGTCGTCAGAATCGGGCCACAGATGGCTGTAGGTGTCCAGCGTCTCGACCGCGCTGGCGTGGCCGAGCCGTGACTGGACCGTCTTCACACTCTCTCCGTGACGGATCAACAGGCTTGCGTAGTAGTGGCGCAGGGCGTGGAAGCCCGTCCCGGCCGGAAGCCCAGCCGCCTTGACCGCAGCGCGCCACTTGTGCCCGAACACCGACCGGGTTATCGGCTTCCCCGCCAGAGTGAACACCAGGCCGTCAGGGCCGTCGGGAAATTCCGCTAGATGTGCCGCCAGCGCGTCCACAACCACCCGGGGCAATGGAATTGTCCGGTTGCTGGCCCGCGTCTTAGGCGGAGCCAATTCCGGTGCCCGGCCCTGCACCGTGACGAGCTGCCGGTCCACCGTCAGCACGCGCTCAAGAAACCGCACGCGGTCCACTGTCAACCCGAAGCATTCCGACTTATATGCGTGT
>Ga0307474_10003665_pt1 | contig 11069 bp, 11 predicted proteins | sample atmos_gasesECM1C_2_FD_203312 | JGI IMG/M metagenome (GOLD analysis project Ga0307474, IMG submission 203312) | Hardwood forest soil microbial communities from Morgan-Monroe State Forest, Indiana, United States - atmos_gasesECM1C_05 | ecosystem: Environmental > Terrestrial > Soil > Temperate...
ACCCGCCTAACCTACGCTCGCGCAACTCAGGTTGCCGCAACCGTCGGTCAGGCGTTCGCTTTCCTTTTTGGAATTGTCGGCCTTTTTGGCATACCGGGACTATATCCCCCAAATCCCTTTCTGATCTTCATCGCGCTTTTTGTTTATCTCGGCGCGTCGCAGGAAGCTGGCCTCGCTCAAATGCGCGATGTCTCGCGCCGATTTCCCGTTTCCAGCGCGATGGTCCGTGAGTTTCGAACGCTTCCCGCGGCGGCGACTTTACAGGACGCGGTCGATGCCTTGCTGGCGACGTCGCAACACGATTTTCCCGTGCTGGATGAAAGTGGAAATGTCGCGGGGATTTTAACCCGCCACGACTTGATCTCGGCGTTGCGCAAAGATGATCCAAACATTCGAGTTAGTGACGTGATGCGCCGAGATATCCCGACGGTGACGACTGGCACGCGATTCGAAGAAGCGTTCCGCATCATGCAGGAGTGCAATTGTCCGGCCGTGCCGGTGCTCGACGGCATGAAACGTTTGGTCGGTTTGCTGACGCCTGAAAACGTGAGCGAGCTGATGATGGTGCAGTCGGCGCTGCCCCGACGGCGTGCGGCGTAAGGTGGATCGGCCGCTTCGCCGCCATTTTTAGCATCGAGCAAGGGACTGCTCGATCCACCGGATTGTCGATCTGACTCTGGCCGCGTACAATTATCCATCTTTCATGGCCGTTTCACGCAAAGAAAAACCGGATCTGCAGAAGAAGGTGCAGGAAGTGCCGCACAAACCGGGTGTGTACCTCATGCGCGACAGGTTTAACCGCGTGATTTATGTGGGGAAGGCCCGCGACCTTAGAAAACGGGTGAGCTCGTATTTCTTGCCCTCGAAGTTGGCGCAAGCCGATCTGAAAACACGCGCGCTGCTCGAGGCGACGTGGGATTTCGAAACGCACGTTGTTCGCAGCGAAGCCGAGTCGGTTTTGCTCGAAGGCAAGCTGATCAAGGAATACCGGCCGCGATACAACATTTCGTTTCGCGACGACAAACGCTTCCTGCTCGTGAAGGTCGATCTGTCGGAGGAATGGCCGCGGTTTCGCCTGACGCGTCTCAAGAAAAACGACAGCGCGCGGTACTTTGGACCATTTGCTGCGGCAGGCGCGCTGCGCCAAACGCTCAATTTGATGCGAAAGAAATTTGGCGTGCTCACCTTTGGTCGCGGTGCGCCGAGCGAACGCGAGCTGAAATCTTCGACGTATCAGGTGCCGGTGCGGTTGAGCGAAATCACGGCGGAGCAATATCGCGAGCGGGTGGCCCGGGCGTGTGAGTTTCTGGAAGGCCAATCGCGCGAAATGATCGAGTTGTTGGACGAGGAGATGCGCAAGGCTGCCGAGAAAATGGATTTCGAGAAAGCGGCCGAGCTGCGCAACATGATTGACGACGTTCGGCAGACGACAAGATCGACGCGACGTTTCACGCGAGGAACTCTGCCGAGCGCCATCGATCCAATGGCCGATGTCGAAGCGTTAGGCGAAGCACTGCAGCTGCCACGGTTACCGCTCGTGATGGAGTGCTTCGACATCTCCAATATTTCCACGACTCACGTCGTCGCCTCGATGGTTTGCTTTCGCGATGGTGTGCCGGACAAGAATTGCTATCGGCGATACCGGGTACGGACGGTCGAGGGCCAGGACGATTTCGCCAGCATGGCAGAAGTCGTCAGAAGACGGTATTCACGAGTGTTGCTGCAAATTTCGGAAACCGGAAACCGGAAACCGGAAGGAGCTGACGAACACCACGTTGTCGATTTATCACCTGAGCATTCGCAAGAGAATGCTTTCGACACTGCGCGCCGGATTGAAACCTATTCGGTATCCGATATCCGGTACCCGCAATTTGTTCCCGTTCGTTTGCCGGACTTGATCATCGTCGACGGCGGCAAGGGCCAACTTTCGTCGGCGTGTCGCGAGTTGCAACGGCTTGGCCTTCATGATTTGCCAATCATCGGTCTGGCCAAAGAACATGAGGAAATCTATCGGCCTGGACGGGCCATGCCGCTTCAGCTGCCCGTGGATTCCGGCGCGCTTCACTTGCTTCAACGAATCCGCGATGAAGCGCACCGGTTTGCGAACGCTTATCATCAATTGCTGCTCAAGAAGCGAATCGACGAAAGCATTTTGGACGATTGTCCGGGCGTGAGTCAGAATCGAAAAAACCTGCTGCTGCGAAAATTTGGCTCGGTGAATCGTCTGCGCAAAGCAAAGGTCGAAGAGATCGCCGAGACAGAAGGAATCGGGCAAAAACTCGCGGAGGAAGTGCATCGATTTCTGCGGCGACATTGACGCGAGCGATCAGCGTCCGAAGATGTCGATCTTGCGATGAAGGGTTGGGCCTTAATTTTCCTCGCGCAGTGTGCTTCGGGATTTATTCTCGCTCAGAATCTCGCGCCGTCCGCGACGCCAAGCCCTAGCCTGCTTCCGACTGGCGATGAAGAGACGATCATCCCGACATTTGAGACCCAAAAGCTTGCCCGTACCTACATCCTCGACATCCCGGCGCCGCGCGGGCAAATCACAGATCGGACCGGCCTGCCGCTCGCTCAAAACAAGGTCAGCTACAATCTCGCAATCAGTTTTCCGACCCCGCTGGATTTGACGGATGCCAAAGCAGTCGCGTTTGCGCGGGAAAAGATCGAGAAGGCGGCAAAATTAACCGGACGGTCGATCAAAATTTCCGACGACGCCATCCTGCGTCACTATCACAACCGCGGCATCATGCCGCTGGTCATCGTGCAGAACCTGAGTCAATCGGAATACGAAGCGGTTAAAGACAGCGCGAAGGATTCGCTCGTTGTCCGACCGGTTTACGTTCGGATCTATCCCAACGGCAAAGTGGCCGGCCACATTATCGGCTATACCGGAAAGACAGGCCGCAACCTCGACGGAATCATCGACAACCACGAAACCCTGTGGCCGGAAACCGAGGGGCGGGACGGGCTTGAGCAAACGTTCAACGAACTCCTCACTGGCAAACACGGCGAATACAAACTGACCTTCGACAAGGACGGCCGAAAAACCTCCGAGAAGTTGATCAAGCCGGCCGTGCCCGGAAACAACATCGTCACCACCTTGGATTTGCGGCTTCAGGAGCTCGCTGAGAAGGCATTGTCGGCGCGGGCAAAACGGGGCGCGATCGTGATTGTCGATCCGACCGACGGGGACATTCTGGCGATGGCTTCGATGCCGGCCTACGACCCGAATGTTTTCGTCCCGTCGATCTCCGCGGAGAAATTCAAACAACTACAGGACGATCCGAACATTCCGCTGTTGGGGCGCGCGTTTCGTTCGTCTTATCCGCCAGGTTCGACGTTCAAAGTCGCGGTCGGCATTGCCGCACTCGAGACTGGCGCGGTCCACTCCGAGGATCTTTATCAATGCGTGCCTGCGATCCAGATTGGCAATCTGACGTTTCACAATTGGAAAAAGGGAGACCAGGGCGCCCAGAATTTTGTCCAGGCGCTCACCGAATCATGTGACACGTGGTTCTATCAGGTAGGAATCAAGACCGGTGCGGAGCCAATCATCGACTGGGCGCTCAAGCTTGGCTTTGGCGCGAAGTGTGGCATTCCGTTGCGCGGCGAAGCGGAAGGGCGCATTCCAAACGACGACTACATGAAGGCGACCCATGGCCGCAAAATTCTGAACGGCGACATTGCGAACCTGTCGATCGGGCAGGGCGACACCCAGGTGACGCCGCTGCAAATGGCGCAGGCAATGGCGATCATTGCCAATGGTGGCAAGTTTTACCAAACGCGACTGGTCCGCCAGGTGCAATCGGTCGATCAGCAAATTGTTACGGCTTACGAGTTACGCGAGAAACGCACCTTGGATGTTTCCGAGGCGACCATGGACGAAGTTCACCGGGGTATGATCGATGTCGTTAACGGGCCAAACGGCACCGGACACGAGGCGGAGTTGGATGGTGTTGAAGTCGCGGGCAAGACAGGTACCGCGCAATGGGGTCCGAAAAACAAGGAACGCACGGCCGCGTGGTTTGCTGGATTTTTGCCGGCAGACCAGCCGCGCTACGCGTTTTCCGCGGTCTACGAAGGTGACGTCGGAAGCAAAGTTCACGGCGGTACTGCCGCCGCGCCGATGATCGCCGATATTTTCAAGGAAATTTACAAGGCGCCGGAAACAAGCAATCGTGGCCGGCGCGAATCGAGTCAGCAGGTTCGCCGTGCCCAACCAGTGGAAGAAGACGCGTCGGATTAGGCAACGGCGGTTTCTTTCGGCAGCTCCATTGAAACTCGCTGGATTCCCATCTCGCTCGCCGCTACCCATGGCGGCTTTACCTTCTATGTCGCTGCTCCCACCAGTTCCATTGTTCCCTTGAACTTCGGTTCCTCAGGTTCGAGGCCGAAGTTCTCGGAAAAGAGATTATCGATTCTAGCGAGGTCTTCGGGTGTCAGGGGTGGACAATCGGGCGCCCTGGCGAATTCAATGAGCTGTTCTTCGTTGTAAATGTTCGGCAAGGTCGATGCGACCCGATCATCTGCCAGCAACCAGAGGAGCGCCGCTTGTCCAAGCGTGCGCTCGGCATTTTCGAGGAACCGTAGTTTGTCGATCTTCTTTACTCCGTTGAGCAACCAACTGCGTGGACGATGACTCCGATGATCGGTCGGTGGAAAAACCGTGTCCGCGGTGTATTTGCCTTCGAGCATTCCGGACGAATGCGTTACCCGAATCAGGAACATTGTGTCCTTGCCCGATTCTGTCGCGGCGTCCTGCATCGCGCGACCGGGATGCTGCTCGAGCATGTTGTAGATGTGCTGAATGCTCGTGACATCGCGTTCCCGAATGCAATTCACGCCTTCGTAAAGCCAGCCGATCGCCGGGCCGAGCGCGATGCCATAGTAACGAATTTTTCCGGACGCCTTCAATTTATCGAGCTCGTTCCAGAGGGCATCATCGTAAATCTGTTCCATTCGGATGTTGTGCAGCTGCAGTAAATCGATGTGATCGGTCCTTAATCGCTTCAGCGCCGCGCCGGTTGCGCGCTCAATCGCGTCCGGCGAAAAATCCTGCGGAATTTCGCGCTGACCCCGGCCGCGCGCTTCGCCGTAATTTAGGAAATCATAGCCAACCTTGGTGGCGATCACGATCTCGTCGCGCTGTTTTGGAAACGCTTTTGCAATCAATTCTTCGCTTAGGCCGTTGCCGTAGGTGTCGGCGGCGTCGAACAGAGTCATGCCCAGGTCGAACGCCTTGTGCATCAGCCCGATCGCTTCGCCTTCGGTAAAGTTTCCCCACCAACCGGTCGACACCGTCCAGAGCCCGAAGCCAACCTCGCTGACCTTCAGGTCGGTGTTCTTGTAGGTGCGAAAACGCATTCAGCAACATTGCACCACGGAGGACACGAAGGCCACGAAGTTTTCACTGAAACGAAGCTTCGTGCCCTTCGTGATCTTCGTGGTTAGTTACTTCTGTGGCTCGTAGAACGGACACAGCGCTTCTCATCGTCGGCCATGGCTCGACGGTGAATCCGGATTCGAGTGCGCCGACTCTCTCTCACGCGATAGAAATCCGGCGTCGAAATATTTTTGCCGACGTCCAGTGCGCATTTTGGAAGGAGGAACCGAGTTTACGCGACGCCCACTTTTTGTTCGACCCGGGAAAGGTTCGTGAGGTTTGCGTTGTGCCGAACTTCATCAGCGAAGGTTACTTCACGCAGACGGTCATCCCCCGGGAGCTTGAACTGAATGGCAAGGTCACCAGGCGTTCGGATGGGCAAACCTGGTATTATGCCGACCCGGTTGGCAATCATCCTCTGATGACAGATTTGCTGGTGGAACGGGCGCGGGAAATTGCCCCGGACATTCCAGAGAGCGCGACCAGTTTACTGATCGTTGCCCACGGAACGGACTTGAACGACAACAGCGCTGTCGCGGCGAAGCGAGAAGCGGAAAAAATCCGGGCGCTCGGTCGTTATGCGAACGTGCTCAACGTTTACATGGAAGAATTTCCTATGGTTTCCGACTGGAGAATCCTAACCAGCACGCCAAACGTGGTGGTGGTTCCGTTTTTCATTTCAGACGGGCTTCATAGTTATCAAGACATTCCAGTGTTGCTGGGAATACAGGCGGAAGGGTCGGCATCTGACAGGCGGAAAGGTGGAGAGGTGTTTCAGCGCCGGCCCTACCAGGTCGATGATCGAGCTCTTTTTTACGCGAGCTCAATCGGCACCGATCCGCGAGTGGCCGAAATCATCATCGAACTCGCAGCCAGCGCCAGGGAGCAAACAGGCCGTTAAGGCTGGCCAATTGTCCGGTCAGCCAGGTTATCCGCAATTTTAATAGCGGAAGAAAAGTTGCGCGCGCGCCTGGGCTCGCAATCTTTCCTGACCTACTGAAGCCGTCATGCATACCGACACGCTGAAAAAACTCCAGGATATCGGGGCCTACGTTCTGGCCAGCGGCTGCACAAAAAAGAGCGTCAAGCAGGTTGCGGAGATGATCCGGGCGGCGCGCGATTACCGGTTCATTGCCATTTACAAGATCGTGAAAAACGAGTTTGTGATCCTGGCTGGCACAGGCAACGAGCCGCCGGCCTATCCCCGGTTTCCAATCAGCCAGGGGTTGTGCAGTGCGGCGCTGGAATCGGGCAAATCCGTCGTGGTTGGGGACGTTCATAAGGACAAACGTTATCTGCCGACGTTTCACACGACCCGGTCGGAGATCATCATTCCGCTTAAGTGCGAGGATCGCCACATCGTCGGTATGCTCGATGCCGAAAGCGACAAGGTGAATGCGTTCGGTGAAGAAGACCGGCAATTTCTAGAGCGCGCGGCCGGACTGATCGCTCATTGTCTGGCTTAGCTGGCGCAATGCCGGATTCGACCGAGACAACGCTGGCGGAGGCGTTGGGCGACAGCAGGGCGATCGGCCAAATTCTCATTCAAGGAGCCGACAACGGCGGATTCATCCTTTCTCATCGCGACGACCAATCGAGCAAGAATGCGCTGATTTTTCGGAAATCAGAGGATGCAATCGAAATTGCTCGATACGACGATGCGGGCAATTATCGACCTTTGAAAACTGCGCCGAATCTCCGGCACGGCTGGCGACTGGAAGTTGCGGGTCTGGGTGAGTTGCGGCGGGCTCTCGATTTTCTTTACCCGGGAAGACTGGGGATGCTGGCGGCGGCGCCGGCAAATCGTCTGACGACGACGGCACTCCGCGACACGTTGAACCGACAATCGGGAATGTATCGCGTTGCCGCGAAAATTAATGACGAACAGATTAACGATGTGGTCGGAGATTTCTGCAGGTCGGACGGCGGTTGTTTGCGTTCGATCCTGTGGAAACGCGACGCCCGTGGCGGACGCCCGTCAGCGAAATTACCGCCGGAGAAATTTTCTCCGGAGCACGATCAAACCGGCCGTGGCGAGTGCGCGATTCCGTTGCTTTGTCAGGAAGCGTGTAATCTCCTCGTCGCCGAGTGTCGCAAAGTGGTTAAAGGCGAAACGGGCGAATGATCATCCGGGCGCGAGTGGTTGTGACCATGGATGGTCCGCCGATCGACAATGGCGCCGTGGTGATTTTGCGGGACCGTATTGTCGATGTTGGAACGTTTCCCGAGATCAGAGAAAAACATTCGGGCGAGGACGTTTTCGATCTGGGCGAGCAAGTGCTGTTGCCCGGTCTGATCAACGCGCACTGCCACCTCGATTACACTTGCTTGCGCGGCAAGATCCCGCGGCAGAAGTCATTCACGGATTGGATCCGGGCGATCAACGCGGAGAAAGAAAATCTTTCGGTGGAAAATTATGTCGCGTCGATCAACGACGGCTTTTCGGAAGCGCAGCGGTTTGCCACAACGACGATTGCAAACCTGACCGCGTTTCCTGAATTGGTTTCGCGTATTGAACCGTCGATTCGAATCTGTTGGTTCGCCGAGTTGATCGACGTGCGCAATCCCAGCCGCGCAAGAGAGATTTTGGATTCTGCGGTTGACCAATTGAAATCGCGAAAGCATTGGGGACTCGCACCGCACGCGCCGTTTACAGCGTCGGCAAATCTGTATCGGCTCTGCGAAGAAATCGCGAAGCGCGAGAACATTTTGCTGACGACGCATCTCGCCGAATCACGCGAAGAGATGTCGATGTTCCGGGATGCGAGCGGAACGCTTTATGATTTTCTGAACGACATCGGGAGAGATATGAGCGATTGCAACGGCACGACGCCAGTCAACTGCTTCCTAGATAGGGACGTTTCACTGAACCGCTCGCAACCGCCTGTCCGGCTCGGACTGATTGAGGGCAATCGCCGCTACCTGGTCACGCACTTGAATGAACTTAGCGAGAATGACTTCTCTTCTTTGCGGACGTGGGCTGACAATTTCGCAATCGTGCATTGTCCGCGCAGTCACCAGTATTTCGGACATTCGCCTTTTCAGTTGGAAAAGCTCCGTGGACTCGGATTCAACATTTGTCTCGGAACGGACAGTTTGGCGAGCAATGAGGATCTGAGTCTGTTCGCTGAGATGCGGGCATTTCAAAAAGAATTTCCAGATGTGCGGCCGGAAGAGATTTTGAAGATGGTGACTCTGAATCCCGCGCGCGCATTGGCCGAGGAAAGCGCGCTTGGGCAGATTCGGACAAATTTTTTAGCGGACCTGGTCGCGCTGCCTCTCACAGGCTCGACGTTCGCAATCGACGAAATTCTGGCCTTCGATGGGCTGGTTGGTTGGTCAATGATTGGGGGCATGGTTTCGGTCTAACCACGCAAAATTCTCAAAACCGCTTTCTTTTTCTCAAAAGTGAAATATTCTCCGCGCTGAGATTTCCCATGGCTAAAATCGTAATTATCGATGACGAACCCGCGATGGTAGAAGTGATCGTCACTCTCTGTCGCGAAAAAGGACACCAGGTTTTCCCGTTCAACGGGCCGTCGAAGGCGATCGAGCAACTCGACGCCATTCAGCCCGAAGTGTTGATCACTGACATAAAGATGGAAACGATGAACGGCTTTGATGTGTTGCGGCACGTCCGGGAGCATCAACGCCAAACGTCGGTCATCCTCATAACCGCTTTTGGATCGGCGGAGACGGCGGTGCAAGCAATGAAGATGGGCGCGCGAGATTACATTCTGAAGCCGTTCAAAATCGACGAGCTGCAAACGCGCATCCAAATGGCGCTCGATTATCAGGCGGCGGTCGGCGAGGTCACCTATCTCCGCAAAGAGCTCAGAGAGAAACACAAGCTCGAGAATATCATCGGCACCAGCGGCAAGATGCAGCACGTTTACAATTTGATCAGCAAAGTGGCCGATACCGATAGCACGGTGCTAATCGTCGGAGAAAGCGGCACTGGAAAAGAACTGGTCGCGCGCGGACTGCATTTCAATAGTAATCGGCAGCATCATCCCTTTGTGGCGATCAACTGCAGCGCGCTACCGGAGAATTTGCTTGAGTCGGAATTGTTCGGTCACAAGAAGGGATCGTTTACCGGCGCAGTCGCAGATAAACGCGGCCTGTTTGAGGAAGCGAATCTTGGAACGATTTTCCTTGATGAAGTGAACTCAATGGCGCCGCAGTTGCAGACCAAACTTCTTCGTGTCTTGCAGGAGCGCGAAGTCCGTCGCGTGGGTGACAATAAGAGTTCACCGGTCAACGTCCGCGTGATCGGCGCCACTAACGAGCGGCTTCAACCGAAACTGAAGGACGGAACGTTCCGCGAAGATTTGTATTACCGGCTCGCAGTTATCCCGATTGAGATCCCGGCTTTGCGCGAGCGTCTCGAAGACGTGCCGTTACTAGTGAATCATTTCTTGCAAAAACAGGCGAGCGCGACCGGAGGCGAGCCGAAAAAGATCGATTCCGTAGCAGTCGATATTCTGTGCCACTACCATTATCCCGGAAACGTCCGCGAATTGGAGAATGCGATCGAGCGCGCGTGTGCATTGTGTGAAAACGATCTGATTCTGCCGGCGGACCTGCCTCCGCACATCGTGGATCACGCTCACGACAGTAAGATCGAGCAGGCGATCGCGAACATGCCGGTTGGCCAAACGCTGGACGAGTTCGTACAGCAGCAAGAGCGCAACTACATCGAGGCCACTCTCGCGCACTGCGATGGTTCGCGGGAGAAAGCGGCCAATATGCTTGGAATCAGCATGGCCACCCTTTACCGCAAGATCGAACCGAAGAAGAAGTAGCTCTAGCCCCGCTTGCTGAAGATTTTCAATTCTTCGGCAGCCTGCTGCATCTCATCGAGCTGCCGAAGGGTTGCCTCCTGCCTTTTCAGCACGTCGTCGTTGGCCGACTTGATTCGTTCCAACGTTTGGATGGCGACCTGAACCGCCGCGGCAGTCTGTGCCGTCGCTGCAGCTTGAGTTGTCGTGCTTGCGGTTGAGGCGCTCATCGCATTGTTTGTCGCAGCCTGCACTACGATCGGTTGCGATTGTCCTTTAACGAACGGAATGATCGCGAGCAGCGAACACGTCGCTGTCAACGAAAGAAAAAGAAGGCGGTATTTTGTCATGGCTTTTGGGCTGGAGGAGGCGGCCGTGGAACCGGCACATTGATCCCGGGTGGTGGTGCTATGTGCGGTCCGCCGGCCCGGCTCATGTAGAGGCGGGCGACCCGAATGCCTTCAGCAAGATCACTCACCTTGGTTTCGATTTTGCCTTCGTTGTCGACGAGCTGGGCTTGTTTAGCAGTGAGTTCCTTTACCGCATTGAGAAGTTGGTCGTTTTCAGTGTCGGCCGTTTGCGCGGTCAAAGGTACAGCCGCAAGAACACCCACCATTAGTATCGATTTAATAATCGTTCTCATTAATTACTTCGATGACCAAAAATTCTCGCCACCCGCAGGCTCTCTCCGATCGTAGACAGTTTTTCTTCGACCTTGCCTTGATTGGCCGCGATCTGTTCCTGTTGCGCCGCGACTTCTTTGGTTAATCTCAAAAGTACGTCATTCGGTGTCGGAATCTGAGCGACGCTGGAAGAAATGCCGACGGTGATCGCGCAAACGAGTAGTGGAAAGAGAATTTGTCTCATTTGGGACGGACCCGATTCAAATTAGCAGTTCGTGT
>Ga0307474_10003668_pt1 | contig 11066 bp, 9 predicted proteins | sample atmos_gasesECM1C_2_FD_203312 | JGI IMG/M metagenome (GOLD analysis project Ga0307474, IMG submission 203312) | Hardwood forest soil microbial communities from Morgan-Monroe State Forest, Indiana, United States - atmos_gasesECM1C_05 | ecosystem: Environmental > Terrestrial > Soil > Temperate...
CCCGCTTGGGTTTTATGCCAAGGGTCTCGAGGGCCGGATTGATGATGCCGCCGCCGGCTGGAAGGGGCGCGGTCTCTGGATTACGAGCGGTGATCGCACGCCCTGGCACAAAGAAGGGGGCAAAGGTACCAAGCCTCTGGTGGTGCATTTCCAAGTCCGTCCTTCGCCGCTGTCCGACTGAGTTACCGCGCCCCGTCGGCAGCGCGTTCGATGGCCGCGCGGTCCCAACCGGCTAAATCCGCCGCGGCTTCATAGGCCGTCTGAAAGAACTGCAGCAGCGTCTCATCGGGCATGGGCGCGGCGCGGAGTGCCTCGTAGGGCAGCACGAATTCCCGAAGCTGTGGGTCGTAACGTCCGGGGGATTCCATGCGGTGCTCTGCATACCCTGGGGGCTGAGGATAGGTGTAGGCGTAAAAAATAGGCTGCGAATTCGCGTCTCCCGGCCAGAAGCCGCAACTGCTGCACTCATGTGAGTAGGCTTCAACCATGACGCGGTCCGGGCAGTTGGGCGCACCGCCCGGATGGCGCGGCGCGCGCCGGCCGGAAAAGCGTGTCGAAGCAAGATCAAAGCTGCCCCAAAAGAAATGCACGGGGCTTTGTTTACCCGTGAAGCGGCCGCGAAATTGCTTCATGACGCGTTGCGCACTCAGGAGAATGAGCCAGCATTGATGTGCAGCTTGCGCGTGGTAGATCGCGTGTTCGCGGTCCTGCGCGAAGGGGATCGCGACGGGGACCTCGACGGGCGACGGATAGATCGACGCACCAATTTCAAGTTCACGAAGGATATTCATGTAGCGGGCAAAGAAGTCCGCTACGGTCATGGACTCGAGCGGCAGCAACCGCTCCGAGCCATCGCTCGTCTGGATACGGAGCTGATGCAAGGTGAAGTCAAACTGCACCTCGATGCTGCGCTCGCCGCAAGGCATGGGGGATGTCGTCAACCCCCGATCGGTGAGGTAAAGCGCAACCTGCCACCAATGGTTTTCCATCGGCGCGAGCGCAAGCCGAGTCTTGCCGACGATCTGGGACCACATATGCAGCGTGGCATACGTGGCCCGCCAATCGCTCAAGGGTAATTCAGGCCAGTCCGAACGCGAAGCTGTCACCATGCCGACACTTAATCTCGCGGCGCCTCTCGCTGTCAAATCCCGGATCAGGCGGGTTGGCTCGACGCGGCCCAAATATTGAGCCCGCCGTCCCGCGCAAAACGATCGATGGATTCGAGCTCGCGTGCACTGAATCTCGGATTCTTCAGCGCGCCCAGGGATTCCTCGATCTGCGCCCAGCGGCTCGCGCCGATCAGTGCACTCGTTATCGCCGGCTTGGCCAAAACCCAGGCGATCGCCATTTGCGCGAGACTCTGTCCGCGCTCCTCGGCAATTTTGTTGAGTGCGCGCACGTTGGCCAGGGTGGCTTCGGTCAGCATGCTTTTCCGGAACGAACCGTCCTGGGCCGCGCGCGACGATTGCGGAATACCGCTCAGGTACTTGTCGGTGAGAAGGCCCTGAGCAAGCGGTGAGAATGCAATGCAGCCCAAACCCTCCTGCTCGAGCACCTCGAGCAAACCATCTTCCACCCATCGATTGAGTATCGAATAGGAAGGCTGATGAATCACGAAGGGAATCTTGAGCTCGCGCAAAATAGCCGCCGCCTCGCGCGTCTTCTTGGGTCCGTAGGAGGAGATGCCGACGTAAAGCGCTTTGCCGCTGTGCACCGCAGTCGCGAGCGCGCCCATCGTCTCCTCGAGCGGGGTTTTCGGATCAAAGCGATGCGAATAAAAGACATCCACATAGTCCAACCCTAGGCGCATCAGGCTTTGATCCAGGCTGCTGAGCAGATATTTGCGCGATCCCCATTCACCGTACGGCCCCGGCCACATGAGGTAGCCCGCTTTGGTGCTGATGATCAGCTCGTCACGGTACGCGGCCAAATCCGTGGCGACGATTCGGCCAAAGTTTTCCTCGGCAGATCCGGGAGGAGGGCCATAATTATTGGCAAGATCGAAATGCGTAATGCCGTGATCAAAGGACTTCACGATCATGTCGCGGGCGTTGTCGAACGAGTCGGCGCCGCCAAAATTCTGCCACAATCCGAGTGAAATGCGCGGCAATTGCAGGCCGCTTCGGCCGCAGCGCACGTAGGGAATTCGATCGTATCGGTCGGCGGCGGCGGTATACATGCGCAAGCTCTCACGTTCAAATCGGCAATTATAGGACGTTGATGCCCCGCGCGGCATGTCCGCGTTCGTGGCGAGGTCAGAGCATGTGCTACGCGTCATCCGGGTGCGGCGGCTCGCACGATCAGAACCAACCCAGCTCCGATCATGACGGCTCCGGTGGCGCGGGCGACGCGCTCACCGGCGGGTGCGAGACGCTCAAGCGTGATGACGGCCGTCACGACCGCCATGGCGCTCAAGTTCATGATCCCCGAGACAAAGAGGATTGCTGTCGGGCCCGCGCAGCAGTAGCAGCAGCGAAGGCCGAGGCGCAGACCGTATTTCCACGCCTCGCCAGCACGCAACGGCCACCGATGGTCTTGGCACGCCGCCGGGCCGTAGCATGCCGCCGGGCCGTGGCATGCCGGCCGGTCCTGGCACGCCGCCCTGCAGCAGGCAAGCTGATGTGCTTTCCACGCGGTGAATTGGAGCGCGCCGGCTATCATAACGACGACACCGACGGCGATCGGAACGCTGCGCGCGAGCGCCGGCAGCTGCATCTCCATCGCCGCCAAGGCGACGCCCAGCGGGAAGGCGGCCAGGCCGAACACAATCCACACGAAAAAATAACCTAGACCCACGAGCGCGCTCAGCCGATTGAGGTGCGTTTCGCCGGTGTTCGCCAGGGCCTGTCGGTGGCGCAGCAACACGGGTGTCACCGACGGCAGCATCATGGCCACCATCATTGCGACCCACATGAATAAAAACGACGCGGCGCTACCGAGCCATGTTTGCCCGGGCATCCGCATCCACGTCACCGACATCGTCCAGCCGCCGGGCATCGGCATCCCGCGCATCGCCGGCATGGACGCGCACCCGATGATCGTTGCTGCCCCGCTCGCAGCAAAGAGCAGCCCCATGAGGACGAAGAAGGTTCGCTGTGAAACTCGCTCGGGAAGCATGACGATACCGGGCCCCACAGGATTAGCCTTCGCGCTTCCGAAAGGCGGCCTCACCGGCGTCGGACACCTTCACCCACTTCGGGTCGGGCGCGGCGTCGGGGACGTAGCTATCGTGCCAGTTCCACCATTTATACGGTCGGCTTTGGGGATAGCCCGCGGGTGAATCCTCCCACATCTCCTGACGTCCGAGGGCGGTCATGTCGAGGTAGCTCCAGACGGTGCCCATCGCCTCGTCGCCGCGGCTGTTGATCAAGTAGGTGCGGAAGACGCGCTCGCCGTCGCGGATGAATGCGTTGTGGCCGTGCCATTCGGCCACCCCGAAGTCGGCGTCGAAGCTGTCGGTGATGGTGTACCACGGCATTTCCCAGCCCATTCGCGCCTTCAGGCGCGAGATATCGGGCTGCGGTGCACGCGAGGCATAGGCGAGAGTCGTGTCGCGCGCGTTCAGATGGGCGAGGTGGCCGACCTGGTCGGCCCCCAGAGAACAGCCAATGCAGGCATGCTCCGGCCAGCCGTGCACGCCGGGCTCGAAAAAGGCGCGGTAGACGATCAGTTGACGGCGGCCCTCGAAAAGATCGCGCAGGCTCGCTTTGCCTTTAGGTCCCTCGAACACGTACTCCTTGTCCACCGGCAGCCAGGGCATCCGCCGGCGCTCGGCGGCCAGACCGTCGCGAGCGCGCATCAATGCCTTCTCCTTGACGAGCAGCTGTGCGTGCGCTGTTTCCCAATCCTCTGCCGAGACGACGGGTGGTCTAAGCATCGTCAGCGGTCCGTTTTTTCGAGATCTGCTCATGGCTATGCAACCTCAGGTTGTTCGTTAATCGTGAGATCGTTATAGCGCCAGACTTTCGAAGGGTGGGAGTAACAAGTGTGGCGGGATTGCGCTGGGACGCTAATCCCGGAGCGAATCCAACGGCAGCCGTCGCGGCGCCCTTAAGGCGGGGGTCGATGCAGTCTGTTCGCCACCACTGCCGCGATTGCTGTCGCGCCGCGTTCGTCAGGATGCCTGTCGCCCGGCAAATGCCAGCTAGGATCGAGTGTCACTTGAACGTACGGCAGCTTCGCTTCATCGAGAATACGCCGCCGCAGCATCTCATCCGTGGCGCTTTCCGGTCCGAATTGCGGAACCACGATGAGTGGCTGCGCGCCCCTGGATCGAGCGAGATCAACCAGCGCCCGCAAGGTTTCGCGAGTCTCGCGAATGCTCCTCTCAATGGCGGCGCTGCTGCGGTAAGGAATCAGCCAACGAAAGAGCTGCATCAAGCGCCACGGCTGTGCCGGCGGCAGCCACATCAGTCCCTGATCCAAACGCGGCCGATTGTCGAGAAGATTGCGATCGAACAGCGACGGCATGAATAACGTCACCACCGCTGCCGGCTGCCGGAAGCCGGGCAGCTCAGCGGCGAGCCGCAGGTAGGATTGGTCGTTGCTGTAGTCGGACACCGCCATGTTGACGCTCTGCATCCCGAGCAGCGCGCTCACTTGCGCCGGGATCGTGTTCTGCCAGTCCAGGCCGAATCCGACAATGATGGATTCACCCGTGAACAGAACGCTCGGGCGCTCGGGATCGACCGTTGCCTCTGGTGATGAAACTCTATGCCCGGCTGCGTCAAAGCTATAAGAGATACGCCGGCCCGCCTCCATCGCGACGATGGAACGGGCGGGCACAAAGACCCAACCTAGCCGCGGATCAGGCTCGCGCCGCGGCTCGAGCTGCAGCGAATCGGCGTCGTGGGGATGCGGCGGGCGAGCGCGCAGCAAGACCTCGGACGCACCCACCGCCAGCAGCAGCGCGAGGAGAATCCGCAGCGTACCGGCCAGCGTTGCCCGGCTCAGCATTCCCGCGATCGGGCGGGCGAGAACCAGCGCCAGCGCAGCGCCGGCCAGCGCCATAAGCACGCGTACCGTCTGTTCGGCACCAACCAAAGTCTCCCGCCGCAGCGCGAAAATCGGCAGGAAGTGGCGATCCCACCAATCCTGGCTCGCGAGGCAGGCCGCCAGAATCACGGCAATGCCGATACCCACGAGTGCGGCGTGGGTGACGCGATACTGTCTCATGCTGCCCGGCGACGGCCAACCATCATGAACAATCCACCCTCGTGTCCCAAGCTTCGCATCCAACCCAGTTGCGCCAACCACGCCTCGGGAGTCCAGGTATCGCCGGCGGCGGACAGCAGATCATCAGCTGTCTCGCCGAAGAGTGCGCTGGGATAGGTCCGAACATACTCGACTCCAGTTTCCGCAAACCACCGCTGCACTTCGCGCAGCGTATGCCGGTGCTCCTCGGGGTGTTGATATTGATCGCGGAGCCACGCCTGCCGCCGCGCAGGCTCGCCGTTGCGCTCGCGCAGCACCGGATCAAACGGAATCCACCGATAGCCCGATGCGCGCGCGACGAGACGGCGGAGCCGCAGCGGTATGCGCGCGAACGCGTTGTAGAGACCCACCACAACCATTGCGCCGGGCCGCGCCAATTCCGCGATGCGGGCAAAGGAGGCGCGCGGGCTCGGTGTATGGTGCAAAACCCCCGATGCGTAAATGACATCGAAAGCGCCGGCCCGCAAGCCGGGCCGACGCAAATCCGTTTCGACAAACTGCACGCCCGTCAGTCCTAGGCGCCGCGCCGCGGCTTGGCCGAGCGACAGCGCAGCACGACTAAGGTCCGCGCCGATCACGATCCGCTCGGCGCGCGCCAGGTACAAGCTCATTTGTCCGGTGCCGCATCCAATTTCCAAAATCCGCGCATCGCCCGCAATCGCCGCATCCAGCAGCCGCGCGAACTTGCTGCGCTCGGCGCGGGCGTGGAGCGATGCCAGGGTGTCGTGTGCTCTGAACCCGGGAAACGGGGCGTACTCGTAAAAGCGGCGCACGGCTTCGGTGCGGGCGTCGCCACCCAAGCGCAAATTCGGGATGCCGTCGGGCGCTGTGTAGCGGACACCGCATCCGCGACAGTGCCACCCGGAACCCATCGGTCCGCCGCAGGCGGGACAGGCAAGCAGTTCCCGAAAGGCGTCCATCAGAAAATTGAGTAGACGAATGGCGCCAGCGCTTCGACGCTTGCAGCGACGACCAGCACCAGTCCCGTCACACACAGAAAGACGGCCAGGGGCAGCATCCATCGTTTTGCGGCGCCGCTTCGCCACATTCCCCGAGCGAGGTCGGCGATTGATCCGCCGGCACTGCCGAACACGATCAGACTACGTTGTAACTTGCCACGTTTCTTGAGCACGCTGATTCTTCCTGCCGGGTTGCTGAAGATGCGCGTTTCGCCACGCGCGTCCGGCCCGCGACGACGACGTCGATTCCGCTGCGCCGAAACGTTGAGTACCCCTCGACGGCGCGATTGACGATGGGTTCCCCCGCAAGGTTGAACGAGGTGTTGAGGAGCACCGGAATACCGCTGCGCCGTCCGTAGGCCTCGAGCAGCGCGTGCAGACGGGGCGCCATGCTGCGCTCCAGTGTTTGCACTCGCGCCGTGCCGTCGATGTGCGTGATGGCTGCTAGCTTCGCCCGCCACTCCGGGCGCACGGGAAAAACGCCTGACATGAAGCGGGCAAGTCGTGCGCCGCCGGGCGGCAGCTCAAAGTATCGATCGGCGGTTTCAATCGGGACCACGGGCGCAAACGGACGGAATTCCTCGCGGTATTTGATCTCGCGGTTCAGCCGATCCCGCATGCCCGAGGACTGCGGTGCCGCCAAGATGCTGCGGTGTCCAAGCGCTCGCGGCCCAAATTCCAAGGCACCGTCCATCCAGCCGACGACATGGCCGGCCACAAGATCATCGGCGGTGCGCTCAATCAACACCGAGTCGTCCAGCTCATCGCATGGCAGGTGATCCTCACGCGCGAGTCGCGCCAGCGTCAATCCGTCGGCGGTCGGTCCCCAAAAAGGGTGATCCGGCACCTCGCGGTCGGGATTTTTGAAATGAATCCGGTCGGCATAAAGTGCGGCGCCCAACGCACAGCCGGCATCGCCGGGAGCCGGCGGAACGAAGAGCCGTTCGAAACCGGCTTCTGCGAGGATCCGCGCGTTGGCAACCCCGTTCAGAGCGACTCCACCGCCCATGCAGAGATCCGGCATACCCGTTTCCTTTCGCAGCCTGCGCGCGATCTCTACCACCGTCTCCTCAAGCACCCGCTGCACGCTCGCGGCGCAATCGGCAAACCGCCGGCCGTCCGCACTATTCAGATCGATTGGCTCGTAGGGGCTGCGGGCCGGCCCGAACAGATCGAGGAAACGCGACGAAAAAGAGCGCTGCGCCGTGGTATGGAAATCGAAGTACTCAAGCTCCAGCGCAAAGGCCCCATCGGGCGTGCGACGGATGGTCTTGCGAACCTGATCGATGAGCGTCGGGCGGCCGTAGCTCGCCAGTCCCATCACTTTGTATTCGCCTTCATTCACTTCGAACCCAAGGTAGGCCGTAAACGTCGAGTACAGCAGCCCAAGGGAATGAGGAAACTTGACCTCGCGCAGCAACCTGATCGAGGCGCGCCGCTCACGCCGGTCACCGATGCCGACCGTCATCGTGGCCCATTCGCCGACACCGTCGGTCGTCAAAATGGCTGCCCGCTCGGTGGGCGCGGCGAGAAAAGCGGCGGCCGCGTGCGATTGGTGGTGCTCGGTGAACAGGACCTTGTTGCCGCGCACGCCCAAATGAGATGAGATGACGCCGCGCATCCAAACCTTCTCGCCCAGCGCGTTTTTCATCGCGTGCGGGAATGCAAGCCAGGAGCGCGGGAAGGCACGCAGCGCGCAGGTCAAGATGCGTTCGAACTTCAGCATTGGACGCTCGTAGAACACCACCGCATCGAGCGCCTCCGGCCCGATTCCGGCCTGCTCCAAACACCACTCGATCGCCAATAGCGGAAAGCTTGCATCGTTCTTGCGGCGCGAGAGTCGTTCCTCCTGTACCGCCGCCACGGGTACGCCATCGACAATGAGCGCCGCGGCCGAATCGTGGTAGTGCGCCGAGATCCCCAGGATGTTCATCAATACTGCCTATCGAGCGACAAGTTGCGCTCGGGCGCTATGCGCGACCAGCCGGTGGGCTCCCGCGAAGCCGCGCGTTTGGCAAGCCATGCAAAGGGAACCAACAAGCTGAAGTACATAAGGGTGAGGAGCATGCCGCTGAGCAAGCCTGCGATTGCCAGAGCCAACCGCAGGTAACCATTCCACAGCCGTTTGAGGCGCGCGCGCCACAGCAAAATGCGGTGTCGGTCGGGTGCCAGGCGCGAGAGCTGCAACAACGTGTAGTTCATGTGGTAAGTCTCGTCTCGAAGAATCTCTTCAAAGACCGCACGCGTCGGCGGATCGTGCCCCAACACATCGCGATACGACCTGAAATCCGCCGCCGCCGATTTTTCCGAAAGATGCAGAAAGGCCAGCAGCGGCCCGTCCTGCAACTCCTCGACGCGCAAATCATCGAGGCCGCGCTCGCCGGGTGCCAGCCAGTCCGCTCGATAACCCGATCGAGAGTGGGTAGATGAGAATAGCGCCGCCCCGCGCCGGCGAAGCAGTTCCGCGTGGCGCTGCTCGTCGCGCGCATGGATTAAGAGCAGCCTGCGCAGCAGGGGGTCTCGCGTCACTTCAGCTGCGCGCACCAAGTCGCGCCCACCATCAGCCTCGGTTTCGGCAAACTTGAGAAGCTTGCGCGAGCGCCGCCCCGCATCGAGCCAGATCCAGCGATGCAGTGGCTGCAGTAGGACACGCATCATCGTAAGTGCCGAGGATCCGAAGAATCGTTGCCCGGGTGGCCCGGAACGCTGCGGCAGAAGGGTGTGCGAGCGCAATGAGCGGTCGCCCAAGTCTTTGGAAATCTTCAGTCCCAGTAGGGACTTAGCCTAGATAACGAGCCTCTCCGTTTTGGGCCTGGAAAATTCGATTCATATATTCGCTCACTTGAGAGTGAATATTGACGAGCTAGTTAGTTAATGTAATTATCCGACCAGGCGCCGCAAGAGCGCAGGCAAAACACGGGGGAGCCATGAAGATCCAAAGATTGTGCTTGAGCATAGCCGCGGTCTTGAGTTGGTGCGGCAGCGCCGCCGCGCAAACGGTGACGTCCGCACCCGGCAGTTCGGACCAGTTGGCCGAGGTCGTCGTCACGGCAGAACGCCGGCACACGGACCTGCAGAATACGCCGATCTCGGCGACGGTTTTGAGCGGCAGTGAACTCGCCAACATGGGAGTCACCACGATCGATCAGCTGCAGTTCGCCACACCGGGGGCGACGATCGACAACTTCGGTCAAGGAATCGATTTCAACATTCGCGGTGTCGGCAAGGCGGAGCACAACTCGCAGACCACCGTCGGCGTGGTCACGTATCGCGACGGCATTGCGACCTTCCCCGGATATTTCCAAGAAGAGCCGTACTACGACGTGGCGAACGTCGAAATATTACGTGGGCCGCAAGGCACGTTCGGCGGTCAAAACGCGACCGGCGGCGCAGTGTTTGTGACCACGAATGATCCCGTCATCGGCGGCGGTTATAACGGCTACGTGCAGGGCCAGGTTGGAAACTACTCCGACTTCGCGCTGCAGGGCGCCGTCAACGTGCCGATCAGCGACACTCTGGCGGCACGCTTCGCGTTCAACGGAGAAAGCCGAGAGAGCTTCTATAATATTGCCGGCCCCAACGGCGGCGCTTACAACGGCAATCCGGGAAATCTTCGCATCGGCAGCGGACGAATTGGCCTTCTGTGGAAGCCCAATGATTCTCTGTCCGTTCTGCTCAAGACTGATTTCAACTATTTAAATTTGGGCGCCTACCCCGCCGATCCTTATAACGCCACCAACGATCTCTTCAATATTGGCGCCAATTCGCCCCAACAAGCGCTCGATCGATTTGGCCGGACGGTGCTGAAGGTCGACTATGTATTGCCGGACGGCATTACACTTCGATCGGTCACCGGCTACCAAAAAGGCAACACTCAATATCAAGCCGATTTGGATGGTACGAATGTCGGAAACAGTTATTTCGCGGATTCGGTCGACGAAACGCTTTGGTCCGAGGAGTTCAATGTCATTTCACGCGACACGGGCTTTCTGACCTGGATCGTCGGGGCTTATGCTGACTGGGACAAGTATAATTTCCTGCCGAATTATTATTTCCTGATCGGTACGCCGCCGGGAAGCAAGGCGACCGAGTACAGGCTCCAAGGAACGAATCCCGAGTCGGCCTTTGCCGGGTTCGGTCAGTTGAGTTTTCAATTGGCGCCGGGCTTTCAGCTCCAAATCGGTGGCCGGTACACGGAAGCAAAGACCACCAATCACGTGCAAGTGCTTCAGTACGGCCTGCCCCTGGCCGACGAACAAACGGCGAAGTATGTCAATACCTCGGGCAAGGTCTCGTTGAACTGGACCGTCAATGCGAGCAACTTTCTCTACGCCTTCGCCTCATCGGGTTTTCGGCCCGGCGGTCTAAACGTTCCGGTCGGCCTCGGCACTCCAGGGGCGTTTGGCGCGGAGAAGCTGATGGACTACGAACTTGGCTGGAAGGTCACCGGATTTGACGGACACTTGCGCACGCAGATTGACGGGTTCTACGACGTCTACAAGAATTTCCAAGTCATTGTCGGCTATCCGCAATTTCCGACATTCGGATTCGAGCTGAACAACCCGAACCCGACCCATCTGTACGGCTTCGAGGCGCAAACTCAAGCCGTGTTCGGACAGTTCGCGTTGGACGCCGGCACGACCATCATGCACAGCTCCCTGGGAAGGTTTTTCGCGACAGATCCACGGATCGCGAGCTTCACGCCCTGCGATCCCGCAGCGGGCCCCTCCAGCGCTTCATGCATCGACCTGACGGGACATTCGCAGACCTACGCGCCGAATTTCACCTTCAACATCGGCGCACAGTACAAATTCGCAATCGGCGCCGACACACTGACCCCGCGCGTGAATTTCGGCTATGTTTCTCCGCAGTGGGCGACGCTGTTCGAAAATC
>Ga0307474_10003670_pt1 | contig 11058 bp, 5 predicted proteins | sample atmos_gasesECM1C_2_FD_203312 | JGI IMG/M metagenome (GOLD analysis project Ga0307474, IMG submission 203312) | Hardwood forest soil microbial communities from Morgan-Monroe State Forest, Indiana, United States - atmos_gasesECM1C_05 | ecosystem: Environmental > Terrestrial > Soil > Temperate...
GTCGATGGTTCCATGACCGATGCCGAGATTGGCAAGCCGCGCCGGATTATAGTCGCCGACGGGAACGTCGCCGGTCACATAGGTCATGAAATTGTTGACGCCGCTGTTCCAGCGCAGCGTTGCGATCGGTACGATGTCTCCATAAGAAGTCAGCGCATCCTCGAGCATTCCGGTGCGCGTCGCGAATACCGAACCGACGGACGCCGTCAGCGTCCCGGCGATACTGGCGGCGCTTCTGCCGAACCAACTCGACACGCCCACGGACAATTGCCCGCCGAGCACCGACTGCGCGAATGTGTATGTCGGCGCGAGAACGATCAGATCGGCCTGTCCGGCCAGGCTCAAATTCAAATTCACGTTCACCGTTGGTGGAATCCTGCCAGCCAAAATTTCCTTCGAAGCGGCCACGCTCCCGAACGCCGAGACATTGCTATGGTAGTAGACCACACCGAGCGCCCAACCGGGGACCTGCGGCGCAGCGGCGAAGCTGGCGTATTGGCCCGGAAGCCAGAATGAAACGCCACCCTCGTCGGCGCGGGAGATTGAAGGGCAAGAGACCAATGCCGCAATTACCGCGATGTGGCCGAGGTCTCGAATTCTCAATTCAACCAACACCATCGAAACCCCGCACGCTTGGCAGCTGTCGGTCCAGCCAATTCAAGGTCGACGTCAGGACCGCCCGCATAGGTAAGGTTTCCGACATTGATGGACTGTCAACGACTCGGGCCAACGCTTTTTCTCCCAAAATAGCGCTTCACTAAGACAGAAAGCAGGATTATGGCGTCCTAGGATTGCGGCACCAGTCGAATATTGCGGCCCCTCATTTTTCTTTCGGTGCGTTGCACACGCATCACACCCATATACGATTTGTGCCAACGCCAATCGCGTGTGTGCAGGTCTTTTATCGGGAACCGAACGCGCGACATTGCTGCGCACGCTGCGATACGACTGGGGACTCAAGCCCCCAAGCCCCGGGGAGCCGGCCGCCGACGGAAATTATTGAAGATGGCGAGCACCCAGAGTTTGCGAGGGATATTCGCCAAAAAGCGAATGATAGTCTCCGGAAAACCGACCCGGGTTGGCGAAACCGTGCTGGAAGGCGACCTCCGCAACAGTCGTCTTCATTGGATCGCTCATTCGCAGGGCTTTATGCGCAGAGCACAATCGTTTACGACGCAGAAATGCGATCGGCCCAAGGCCAACGGCATCGTGGAAAGCCCGATGCAACGTTCGTCGAGAAACGTGAAGTTCACTACAGATTTCCGATATGTGGACCGGCCTCGACTCGTTAGCCTCCACGTACTCTTCAACTCTACTGACAAATTGCAGGGCCGACGGTGGCCCATTTTTATCCGACGACGAATTCTCCAGAATCGCCGCGGTCATGACCTCGACAATGGTCCGTTTCCAGAATTCCATGGCCTCTGCGCTGAGGCTTGCGCCCTTGGCTGCGAGCCCCGCGGCCACTTTCTTGAGAGCGAGAATTTGATGCGCGCCCGCAACGGGAGCCAGGCGGTAACAATTTCTGGTCCAGGTGCCGGGCTCTCGCAATTTCGGCTCAGAACTGAAGATCGAATCGAGATCAGAAGGCGCCAATGAGATCACGGCGACCGAAGCGCCGCCATAATATCGCGCATAGCGCTCGGCGCCCGGCGGCCAAATGAAGACGTCGGACGGTTGCATTTCGTGAGACCAATGCGTGACGCGATTGGTAGATCCAGTCAACATGCTGATCGTTATTCGATCCGCGCTCGCCACGCCTCGCGACCGCAGGCCGTGCGAAAACGCGCCAAGGTCAAACGGCAAGCCGCCAACAAGAAAATGCGTGAGCTTGCCTTGCAAGTGACCGCGGTCGATTTGGGTAATTTCCGTTCGAGCAGTTTGAACGACGTGCTCGAGTTCCTCAAAATGGTTGATGATGTGAGTTTGAATTGAAAAGGGCGCGCTTGCCTTGAATCGATTCACTTCCGCTTTCAACATCTTGGTTCACCCAAAAACGATCCACCGATGCGCGCCCACTTGGGATGGATTTTCCTTCGTTCTACCGGTGCAAATCGTGAGCCGTACCGTCAGGGAATTGAACGATCACTGATGCAGCCGGCACAGTTTGGCACAAATCGTACATCACACCAGACAAAAATCTGCTTAGATTGGGGGCAAGTCTGACGTTTCCTTATCGAAAGAGGCGACTAGGTCCGCAGGTTAGCCGTCGTGTCTAGGAAAGTATTGCTGACAAATGCTGCATGGTTGATAAGCAGCCTGATAGTTGCTGGCACTCCACGGGTCCCGGGTGGATTTTGTGAATCGCCGTAACAGTCTGCGTCAGGAGTTCGCGTGGTGACGTCGCAGCTGAGCCGCCATCGAACGGAACCGCCAACCCGAGGGTAGCCGGATCGGTGACATGCTCTGGATTCTGGGCGGCACGTTCCACATGGGATCGAGCGACCACTACTCCGAAGAGGCGCCGGTTCATCGCGTGTCGATTGATGGCTTCTGGATCGATCGCGCGCCGGTGACCAACAAGCAGTTCAAGGCCTTCGTCAAGGCGACCGGCCACGTTACGACCGCGCTGGCGGGATATGATGCGGGCGGGAAGACCTTCAAGGTGCATCTCGACGGTTACAATCAACTTCCCCACCTCACAGACCAGCAGGACCGCGGCGCGCGCAAGGAGTTCATCTACTTCAACGACGATGGCGATCTAGTTGCCCTGCGCTACGAGAACCGGAAGTTTGTATTTGAGGAACAGCGGGTTCCCGGCACCCTGCAGGTGTGGGCCGAGCCATTCACCAAACTCCGCTTACCGAAATTGTTTGATTTGCGGGCAGACCCCTACGAGCGAGCCGACATAACCTCAAATACCTACTACGATTGGCTGCTCTCCCAAGGTTACGTGATCGTCGCGGCGCAAGCTGTGATCGGCCAGTTCCTGGCTTCGTTCAAGGACTTTCCTCCGAGTCAGCGTGCGCAGAGCTTCAGCATCGATCAGATCGTCGAGAAGATGCAGCGCAGTCTGGAGGCAACACAATCGAACTAGCAAGGCGGCGCGCCCCTTGCTCCCCGGAATTTGTCGGAGGAATCAATGGCTATCAAGTCAGCGGCGTTTTTTCGCTACTTCGCGACCCTGTTGGGGACCGTCACAATTGCGGCACTTGCGCAAACGGCCTTGGCCCAGAGTCCAAGCTCGTCACAGCGCAGCGGTTCGCTCTCCCTTCCGCGACCCGATTTTCACTTCAAGGGCGAGATCGGGCGGACCTATCAGGACTCCGATCCGGCCACCTTCCCACAGATCCTGCGCCCGCCAAAAGGCGCGCCCAACATCGTTGTAATCCTGCTTGACGATGTCGGCTTCGGGCAGTTCAGCGTGTTCGGTGGCGGCGTGCCGTCGCCAAACATGGAAAAGCTTGCAGCAGAAGGCCTCCGCTACAACCGCTTCCACACCACTGCGCTGTGCTCGCCGACGCGCGCGGCCTTGCTCACCGGCCGCAATCACCACGTGAGCGGAAATGGCGGCATCACGGAGGCGGCGACGGGATATGATGGTTACACCGGCATCATTCCGAAAAGCACGGGAACGGTGGCCGAGATCCTGCGCCAGAATGGTTACGCTACGGCATGGATCGGCAAGAACCACAACACGCCGATCTGGGAGACCAGCGAGATCGGTCCGTTCGACCGCTGGGCCAACGGACTCGGGTTTGACTATTTCTACGGCTTCAATGCTGGCGATACGAGCCAATATGAGCCGATCCTTTACGAGAACCGCAACCGTGTGCCGCGGTCTGGCGATCCCAACTATCACCTTTCCACTGATATCGCCGACCACGCGATCGCCTGGATGCAAAGAGAAAAGGCGATCGACCCGGATCGGCCGTTTTTCCTCTATGTCGCGCCCGCCGCGACCCACTCCCCGCATCAGGCACCGAAGGACTGGATCGACAGGTTCAAGGGCCAGTTTGACATCGGCTGGGACCGCTACCGCGAAGTGACGTACGAGCATCAGAAGCAGCTTGGTGTCGTTCCTGCGACTGCCAAATTGACGCCGCGCCCGGCCGGCCTCCCGGCCTGGGATTCGCTCAATGCCGACCAGAAACGTCTCTACGCGCGGATGATGGAAGTCTTCGCCGGCTACGGTGCGCATGTCGAAAATGAGATGGGGCGCGTGCTCGATGCTGTGGCGAAGCTTCCGGACGCCGACAACACGCTGATCATCTACATCGTCGGCGACAATGGTTCTTCCGCGGAAGGTGGCCTCGAAGGCTCGACCAACGAGAACGCCTTTTTCAACAACATCGTTGAGACGTGGCAGGACAATCTCAGGGTTATCGACGAGCTTGGCGGCCCCAAGCACTTCAATCACTTTCCGTCCGCCTGGGCCTGGGCGATGAACACGCCCTTCCAGTGGACCAAGCAGGTCGCCTCCCATTTCGGCGGCACGCGCAATCCGATGATCGTGTCCTGGCCGGCAAAGATTGCCGACAAGGGTGGGCTTCGCAGCCAGTTCCACCATGTCGTCGACATCATGCCGACGCTGTTGGAGGTGGCAGGCGTTCAGGAACCGGATGTCCTCAACGGCATTGCGCAGAAACCGCTGGACGGTGTCAGCCTCGCCTACACCTTCGGAGATGCCAAGGCCGCTGATCGCCGCAAGTCGCAAGTCTTCGAACTGGGCGTCAACCGCGGCATGTACCAGAACGGCTGGATGGCCTCCTCGCTGTCCTTCCCGCCCTGGCAACCGGTTCGTACCGGTTTCGATATCGATAAGGCCAAGTGGGAGCTTTACAATATTGACGAGGATTTTTCGCAAGGAGACGACCTCGCCACCAAAAATCCGGAAAAGCTCCGGGCGTTGCAGGATCTGTGGTGGGCCGAAGCCGCGCGCAACAACATCCTGCCGCTCGACTGGCGCGGCCCAGAGCGCTTCTCGATCGAACTCACCGGAAAACCGAGCCTTGCTGCCGGACGCAAGGTATTCGTTTATGAGACGCCGCTAGCGGCTTTGCCTGAAGCCTCGGCACCCGACCTGAAGAACAAATCGTTCACGATCACTGCCGAAGCGGAAATCCCGGCGAGCGGTGCCGACGGCATGATCTTCACCCAGGGCGGCTTCACCGGCGGCTGGGGCTTTTATATCCAGCAAGGCAAGCTCGTAGGCCTGCACAGCCACGTCGCTCTGGAGCGCTATCGGGTCGTCTCCACCGAACCGGTTCCGACCGGCAAGGTCACGTTGGCGATGGACTTCAAATATGACGGCAATGGCGTGGGAAAGGGAGGCATGATCGTTCTCCTCGCCAATGGCAAGACGATCGGCGAAGGCCGTGTCGAAAAAACCGCGCCGTTCAAATACTCGCTCTACGAGGGGCAAGATATCGGCGAGGACAGCGGCTCGCCGGTCGATTTCAGCTACAAGCCGCCGTTCAAATTCAGCGGCAAGCTTGGAAGGGTCACCGTGGAGCTGAAGTGATGCCCGCTAAGTTCTGAACGCCAGTCGGTAAGGATACGCAAGCAAGGAGGATAGGTCATGAGCCCGGCCTCAAAATTCGTCTCGGCTGCAATGCCGTATGACCGAAGAAGGTCCATCACAACAACCGCCTTAGCGATGAAGCTCGTGGCTGCCGCACTACTGGCCACTATCAGCCTTGCGCCCTGCGCGCGCGCGCAATCCTCACTCTCGATTCCCAAACCAGATCCCGAGTTTAAAGGCAAGATCGGCGAGACGCTGAAGGATTCGACCCCGAGCTATCCGCCGCCGCTCAAGGCTCCGCAGGGCGCGCCAAACGTGCTCGTCATCCTGCTCGACGACGTCGGCTTCGGACATGGCAGCACGTTCGGTGGACCGGTGCCCACACCGACCCTGGACCGGTTGGCCAAGAATGGGCTGATGTACAACACGTTCCATACCACGGCGCTCTGCTCGCCAACGCGCGCCGCCTTGCTGACGGGCCGAAACCATCACTCGGTAGGAACTGGCGTGATTATCGAGATGGGCACCGGATTCCCCGGGTACACCGGAATCGTTCCACAGAGCACCGCCATGGTGCCTGAAATCTTGCGCGACAACGGTTACGCCACGGCCATTTTCGGCAAGTGGCACAACACGCCGGAGGCGGAAATCAGCCCGGCCGGGCCATTCAGCCGCTGGCCTACTGGCGAAGGGTTCGATTACTTTTATGGATTCAATCAGGGCGAAACCAACCAGTGGTACCCGTCGCTCTATCGCAACACCGCCGCGGTCGCGCAGCCCAAGTCTCCTGAGCAAGGCTACCATTTCATTGCTGACATGACCGACGAGACCATCGCGTGGATCGGGAATGTCCGCGCCGCCAACAAGGACAAACCCTGGTTTGTCTATTACTCTTCACCGGCGGCTCACGCCCCACATCACGCTCCGAAGGAGTGGATCGACAAGTTCAAGGGCAAATTCGACCACGGCTGGGACAAACAGCGCGAGATCACTCTCGCCGAGCAGAAGAAGCTCGGAGTCGTTCCTCAGAACACGAAGCTCACTCCGCGGCCGAAGGAACTTCCCGCGTGGGACGACCAATCGGCTGATGCGAAGCGCGTCTACGTCCGGCTAATGGAGAACTACGCCGCCTATCTGGCCTATGCCGACGATCAGATTGGCAGGGTCATCGACGCGATCCAGAAGGCCGGAGAACTCGAAAACACGCTTATCTTCTACATCGTCGGTGACAATGGCCCGAGCGCCGAAGGCGGACTAGAGGGAACGTTCAACGAGATTGCCAGCTTGGTCGGGTTCAACCCCGGACTACCTGCGATCATCAAGCGTATCGATCAGATCGGTGGGCCAGAGTCAGAACCTCACGTTCCCGTCGGTTGGGCGTGGGCGATGTCCTCCCCCCTTCAATGGACCAAGCAGGTCGCCAGCCACTTCGGCGGCACGCGTAACCCAATGGTGGTCTACTGGCCTAGCGGCATCAAGGCGAAGGGTGAACTTCGCACCCAGTTCCACCATGTCATCGACATCGTGCCGACGATCCTGGAAGCGGCGCACGTCCCCGCACCGACCGCCGTCAACGGTATAGCGCAGAAGCCGATGGAAGGCGTCAGCATGATGTACTCCTTCGACGATGCGAATGCGAAGAGCCACAGGACTACGCAGTACTTCGAAATGTTCGCCAACCGTGCCATATACAACGAAGGCTGGGTGGCGTGCAGCCGTTTCGGCGTGCCATGGAATGTGGTTGGACGCGAGGGCGATTTCCTCAACGCTCCGTGGGAGCTTTATCACGTGGAGGAAGATTTCAGCGAGGCCGATGACCTTGCAACCAAGAACCCGGAGAAGCTCAAACAGCTCCAGGCACTCTTCGTGGAAGAGGCGAAGAAGTATAACGTATTCCCGCTTGACTCTCGCTTCTCCGAACGGGGAGACCCGCGTAATCGGGCCGCCGGGGAGCCGCCGACGAGTTGGACGTACATCGGAAACAACGTTCGTCTGCCGGAAACCACCGGACCCAACGTCTACCCCAATTCGCATACGATCACCGCTGATTTGACCATCCCTGCGAGCGGGGTCGAGGGAGTTCTCACGGCCGTCGGCGGAGCCAACGGCGGATGGAGCCTGTATGTCCAGGACGGTAAGCTCACCTATCACTACAACCTGGCGGACTTCGAGCACTACACTGTTCAGGCAAAGGACCGCCTCCCGAGCGGAAGGGTGACCGTGAAACTGGAGTACACTGCCAAGGGACTTAAGCCCGGCGGTACACTCAACAATGGCGCAACCGTGCGGCTCTTCGCGAATGGTAATCTGATTGGCGAGGGTAGTGTCGGCTCGGCGATGCTGCGTCACGGAATCGAGCCGTTTGAGATTGGACGAGACTCCATCTCGCCGGTCAGCCCTGACTACAAGTCAAAGGGGGCTTTCCCGTTCACCGGCACGATCGAGAAGATCAGGTTTGATGCGACGTCACCGCGGCAGTAGCTAGCCGTCTGTCCAATCAATCGGCCTTCGGTAGTCATTTTGAAGGGGAAAAATGCCATGGTTTTGAGCGATGGTCGCGCCCGTCTAAACTCCCGGATGAGCGGCGGCGCGATAATTCGCCGCAGCATTCTGTTCTGCGCCGTTGCGTCGGCTGCGGCGTTCGTCTTCGGCACCGCGCAGGCACAACAGCCTGCACTGACGCAACCAGCGCCGAACATTCTGTTCATGCTTGCCGACAATGTCGGCTATGGCGTGCCGTCGTCCTATAACGGCGGCATTCTCGACACCCCCACTCCACGTCTGGATAAACTTGCCGCCGAGGGCTTCCGGCTCTCGAACTTCAACGTCGAGAACCAGTGCACGCCGAGCCGCGCCGCGCTCATGACTGGGCGCCTGCCGATCAGGTCGGGCATCGGCAAGGCAATCGCAGCCGGTGCGCCCGGCGGATTGCACCCGTGGGAGGTTACGCTGGCCGAGATGCTCGGCGAGGCCGGCTACCACACGGCGATTTTCGGCAAATGGCATCTGGGAGCTGGACAAGGGCGCCTCCCGACCGATCAGGGGTTCGACGAGTGGTTCGGCTTCGAGACTTCAGACATCATTTACTGGGCTGGGAAACCCGGCATGCCTCTCAGGGACGTGCACTACATCCGCCAAGCCAGGAAAGGCGAAAAGCCGACCAATCTGGGGGTTTATAACGAGGATATGCGCCGACAGATCGACCGGATGGTGACTGACCGCGCGGTAGACTACATCGCAAGGAATGCCAGGAGTAACCAGCCGTTTTTCCTGTATGTACCATTCGCCTTCGCACACCATCCCGTGCTCAGCCATCCCGATTTCAAGGGCAAGTCTCCCGCCGGCGAATTCGGCGACAGCCTTCTCGAGCATGACTCCAACGTCGGTCGCATTCTCGATTCACTTGCGGCCGCCGGCATCGCCGATAACACCGTCGTCGTTTGGGCGAGCGACAACGGCCCGTCGCCGCTGCCGACAGTCACGCCCTGGTGGACGATCGGGGACTCCGGGCCATGGCGCGGCGAGATCGGCACGGTGCTGGAAGGAAATATTCGCACCCCCTGCGTCATCCGCTGGCCGGGCAAAATTCCCGGCGGCCGCGTCAGCAACCAGATGGTCGCGATTGTTGATTTTTTCCCAACCCTCGCCCACATCGCCGGCGGAAAAGTGCCAACTGACCGACCGATCGACGGCGTTGACCAGTTCGACTTCTTCGTGGGTCGGCAGGAGAAATCAAACCGCGAGCACGTCCTTCTGTTTCTGGGTCAGAAGCTGATGGCCGTCAAATGGCGGAATTACAAGATCCATCTCGACGGCCTCGATCGCGTGGACGGGGCCATTGAAGATTGGTCCTTCCCGCGCGCCTTCAATCTCGCCGCCGACCCAAAGGAGCGTTGGAATATCATCTGGCAGAACAGCTGGTTGGGCGATGAGATCGCGCCCTTGGTGGCCGCCTATGAAGCCAGCGTGAAGAAGTATCCTAATCTTGCCGGCGGTCAGCCCAATGACCAGCCACCGCGTTACGGTGCCGAGAACGCCGCAGCGGAAACCGGCGCGGAAGGCGTGCATCCCAAGCTGGAGTCGATACGGCAGCACTGAGGAGCAAGTTCGTGAGGCCAGAAAGCAGTCGAACGAAAGCGACAATCAAAGCCGCCGATCGCGCGCTCAACCGCTGCAGAATCCCCCTCCCGAGCCTTGTGGCTGCTATTGTTCTCGCTGCCAGCATGCCGATGCAAGTCGCGCAGGCGCAAACATCGTCGACGCAGAAGCCAAACATTGTCCTCATGCTCATGGACAATTTGGGTTACGGGGAGCTGGGTGTCTATGGCGGCGGAATACTTCGCGGTGCTGCCACCCCGCGCATCGACGCGCTTGCTGCAGAAGGCATGCGCTTACTGAACTTCAACGTCGAGGCACAGTGCACCCCCACCCGGTCCGCACTCATGACCGGCCGCTTTTCGATCCGCTCCGGTACCTACGAAGTGCCGATAGGCGGTGTTCCGGACGGGTTGACACAATGGGAGGTGACAATCGCCCAGCTACTGTCAGGCCAAGGATACGCCACCGGGATGTGGGGCAAGTGGCATCTCGGCAGTGCAGAAGCGCGGTTACCCTCAAATCGGGGGTTTGACGAATGGTATGGCATCCCGCGTACCTACGATGAGGCGATGTGGCCGTCATTGAACGAGACCAAAAGCATGTGGCCCTCAGTCGGTGACAAGCAGGGTTGGAGCGCTAAACGCGTCGAGCCTGAACCCATCTACGAAGCGCGCAAAGGTGAGAAACCTCGGGTGGTCGCAACTCTGGACGTAGACAATCGTCGAACCATGGAAGCGGAAATCACCAGCCGTGCTGTGGCGTTCATTAAGCGCAATGCGAACGCGGGCAAGCCCTTCTTCGCCTACGTTCCATTTTCATTGGTTCACATGCCGACGTTGCCAAATCTAGAGTTCGCGGGCAAGACCGGCAACGGTGATTGGGCCGATTGCCTCGCTGAGATGGACTTCCGTGCAGGGCAAATCCTCGATGCCATCAAGCAAGCGGGTATTGAAGACAACACGCTCGTCATCTTCACCAGCGACAATGGGCCAGAAGCGACCCATCCTTGGGAGGGCGACAGTGGACCTTGGCGCGGAACTTACTTCACGGCGATGGAAGCCTCCCTACGCGCGCCATTCATTATGCGCTGGCCGGGTAAGGTGCCAGCAGGCCGCGTCAACAACGAAATCGTTCACGTCGTAGACCTATACACGACCCTGGCACACGTTGGCGGAGCTGCGATCCCCAAGGATCGTCCGATTGACGGTGTGGATCAGTTGGATTTCTTCCTCGGCAAGCAGGACGCTTCTAACCGCGAAGGTTTCCCTGCTTATGTCGCCGACCGGCTATCAGCCGTCAAATGGCGGAACTGGAAAGTGCATTTCATCTGGCAAGAGAACATGTACGCTCCGCCTCAGAAGCTCCCGTTGCCAAAGGTAATCAACCTGCTCACCGACCGCAAGGAGGAGCGTGACGTCGGCGCGTACACCTCTTGGGTTGCCGACCCGGTTGTGAAAATCGTCGGCGAGTTCGAGGCCAGTTTGAAGAGGTATCCT
>Ga0307474_10003671_pt1 | contig 11057 bp, 21 predicted proteins | sample atmos_gasesECM1C_2_FD_203312 | JGI IMG/M metagenome (GOLD analysis project Ga0307474, IMG submission 203312) | Hardwood forest soil microbial communities from Morgan-Monroe State Forest, Indiana, United States - atmos_gasesECM1C_05 | ecosystem: Environmental > Terrestrial > Soil > Temperate...
CATCACAACGGTGGGCTTCGTCGTGAGCAACACTGCGGTCAAACTGACGTTGACCAGCAGCAACACCAAGAAGACCGATGCGAAGGACAAAGTCTTCGGACTCGATCCTGTCAGCATTCCATGGGGATGCATTCGCATGGTCACGAACGATCTAACCCTTGTCGAAGGGTGAGGAGAACACATGGAACTGTCCAAAGAGTATTTGGCTCTGAAAGAGAAAATCACGAAGGACTCACCTGAGAAGACCGCTCTCGTGGTAGGTAACACTGCGGTGGCTGCGGCCATCAGCCGCAAGCTGGGCAACACGACTCACGTACATGTCAACGAACTGGGTACGCGAGCCGAAGCCGTTGTAGTGCCAGAAGCGCCTCTTGAAGTAGGCGCAGGCAAGAGAGTGAAGCACGTGGTCATCGAAGCGACCTTCCCAGAATTGAAAGGCGGTAAGATGTATCAGTCAGCACACGGCGAAGCGAGCGGCACCAAGCCCGCCATTGCGCGAGCGTTCCGCGAATTGCTCAAGAAGATACCGGGCAAGCGCGTGAGCGTCATCTCTGCACGCATCAGCATCACCACGAAGACGGTGCCCAATGCATAAGCCTTCACGCGGTGACCAGAAACTAATCGCGGTGTCGAAGCTGGCTCACGCATACAAGTATCTGGGCGGGCCAGCCCACTGATCGAAACAGGCCGGACTACTGGCAGCGACAAGAAGCTGCCATGACTATCATGGGCAAGATGTACAAGCTAGCCGCTATGCCCATGAATGATTTTCTAATCGACGGCGAAGATTACGACTTGGAGGACGATCATGTCTAGCAGCTACAAGCGAGATGACAAACAGTTCCGGGCACAGATTGCAAAGCTGGCCGATGCTGGTTTGAATCTGCATGTTGGTGCAAACTGCTCAATTCCTCGGGCACGCCCATGCAACGAGTGCACTGAAGAAACGTCACTGTGCAGCCCGGTTTCAAAGTTCACGCCGGAGTTCCAGCGTTGTCTTGACGCCATCAACAACGCGAAGACGCATGCAGAAGTAGAAACCGCACAGCAAGCGGCTTTAACGCAGATACGCGCAGAATTCTTAGCGCCGAAACCCAAGGGCAAGCTGCCCGAGTTCTTTGCTGGACTGATTGCTTGGGGTATAGCGGGCGTCAGTTTTGTTCTCGCGATTAAGGTAATCGCTTTTGTGTTAGTCAAACTGTGGGGCATCTTATGAACGGAGACTTCACAGCACGCGACTGGCAGAACGGCGAACTATGCACAACGCACGGCATACCGTATTGCACGCCGTGCTTCGCGGCTATCTGCGGACAAACGGGAGAAACACCTTACCATGTCCAGTACGATCAAAGCATGGAGCGTTTACGCAATGAAGTGATACGCCGCATTCGCACAGGCGAGTATCATCACTCACAATTCCATCGGCCTGTGCGACGGAACTTCTTCGAAGACAAACGCAAGCAATTCGCGGCGACTTGTCAAGTAGGAGAAGGGCAGCACGTCTTTCTTCCGCTCACATTTGTTATCGTTGGCGATGACCACACGGCGCATCGCGCATCTGATGAAGAAGTGCGAGAGATATTGCGCAACGAACATCGGTGGGACACATCAACACCTGAATGGGCACAACACGATGTGCCCGCACTCGAAGAGGAGGACGCTGCCCTCTTACGCGAGTTTCAACTCTTCAAGAGCTAGGAGACACCATGGATTTCGCAACAAAATTCAAAGGCTACGTACGCACGGCAACGCCGCTCGTACTCATCAACACGTTTGATGCTCGCGCTACGCAGCGCAACATTATCCAAATTCTGGGCGATGCGAAAAGTGCAGACAAGAAAACGTCCTTGCTTACGCAGACCGGGCTCAGTCAATGGGACATCTGCCAAGGTCTTCGCGGTGCCAATGAACTTGGTCGGACGCAGATCAAGCAATTTCTGGCGATGTCGAAGACGCCAATTGAGGCGCTGTACATGGCAGAGAACTTGTATAAAGTTCTCGCTGCGGCTGCGCCTGATGTGCTGCGGGATCATTTTACGTTTGTCTTCAATGCGCACAAGTTCTGGGGCAACGCGACTGAGGTGCAGGGCTTGTGGAACCTGCGGGATGTGCTGTCTGATAAAGGCAGCATGCTGATTCTGCTGGCGTCACCGGGCGCAACGTTGCCGGAAGAGATTGCACAAGACGTTATGTTCTTGGACGAACCTCTGCCGAACGATGCGCAGGTCGAAGCCATCATCACCAAGGCATACAGCAACGCCAAGGTGCTGGCCGAAGCCAACAAGCAGAAGATTCCTGATGCGTTGCCTGCCGATGTATTGAACAAGTCAAAGGCAGCGCTGAACGGTCTCCCTGCATTCCCGATTGCGCAGTCGTCTGCATTGTGCTTGGATGCAATGACTGGCAAGATGGACGTTACAGAATTGTGGGATCAGAAACGGCAGACCATCTCGCAACGTGCGGGCCTCTCGATGTTCGAACGCGAAGGCGTATCGTTGGCCAACTTAGATGACATGGAAAACGTCATCAACTTTCTTCAGCGTTACAACGCAGGCCCGGAGTCACCGAACATCATCCTGCGCTTCGACGAATTGGAGAAAGCCTTCGCTGGCTCTGGCACCGACCTGAGTGGTGATGCTACTAAGTTGACGGGCTCTATCCTGTCATGGTTCCAAGACAAGCGTATTCACGGCATCATCTTCGTAGGTGTGCCCGGATGCGGCAAGTCTGAACTGATCTATGCGTGGGCGAAAGCTGTAGGGAAGCCAGTTGTCAATGTGGACATTCCGGGCATGCAAGGAAGTCTGCTTGGCCAGTCCATGGCGAACCTGCAAGCGGCAGAGAAGACTATCGATGCTATGGGCGGTGGCAAGGTACTAGCGATTGCCAGCGTCAACGACATCAACAAACTGCCCGCTCCGCTGATCCGCCGCTTCGACCTAAGCACTTTCTTCTTTGATATTCCAAAGACAGAGCAGGCACGGGTCAACATTCTCAACATCCACCGGGCGAAATACAAAATCAACCCGAAGGATAAGACTCCGGACATGAAGTTGTGGACGGGCTCTGACATTGAGAACTGCTGCAAGCGGTCGTATATGCTTGGAGAAAACCTCACTGACGCTGCACGCAATGTGGTGCGCGTCATGGTTGCACGGCGCGAAGAGATGGATCAGTTGCGACGTGACGCCGACAACAAATACATCTCGGCATCAGCGCCGGGTGTCTACGAGTATTATGATCCGTTCGACGAACCGATGAAAGAAGTTGAGGAAAGCAGTCGCCGTTTGAAGATGTAAGCACGGATGGCGGGCAGCGATGTCCGCCTCCTGCGATGTGCTCATGACGTGTTGGTAAGCCACCCGGAGTAGTTGCACAGCGATGTGCAATTGCTGGCTACTTGCACGCATGAGTGCATCGGAGGAGCGCATGATTACAGTTGCGGTGAAAGACCTCGCGACGGCTAAGAAGGTCGCCGTCTAGGGTACGTACGGCAAAGAGGGATACGAGCATTGCAAGGGACATTGTCCTGAACATCCGTATCGCGAGGTGCGCTTGATCGATTGCTCCACTGAGCACCTTCAAGCCATTCTCGATGGCGGTTACGTTGACGGTATCCGTCCACTGATTGCAGGATTGGGCGAGTATCGAGACATCATCGAATCCATTCTGGAGGACAGAGCACTATGAGCGCGTACCAATCACAAAGCACCAAGTTCAAGGACGAAGAGTGCTTAATCAAAGCACTTTTGGAGAACGGCTTCAAACGGGATCAGATCGAAGTCCACGAAACACCACAACCACTGATCGACTACCACGGACAGAAGCGCGGGCAGATGGGCACAATCATCATCCGTCGCAAGTACGTAGGCGCTGCGGCCAACGATATCGGCTTCGTGAAGAATAGCAGCGGCACGTATGAGGTACACGTCTCGGATTACGACCAACGCAAGCACGGCCCTGCGTGGGTTACGGCACTGGGCAAGTCGTATGCCGAGCATGGGCTCATCAAACAAGGCGCGGTCATGGGGCTTGTCTATCTTGGCAGCAAGGTGGATGAAGTCACCGGGCTCAAGAAAGTTCAATTCGCACAGCAAGGATAAGCCATGATTGAGAAACTTCTTCGCCGATCCTTGCCATTCAAAGAAATTGGATGGACACCAATCGGCGAAGTCTTCACTCGCTATCAAATCTTGAAGACACGGTGGGGCAACATATACCTGCATCAACTCACCGCGCCACAATGGCACGAGAAGTGTCACGATCACCCATGGTGGTTTGTGTCGCTAATCCTCTGGCCGGGGTACCTCGAACAGAATGACGAGGGCTTCTTCTATCGTGAGCCGGGAACCATCTGGTATCGGCCTGCACACTACAGACATAACGTGGTCACACCGCATGGAACATCGTGGTCACTGATTGTGACGGGGCCAAAATCCCGAGACTGGGGCTTCGATCAATGCCAAGACTGAATGAAAAACTTTGGCTCAAACGTGAACGCGAATGGTACTTCGAAGAGCACATCGTAGTCGCAGAAACTTCGCGAAGCTGGATATGCGTTCCAACTAGCGAGGATCGCTGGCGGGATTCCGAATGGTACATCAAGCAGTTCGGCAAGAAGCTGCCCAAGAACGGCAAAGGATTTGTCACGGCAACCGAGGCCGAAGCGAAGATTAACAACTGGGCTTTCAGCGAGCGTTACAAAATCAGTGACGCCGTTGAACGCTGCTCTGACCCCAACATGCTGCTCACGATTGCCCGCATGGTGGGCTACAAACAATTACCGGAGGGAAGCAATGGCTAAGATCATCACATGCACGATCAACGAAGACGCAACCATCACAGCGGATGCGTCCGGGTTTCAAGGTAAGGGCTGCGCTGAAGTGTTAGAGAAATTGCTCAGCGCAGTAGGCGAGAAGGTGAGCGGGGGCCACAAGCCCGAGTATCACCAGAACGTTGTCCAACAAATCAAAGTCGGAGGATAGCTATGTACGGCATTCTGCTTACTGCGCTGATCGCGATGGCGGCTGGCGCAGTGATTTGCTTCATCCTCTTACCATACGCCAAGCGCAGAAAAGAACGGGCCGCGCTTGAAGAGGCAGAAGAAACGAAACGCATGCTTCAACACGAAAGCTGGATGGCATTTCGACGCATGCAACGCAAGACCAAGAGTGAGCCCTTGGAACAGCTTGCACGATTCGAACACAACAGACGCCGCGCAACAATCTACGCGGCTGCACTGGGAGGGCCAGAATGGAAATCACAGTATTTATCGAGGACGACGCCAGCATAACGTTTCTCGACACGCCATTGACGAGGGGCTTCAACCTTGGCCCCAGCGTCACACGAAGGTACAGCAATGTAGAACCTGACAATGCTGTCCTTCGGCTAGTCTTTCAGGTTGTGCGCTGGTTAGTGAATGATGCCAGCGCACTTGCGAACTGGACGAGGCATTGGCACTGCCTCTGGCGAATTCACATCAAGAATGGCCCTATCCTGCCGATGCGTTACTACAATCGGCAGACAGCAATCGATGTAGAGCACACTTATTTTAATACCCACGGGGTGAACCGATGATCGTCACAGAGATTCCAACCAATGAGCAGATCGAGAACGCCGTCAGCACACCAGACGCGATGAATGCCAAGTCGGTAGATGCTACCGAACTCACAAAGACTACGTTCTTTTTCGAGCTAGGGTTTCATAGTCTCGGTAATGAACGCAATGCACCGGGCACCGAACAGGACATCAAGACCACAGCGAACAAAACTTTGCTGAAGGTCAAGAAGCGCTTGTTCGTTTCGAAAGAATTCAAAGCCATCCGCAGTGCAGATGCGCGACTGAAGCGCAGAATTGACCGGATGTGTGTGAAAGGTGCACTGCTCAGTGTGCGCACGATTCCACGGTTCCGCGCCAAGTCGGCCTTCGCCATGTGTGTCGAACACGAACTGATCCGCGCAGCGCTTGTGGACAAGTTTGCTGTGGTCTACCCACTGCTTTACAACACAGCCAAGACCGAACTTGGCCCGCTGTTCAAGTCGGACGACTACCCGAAACCGGAGCACGTCAAGGATGCCTTCAAGTTCACGTATGGCTTCGTGACGTTTGACGTTCCTGCTGCGCTGGCCGAGATTGACGCGGTCGCGTATCAGAAGTCGGTGAGTCAGCGTAACACCATCATGAAGAGTGCGGCAGAGGAAATCAACAGAACCCGCCGCTCTATCTTCGCAGCCCTGCTTGGCAAACTGCAAGCGGAGTTGTCACCGGGCGAAACGGGGACGAAGAAGACGTTTCACAAAGTCGCCATGACCAAATTGCAAAAATTCGTGGAAGAATACGACATCATGAACGTCACGAACGATGCAGAGCTAGCAGCCTTGAAAGATCAGACTGCGAAACTCATCAGCGGGATCACCGTTGACAATATCAAAAGCAGCGAGGACTTCAAAGCCAGCCTGTTTACGCAGATCACTGGCATCGGAGACCTGCTGAAGCCTCTGGTTGAAGAGCCCGGACGCGCTTTGAAGATTGTCAACTAAGTTTGACCGTGTAGGTCAAGGGGTGGAGAATCCCACCCGCTACGTCCTACGGGACTGGTATGGGGTGTCCCGGTCGCAAGGCCGGGTTCACCCCAGAGGATTTATGGAGGACACGTGAGAGTTAGAGAACGCTTTCCACTCCACTACATCAGGCCAACCCATCGGGACTGGGATCGTGTGAATCTTGGAACTGATTGGCATGCGCACACAAAGATTCGTATGCGCGTACGCATTGCGAACCTTGTCGGAGTGCAACCAACGGTCACGATCAGAGGCGTCTATACCGATGAGCGTGACGACCGTCCTATCAACATCATTAAGATTGCGGGTACGTTGTATATCCGCGATGGACACCACCGTGTGACTCGCGCAATCAAGCGCAAGCGCAAGACGATCTTTGCAGAGGTGCTGGCGCTATGAAACAAAATATGCGCAAGCGCGTGTACGCGAAGACGGGCGGTCTCTGTTGGTATTGTGGCGCAGTAGCAGACACCGTGGATCATTTCTTGCCACTGGACAAGCACAAACGCAAGACGCATAATCAGCGCTTCCCACATCTCAGTGGACTGCGCAGGCGCGGGTTCGTTAACTTAATCCCCGCGTGTGAAACTTGCAACCAACTCAAAACCAATCTGCTGTTGCATGAATTCCGCAACAAGCTAGAGGGCATCAGTGCGGACAGCATTCTGAATGCCCACCGATTCAAACGCGGTGCCGATGGCGGCATCCGATTCTTTGGGGAGATGTTCCTTCCTCTAATACAGGAGACAGCAAATGTTCAAACCGCTATTGGCATGGAAACCGGAGAAGGATCAAGTGCTGGAAGTCGAACTGGCCAAGCTAACAGTTTGGCCGCGTCTCGTGTCCCGCAAGTTGGACGGCATACGAGCAACTGTTCAAGAGGGAAAGCTGAAGAGCCGTACGTTGAAGGATATACCGAATGCGGCGATTCAAGATATGTTCAAGGGTCTGCCTGCTGGCCTCGACGGCGAGTTAATTTACGGGACACCGAATGCGCCCGATGTGTTCAACAAGACGACGAGCGCCGTAATGGGCAACAAGCCGATCAATCACGAGATGGCGAAGGACGTGAAGTATTACCTGTTTGACTATAACGTTCCGCCAAATGCGGGCACCCTTACGGGCGAACCGTACGCTGCGCCGTTCGTTGAGCGGTATAAGTCGCTCAAGGCAGGCGTAGCATTCTCGCAAGCCAATCATCCGAACGTTCCTGTTGTTCTGGTTGAGCACTTCTTGGTGCAAGACCTTGCTGCCGTCCTGCGCTATGAAGAGAAATGGGTCGTCAACGAAGGCTATGAGGGTGTTATGCTCCGTAGTCTCGAAGGCCGCTACAAAGAAGGCCGCTCGACTTTCAACGAAGGGTACCTCCTGAAGGTCAAGCGCTTCGAAGACGCGGAAGCTGTCATCATCGGATCGTATGAGATGATGCACAACGACAACGCCAAAGAGACCAATGAACTGGGGCGCACCAAACGTAGCACGGCACAAGAGAATTTGCGTGCAGCAGGCGTCCTCGGTGGATTCAACGTCAAGGATGCGGAGACGGGCGTCGAGTTCAGCGTTGGCAGTGGCTTCAATGCCGAGCAGAAAAAGAACTTCTGGACAGACCGGGAGAATCTGTTGGGCAAAATCATCAAGTACAAGTCCCTCAAGGTTGGAGAAGTTGACAAGCCAAGGCATCCAATCTTCTTGGGCTTCCGAGACGTGGAGGACATGTGACCACAGAAGAGATGTTAGAGAAAGCGGGCTGGTACCGCATCAGTCATAAGAAGCGCGGCATGATGATAATCGCATGGTGGCGCGACCGCGTGACTGGGTACGCCGAACGTCAAAGGTGATGCGGTAAGAATCCAACGCGAACGAAACAAAATCAGGAGGCAAGATGCCAAAGCCAATCTTTCCCTACAATCAGCACGGCCACGAAGCAACGAGCCCATGGACGTGGGCATGGGACGTTCCCCGAAGCAAGGGAACGGGTAAACCCTATACCGTATCCATACGCAAGATGACTACGACCAACGAAATCATCTGGGGCTGCGACTGCATGGCGGGCAAGAATGGTCACCCGATCTGCCAACATCGTCAGCGTGTGATATACGATCTTGTCACAGTCGAAGACATGCTGCGCAATCTTCCGGAGCGCGTTCGGGAAATCGCAGCACCTAATCTTCGAGTAGTTCAAATGAAAGACAGCAACGCATCCGGCTCTCAGGGAGTAATTGACCTGAATGCTGGAAGGCGCATCAAGGTGGTGATCTAATGGCGCAAGACAAAGCCACTGGTAAGCCTGCGATGCAGCTTGAACTTCGCACCCCGGCCAAAGAAGCTGGATACGAGCGCGTCTTAGTGACGTGGGTCAGCACCGAACTCAAACCAAAAGTCGGCATGGTTCTCGTTAACCCTCCCGACAAAACTGAGTGGACTGTCGCCAAGGCGTATGGCTTGGTCAACCACTTCGAGGGACTTCCATCATGGCGGGTCAGGTAAAACGCGAAGAATACGTGCTACCCAAAGGTTGGAAATGTCCGAAGTGCAAAGGGTTCAACTTCTTTTCACTTTGGGTCTATGCACACTTCTCGGAACCAATCACCTGGACGTGTGAGAAATGTGGGCATCAGCAAGCAATCCAAAATGGGAGGATCGTACGTGGCAACTAAAGAATTCACACACTTTGGAATGTGGGGCGGGCGCATGACAACCGAACTTGAAGAAGGCGTCATCGATGTTAACGCGGAGCGCGTCTTCAAGCATGGTCAGTGTCACTCCATGGCTCTTGCACTACATCGTGAAACGGGATGGCCCATGGTTAGTTTCAAAGACGAGACCGATCTACACGATTCGCCGGGGCACTGCGCCGTCTACTGTCCGCAGCTTGATGAGTATGTGGACGTGGAAGGCGTAGGCGCATTCACTCGATACGCTGAACGTTGCAAGATGTTCGCCCGGACTGCAAAGGTAGTTCCGGTCGAGTCGGTGGACAAACTGAAGGATTATCTTCCCGTCAGAGCGGAAGATGCCCGCAGCTTCGCGCAAGCCGTCGTGAAGCAGGTTGTTGACACTCACGGCATCGCTGTGTTACAAAATGGAGGAGACAATGGAACCGACCATCAAAGCGATTCTAGCCCGGTTCAACGGCAATCGTGACGAGGCGTACGCCTATTGCATGCGCACCTTGTACGGCTGTAACAACACTTCTCTGGCAAAAGAATATTTTGACATCGCGGTGAGAAATTTTCACCCACTGTCGGAAAGGAAACAATCATGACGAAAGCAGTTGCATACGTCGTAGGATTCATCGGAATCCTCGCGGTAATCGTGGGCTTGCGCACGGGGCGAGCACGAAGATTTCTGTCCGGAGAGGTGACCTAATGTTCTATTTTACAAAAGCTGAACTGGATCGACTGCTGGCTGCCGCAGATGCGTATTCACCACTGCATGGTCTACTCATCAAGACCTGCTATCGTCACGCATTCCGCATCAGCGAAGCACTGGCACTAACTCCTGCCAATTTGAAGCACGGTAGGCTGGTGGTCAGGCGCAGTAAGAAAGGCAAGATCACGCACCAGAAGGCATCCCCGGAACTACTCGCACACATTGCGACCGTCGCGCCGGGAGAATTGTTGTTCCCTATCTGCAAAGGAACACCAGATAGTGCCGTGCGGGCTGCCAATCGCCTAATGCAGCGACTTTGCCGCAAGGCAGGGATCGAAACCCATAAGGGACATACACACGCGCTGCGACATTCTCTTGTGCACCATGGCCGTGCTGCTGGCGTCACGTATCCACAACTCACGGTCATCTTGGGGCATGCTGATCCGAAATCCATCATGCACTACGATGTCGCAACCGAGCAAGAATCAGAACTGGCTCTTGCCGCAGTCGTCGGAGGGTAGATGTTACGCAAGACGATCATGCTGAAGTTAATTTCGTGGCTGGTGTTCTCCCCCACATTAGCCGTGGCTGCACAACTGCATTGCCGGGAGGATGTCCGCGCTAACATGATGAAGGCGTGGATGACAGCAGCCAATGGCAGCAAGAATTACGAAGCTGCGTTTCTGATCCGCGAAGACGGCAGCATCGATTGGCTAGGTTCCACGTACGAGTACCGTTCAATGCATCTTGGTAAAATTCCTCCGGGCACCGTGGCCGTCTTCCATACACATCCAAACGATGGCCGGGAAGGATTATCGCAAGCCGACCGCAACGTAGCCGACCAGAATGGCGTCTTCGTATATGTCATCAGTATTCAGGGACTCTACAAATACAGCCGTCCAACCGGACAGACAAGGGTCGCCGAGGGGATGGAATGGGAAAAACCTTGCAAGTAGTCACGGGTTATGTTAGGATGCACCCATGACGATTTTCGAACGTACCAAGCAGACGCTCGCTGTGTTTGAACACGCAGGACGTACTGCATTCGCGATGCAGATTCCCAAAGTCAACAACCCTTATCCGAAGACGGATGCCAACGGTGTAGCCGAACCGTCCAATCTGGCA
>Ga0307474_10003672_pt1 | contig 11057 bp, 6 predicted proteins | sample atmos_gasesECM1C_2_FD_203312 | JGI IMG/M metagenome (GOLD analysis project Ga0307474, IMG submission 203312) | Hardwood forest soil microbial communities from Morgan-Monroe State Forest, Indiana, United States - atmos_gasesECM1C_05 | ecosystem: Environmental > Terrestrial > Soil > Temperate...
TGACGCTGGTCGCTTACGATTACATCGATTAAGTTATGGTCAACTGTTCGTCCGGAACATGAGCCAGGAAACTCGTGAGATCAGCGACGACTTTCTAGCGCAGCTCAAGCAGGATCTGGTATGCCGTCGCATCGGACGGGGGATGGCGCGTCTCGAAGAGCACCACGATCTTCTCGCTATATTTGATCCCGAACAAAAGAATGCCGCGCGCTTCGCGGGCTACCTCGCGCAATGGGTGGATATTGGCTTCCAGCGTCCCGCGCTCGTGAAGGAGATTGTCGCTCGCTTTTCGCGGTCCATCCGTTCCCGCCTGCCGCTGCAAGATTATCTGTACTTGCGGTTGGCGGAAGGCATGATCGCCATGTCCGAGGAAGCCAAAGAGGAGGCCATCGCGCACCTCGATTTTGTGCTGGGACTCGAAGAACAGACCGATGACAAAGAACTCCTGTCGATCGCGAATTTCTGGAAGGGCCGCTGTCTGCGGATGAAAGGCGAGTACGATGAGGCGCTCGCCTATGCGGTAAAGGGCAGGGAACTGGCCATGGAGCTTGGTCATGAGCCCATGGCGGCGGTCATGCGGGTTCTCGAGAGCTGGCTGTGGTTTCAGAAAGGAAATGCGAAGCAGGCGTTGCAAATCCTGCAGGAAGCCGAGGCCGCCCTCAGCAAGACGGACGATCACCTCACCCTCGGAAATATTTATTCATCCTATGGAAGGATCGCGCGACGCCAAGGCCGATACCAACACGCCATTGAACATTTCACAGCCGCCATTGCGCGCTACCGGAGGCGGGATCCGCGGCATCGCAACATCGCGCGTTCTTTAAATAATCTTGCGCTGGTCAAACGGCTGATTGCGCTGCAATTGCGCCGCAAGATTGACGCGGATGCGGCGCGGAGGCGGAAAGCGGCGACCCGTGGCCGTGCCAAAGATAACGGGGGCAAGGACCTGCATCGCAATCGCTTCGAGCAACTTCATCAGGAAGCCCTGGCGGAATTGGACGAAGCCGCGGCCATTTACCAGCAGTATCGCAACCATCACGGGCTGGGCAGCGTGCACTTGAACTATGGCTATCTTCACCTCGATAACGGAGATCTGGAATATGCGGACAGGGAAGCGAAGGCTGCTTTCCAACTGGGCGAAGAAAAGGGTGACCACATCCTGATGGCGCGGGCGCGGTTGCTGGAGTGCATGATTGAAAATGTCCGGGTTGAGGAAGAGATCGGAGACAGTTCCGAACCGGGCGGTCACGCGCGTCTGGCGCAGGACTGCGCGCGGGATGCGGTCGAGATGGCACAACAGACGCAGAACCGGAGCCTGCTTGCGGACGCTTACATCTGGCAAGGTCTGACGTATTGCAACCGGTTCTTCGATGATCCTGAGCTGGCGCGAAGGTCCTACGATCAGGCGGTGACTCTTTCGAAAGGCACTCACCCCGATGGAACATGGGAGGAGTTGGAATCTTTGAAGTCGAAGGTGCTGCGCGGTGGGCGGGTGGACCCGGTGCTGCGGGCGTGGTCGCAGGGGTCGGTCGGAGATAAGACCTTTCAGCAAATCACGGAGCAGTTTGCGGAGCTGATTATCCCGAAAGTCTGGGAACGCGAGGGGCGTAAAGTGTCGCGGGTGGCGAGTCGTCTCTCTATGTCTCCCAAGAAAGTGCGGCGAATTCTCGGGCGAGTGGGACGGCGCAAGCCGCGGGCTGAATAATGTCTTTTCGTAGTGCAGCACACCGAAGGTGCGCAGCTCGAATTACGTCAGGAGCCGACATACCGCCCCTCGAGACCTCTACCAGGAAATCTACGCCTCTCTTCCTAGGGGCATGCCTGCATTCTCATCGTGACATCTTCCGATACTGTATGCGGAGTTCGGCGTTCATTTAGCTCGCATTATTCGAGGCTAAAACATCGAACTGATTGGGTTGGTCTTGCCTCACATATGCAGCAAAGCCCGGATTGTTCGCTGCCATCCATAGTGACACCCTCGAATCAGCGCGCCTAATCTTTCGAGCGCCGGAATGCAGCGCAAGGAGGCATTCGCGCGGAGGTCATTATGGTCAAGAGACTGTTTCACCTCGCTGTCGTTTTCCTGCTGGCTGGGCTTGCGTTTGCGCAACAGCCAGATACTTATCAGGACCAAACCCGCGTCGAGCCGATGGATCACACCCCGGTCTATCGGGTGAAAGTGGTGTCGCGAAGTGCGGAGGCGGTGAATTATCAGCACCACAGTGGCAAGACGTCGCTGGATTTCCGAGGAACGAATCTGATGCCGGATGCCCGCGGCCGAGCGACAATTGAGAGTCGGACGGGCAGAATCGAAATCAATACCGACCTCGAACGTCTTCAGTCGCCTCGTAGCTTCGGGCCGGAGTACCTGACCTACGTGCTGTGGGCAATTACACCCGAAGGTAGGGCATCGAATCTCGGAGAAGTGCCGGTTTTCGATGATGGCAAGAGCTCGGTCAAGGTGACCACCGATCTGCAGGCATTCGGCCTGATCGTCACGGCAGAACCTTATTTTGCGGTGACACGTCCGAGCAATCTGGTGGTTCTTGAAAATGTTGTGCGCAAAAACACGAAGGGGTGGGAAGAGCCTATCGACACAAAGTTTGATGCGGTCGAACGAGGGCAATACACGGTAGATGTGAAAGTTGCCGACCTGCCCGCAACCAGCTCTGACCATTCGGCTCCCGTTGACCTGCTTGAGGCTCGCAACGCGGTAGCGATCGCGCGCGCGGAAGGCGCAGACAGGTATGCGCCGGACTCTTTCAGCAAGGCAGAGGATTTCCTGCGACGTGCCGAGGACTATTCAAATCGTAAGCAAAGCGACAAGGCAATCGCGACCGTGGCCCGGGGTGCGGTTCAGTCCGCGGAAGATGCCCGCGTGTTGTCCATTCGAAAGCGGCAAGAGGAACGACAGGAAGCGGAGCGGCGGGCGACTGAGCAGCGCGCGATAGAGGCGCAAAATCAGGCGGAACAAGCTCAGCAAAGCGCGGAGCAGGCAAGAGCACAGGCTGACGACGAAGCGCGCCACCGAGCGGAGGCGGAGCGGGACCGGCGTGCAGCTGAGCAAGCTAAGATGGAGGCCGAGCAGGCTCGGCAACAGGCGGAAGCAGCGCGGGCCGATGCTTTAGCGCAGCAGCAGGCCGCTCAGTCTCAGGCACTGCAGGCTCAGCAAACTGCACAGCAGGCCGAACAAGCGCGTCAGCAGACTGAGCAGCAAGCTCAGGAGACCAGGGAACGTCTCCTGCAGCAGCTAAACCAGGTGCTGCAAACCCGCGAAACAGCACGTGGTCTGATCGTCGATATGCCAGATGTTTTGTTCGACACTGGCCAGCACACCTTGAAGGTGGGCGCTCGGGAAAGACTCGCGAAAGTGGCGGGCATTCTTCTTGCCTATCCTGACCTGCACGTCAACGTGGAGGGACATACCGACAATGTGGGCGGACTCGAGTTCAACCAGCGCTTGTCTGAGGAACGTGCGAATGCGGTTCGAGCCTTCCTGGTGGAGCAGGGAGTCAGGCCAGAGAATATCGAATCCCACGGCGTTGGCATGAGTGAGCCAGTGGCTTCGAATTCGACGCGGGAGGGACGGCAAATGAACCGGCGCGTGGATCTCGTGGTCAGCGGGCAATCCATTGGGACCACGGGAGCCCTGCGACACTCAGAAACTCCTGCGGGTGAGCCGGGAGTGAACGACCGATACCCCGCGGGCACACAACCGACTACGCCGAATACTTCGACGCAGCCCGCTACCCAGCCTACGATGCCGCAGCGGCGCTAGGAGAATCTGGTCAGATTGCGGAGGTGATTAACCCCGGGGGCTGAAGCCCCAAGTTTTCAAGGGGGCACTGGCGGACGGCCTGAAGGCCGGCCCTTTCAAAGCATAGCGATTTAACCTCGGCGGCCTGACAACGGCGTTGTAAAAAAGGCGGAAGTGGTGAACCTCGTACCTGCGCACGAGCCGTGCAGATCGACCGAGGCCACTTCCGCCTTGTTTCTTTCTTTTCTCGAGCCGGCCCTTAGTTGCGTTCCGGCAAGACCGGCAATGCGACCGGATTGACCGAGGCAGGATCGTCACGCAACTTGATGTACAACAGCGTTCCGTTTGGACGAGGAACAGCGATAGTACCCTGCGAAAACCCGACCGGCACAGGGGCACTGTGCTTGAATTCGGAGTCGGACGCGATCGAATCGATTAAAAAGAGGTTCGTGCCAACCAGGGTGCATTGTTTGTCCGGGCTGTCTGGGCAGGTAACTTCTTTCAACGTCGGGACCCGCACCACGCTTGCCAGAGGCTGCCAGTCGCCGGTCACGCCCTTGGAGTCGACCGGGCGGAAACGCAGAGGTCCGAACACAGACCCTCCCAGGCTCTTGAGCGGGTCGAGCACGGCAATCACGGTTTGCGAGTCCTGCAGCATCAAACCGCCGTCGGCCATGGTCAGTTGAACGTGTGAGGACTCGTCCTGAGTGGCGACTTCAATCTTTTCATCGCGTGCAAAAGCGGAAGGGATTTCGCTCTTCAGGAAGAACGAGAGCCGAGCGTCCTGCGGAAGATCGTCCGGGTTCGCAAGGTGAATGATGGCGGAGTTGGGGGAGGAGCCCGGCTGGATATTTTTGTTAATTAACGTGACTTTGGGACGCGGTGCTTCCACCGATGTTTGTAGCGGCACCATGCGTCCATCCTTGAGAGTGACCCGGGCTTCCAACTTCTCCTCCGCCTTCAAGGACGATGTTGCGGATGGATCGGCGGCCACCAGTTTCAATTGGTCTTGCTCCTGGACCCGCGTGAGACCCGCGGGAGCAAAGTGGATGCCGTTGAGTTCGAGACCGGAGACTTCATCCAGACGCGTGCCTCGCAAGACTCCGCTCTGATCGCCCACATTGATGGCGAAATGCTCCAGATGACCGACTTCAGAGTAAGCGTGCAGGGGCACTTCATCGGGTTTGGGCAAGCCATGCTGCTGGACCAGCATGGTCACCGCTCCGGGCGCTTCGTCTTTCAGGGGCACTTGCACTTTCAACTCGTCGGGCTTTTCGACTTTCCAGGTGGTCTTCAGAACTTTACCTTGCTGGTTTTTCAGTGTGACATCACCGACACAGCTGGCATCGCTCGAGTGCAGATGGAGGGTATCTTCGCGGCCGACAATCAGGCCATTTTGATCAGCGGACGCGATCTCCCATTTGGTGATTTGGGAGCCGCGCAACTGGAAGACTGGACCGTCGATGCGTTCGAAACCCCAGGAGCCGCGCAGCGTGCCTTTAAGATCGCCGCTGAGCGTGTTGTTTCGAAGAGCAGTGGTGTCAATCGCAAAGCCGCCATGTAGCGGGTCGGCGTGCGCCGGCAAGTCCACACTCGCCCCCGCCTTGGTCTCCACATGCAGCACAAAATCATGGGCAAGAGCAGTGGAGAACACCAGCGGAGCGCCCTCTGCAGGCAGAACCAGGGAGGGGGTCTGGAGGCAATAAACCTGCTTTGAATCGACGGCGCGGAGAGGAGGGAATTGCGCCGCCTCGACTGCGGGCAAGCTCACCACGATCACCGATTTCGGTTTGCTGAACGAGGGTGGATTGTTGAGCTTGAGATCGACCTGGTCTTCTTTAGGCAGGGCCAACGCCGGAATGTACTGGTATTCGGCGGTATGAAGGTTCTCCATGATGTGGGCGACATCCACGAAAGCGCCGATGTAGGAACTGTAAGCGCCGCCGCCTCCGATCTTGCTGCCGCTGATCACGCCCACCAGATCCATGTTGGGAGCGGCCGTGAGAGCTGCCACCATCGATTGACTATGCCCATCGTCGAGGACGAGCTGATCGGTGTTGCGCAGGAGGCAAGGCGCCTGCTGCTCGGTAGGTTTCTCGAAGCACTGCTCATCGACTTTAATGCCGAGACTGCGGGCGAGGCGCAACGAGCTCTCGTGGAGCTGAGAGGGATCCGTGGCCGAGACTTGCCGGACTGCGGCGAGGTACTTGTCGAGTCGAGTGCGGTCGAGGCTTGCCTGGCTCAGGTCTTGCGAGGCACGCACGAAAGCTCCGGGCTTGCGCTGAACAGCTGAGCGCAGCGCACTGAAATCGCCTCCGGATCGCGGCGCAAGCAGCAGAAGCGCCTGCTGTGCATCCTGAGGCACAGTAAAGACGATACCTTCCTCCCGCACGCCTTTGTTCCAGGTTTCGGCTTTCATGAGCCAGTGTTCGGGCGGCGGGTTGGTCGATCCGCGCAGAAACGCCGCCACTAACAGGTAGTGGACGGACTGGCTTTCGGGCATTTCGGAACGCACCCAGACGCGGTCTCCCGGCTGAAGATTTGGGACTTGCGAGATCGGCAAGGTCTTCCCGCCTCGAGTCACCTTAATGTCGAGACGCGGCCCGGACAGATCGAAAGCGTTTTCGGCGTGCGAACGGCTTAAGCAGCTAAGGAAGACCAACAAAACGGAAAAGTAACGAAGTCGAATGCCCATGATTCCTCTGAATTTTGTCTACTCAGATAAAGAGAGAAAGTGCATCAGTCACAGCCTGAACGGACCCTGATTCGGCGAACGTCCGTTTCGAACATCGGCGCGGAGGAGCAGCAGACGCTTGCGCCGCGAAACGACGACAACTCAGCAGGGCGGGCAGAGCCTAGGCAAATCGTGCTGGCCTCGGGAAACACTCCTCGGTCAACGAAGTCTGGAACCGCCTCTTTATGAAATGCGACCGCGTCTCAACACCGGCGCAGCAAGAGCCCAAGCTTTAAGGGTTTGCCGCCATTTTACATGACTGCCATGGAGATTCAGCTATTCGTTAGGGCAGGTGGGAGGTTTGTTTGTGGGTTCACCTTAAGGTGCGAGCGCAGGGCGTGGCAACGGGTTGGCGATCTTCCGACTGGGGCTGGTGTTTGTGTTTCTTGGGGATTTTGGCATGCGATCCGGACTCGAAAATGGCAGCCACGGTCTGGCGAAGATAATGGAGCGCTGGCTTCGGATCGTTCCAGTGAAAAGGGGCGCTGTCGCAGCTGAGCCAGCTGGCCAGGAAAGACCACAAGCTGCGCTGGTTGCGAGATTCTCCCCGCCAGCCGCGCAAATCGTTTACCGCAAACACACAACGGCGCCCGACCTGGTAGCTGTCGGTCGCAGGGACGGGCAGTCCGAGAGCATCCCGATACGCCATGGTGCAGACATCCACGCCGCAGCGGCTGGAGAACTCCACATACCACCATGGACGAGCGTTGATTTCGATCAGTTTGAAAGCGCGATCGCGTTCATCAAACTTGAATTCGGCACTAAACACGCCACGGTAAGAAATCCTTTCCAGCAGTTGCTCAAGCGGGAAGATCGCGCCTGACAGGTTGTGCAGCGGAACGCTTTCAATGAGCGTACTGTTTCCGAGCTTCTGCGGATACATCCGGAGGCGCCGCCGACCGAACAGAGCCGCAATGCGCCCGATGCGATCGCGAAACCCATCGAGGAAGTAACCGGAGTCTGGCGGTCCGGGAATGAATTCCTGCAGCATGATGGGCAATTCGAGTTGGTCAATCAGGTCGGCTGCCTGCCGGCGGGTTTCGACCAGATAGCCCTTCACTCCATGCCGACAGGCAAAGTCTACTGATGACAAGGGTTTTAGAATCGCACCTTCAAAAAAGAAATCCGGCATAGCTTTGCACTGTTCCCGAGAAGAGATCAACCGCGTACGGGGACGCGGGATGCCAAATTGCTCGAGCAGCCGCGCAAAACGCCACTTGTCCGTGAGCAGGTTCACACATGCGGGTGATGTGCTGGAGGGGAAGCGGCCGGCGAGAGAGGGGTGAAGAGTCGTTACGGCGCGAAGCCAGTCGTCCGAACAGGGCAGTAGAACCGCCGAGTTGATGTCAGAACTGTCAAGTAACGCTTCAAGATCTGAGGGGTTGGGATTCGGCAAAGCTGTCGGGAATGGTCGGTACCAGCGCGAGTGTCGAACAAAATCCTCCGGAGGGCAAACCGCAAAAACTTCGATTCCGCTGCTACGGAGAATATTGAGAACACCCGCGAGTGTGACACCACTCCCGAGCGCAACGATTGGGAGTGTCTGAGCCCGAACACTCGTAAGTGCGGGCGGCGCGATGTAAGTTTCGGTATGCAAGTGAATGCGGAATCGCTGGGGAGGGAACGATGCTCATCTGCAGTGTATGGGCAGATACCTGCTTCTTCAGTGACATACAGCATTCGAAAGTCACAAGAACGGATGTCTTTGGTCACCACGAATGGCTCGGAAGTAACTCGTCGGCGAACGAAAACATGATTGGGCACTCGAGAAGGGGAGAGTCAAGTCTCTCGGATTGCTACACGGCGAGAAGTCAAGCTGCCGACTCGCCTGATGGGCTGGGCAAAATCTAGCCGACAATCAGGTTCATTTTCTGCGATTTGGAGCGCAGAGCTTCTCTAATTCTTGAAATTCACTTTCTGTGTGTTTCAGAAGTTGGCGCTCCGACAGGTGGCGGCGTGCCGGCGAATTGCCCTGCGCAAGCAAATGGCCATGATCAGACTGCCACCCAGGAGGAGAACAACATCTCCTACGCTAAAGAGGCCGAGCCGAGCTTGGTCAGCCAGCAAGGCCAATCGAGTGTGTGCGGTGGCCGCCTGCCACATCGGGCTGACTGGGCGCAGAGCTGATGGCATTCCAACCACGGGCATGGTTCCGGCATTGGCGTCGGTCACGACTGCGTTCATCGCCAGGCCGCAGATCATCATGAGAACACCGGCGCGGGCCCAGGGGGATCGAATGGAACGAACGACGAGCCAGAGAATTGCGCAACATTCACAAAGCCAGATGAGAGGATATTGGGACCAAGCTAACTGGTGCGCCGCCGACAGGAAATGCATTCTTACGTCTCCGCAATGGCCAGATCTGGTGAAAGCAGGAGCAAGTGCTGTGCCAAACCTGTGGAAGGGCCAAGTGTCGAGGTTCCAATCAGATGTGCGGACGCTACCGGACCAGGAGAAAAACTTTCGCTAGGGCGAGGATCAACCTCGTTCACCTAGAGGGAAAAATGAAAGGATTGCGGGCGAGGTCAACAGAGTTGCCCTGGCAGATGGCGAGCATCCTGCGGATCAACATCGGCTCCGATATACTTAGCTGCGATTTCGCGGAATTCCTGTGAGGCGCACTAGATGAATTGGTCGGAACAGGTGGTACTGGTCACCGGGGGCACGGGGTCGTTTGGGCAGAAGTTTGTGGAGATCATGCTGCGGGAGTACCGGCCTCAAAGGCTAGTGATCTTCAGCCGGGATGAAATGAAGCAGCATGAAATGCGTGCGGCCGGCTTCGAGGATCCTAGCTTGCGCTACCTCATTGGAGATGTGCGGGATCCCGCCCGGCTGGAACGGGCACTGGCGGGAGTGACGATCGCCGTTCACGCGGCCGCTCTAAAACAGGTGCCCGCTTGCGAGGCGAACCCGTTTGAGGCGATTCAGACCAACATCATGGGTGCCCGCAATGTGATCGACGCGGCCATCAACCAGGGCGTCAGCCGGATTCTTGCCTTGAGCACTGATAAGGCCGTCAATCCTATCAACGTTTACGGCGCCACAAAACTTTGCGCCGAGAAGATGTTTGTGCAGGCAAATGCCTACTCCGGCACCCAGGGTACCCATTTTTCGTGCGCCCGTTACGGCAATGTTGCGGAAAGCAGGGGTGGAGTGATCCCCGTATTTCTCGAGCAGCGCAAACGCGGGAAAATCACGATCACCGATCCCCGCATGACGCGCTTCTGGATCACGCTCGATCAGGGCGTGAGGTTCGTCATTCACTGCCTGGAGGAAATGCAGGGCGGAGAGATCTTTGTCCCCAAGATTCCCAGCATGAGAATGATGGACGTCGCGACCTGCGTGGCTTCGGGGTCCGAGATCGAGACCATCGGGATCCGGCCGGGCGAGAAGCTTCACGAAGTCCTCGTATCGGACGACGAAGCGCGGCACACCTTAGAGCTGGAAAGTATGTACGTGATTCAGCCTTTGAATACATGGTGGAAGAGCGAAAACCTGATAAACGGGAGAGCGTTGCCAGAGGGTTTCCGCTATGCGAGCGATACCAACTCGGAGTGGCTCACCAAGCTCCGACTGCAAGAACTGATTGCCTCCTTAGAACCTGACAATTCTACGATCCCGGTATAACCGCGCGAACCACATGTGCGCGACGCCTCCAAGCCAGGAACTGCTCGCCATCGATGGGGGAATCCCGGTTCGCAAGGCGCTCCTCCCCTACGGCCGGCAGTCGATTGATGAGGATGACATCCAGGCGGTGGTGGAGGTCCTGCGGTCTGCCTGGCTTACTGGCGGGCCGAAAGTGGATGAATTCGAGCAGGCATTTGCGTCGAGGGTGGGCGCAAAGTATGCCGTCTCCTTCAGTTCGGGAACAGCGGCCTTGCATGGGGCCGTCTTTGCAGCCGGCTTGAAGCGCGGAGACGAAGCAGTCACGTCGCCGCTGACTTTCGTGGCGACCGCGAACTGCGTGCTCTATCAGGGTGCAAAACCAGTCTTTGCGGATGTCAGCTGCGAAACGCTCAATATCGATCCGGAAGTTGTAGCCGCGAAAATCACTCCGAAAACACGCGCCATCCTGCCAGTGGCGTACGCAGGACACCCCGCAGATCTGGACGCCCTTCTCGGCTTGGCTGATAAGAATGGCCTCACCGTTATCGAGGATGCTTGCCATGCCCTGGGCGCCGAACACCGCGGGCGCCGCACGGGGAGTATCTCGCACATGTCGGTTTTCAGTTTCCACCCGGTAAAGCACATTGCTACGGGAGAGGGCGGCATAGTGACGACGGATCGCGCGGACTTCGCGGAATCGCTGAGCAGGTTTCGGAATCACGGCCTGTCGACCGATGCACGCCAACGGAATGCCTCGGGTGAGTGGCAGTATGAGATGGTGCTCCTGGGCTTCAACTATCGTCTGACGGACGTGGCGTGTGCGCTCGGGCTTTCCCAGCTCAAGAAGCTGGATGCCAATCTCGCTCGCCGAACCGAAATTGCGGCAAGATACACGGCAGCGTTCAGGTGTCTTCCTGGGATCGTTCCTCCAAGCCAGCGGGACGATGTTAAAAGCGCGTG
>Ga0307474_10003674_pt1 | contig 11056 bp, 17 predicted proteins | sample atmos_gasesECM1C_2_FD_203312 | JGI IMG/M metagenome (GOLD analysis project Ga0307474, IMG submission 203312) | Hardwood forest soil microbial communities from Morgan-Monroe State Forest, Indiana, United States - atmos_gasesECM1C_05 | ecosystem: Environmental > Terrestrial > Soil > Temperate...
GTCAAAGTTCGTACCTACGAGACTTACGCTTGAGTTGGCAACTCCACTGCTGGGACTAAAACTTGTGATCGTCGGTGAACCGTTGCTGGCCGTAACCGTAAAATTAGTGTTGCTAGCAGGTCTGACCAGCTTAAATACCACCGCGAAACCGTTGATCGCCGATTTGAGCTGGGGTCGGCGACAGCCGCAGTAGCCGACGAGCAGTTCCAACGCGCCCCTACAAGACCCTTCGGGCGTGGGGCATCGGCGCGAGAGGGTCTCGACTGAAACCGTTCGACGCTTTCGCGGCGAGCCTCAGTAGCCTGAAGGAAGCCGTTGCTGAGCTAGAGGCAGCAATAATTGATGACCAGCGGCTCGACGTAAGTGCCACTATAGACACACTCTGGGCATTGCAGCCACAACTGCCAATTGTCGAGAACGCTGCGACTCTAGTCCCAGTGACGAAAGCCCTCCACCACGTGCTTGCCGAACTTGTTGTCCCGATGGATCGCGAGTACACGCAGACCTTCTTTGGATGGCATGCCGAAGAATTCGGTGCATTCGTCCAGATTGCTAGATTGGTGAACCCGTCACAGTACGTGAATATAGGTTGGAACTCTTCTCGCACCAAGGTGCTCGACAATGCGTTAGTCGGTCTGTTGCAGTGGGTTAAGGATCACGGCACGCTCGACGCTCCAATAAAGGGCTACGTGTAGGTGAATGCACAAGACAGCCGGGGAAACTTTCTTCGAACAGTTCTGCACTGACCATAAAGTGCGATGGGAGCCAGTTCCCACCAAGGCATCATCTGGTGAGAAAACTCCAGATTACGCCATCTATCCCAACGGTACGAAGGTGATCGCAAGGTAAAGGACATTCAGGAAAGCTCCACTGAGCGGCAACAGCGAGAACAACTTGAACGAGTCGGATGGAGCACTTTCGGCAGCGGTAAAGTCGGAGATCGTGCGAGAGACATCATCGGAACGGCTGCGAAGCAACTGAAACGGATGGCGAAGGGAAAGTGTCCAGCCATGATCGTGATCTACAATCCATCTTTCCTCCTACGGCACCACACAGAACCTCACGCCATCAAAGCGGCGATGTATGGCTTCGATACTTTCATCCTCGGTCTCGCGCCGATCTACATGCGAGAAAAACCACGACTCATTGATCGAAAATCGGGACCGGGGCGGAAGATGGGCAGTCAGTTCAATACCACGATCAGCGCGGTTGCTGTCCTCGATGACGATGGTTTGACCATCTACCACAACAAATTCGCCGCTCTTCCTCTGCCGCTGGAGCCGTTCACCGGAATCGCGGCGCAGCAGTTCACGATAGGAGGGGCAGCCCGGTGAGTTTGACATGTGGCAGAAGGTCGGTTCGCGTGGCGAACGATGACGAGGAGTGCTCGCGATCTGTGGAGGTCGCCGAGATCGTCTGTTCCACTCGTGAAGCGAGTCTGCGAAATCATGGAAGTGCTATCTTTCTCGACATGTCAAATTCGGCTCGTAAGCGCAAATTCATCGTCTACGTCGCCGTTAGTGCTGATGGCTTCATCGCACGACGAGACGGCACGGTTGAGTGGCTAGACCGTCCGCGCCCGAAAGGTAACTATGGCATGGCTGCATTCTACCGTTCCATCGACACCTGCGTTCTGGGGCGTAAGACTTACAACCTCTCTGTCAGCTTTGGAATGGCTGAAGGCTACGCTGGGAAGAAGAATTACGTTTTCTCGCGCACGCTGTCGAAAGCCGCCAGTCCAAAAGTGAATATCGTCAGTGAAGACGTTCGTGTCTTCGCCGAACGCATGCGCTCGGAAAGAGGCAAGAACATTTGGCTGGTGGGCGGGGCTGAGCTTGTTGCCGCCTTTCTGGATTCCGGGCAAGTGGATGAGTTCATCATCCACGTGATCCCGACGATGATTGGCGACGGGATTCCTCTGGTCGCGCCACGCCATCGAGACCTTGGTTTGAAGCTATTGGCGACCAAAAAGTTCCCCGATGGCGTGGTCAAGCTGCACTATGCCATCCGAGTGAACTGAAGATCGAGTTGATCCGGTTGGCGAGTCGTTATGCGATCCACTGTCCTAGATCGAGAACTGGATGAAGAGAAGAGCCAATGTCCCTCCGAACCACGCATCCGCTGCCCCTATGCGGCTGGTCGCCCCGCAAGGATGACCGCTGGTCTTGTAGTTGCGGCAATGAGTGGAACACCTTCGGGAACACCTTCGACACTGGCGGGTATGCCCCGCCTGCCTCCCTCAACGGACTTCGACGCAATGCCTCTCCTGTAAGCAGTGGTCGGCACATTCGGATTGGTATGCCTAGTGAAGCGAGTCTGCCGTGACTGAAATTCCGAAAAGTTGCGGTATGGTAGGTAGGAGATCAACGAGCAACCCGCATTCGGCAGTCTATGATTGATTTTGCTGGCTAATACTCGCGTTCGGGAGAGCGACGTGGAACGTGATATGGACTTAATCCGAGAAATACTCCTCCGGGTGAATGCCGACCCCAGTTTGGATGGCTCACGCTTCGACGTTTTCGACCCCTCCGATTTTCCGGGTCACCCGCAAGCAGAACTCGCTTACCACATTGACTTGCTCTTTGAGGCTGGGTTTGTGAAGGGGCTGGAAACGTTAGATGCACCTGCGCCCGCAATTTCTCGGCTCACATGGGAAGGGCACGAATTCCTCGGCAGCATCAGTGACCCTAGCGTGTGGGAGAAGGTGAAACAGCAAGTCGCGGGAATACCCACCGTCGCTGTTTCAGTAATCTGGGAACTCGCGAAAGCCGAACTGAAGAAAAAACTGAAACTCTCATCTTGAGAGCTGACTTCGTCGAAATTCTGCGGCTGGTTAGCTCTCCAATTCCCCTAGTCTGAGCACTGGGGATTCGTGTCGGCAACAGAGGCCATTCCGCTGCCGCAGCCGAAACCACGGGCTACTGGCTTGCTGCTCATCCTGTCGCCGATTCGCAGCCGCGAGGTCGCTCGCGCTCAGGGGTTTCGCGTCGGACAGCGCAAAGATGCGCGGAAGGAAATCACTCTTCGCCCTTCGATCAACTTTCGTAGAATCCCCTTCCTGTCCACTTCAACTGCCATGTCGGTTCACTGTCGCGTAACGTACTTTTGAAACGCTGCGCATTCGCGAGGTCGCGCTGCTCCAGCGGAATCTCTACGATGGCGATGGGGCCGGACAGGCTTCTCTGAAAGCCGTACATGATGACCTCCTCGATAGCCAGTACGAGCAGGCTGAAGACGCGTTCCGCGTATTCACTTACAGACTTGCTTTCGATCAACGGTTCGACCATCGAAACCACGCCATCATTGAAAGTGTATTTGACATTCGAAAGGTTCCATCCCTCAACCCGCATTTTTCTGAACTGCTCGTCAATGTCGAGCAGAGACGGACGCAGCTTCCTCAGATATGCGACCAATGCGGGATGCTTGCTTTCATTCCGTTCGCAGCCCTTGGCGAAGCGCTGTTCGCGGTCAGCCATGTAATCAACATTGATTTCGAAGGACTTCATTGTTGACGGCAAGTTGTTGATAATCGCTCCAGCCATCTCCAGAAAATGCACAGTGTGTGAACGCAAGGGATTGTCGATGCGTTCTGAAAGCAGCGGGTCGGGTTGTGCCTTGCGGACAATGGTGCCTTTCTGGATAGCCTCTTTGTGACTTGCTACGAGCCTTCGAATGCTGACTAGAGCACTCCGCAGACCAAGCGCAGGATTTAGGGTGCCCATAAAGCGATCATCGAAGGCATTCTTGTCCTGCTGCGACATAATGTTAGTTGCCATGTCCACCAAGCCGAGAAACACTCTGGCAATGAACGGCTCCCCAGTGCCTTCCATTCCTTTCATTTCTCGTACTTCGAACGGCGGAGGAATTTCTAGTGTCGCCGTCATGTCGCTTTGTCGTTCAATTGTGACGGGCCACTTCTCAAATTCTGGTCGCGTAACCTTCATGACCATTGAGAGTTCAGTATCTTCGACCTGCATCGTCCGTGGCGGCTCTCCTTTCGTGAACCACACGAGCAAAGCTAGTAGCGGAATCTTTCCTTTTTTTCGGATCACGCCGCCGTCCTGCCACGGGACATAGGTTAGCGTTGCTAGTTCCTCTTTTGTCGTCCTGTGCCGTACCCGGATGATTGGGTTTCGTTCTGACGTGGTTGTCGGGGGAGTCTCATAGCGCACCAATCGCCTTTCGGTGTTGAACTGGTAAACTCCCAGAGTCTGGACAATAGAGGACGTGCCTTCAAGCAGCACCGAAAACGGCGGAATGCTGGGACGCCGAGGATAAAGCACGAGATGCGAAATCAGATGGGTGAAGAGTCTGTTTAACGAGAACGCGCCATCTTCGCGGGCGACCAGATGCACGTAGCAGGGAGGGATGACGAACTCGTCATCTGAGGCGACAGCTAGATCGCCCATATTCCGTGCGCCGACGAATTCCGCAGTGTAGTTGATCACGCCCACGTCCAGCACAACTATGATGTCGGGGCGGTGAGCAGTTTCATATTTCTCATTCAGTTCCAAGCAATGTTCGGCGAGCTTTGCGAGACCTATGTCCGATCCGAAGCCGAGAATGATTCCAAGCGTCCCAGTTGTTGTCAGCGTGCTCGCCGTAGCCTTCTGATCCATGTCGCCAATCGGGCGCTTTTTCAGCTTCTTTACCTCTTCGAGTTTCGCGTAAGCCTCTTCGAGTTGTCCCTTGTTCAACACCGCTTTCACTTCCATTATCGCTGCGACCGCATCGGCAGAGACGATCTGGTTAGCACCGTCATACCTGTACAGGGGACTAGACTGCTCATCGTAGATGATGACATCCTGATGGTCGCTCATCTGGTTATCGACATCTATTACGAAACCCTTCGTTGCGTGGAAGCGCTTGGGCAGGTGACCGTTCAGAAACTCGCTTACTTTGTCCTCAGTCTCGCCGCCCTTTTCCCCAGAATGCGAAATTGTCTCTCGTATGTATTCGAAATCGTCCCGCAGCTTCTTGGCAGCTTGCGAAATTAAGCCTGCAATCGTACTTTTTTCAGTCATGTCTATATCCCGAAACTGCGCTACCATTATCACCCGTTCTTCTTCGCTGTTGGCTTGGGGCTGCGCCCAGCCTTGATCCGCGCCTCCCTCGTCCTGCCGTCAACGCCTCCGAAGGTATACCCGGCTGACCATTGAAATCCGAAATTCTGGGCTAATGGATTCATGGGTTTGTGGCTACCGTGGCGAAGCCCTTTTTGACCAGCCATTGATTCCATTGGGTTTCGCCAGAAGTTTCGTGCTGGGCGCGGTCAGGAGATCACAAAAGTGGTCGATGAGCGATTTATCGACAGTAGATGCGAGCAGTCGAGGGTCATTCTGCGGGGGCGCTTGCTACTTCCAACGTCAGGATGCAATCTCCTGAATATGCGACGCGAACGCGCAGCCCTAGACGAATCGGACCGCCATGTGACGCAGTGTTGTTGAAGCACGGCACAATGACGTAATCCGAATAGGAGAACTGCACACCTTTGACCGAAAATGTCTCCATCTGATGCCCGGAATAGGGCATCGGGTGAAAATCGGCGACAGTCCCTTCAACGACGGAGTATTGCCCCTGAACGTAAGCGTCCTTCGCCCTCACGTACATGTCTCGCACGCCCGGGAATGGGGATACCACAACCGCCGTGAGCAAGAAAATGACGTACACAACCCCAACGAGTATGCGTGAGGCTTTGCGCCGAATGACAAGCACCAGCGCAATGATCGTTCCGATTGCGACGAGAGCAGGGACAATGAAGAACAATTCACGCGGCGTGGACTTCTCAAGGACGGTAAACACAACGTGGTAGCCGGATGTCTGACTTAGTTGTGTTGGCGGCATAGTCTTTCCGTTGATCGAAATGCGTGACTATCAGAACATAGTCGCGCCGCACCCGCAAATCGGCCGCGCCAACGGCCAACTGTTGAAATCCGGCATTAGCGCAAGCGTGCGCCGTTTGTTCACCCACCCCACGGAAGATAGGTGGCGCGATCTCGGCGCTCACGCCTCCACCTTTTCGACTGGAGATTTGCCCCAACAGCTTGTATAGATAGGGTTCCTGTTCCTGCCATAATCGCATTCGCCCATGCCGCGAAGCACAATTGACTTCGACACCGTGAGGAAGATCGGCTTAAAGCTGCCGGGCGTCGAGGCAAGCACAGCATGGGGCGCCCCCGCGCTCAAGATTCGCGGAAAATTGCTGGCGTGCCTGCCTACTCATCGTTCGGCTGAGCCGGGTTCGCTTGCCGTTCGCGTCGGTTTCGACGACCGAGCCGAACTGCTTGCAGCGGCTCCCGATGTTTACTACGTGACCGACCACTATCTCAACTACAGCGCCATGCTGGTTCGCCTGTCCCGCGTCACACCCGATGTCCTGCGCGACCTGCTCGGCATGGCTCACAAGTTCGTGACCGCAAGGAGGCGACGATGAAGCGAGAACGTGCGCTCAAGATCGTGCTCGTAGTCGTGGGAGTGCTTTTTTCCGCTGCCCTTTATCCGCTAGTTCTGATGGTGAAGCAAGACCCCGCGCTGGCGATGATGATGAGTCTTTACGCAACGCTCGGCATCTTCTTGCTTCTTGCTTCGCGCAACCCCTCGGCGCACCGCAGCCTGATTGCCTTTGCGGCGTGGTCGAGCTTTGCCCACGCAGGGCTAATGTCGTTCCAAGCATTGCTCAACATGATCGCTCGCAGAGAACTGATCGGGTCGGCTGTGTTCGCGGTGATCGGCATAGCGCTGGTCGCTCTGGCTCCGGCAAAGAAGTCAGTGGAGCGAGCCTCTGCTGTGATGGCGCAAGTCGGCAGTTGACAACCAAGACCCCATGATCGCCGCAACCATAATAATTATCGCCATCGCCGCCACGGGCGTGCTCTTGATAAGCGATGGCTGGCGAAGATCAACATTGCCTTCACGAATCGGATCACCAGTCTGTTCGCAGGCTGGTTTCCGGGTTTCGGCATTCTCACTCACGTGGGTCGAAAATCGGGCAAAATCTACCGAACTCCGGTAAACGTTTTTCGAGCATCGAACGGCTTCATTATTGCGCTCACCTACAGCAGCCAATCGGAATGGGTGAAGAACGTGCTCGCGGCAGGCGGCTGCGAACTTCAGACTCGCGGGAAGAAAAACCAGCTTTCCGCGCCGAAGGTCGTGCGTGATCCTACGCGAAAGCGGTTCCCGTTTCCGGTGCGGATCGTTTTGAGGCTGGTGGGTGCCGATGAGTACATGGAGCCTTCAAAAGCCTAGTGTTAGTTTTCGAACTTCCGCTCCAATTCCACAATGAACAACCGTAGCTCATTAGGATTTCTGATTAAGCGAAGCTTCGCATGTGGCGCGAATTTGCAGATTGCCTGCATTAGCACTGGCAGGCTTCGCCGTCGATACGCGATCAGCCATCGCCAAAAATCGCTGCGTTCCCGCCCTCGCCGCAGCGCCCGCCATGCGCAACGTACCAGCGCGAAGTCGAGTAGGATGATCGTATCTGCCACTTGCAATCTTACTTCGACTGCGTCGTATTGCCCCAAGTCTCCATCCATGATCCAACTCTCTTGCGCGACAAGCCTGCGCTGCATCTTCACCCATTCGTCGCGAGGGAGAGCCTGAAGTCCCGGCTGCCAGAAAATTTTGTCCAACTCGATCACTGGCAAGCCCGTGATCTCGCCCAATTTCGAGGCAAGGTTCGATTTGCCTGACCCGCCACGACCCAAGATGATTACGCGCTTCATCCTTCAAGCCTACCCCGAAGATAAACAACCAGTTCGGGTACATGCGTGGATCGCCCGCCGCGAACTGCAGGGAGTGGCGACCTTCATTGTGATCGGCGTAGCCCTGATCGCGCTGGCTCCGGCAAAGCAGTCGAGCGAGTAACGGCAGCCATGCCATAGCTGTTCGGGACTTCCTCTAGTTTCCGAGCAGTTCAGATAAACACCTCACCCGCTTTCCCCAAATGGCATTCTGTGAACGCGGATGCGTTCGCAGGCTGCTCCGCTCCCACGTAGATTGTTCGCGCACGACCGCCAACGTGTGCAACAAAGCTCGCCGCTGGCTCGACCACACCCGACGTGCCCGCCGCAATGAAGACCGTGCATTCGTCCAGAGCGGGGAAGATGCGATCCAAGTCGAACGGCACTTCGCCGAACCAGCAGATGTGCGGTCGAATGAGACCTCCGCAGTCGCACCGGGGAATCTCGGCGGGTGGTTCGTAGATATTAGTGTCGCGGAACGGGGGTCGGCTGCGTGTGTCGCAACGGCTTTTGAAGAGTTCGCCGTGCATGTGGACGACGCGCTTCGATCCAGCCTGCTCGTGAAGGTCATCCACATTTTGCGTGCAGAGGAACAGGCGGTCACCCAAGGTGCCTTCGAGCTTCGCGAGCGCGAGGTGTGCCGGATTCGGTTTGGCTGCCGAAGCAATCCGCCGACGCATGGAATAGAACTCCCACACCAGCCGGGGATCGCGACGCTACGCATCCGGCGAGGCTACCTCTTCGATCCGGTAGTTCCGCCACAGACCATTGACGTCACGGAACGTCGGTATCCCGCTCTCGGCGCTTACGCCTGCCCCGGTGAGGACGAAGAGTCTATCGGTGGGAGAAATGGAGAGCACGGATCAGTGTACGCTGCGCCCTGTTCGGATTTCGTAGGTGGACAGCAGAGGGTCATGGCGTGATTGGCGGCTTCCCTTGGGGTGAAAACGCCATCGCAGATCAAGCATCGCCGGATGCCTCGGACGACTATGAAAATCTTTCCTACCGTTTCGTCCAGCGTTTCTTTCATTGGGCAGCACCCGCAGCACTGACTTGCTCCGGCAGGCTCCCAGCGAGCGCCGGGACTGCATCTGGGTTGCTGTTCGCCTCCTTCATCAGCCTGCACACCGACGCCCGCGAGATGCGGTGCTTCTTGGCGACTTCGGTCAGGGACATGCCGGAGCGACGGTCTTGAATGACTTGCTGGCGGTTGACGTCGAGCCGGGCGCGTCCGATCTGGCGACCCTCTGCACGGGCGCGGGCCATGCCACTGCGTACACGCTCTATCAAAAGTGCCCGTTCCATCTCGCCTAGCACCGCGACAATGCCCAGAAATGCTCGCCCGAGTGCTCCCGATGTATCAAACGCCTCGCGCAACGAAACGAACTGGACTTCGCACGAATCAAGTTCATCGAGAACCTGAAGGAAGTGCTTCGTTGAGCGTGCAAGGCGGTCACACGACCAAACAATTAGCACATCAAAGCGTCGCCTATGGGCATCTTCCAGCATGCGGTCGAGCGCCGGGCGGCGTGCCTTCGTTCCGCCGATCCCGTGGTCTACGTACTCATGCTCCTGCGGGACGCTCAACCCGCGACGCTGAGCATATTCGCGGAGGTCTCTTAGCTGGGTTTCAGGGTGCTGCTCTACCGTGGAAACGCGGACGTAAAATGCGGCTCGCTTCATTGGCGGTCTTCTCCCTTACTCGCTGTCTACTTTGGAGAGGGCTGGTCGGCGAAGGCGATCCGCAGCTTCCATGCAAATCGTCATTTCTGGAGCCAAGAGGTTAAGCCTCGAACAGACCTCGTCATCTAATAGCTGACCGAGATCGAAATCCCGAAGCTCTCGCAATCGCTTTACGAGTGCGTGGGGAATCAGCAGCGCTGCGGCTAGTCGCTCTGCCGGATTAGGGGAACGCATGCAGCATCGCTGCTCTTGTATTAGTTCGCGGATCGTCACTCGTTTCCCCATCCGCAATATACCCCGGAGTCGGCGGCGTCGGCTGGAAATGCGGGTAACTAACCAAAGATTTCCGCCATGCTACCGTCCAGAAATAGCCGCCCCGTCCACTTTCGACGTATATTTCAGTTGAAAGAGCAAGCCGAGCAGGTTCTTGAGCGCCGTCCTCCCTCTAGCTGTAGCAGACCTCCAAACGATCATGACTATGCGATCTCATCTGCCCACCGAAACCATCGAGTGCCCCCTGTGCTCCGGCGCGGGGGAACTCAGCCGCGCAGAGATTCTTGACCGTCTCGGAGCGAAGGACTTTGCCCGCGTCGCGCAACTGAGCGCCGAGCAAGCGTTCCGGCTCTTGCAGCAGAAGCACGATCATGAGCACCAGACCGCGTGGTCGCGATTCGACACTGAACTGGTGAAGCGGACAGCAGAGATCAGGGAGCGCCACAAGGATGAACTGCGTCTAGCGTTGTCCGAAAAGGAAAGCCTCAGCCGCCGAGTCGAGGATTCGCTGAGGGAGATTGTCCAGCTTCGCGAAACGAACCAACAGTTGGAATCCGAGATGTCGAAAGTGGCCCGTGTCGGAAAAAGGGAGGAGCTTGACTTCCAGCAGGAGGCGCGGACGTGGGCAGGCATCGCCATCAGCGAAAAGCTGCCTCGCAACGGTGACTTCATCCTTTGCTACCGCGCTCCGAACGGCGATCCCACTGAGCCGAAAATCCTAATCGACAACAAGGACAAATCGGTGATTGTCGAGGGCGACATCGACAAGATCGTTCGCGACGCACGGGAGCGATCCATCGGCGTCGCCGCGCTGGTCACCCGCGACGAAAGCCAGCTTCGTCAGGTTGACCGTGAATCCCGATGGAGCCGCAAAGATTCTGTGTGGGTGCTTCGCACCACCCGGCAGTGGATTGCCCGCGATCTCGACCTGCTAAAGCCGATCTTCGAGAGGATGCGAGTGCAGGGCTTCGATCTGCTGGACAGAAACGTCGTGCTCGCCGATGAGCTTCGCCGCACCTTCCCTGAGATCGACCGCATCGAGCGGGAACTGGGTAAGGCGACGAAGGCGATCCAGTCAATATCGACGCTGGTCGTTCGATACAGGGATCGGCTCCGAGAACTCTGCGACACGGCGACAAGCACGAAGATCGCGCCGAAGACAGAACGCGTCGGCGGCTCTCGCGAAACGGTCGGCGCGTAAGCGGTAATCCGACAAAAACAGGAGGCAACAAGTGTTAGAGCGAGTTTGGAATCACATCGTTGTGTTCGTCGTGGTCGTCCTTCTGATCGCTGCGGCTCCGGTCATTACTCTTGCAGCCGCCGTGTGGATGGCGTCGATGAACCGGATTGACCCC
>Ga0307474_10003676_pt1 | contig 11055 bp, 9 predicted proteins | sample atmos_gasesECM1C_2_FD_203312 | JGI IMG/M metagenome (GOLD analysis project Ga0307474, IMG submission 203312) | Hardwood forest soil microbial communities from Morgan-Monroe State Forest, Indiana, United States - atmos_gasesECM1C_05 | ecosystem: Environmental > Terrestrial > Soil > Temperate...
TTCTTTTCCCGGCCTTTTCTTTGGTGACCTCGGTGCGTCGCAAGAGCTGCCGGCCGGTTAGAAATTCCGGTTCCTGTTTCAGGATTCCCTGCAACAGCGAAATCGCGTAGCTAAAATTCTGCAGCTCCATCGCCGCCAGCGCTTTCAACCACAGAGCGCGTTGCCCTTCATTCAGCTCTTTCTCCGTTTTAACGGCCATCTTGGGGGGATTCAGCAGAGTATAGGTTGTTCTACCTGCAGTCGTCAGCGAAAAAACGTCCAGGCGATTGCCCTTCGTTCTGCCGCTAGGCAGTAAACTAAAAACGGTCACATAATCGGCGCTGCCAGGGCGCGTAATCGCCTGGTTTCGAGTCTATTCGAGTCTATAACAGATCCAGCTGCGGCTTTTCTGATTGCGGCATGCCTTTCGCTGATCTTTTCCGTTTCGGCTTTTCCGGCGCGATTGCTCCATTCGGATTTTCGAGGTGCGCGAGGATCTCTTTCGCGCGATCGAGAATTTCCTTCGGCAATCCGGCCAATCGCGCGACTTGAATCCCATAACTCTTGTCCGCGCCGCCCTGAACGATTTTGCGGAGGAAGATAATCTGTTCGTTCCACTCCCGAACCGCGACGTTGAGGTTACATACGCCGTTACGTTCAGACGCGAGTTTGGTCAGTTCATGATAATGCGTCGCAAAAAGCGTCCGGGATTTGATCTTATCGTGTAAAAACTCCGCCACGCTCCAGGCGATGGATAATCCGTCGAAGGTGGATGTTCCCCGCCCGATTTCGTCCAGAATGACCAGGCTTCGCTCGGTTGCGTTGTTCACGATGTTCGAGGTCTCGTTCATCTCGACCATGAACGTCGACTGGCCGCGCGCGAGATCGTCATTCGCACCCACTCGCGTGAAAATCCGGTCGACCAGTCCGACTTCCGCGCTCGCGGCCGGGACGAAGCTTCCTGTTTGTGCTATCAACGCAATCAATGCGACCTGGCGAATGTAAGTCGATTTGCCGGCCATGTTCGGGCCGGTCACGATCGCCAGTCGAACGGTTTCGCCATCGAGCACGGTATCGTTCGGCACGAACTTCTCTTCCACCAGATTTTGATCGAGCACCGGATGACGGCCGTCCTTGATCACGAGTCGAAGCGAATTGTTTAGCGCCGGACGGCAGTAATTGAACAGGCGCGCGGTTTCCGCCAGTGAGCAAATCACATCCAGAAAGGCGATCGCTTCAGCAGTTCGTTGAATTGGGCCGAGCTCGCGGAGCGTTTCGTCGCGTAGTTTTTGGAAAAGCTCGTATTCCAGATTTCGCGCTCGCTCATCCACGCCGAGGATCTTGCCTTCCATTTCCTTGAGTTCCGGCGTGATGAAGCGTTCCCCGCCGACGGTCGTTTGTTTTCGCGTGTAATGCGGCGGCACGTTTGCGAGGTTCGACTTGGTTACCTCGATGAAATAGCCGAATACCGAATTATAGCGAACCTTGAGCGATTTGATCCCCGTCGTTGCGATTTCTCGTTCCTGGAGCTGACTGATCCAGTTCTTTCCATCACGCGACGCGTTTCGCAGGTCATCAAGATCGACATCGTAGCCGTCGCGGAAGATTCCACCTTCTTTGAAGGCCAGCGGCGGATCGTCGACCAGTGCCTTGCTCAACTTTTCCGCGAGCGTCGGCATTTCGTGGATCTCGTTCTGCAGCCATTGCTGTAGCGGCAAACGCCAGTCCGACTCGGACCGTGTCGCCTGCTCACTCGAGGGACCTGTCGCCGGCACGGCTGCCTCTACAAATCCTTTTCCGAATTGCGCGCGCTCAATGAGTTTCCCAAGTTCCGCTTTCAATTTTGGGATTTGCTCCAGCGACGCCTTCAAAGAAACCAGGTCGCGCGCATTGCCGGATGCCTGACTCAATCGTCCGACCGCGCGTTCGACATCTCGAATCGATCCCAACTCGGACCGAATCGACGAGAGCAGGTCGGGCTCTTGCAACAAATCGGCGATCATTTGCTGACGGCATCCCAGTTCGGTCAGAGAACGCAACGGCTGCAAAATCCAGGTGCGCAGTTTCCGCGCGCCCATCGGCGTAACCGTGCGATCGAGCGCGGCAAGCAAACTTGTGTCCCGGGCGCGGCGCGATTCCACCAACTCGAGATTGGTCTGGGTTGCGGCATCCAGCAGAACGAAATCGCTCGGCGCGTCGCACTTCAGTGATCGGAGATGATCGATCCTTCGCCGGAGCTGGTGCTTCAAATAATGAACGATCGCGCCTGCGGCGGCGATTGCCTGCGGCATGTGGGCGCAGCCGAATCCGTCGAGTGATTTGACTCGGAAATGCTCGCACAAGGTGAAGCCGGCGTGCTCGGGCAGGAACGCGTAGCTGTCGTAATCGAACGCGTGATCGATTTGGCCCAACGAATCCCGTTGTTCGGAGCTAATCAGTAATTCGGACGGCGAAACCCGGGCCAGTTGGTCCAGGAGTGATTGCCGGTCTTGAAGTTGAGTCAGTCGAAAATCGCCGGTTGTGAGATCGGCGTAGGCGAAACCGAAGGCGTCGTCGCCGGCGTAAACCGCGCCAAGGTAATTCCCTTGTTTCGCCTCTAAAAGATTCAGTTCGCTCACCGTTCCCGCGCTGATGATTTGGGTAATATCGCGTGAAACGATTTTTCCTGGTTGTGGTTCGCTGGTTTGGTCGCAGATCGCGACGCGCCGGCCGGCCTTGATCAATTTCGCGATGTAAGTCTGCGCGGCATGATACGGCACGCCACACATAGGGACCTGATTGCGCTTGGTCAGGGCGACGTTGAGCAGAACCGACGCTTCCTTCGCGTCTTCGAAAAACAGTTCGTAAAAGTCTCCCAGCCGAAAGAGCAATAGCGTGTCGGCGGGAATACTTTTTCGCAGCCGCTGATATTGCTGCATCATGGGGGTGAGCGCGTCCTGCATCGGGAATATCTTAATCAGGAACCCAGGAAACCAAGAACTCAAATCCTGGATTAGTAAACAGATCGAGCACCAAGTTCTTTGACTTCGGCATCGGGCGTTAAGCGCCGGTCGCGCCGACTCGCTTCGCCGTAGCCTTTCGCGAAGGCGGAATCCTTGCGAAGGTGGATTGGGCGTTCGACGTTAATCGCCGTGTCTGACGGATTTCAAATACGCTTCGCAACTTCGGACGATCTCGAAGTCATCAGTTGGCATCGCGCCCGAATGTTCAAGGACATGAAGGAGCTTCCGGAGGAATTGTTCGATTCATTCCGTGTCCAGTCCCTCGCGGCGCTGCGACAGCTATTTGCCGAAGCAAAGTACGTGGGGTGGCTTGCCAGCCCCAACAATGAGCCCGAAAAAATCGTAGCCAGCGCTGGAGCGGCTTTGCGTGAAGTTGCACCCCATCCCGAACCGGATGCCGATGGCAAGTTCGACATTGTTTCCGGACGACAGGCGATCATTCAAAATGTTTACACCGAACCCGACTGGCGACGTCGGGGCTTGGCGGCCCTCTTAATAAAGACGATCATCGACTGGACCCGCGAACAGCAGATTGAGTCAGTTGTGCTGCACGCTTCCGATGAAGGCCGCGCGATCTATGAACGTCTTGGATTCCTCGCGACTACGGAAATGCGCCTTAGTCGTTAGGGTCGTACTGTGGATTAAACGGTTGTGACGGCGGAACATAATCGTCGCCCGGACGATCGTTGTAAATTCGCCGGCGCGGACGCGATGGATACATGCCGTTGTCGTCATAATGTCGTGGAAGAATGACGACCCGGCCGGATGTTAATTTCACAATGGGTCTCCCATCCGGCGTTCGGCCGATGATGCGGGCATGACCTCGACCCTGGTAACTTGGGCTGCGATCGTAACTCTCACTGTTCGGATACGAACGAGCCATGCGCGAACTTTCCGATGGCGATCTTGCGCTCGGTGCGACCGATCTCTTTTTCGTTGTCGTCGCCGACTCGCTCGATTCGGTTGACGATGATTGTTCAGCATTTTCCGTCGCCGATTGTTGATCGTCGGGGCCTGTCGCCGGCGACGCTGGTTCAGATGGTTTGGTTACCGATGCAGTTTGATTGCTCGCCACCGACGCAGGTGTCGGTGTCTCGTCCGCGTTCGCCGCCTCGGTTTCCTTGTCGCCTGGTTTTTGATTCGCGTCCGCGATCACCGGCGGCGGCGGACTTTCTTTCGGTCGATCTGCCGCAACGGGGGCGGCGCCTGGCGTGGACGCGAACTTCGGCGCGTCGGGAACTCCAATTGGAACGCCGATTTTCTCGGTGCGACGCAGGTATGGAATCTTGTCATGGAAATAGTATTCAGCAGCTGCCGCTCCGGCAATCAGAAGAACCACGACCGCGGCGAATCCGCGCAAGACCTGCGCGAGCGGCGAAACTGGATCCTTTGGTTTTGTTTTTCGGGCGACGACCGCCGCCAACGGAAGGCCCAGTTTGCGACCAATCGCCTGGCGTCGCTCGATTTTCGTCAGGCAATCGCACATTTCCTTTTCCAGCGCGACCGGATCGTGCGGGCGGTTTTCCGGATTCTCCCGCAACAGCGAAACTAGCAGGTTGTGGAGCGGCTTTGGCGCGCGCCGGAGCTCCGGCAACCGTCGGATCCGCAAACGTGCTTTCATCCCGGTGACTGCCAATGGCGCAGCGCCGGTAAGCAGAAAACAAATCGTTGCGCCCAAGGAATACATTTCCGATTCGAAATTGATTTCACCGCCCGCACGTTGTTCGGGGCTGGCAAATTGTGCCAAGATCGAAGGGGCGATCTCCGGGGCGTCGTTGCTGTCGGAATGTAATTCGAGCCCGGCGAGGCCGAAGTTCAGAAGTTTGATGAATGGCCAGCCGCCGCTCGGCGATTCTCCCGGCACAATCATCAGGTTCGACGGTTGAACGGCGCGGTGCGTTAAATTGAAATACGCTGCTGCGCCCAGCGCTCGCACCACTTGCAGTCCAACGCGCAACGCCGCGTCCGCCGCCATCGGCCCGTTCTCGACGATCCAAGTATCCGCCGTTTCGCCCTCGAAATATTCCGAGACTAGCGCGAAGTAATCGTTCTCGATGCCGACGGCCAGTGTCTTCGCGATGTTGACGTGGTCCAGTTTTTCTGCGGTCTCGGCGCGTTCTTTGAGTTGGGCGAGCTTCTCCGGTTCGATCGTCGATTTCGGAATCAGCTGTAAGCGAACTGGTTCATGCGAGCTGGAGTCGATCGCCTTGTAATTGATGGCCGCGCCGGTCCGGCTGACTTCCCGGCCCGCTTCGCCGGTGCAGATGCGGTAATGCTCGAAAAACGTCGTGGGTTCCATAGCAGCAATGACCGGACTGGCAGGGTATTAACAATCGTAGCGCCAGCCGAGTTGCGCGAGACTTTTCTCGGGGTCGTATCTAAACATTACACTCCCGCTAGTTCATCCAGAATGTGCCCTTGATGTAGATTGCCGCAGAGCCGCATGATTCAACATTTCAATCGAAAACCGTAACGCGGAATCGCTGAAAAACTCAGCGTGCGATCTGGGAACTCGATGCGGGGGCTCAACTACCCAACGTTCAAACCCCTCAACTCCCCAACCTCTTCTCAGCCCCGAGCCATGCGCATACCCAGCCCGACGATCGCCTGGATCAACTGCGGGTACCTCAGCCCTGCTTTCAACGCCGACTGGGCGAAATCTTCGTCGGCCGCCAGGTGCGGATTTGGGTTGGCTTCGATGAAATACGGTTTGTTGTCGGCGGTGAGCCGCAAATCGATACGGGCATAACCGTCGATGGTGAGCAACCGGTAAATGTCTTTACACATTTTCTCGATTTCTTTCACCAGGGCCGCGTCGAGATTCTCGGCGAACTGTCCCTCGAGTCCCCAGCGTTTTCGATATTTCTCGTCCCATTTCGCTTTATAGGTGGCGATCCGTGGTTCGTTAGGCGGCACTTCACGAAACATCAGTTCGCGCATCGGAAAAACCGTCAGTCGCGTGTTGCCCATGATGCTCACATAAAGTTCGCGGCCCTCGATGTACTCCTCGGCGATCGCGTCACTGCTGTATTTCTCGTGAACGAAACCGACCCGCTCGCGGAAACTCTCGTCGGTTTCGACAAAGGACGCCCGTGAAATTCCGTAGGACGCTTCCTCTTTCACTGGCTTCACCAAAATCGGAAACTTCAGTTTCCTCGGTCCGCCGATTCGTTGGCCGCGCGGGATGACCACGAAATTGGGCGTTGGGATTCCGTGATGACCGAGAATTTTCTTTGAGATGCCTTTATGTTTGCAAAGGGTCAGGCCGGTTGAACCGCAACCGGTGAACGGCACGCCTTGCATCTCGAGAAGTGAAACGATGTTCTGGTCGAACCCGGGATTGTTCTTGAATTGCTCGACCAGGTTGAAAAGCACGTCCGGCTGAAAGCTTTCCATCTTTTGCCGAACGAGATCGACGTCATCGAAGATGGCGAGATGCTCGGGGACGTGACCGAGCTCTTTGAGCGCCGCCATCACATTCGCCTCTGTTTCCCATTCCTCCGTCTTCATTTCCTTGCTCAAATCGGCGTCGATCGGCGTCGGTTGCACGCCGTCGAATAAAACCAGGACTTTGAGTTTCTTTTTCACGCGTTACTTCGTGCGTTTGAATTTGCCGGTGAATAAATAATTCATCACCAGGGTCGTGAGGTAGGACGCGACCCGAAAATCCTGCTGTGGATCGTCGTTCTGCACCCGCAGTTCGAGTTCGTCGCTTCGGTCGATCAAGCGAGTAAGCAGTTTGTTCACCCGGAACTTTTTTTCGTTTGTAAATTGGGCAACCGAGTTCATCAAACGTCGCCGACGCTGCCGGAGATAACTGCTCGCTTTGATCCCGGTCGGCGCCGAAAACAATTGCCGAAGATCAACGTCGTAGAAGCCGGGATACTGTTCTTCGTAAAGTTTTCGTTTCCGCGCGTAATAGGTCTTCAGTTTGACGTTGAGAAAATTGTAATCCGCCACGCGATACTTCGGTATAAGTGTCGGCGGTTTGCCGGCGAGCGATTTCATCAACTCATCGACGTACTCGAGTTTTTGCAGCGCTTTCCAACCCGCATAGCGCTTCGGCCAATCGAAATCCGGCGTGAGCCAGATAGCGAACGTTTCGGCAAAATCTTCGTCCGGATGCGCCTGCGCGTACCAATCGTCCAGATGCATCACGTAACTGCGACTGAACGGGCGTGGCCGATAAAAACTTGGCGTTTCCTCGTTCGACGTTTGCCCGAAAAGTTGTTGCCATCGTTTTTTTCGGGTAAGCCGGTAGGCGTACATGTAGGCGTGACCGGCTTCGTGACGCATCAGTTTCATGAACCACTCCGGCGTTTCGCCTTCCACTTCGAGCATCATCGATCGCTCCAGTGCGCGCAGTCGATCGTGCACCAGGAAAAACGGAACGAAGATCGCCGGGATCCCGATCGGGACAAACCATTCATCGCCGATGTGGGTTGGGGGATGAAACGCGAGCCCCTTGACCGACAGCTCATCATACAGTTGTTGGATTTGTGGCTGGAGTGGCGTGTCCTCAAGCTGCAACCCGAGTTTGGAAATCCGCCACTCGAGCAATTGTTCGTCGCTTAATGCTGCCCAATCGGGGGCTTCCATCTGGCCCATGGTATCACTGGGAAGACCTCTGTCACGTCGCCGCGGCAGAGCCTTTCTCATGATTGAAAGAAACGGTGTCGGCAGGATGAGATGAGCCATAGTCTGTCAAAATATTCATAATCGTTTATATCACGGCCAGAACTACTTATGACTGAAGTCGCCACGGTTCGTTCGACAGGCACGCAAACGGCTGCTAAATAGGTAGAGATGAATTTGATCGACTTGCCGATTCGCATCGCCCGCTGGCGCGGGCAGGCTGAGTAAGGGCCCGTTCGATCTCGCCAAGTTGGAGCCCGCACTTTCGCGGCACCCCAGTGGTCGAATCTCAAACCACGCGCGGGTTTTTGCGCCGGAGTCCCGAACCGCATTCGGGAATCACTCTTAACAATTTTAGAAATTTATGAAACCAACAACTCAAATCAGTCACAACGGAAACTCAAGGTTTCCGTTAACCGATTATAATTATCAGCCGACCGCGGACGGACAGAGCGTCGCCGATCGATCAATCGCGAAGCGGACCGGTTTTCACAAACTAAGCAGCGACTTCATCGGCACAGAAATGGTCCGCGATTTTGTCGTGGAATTTTCAGCGTTCACGGTGATCGCGGCCTTGTCGGCCTGGCCAATCGTTTTGAGCATCGTGGCCATGGCCCGACTGCTTTGGAGTTAAGCGGGAACGTTATGCGGCCGATACTACAACTCAGTGATCCAACCAAAATTAGGCGTTTTTCATGTCGAATTCGGCAAGGAACTAGCTGCTTTAAAGCCGATGAAGTCAGCATCTAGATCCCACAAACACCTCAGTTTTCACCGATTGAGCGGTGCATTTTTCGGCGGCGAAGCGGTTCGCCATGAGGTCACCGATTTCTTGCTCTTCACCCTGATTGCGGGACTCTGCGCCTGGCCCATCGTGTCGATGGCCGTGGCGATTGCTCACGTGATCGGCTAAATCGACACGCGCTTCGCGGTCGCCATTTAATTATCTGCTTCATCCCTCATCGCTTATTGTTCATCCTTTGAGCGATGAGGGCGAAGCTACTTTTCGTGATCGAGGTGCTCGTCATTGCGACGGTCTTTCATCTCGACTATCTCGGTCTCCTTCCGATCAGTAAAACGCCTTATCTATTTCTACTCGGCTGGGTCTCGATCCGATTGCGCGGGCTGCGCTGGAAAGACGTTGGTCTGAAAATCGCTCAGCCATTTTTGAAACTTTTCGCGCTGGGCATCGTCGTTGGCGTTGCCATGGAAGCCCTGGAGCTATTTGCGACCCAGCCGCTCCTGACGAGGCTCTTAAGTAAAGGGCCCGACCTCCACGAGTTTCAGCGCCTCGTTGGAAACACCCAGCTGCTAATTCTCGGAATCATTCTCGCGTGGATCCTTGCAGCGTTTGGCGAAGAAACGGTTTATCGAGGTTATCTGCTCAATCGCTGCGCCGATCTTCTGGGAAGATCGACGGTAGCATGGACCGCGTCCGCAGTTCTTATCACTCTGTTGTTCGGTCTCGCTCACTTTCCACAAGGTCCGACTGGAATTATCGAAAACGTTATCGACGGCGCGATTCTGGCGGCGATGTATTTCGCCACTGGCCGAAACCTCTGGGTCCCGATTGTGGCCCACGGCATTCAAGACACCGTAGACGTGCTTCTTATTTATCTTGGTTGGTATCCAGGCTTTCAGCAGTCCGTTGGATTACCGGCCTGACATTTCACGGTGGTTATCGCCTGAAGTCGTCAGTTTTTGTTCCGAAAACGAACAGAAAAATCCCATTTGCGGGACGATCAGAAAATTGCAACGAATAGTCGATGTCGTGTAACCAATTAGCAGAGTGTGCTTTGCTGCCAGAAATTCTCCGTGGCATATGATTTGCATGCCAATTTGACGCGGGCGCCCCTCTGCCCGTTCGTCTTCAACCCTACAAAATGCTAAAACGTACTGCAGTCACGCTCGTAGCGGCTGCGCTTCTCGCGCCGGCCGCATTCACTCAGGAAATGCCAGCGACCGTTCCAACGTTGGATGAATTGGTCGCAAAAAATATCGAAGCAAAAGGTGGCGCGCAGGCTGTGCACGCGTTGCAATCGCTTCGGAGCACCGGCACCATGCTGGTGAACGAAGGCACGATTCGACTCGCCTATACTCAAATCAAAAAGCGCCCGCTTGACGTACGGACGGAAGCGACCTTGCAGGGAATGACAGCGGTGCAGGCGTTTGACGGCAAGGAAGGCTGGCAGATTTCCCCGTTCCAGGGCCGCAAAGATCCTGAACGAATGTCGGCCGATGATGTGAAGGCTCTGATGGAAGATGCCGAGATGGATGGGCCATTAGTCGATTGGAAAGAAAAAGGCAGCACGATTGAATATCTGGGCACCGAAGATGTCGATGGAACGCAGGCCTACAAAATCAAGGTCACACGCAAAAACGGGGACATTAATTTCGTTTATCTCGATCCGGACCATTTTCTCGAGATCCGGATTTTGACACAACGCATCCAGCAAGGCGCGCTGGTGGAAACGGAAACCGATCTGGGCGACTACGAAAAGATTAACGGCGTGTTCGTCCCATTTTCAATCGAGGCTGGGAGCAAAGGCGACTCGGACAAACAAAAGATCGTAATCGACAAGGCGGAAGGAAACACGCCGGTCGACGACGCAATTTTCCATTTTCCGACAACTCCTGCGAAATAATTCACGCTCATGCGTTCCCTAAAATTTTTTGTAACGATTGCATGTTGCGGTTCGGCGTTCGCGCAGCAACAGGCTTCGGCCCCGTTTAATTCAGCAACCATTTCCGGTCTCGGCGCCCGGAACATCGGCTCGGCGGCGATGAGCGGGCGCATCTCGGCTATCGCCGGCGCGCGCGAACCGTCGGGAAAAATCACGCTCTTTGTCGGCGCGGCTAGCGGCGGCGTTTGGAAGTCGGACGACCAGGGAACGCGTTATCGTCCGGTGTTTGATGAGCAAGCGGTGCAATCGATCGGTGCGATTGCGCTCGATCCAAAAAATTCGAAGAACGTCTGGGTTGGCACGGGGGAGTCGTGGACACGCAACAGTGTCTCGATCGGCGACGGGATTTATAAATCAACTGATGGTGGCGAAACCTGGACCCGCGCCGGGTTGAACAAATCGGAGCGCATCTCGAAGATTCAGGTCAGCCCGAATAACAACGACACGGTTTACGCCTGCGTGCCGGGGGCGCTGTGGAGCGATTCGCCTGACCGCGGTTTGTACAAAACGACCGACGGTGGCAAGACCTGGACCTTGGTTCTGAAGGGCGCGAACCTTTCCACCGGTTGCACCGATGTCGCGATCGACCCGGCAAATCCGGAAACGATTTTCGCGTGCATGTGGGATTTTCGGCGCAAAGGCTGGGAATATCGTTCCGGCGGCGACGGGCCGGACAAACCATCAGCCAGCGGGTTGTTTCTCTCGAACGATGGCGGCAACACCTGGACGGAGATCACGCAGGACAAAAATAAAGG